>Ga0209067_10000041_pt1 | contig 84598 bp, 76 predicted proteins | sample ColStrG_CSR_2013_FD_187199 | JGI IMG/M metagenome (GOLD analysis project Ga0209067, IMG submission 187199) | Freshwater sediment microbial communities in response to fracking from Pennsylvania, USA - Cold Stream Run_MetaG_CSR_2013 (SPAdes)... | ecosystem: Environmental > Aquatic > Freshwater >...
GCCAGGACTTGCATCCCTCCTGCCGAGAGAAAGTATCTGAACTTCCCTTGGAGACTCAGAGATCCTTGTTGTTATTGCTTCTCGAAGAGGGAGTGAGAGAGAGGTCAATTTCAGAGGCCAATTCAACGATGGTGCATCAGATGATGGAACAAGGGATGTCTCAATCTGAGATGGCTGAGGAGATGGGGATTTCCAGACAGGCCGTCAATCAGCGCATCAGATGTGTTGCTGACGTGGTGCAGGAAGAATTGGAAAAGAGGGAATTTCCGAGTTCTACCCAGGAGGAGCCAAAAGAGGCAGATTCCAAGTAGCGACGCAATCGTTAACGAAAAGTGGGGGCAGTCTTAAATGGCTGTCCTCTCTTTTTTATATAGCGACGCGATTAAGCGGAATCTCTAAAAAGTTGGAAGAGAGATTATTTCTTTTGGATCTCCTTTTCTGCCTTCTCCCGAAGGCTAACTCTCATGTGGTCCAACTTACCGAGTCCCGTCATGAGTGATTATCCCCCCTTCAACCCCCATTCGTTCGCCTCGAATCCTACCCGGCTCACTTGACTAGCGTGGGAACAGAGCTTCCTTGCTCGAAAGTCTGACTTGGTGATGCTAGCCGTAGTCCTGCTACTTGCCTCCGTAGATGTTCCGAGGTCAAGTGGCCGTAGGTTCTAAGAACCAGTTGTCCACCATCAGAATGACCGAGGAGGGAAGCTACCTCCTGCACTCCCAAACCAGCCATCAGGGCACGGCTTGTAAAGTAGTGGCGGAATGAATGGAAGAAGGTCAAATCGATTTCCAATCCCTTTGCCATCTTCTTCATGAGGCGAGCGATTTTTTGAGCCTTCGATCACTAAATCCAAACGGACAATCTATGCCAGCGGCACGGCGCCGCAGGAGGATGGCCATTGCCTCCGAGGTAAGCGGAGTCATGGAAATCTTCCCTCCCTTTTGCAGCACCCTCAGCAATTCTTCTGTGAAATCGACATCCTCCCAGGTCAGATGATTGGCACCGGAGAGGCGTAAGCCCGATGAGGCGAGGAAGCGGAGGAAGTCCCCAGCCTCTTTATCTTCGCTTTCGACCATTTGAAGGAATTCATCAACAACCTCCACCGAGGGAATGCGGATCTTGCGTGAATTGACTCGGATCAATGGGATTTGCTCCAGGTCATCCCTCAGAGTGTAAGGCAACCATCCCCTCTTTATCCCGAAAGGGACAAAGAGTCGAAGCCACCAGCGGAGGTGGTTGCATGAGGAGCCTTTACCACTATCCCGATAGGCAGACCAGATGGAGGCTGGGTTGAAGCTGGCGAGATCCTTGCAGCTTTGCAGCACAATGGTCGAACCACCCTTGAGCATGCTCTTTCTCCCCTTGGTAAGACATATCTGGGATGCTTCAAAAAGAACCAAGGCATCCGAAAGCGTGATCAGTGGCACCAGCGATGTCACTACCGGTACAGGAAGCGGTGGCGGATTCGATATGGTTGGAACTAGCAAGGGAACCAATGGTTCCCTTGCCGCCATAGAAACTTCAGATTTTAAGGATTCAAAGGCTTCAGCCACAATCTGCCCCAATCGTGCCCTTGCCTGCTTGATCTCTCTTGTCTTGAGACTTTTGACCACCAATCGCCCTTTGACTCTAGCGACATAGTACAATGTCCCGTTTTCGTGCCTTGAAATGTTTTTATCTACTGCCTTCATCTTGAGCTTTCTCCGTGTTTCGAGAATAAAGACAAGCAGCAGTATCAAAAAATTTTTGTTTTTGATACTCGGCAGCAACCAAGTATTGAAAACAGACTTGGCTCATCAACCCTAGATCCAGTGTTTAAGCCGCTCTATAACTGGAGCCGGCTGTCGGATTCGAACCGACGACCGTCTGATTACAAATCAGATGCTCTACCAACTGAGCTAAGCCGGCGTTTAAGGTTCGCCATCGTTTCAGGAACTTGGATTCTCGGCAAGCCTTCACGAAAGCTTTTTTAGAAATTTCACAAGGAAGACTGAATCCAACGAATCACCGATCCTAGGACGGGGACATGATCCCAGACCCCTTGCGCTGAGTCCCAGAAATCTTGATGCAGCAGGACACGACCATGAGGATCAAAGCGTACTAGCGTGACTCCGATCGTACGGATGGTTTTGCCGCGTGCCAGATGCTTCATCTTCGTCTCCATCGTCCAGCGAAAATAGTAGCTTTGCTCCGAGACCGCAACATCGTCAAAGACCACATTCATGCTATCGAGTCCCTGAGCTGTTTTGATAAAATAGTCTCGGATAGCGGGCGCACCATGCAGAGTCTTGAGCGTATCGTTGAGGAAGGCATCTGGCGCATAGACTTTTTCTGTCTCCTCGCGTGCGGTTTTCTCATCGAGATGGCTCAGAAAGTTTTCAAACCGTTTGATGGCTTCTTTCTCAGCAGTACTTCCTTGCGGCGGCCCCTGGATGGATTCCGTCGCAGCAAGCGCGCTCTGGAAATCACTGACAGGATCGGCATAAGCAGATGCTTCTCCTGCGATACAAAAAGAGAGCAGGGTCAATAAACAAAGCCGGCGATAAGTTTTCATTCCCCCCACCCTTCCTATGAAAAGGAGCAGCGTCAAGGGGTGCGATATTTCGGATGCTTGTCATCATTGCCCGAAGACACGATAAATACCGGACATGAGTCGCAATGAACAGAGCTTCCTGATGGAGATCGCTGGCCCGAAAATCGAAGTGCCGGATCTTCTGAAATTTGAGACAACGCGCAATCATAGTCTCTCCAACAAGATCGTCAGCCGACTGAATGATTTGAAAGGAGAATACAATGCGTTGCTTGAGCTGCATCGTTGGAATGAATTTGTCGAAGGATTTCAGATCAATTGTCAGGTTCGTCTCAATCAGGATTATTATCTCTATGAGGCTAAGACGGCATCGGGAACACGGAAGTTCCTTTCTCTCATCAGTCCTCAAGAGATGGGTGCTACCTACGAGTTCAAAGGGAAGACACGCCTGCATAGCGAGGGATATTTTGTGAAGGTCGAAGAAGAGAAGCGCGAAGCTCACCGCGCCTGAGCTCATGCCTCATTTTGTCCGTCTGATCTTGATCGCCGCCGCATGGGGTCTTTGCATCCTGGTGCTTCATGAGGAAAGGCATGCGTTAACGACCAATGCCCCTGCCTATAAAAGCCCGATTTTGCCACTGGATGCCAAAGGCACGCCTCCTTCTCCGTTCTACAAGGAGGAGTTCATTAACTATGCCCAGCATATTCCGATGGCTCATGTCGCCTCGCTTGCGGAGTTGCCCGATGGCACGCTCGCGGCAGTCTGGTATGGCGGGAGCTATGAATACTGGCCTGATGTCACGATTTACTTTGCCACTCAGACTGGGGGCATCTGGTCTTCTGAACGGCCAATTATGACGCTACAACAGGTCGAACACGATCTGGGTCGTCCCCTGAAATGTCCCGGGAATGCGGTTCTTATGGCCAATCCTGATGGCTCGTTGCGGCTTCTCTTTATTACGATTGCGATGGGAAAATGGTCAGGAAGTCAGATGAATTCCTGCCTCTCCCGTGATGTCGGGGCCACCTGGTCTCCTGTAGAGAGACTGACGCTCAGCCCCCTCTTTAACTTTAGCGAGCTTGTTCGTAATCGCCCGATTGAGCTTCAGAAGCAAGCAAGGAGTGATAACGACTGGTGTGTGCCGCTCTACCAGGAATTCATAGGCAAATTTCCTGAGCTTCTTTGGTTGAAAGAGGATCACGGAACCTTGCTCTCCACGAAGTCCCGTGTTGTCGGAGGCTGCGCCACGCTTCAACCCTCCCTCGTCCCGCTGGATGCCAAACGCGGCGTGATGCTGCTTCGCGATTACACGGAGAACAAAAGAATTTTTATTAGCCGTACCGAGAATGCAGGCATTAGCTGGTCAAAGCCCGTTCCGACGAATCTTCCTAATCCCGACGCAGGCATCTCAGGCATCAGGCTTTCCGATGGCAGATTGCTCGTTGCCTTCAATAATTCCGTTGTCGCAAGAGAAAAGCTCTCCCTTGCTGTGAGCCACGATGAGGGGAAATCGTGGAAGATCCTTGTCATGCTCGATAATGACCCCGACTCCTACTCTTCCTATCCCTTTATTCTCCGCACCTCCGATGGGATGCTTCACATCGCCTATACCTACACCGGCAACGCCATCAAGCTGGTCTCATTCAATGAGGCTTGGCTTGTCGAGCAAGAAGCAAAAATTACCACTCCGTGAGCACTCTGCTGATTCATCAACTCTATGCCGCGTTTGCCCCGTGGCTGATTCTATCGTTTCTGCTGCTGGGAAGAAATCCCCATCTCTCCCAGACTCGAATCATCGTCTCTCCTCTCCTCGCCTTGGGCCTTCTTCTGATCCCAATTGCAGGATGGAACGGCTTCGCCTGGAGCCGTGATATTGAGATGAACCCGAGCTTCACCCTCACCGCCCTCCTCTCTATCGGCCTCTGCAAACGGATCGGCGGCCTCTCGCTGTTGCGCTCCTGCGATTGGAAAACTGCCTGCACCTTCGGAAGCATCGCCGCCATCGTGCTCTATCCGCTGGGTCTGGGACTCACTCCCTTCGATTCCTATCCTTGGGGATGGGAGCCTCTGCTGCCGGTTATCACGGCACTCATCGCCTCAGCACTCCTGCTGCAAGGCAATCGTTTCGGCATCATTCTTCTGCTACCTCTGGGAGGGTTTTTTCTCCATCTTCAAGAATCACACAACTTCTGGGATGCCCTCGTTGATCCGATCTACACAGGCTTCGCGCTCATCGCCATGATCTTCATGACAACACGCGCAGGGATTGCGAGATTTACTTCGCGACAAACTCCGCAATCCGCGTTACCGCAATCTTAATCTGATCAAGTGCTGCGGCATAGCTGCAACGGACATATCCCTCGCCGCTTTCACCAAAGGCCGTGCCTGGGACAACGGCAACTTTTTTCTTCTCCAGAAGCCGAAGGGAAAATTCCTTACTCGTCAGTCCAGTCCCACGGATGTCAGGGAAGACATAGAAGGCCCCCTTGGGAAGATGGCATGGAATACCTGCATCATTGAGCGAAGAGACAATGAAATTCCGGCGCAAACGGTATTCCTCGCGCATCCGCTCCATGCTGCGTTGTCCGCGCTCGAGGGCCTCGATAGCAGCTTCCTGAGCCATCGTGGAGGCGCACATGATGGAATATTGATGGATTTTCATCATCGCTTCGATGATGTCGTTCGGCCCACAGGCAAAACCAATGCGCCATCCCGTCATGGCAAAGGCTTTGGAAAATCCATGCAGGAGGAGCGTCCGATCTTTCATGCCTGGCAGCGCAGCAATGGAATGATGCGGAAGATCGTCGTAGGTCAGCTCGCTATAGATTTCATCGGTAAGCACGACGAGATCATGCTTCACGACAAACGCAGCAATCTTTGCCAACTCATCAGGCGGCATCACAGCCCCCGTGGGATTGGTGGGAAAACTAAGCACCAAGACGCGAGTTCGTGGCGTGACTGCTTTTTCCAGATCGACAGCACGGAGGATAAACTCATCCTCGGAACGAGTTTTAACAGCGACCGCATTACCGCCAGCAAGCGCAATGCTCGGACTGTAGGAGACATAGCAGGGCTCATGAAAGAGCACCTCATCTCCAGGATTGAGTAGGGCGCGAAGCGCGAGGTCGATTGCTTCGGAGACACCAACAGTCACGATGATTTCGTCGTGGGGATTATAGGCAACCGAGAAATGTTGCTCGACATACTTCGCAATGGAGCGACGCAGCCGCGGATCGCCGAGGTTAGAAGTATAGCCTGTGCGCCCCTTTTCCAGTGAATAGACGGCGGCCTCACGAATATGTCCGGGCGTGACAAAATCTGGCTCCCCAATACCGAGGGAGACAACTCCTTTCATCGACTGAACGATTTCAAAAAAATCACGAATCCCCGACCTGGGAATATCGCGCACGATGGCTGCAATACGAGAGCTCATGGCAGAATCAAGAAGTGCAGAGCAGATCAGGGTGTTACAGCGAGTCGCTCGGAAGCCTCTTCCAAAGCATGAAGCAGGCCGTTCTCCTTATAGGTCTTGAGGCGAAAACGCGTGGAGCACGACTGCACGGCCTCAATAGTGCTGAGTTTAGAAGCAACGAAAGAAGCGACCTCTCGCAGCGTGTCACCATTGACGATCACGAGCAGATCATAGCCGCCACTCATGAGATAGACACTCTCCACTTCCTCAAATCCGGCAATGCGGGCTGCAATGCGGTCAAAGCCCCCCTCGCGCTCAGGGGTTACGCGAACCTCGATGGCAGCAGTTACAGCCTCGGCATCCCACTTCTCACTATTGATCACAGCATGATAGCCGAGGATCATTCCATCGGCCTCCAGCTTCGCAATTTTCGCAGCAACATCCGCCTCAGTCAGGCCAAGAAGGCGAGCGAGATCAGCGCGAGGAATCGCGGAGTTTTGACGAAGAAGGCGGATCAAAGAGTCCATAAGGAGAAAAGGATGAAGGATAAATGATAAATGAAAAAGAGGAAAAAAAGGTGGCTAGCGGGAGGCTTTAAGGCTGTTGGTAAAAACTTCAAAACCGCAAGCAGGTCATGCAGGAGGAGCGTTGCAGAGCAACTTTTGTGATTCCAGATTAGGGATTCAACCGCACTTGTTCTTTGGCGATTGCTACTGATTTGATCTTTGCCATTCTTTGCTGCCGATCATTGCGAGCAACGTACCACTCTGTAAAGAGCGTCTCGATAAGCTCTATGAGCAACCCTGCTTCCTCGGGCTCTACATCGACAATCAGATCTATCTCCTTCTCCATATGGGCACCGATATTGCCACGGCTTCGTACGGAGTCGATAGCTGCCCATGTATCGGAATCGAGTTTGTCGTGAAGCGCGTCTATCTCATCCTTGAGGCGATTTTTTTTTGATACCCCAAAAGTCACGAATCATTCCTTGTAGGCAGCGTCTTGCAAGAGTTGCCGCTGCCTTGGGAGACAAATCACGAATCAGACAGGCTTCATGGTAGTCAGAACGAAGAGGCTGCGGGATGTAATCAGGAAATGGCTTGGCCTGGGAGTCTGGAATCAGCTGCCAATTGCGCTTCAAAACACCCGTTACGACAACTCCGTTGTACGTGTTTTGCTCTGCATCATGAAGATTGAGTTCAAGTGAATACTCATTTCATTCTGGATTAGGGCAATAAACGACCAATCCGTAGAGTCTCTGGTGACCAACCTCAAAATTAGGTCTGAAGTCATGATCAAACTCGGATTGGTTTGCATTCTGAATTATTGAGTCGTGGTTACAGAAAGGGCAGTGCCAATTAAAAGTAGCCATAAAATGCGATTCAAAGGATGTAACTATTCAGCGGCTTCATGCTTTTTGGTAATGATGATATTCTAACAGTCTTCAGTCTATCCACCTGTGCCTGATGCCTCCTCAATCCAAGCCAGGGCTTTTCCGTAGCTTTTGCGATCTAGGTAGTGAGCGAACTGAGGATCGAGTTCGGTAATGGGGAGCGCGGTTACAAGGGCATCAATGCGCCCCGAGGCTTTGATGAGGCACTCCAGATGTCCCGCAGGATCGCGGTCGCGGTGGGCGTGATCGGCGATGACGGTGAGGCGTTCGCGCAGAGCTTCGGCCAAGAGTGAGAAATCGCTGTGCATTTCAGATATTCGGCAGGGGAATTATTCAGGGGAGAATATTTTGTCCATGCTGGCGCAGGAGGTGGTCGCAAATCACGAGGTTCGCCATGGCCTCGACCATTGGTACGGCGCGGGGGAGAACGCAGGCATCGTGGCGGCCTCGGGCTGCAAGTTCGGCTGGTTGGCCCTCAACGGTGACGGTCTGCTGGGACTTGGCAATCGTTGCGGTTGGTTTGAAAGCGATACGGAACTCAATAGACTCTCCATTGCTGATGCCTCCCTGGATACCGCCAGAGCGGTTGGTGAGTGTGGAGACTTTTCCTTCTTCAATCACGAAGGCATCGTTGTGTGCACTTCCTGTAAGACGAGATCCTGCAAAGCCGCTGCCGATTTCAAATCCCTTGGTGGCAGGCAGGCTCATCATCGCCTTGGCGAGATCGGCTTCGAGTTTGTCAAAGACTGGTTCACCGAGGCCTGCTGGGACTCCACGCACGACGCACTCAATGGTACCACCGATGCTGTCACCCTGCGAGCGGACTTCTTTGATGCGCGCGATCATCTTTTCCGCAGCCATGAGATCGGGGCAGCGCACAGGAGTGGCATCGACTTCGGCTGTGGTGACAGTCTTGAGATTGACTGTGGAATCAATGTCATGGATGGAGCGGACAAAGGCGACGACTTCAAAGTCAGGATAAAGGGTGCGGATTATTTTCCCCGCCACAACTCCGGCGGCGACGCGCCCGATGGTTTCGCGGGCAGAGGAACGACCTCCTCCCTCCCAATTCCGAATGCCATATTTCGTCTGATAGGTATAATCGGCGTGTGAGGGGCGAAACATGCTCTCCATCTCGGTGTAAGCCGAGGGACGGGCATCTTTATTATCGACGGCGATCATGATCGGCGTACCGAGGGTCTGGCCTTGAAAGACTCCTGAAAGAATGCGGCATTTATCCTCTTCCTGACGCGGAGTCACGATGTCACTCTGGCCTGGACGGCGGCGATCTAGTTCGACTTGGATCTCCTCCGCCGTGATCGGAAGCCGTGGAGGACAGCCATCAATGACGCAACCAACGCCACCGCCGTGAGATTCTCCCCAAGTAGAAACGCGAAAAAGAGTGCCGAAAATGCTGGCCATAAGGGTTCTAATTTATGCGTAAGTTTTTATGAGTTCACGCAAAATCAGAAAACTCTCCCCAAAAGAGTTGGCATTCTATGACATGGGGGGCTTGACGCAACTGCCTGGAGGTTTTATTCCATGTTGTTCAGCAAAATGATTGCATGCCGCGTCCGGCATCTCGCCTTGAATGATTGATTCAAGGGAAATGGCCGCGCCTGTTCTCGTCACACTTACTTTTCACCTTCAGACACAAACCTTTTCCATGTTTAAAAAACTTCTCGGCTTCTTCTCTAGCGACATCGGTATCGATCTTGGCACGGCTAATACTCTCGTCTATGTCAAAGACCACGGTATCGTCCTGCGCGAACCCTCCATTGTAGCAGTCAAAGCTGGCACCACGCAAGTGTTGGCAGTCGGCGAAGAGGCTAAGCGAATGCTCGGTCGTACCCCTGGTAACATCTCCGCAATCCGTCCTCTCAAGGATGGTGTCATCGCTGATTTTGAAATCACCGAGGCAATGCTGCGCCACTTCATTACGAAGGCGCATGGGCAACGACGCTTTGTCCGACCGCGTGTCGTGATCGCTGTACCAAGCGGTATCACGGAAGTCGAGAAACGCGCTGTTAAGGACTCAGCAATGCATGCTGGAGCCCGTGAGGTTTATCTCATTGAGGAGCCGATGGCGGCGGCAATCGGGGTCGGTCTTCCCGTGACTGATCCTGCTGGAAATATGATTATCGACATCGGTGGCGGCACAACAGAAGTCGCGATCATTTCTCTCGCTGGTATCGTCTTCAGCCGTAGCGTCCGTGTTGCGGGTGATGAGCTGGATGAGGCCATCGTCCAGTATCTCAAACGCGCCTACAACCTCATGATCGGTGAACGCACAGCGGAAGAGATCAAGCTCCGCCTCGGTAGTGCCTATCCGCTGGAGAAGGAACTCACGATGGAAGTCAAGGGACGCGATCTCGTGGCCGGTCTTCCCAAGACGATCACCATCACCTCGCAGGAAATCCGCGATGCCCTCATGGAGCCGGTCTCTCGCATTGTCGAAGCCGTTCGTATCACACTGGAACGCTGCCCGCCTGAGCTCTCCGCCGATCTCGTCGATCGTGGCGTTGTCCTCGCTGGAGGCGGCGCCTTGCTGCGTGGCCTTGATAAGCTCATCGCCGAAGAGACAGGTCTTCCTGTCCATGTGGCAGAGGATCCTCTGAGTGCTGTTGCTGAAGGTACAGGCAAGGCATTACAGGAAATCGAATTTCTGCGTGCTGTCGCTGCCACCGACCGTCCGAGAGTGTAGCCCAGAAGCCCAGGCTTCCACGGCTCACACTCCCATCGCATTCTAACTTTTGCCGCAGGCATTAACACCGGATGAAGCGATTCCAGATCGTCGCCCTTGTTCTGCTCGTCGTAGCAGCTATTGCCTGCTGCTTTCTTAGTGTCGGGATCTTGACGAAACTTCAGTCAGGTTTTCTTAGTCTGCTTTCCCCGCTGAGTCGCTCGGGCCATGTCGTGCAGAGCAGTCTGGGCAGTCTTGGCAAAGATCTGATGACCCTCGATCAGCTCCAGTCCGAATACGACAGATTGCTTCTTGAGAATCTCCAGCTTCGTGCGGAGAACAATGGTCTGCGAGATCTCAAGGAAGAGAACGATCACCTCCGCACGACCCTAGGGTATAGCGAGAGATCCTCCTTTCGCCTGATTCCTGCCGTGGTGCTTGGGCATGATGCCGAGGCCTGGTGGAACAAGATCAAGATCAATCGCGGCTCCAAGGATGGAGTGGCTGTCGATATGCCGGTTATCACGGATCGCGGACTGGTCGGCAAGACGACAGCCGTTTCGGATGACATGACCGAAGTCGTGCTCATTACGGATGAAAATTGCAAGGTTGCCTCCAAGGTGGAAGGAACTAAAGAACAAGGAATTTGTGCCGGGGTGCGGGCTCCGGCAGGTGAGTTGGAGTTATCATTTTTGAACAAACTGGCTGATCTTCAGCCTGGGCAAAAAGTTTACACTGCGGGAGTGAGTGGCGGGATTTTCCCGTCGGGCATCGCTCTCGGCACGGTAAAAAACTTTCACGCCCGCGAACTGGATGGCGAAGCCACCCTTGAGCCTGCTGCCGATCTCGGCAACCTCGAGGAAGTCTTTGTCGTCACAGGAGCGAAATGAAAACAGGACTACTTTTCATTCTACTCTTACTTCTGATCCCCCTTGTTGTGGTGGTTCAGGATCTTCTTCCTCCCCTGCTCCCTGCACAGGAGCGCATCCTGCTGCTGCCGATGCTCTTTTGTTTTGGGGCAATGGCATTGCCTCTGCTCCCAGCACTACTCTACGCACTGATTGTGGGCATTATTCAGGGACTGATTTTGCTTCAAGTTCAATCAGGACAAGTCGAACTGGGACTCGTAGGGCCAATTGTTTTCTACTTCGGTTGGGCGATCTTCCTTCAGATGGCAAGTGATGCTACGCGTGGAATCCGCTGGGAAATTCATGCCGTCGCAAGTGGCATGGTGACACTCAGTCTGCTGACGGGAGAATTTCTGATCCTCTGCGCCAAGAGAGGCAGCTTCCCCCTCGACTCCATAGTCTTGCTACGGATCACGATTCCAGCGGCGGCGGCCCTACTCATCGCTCCGCTCTTATACTTGCTGCTCCGATCCCTCGTCTCATTCCAAACGGAGACAGGCTTGGCGAAACTCAAATCACCGAGCCTGGATGTCTAGGAACCCGTTCAAATGAAAACCACGGAGCCATCCAATCATAAAATTTTGATCCTGGGCATCCTCCTCACGGCGGCACTTGCACTGCTTCTCTGCAGGATGTGGTTCGTCCAGATCCTGCATGGCAAAGACTACAAAATCCGTATCAAGAATCACTCTCAGCTCACCGTGAGACTCCCTGCCGTGCGAGGTGAAATTTGTGATCGCAGCGGGCTTCCGCTGGTTGAGAACCGCGCCAGCATGGAGGTTGATTTCTATCTCCCCGACATCGTGCGAGCCTGGAAAGATAACAACGACGATCTCCCGACCATCAAATATCGCGGACTCGATCACGGGATGCCGATTAACAAAGAGGAACCCGATATCGTCAAGATCGTCAACGAATCGATCGTGCCACAGTTGGAGAAACATGGCCTCGCCGGTGATTACAACGCACGCAAACTTCAGGTGCATTTTCGCAATAACTCCGAAGTGCCTTTTGTTTATCAACAAGATCTCGACTTCGAGACCATGGCCCGTTTCAGCGAGAATAATCTCGATCTGCCTGGTGTCACGGTAACGCTGAAACCCGTACGACACTATGTCTATGGGGCACTCGCTTCACATCTCTTCGGCTATGTCGGAATGGCCAAGGAAATTGATGAAGAGGAGGCAGCGCGTTACAATTTTTACCAACCTGATGTGGAAGGAAAGGCCCAGATCGAACAAGCATTCGATGATGATCTGAAAGGAACCGCTGGCACTCGTTTCCTCCGCCGCAACGCTCACGGAGTCATTGAGGGGGAGAGCTCCCGCATCGAACCGAAGGCTGGCAACAAAGTCCTGCTGACCATTGATGCCCGCATCCAATACATCGCAGAAAAAGCACTCCGCGTTGTCGGTCGAGGGGCTGCCGTTGTACTCGATCCCAATAATGGCGAAATCCTCGCGATGGCCTCTGTCCCTTCCTTCGATCCGAATCAATTTGTCCCGACGATTTCCAAAGCCGACTGGGAAAAACTCTCCAAAGATCAAACCGATCCTCTCATGAACCGTGCCGTGAATGCCTACGCGCCAGGCTCCACATTCAAACTCTGCACGGCACTGGCAGGCATTCGTGCTGGCATTGCAAATAGAGAATTCACCTGCACAGGCGGCGTTCAATACGGGGCCAAATATATGAAGTGCTGGGTGCTCACAGCCAAGCCACCATTACCACCTCATGGCACCCAGGATCTGAGCACTGGGCTCAAAAACTCCTGCGATCCCTTCTTTTATCAGTATGGCAATGCAGCAGGTATCGATCAGATTGACACCGTTGGGAAGCTACTCGGGCTGGGACAGAAGAGTGATCTTCCTCTTAACAGCGTCGCCACAGGAGTCATGCCTGGCCCAGCCTGGCTGGCTCAGAACGATCCTCGTCAACGCTGGAGCCCCGGCTACACGGCCAATACCGCCATCGGGCAAGGCTTTGTGCTCGCGACTCCGCTTCAAGTAGCGATCATGGGAGCAGCGGTGGCCAATGGAGGAACCGTTTATCAACCACATCTTGTGAAGGAAATCATGGCTCAAGATGGTACGGTTACGAAACAAGAGCCGATAGAGATCAGATCCAATCTCATCAAAGATGGAGGTATTGATCCCACGCAATTTGAAAAAGTCCGCAAAGGAATGTGGCGCGTCGTCAATGATCCCACCGGCACCGCCCGCAAAGCACGACTCAAGGATGTGGAAGTCGCAGGCAAGACCGGTACAGCGCAGTTCTGGCGCAATGGCATCAAGGATTATCACACCTGGTTCATCTGTTTTGCCCCCTATGATAAGCCGCGCTATGTCGTCTGCATTTTCGTTCAGGGAGGAAAATCGGGTGGTGGTGTTTCTGCTCCAATTGCAGCAAAAATTCTGGAACAAATCTTTGCAATGGAGAAAGGCCAGGAAGTCAAATTGACCGCGCTTGATCCAGCGCAGGGAAATTTTCAACAAATCACAGGTATCGACTTTTCCAAGGATCAGCCGACCCAGTATGGTGCCGATGCAGGCCCCGTTCCTGATGCTCCGACCGAAGAGAATACCCCTCCCCCTCCTCAATCTCAGCCCTCCTCAGGCAAAGTCGCAGCAAAGCCTGACATCCAGGAGGAGTCCGACACCCATCCCAAGAACAAACCGAGACCTCAAAATGGTCTCCAGAAATTCTTTAACTTCTTTGGCGGAGGCCGCTCCGCCGTTCCCAAACAATCCAATTAGCATCACCAACCACTCCCACCAAACCACTTTACCCAACAACCTTCAGTCTTAACCCCTAATCAACCTATTCTCATATGAACATTATCGACACCGTCAAACGCCTGCTTGGCGTAAAAAAATCAGGCCCTCGCATCGAACTCATCGTTAGTTGCGAGAAACTCGAAAAACGCGTTGCCCTCCTTGAGGATGGCAAGCTTGAGGAATACTCCATCGAGCGCGACAGCGAGCGCAACATCGTTGGCGGAATTTTCAAAGGCAAAGTGCGCAACATCGAGCATGGCCTCAAGGCGATGTTCGTCGATATCGGCTTTGAAAAAAATGCTTTCCTCCATTTCTGGGATGCCGTCGCGCTTCCTTTGGATAGTGGTGTTGAGGCGGTTCAGCGAGCAGGCGGCAATGCCTCTTCCAAAAAGAAAGTCACCGCCAAGGACATTCCAACCCTCTACCCCGTCGGAAGCGAATTGATGGTGCAGGTCAGCAAAGGCCCCATCGGCACCAAGGGCCCGCGCATCACGACGAATATCTCTATGGCTGGTCGCTACATGGTGCTCATGCCTTTCAACGATCAGTGTGGTATTTCCCGTAAAATCGAAGATCCCAAGGAACGCGCTCGTCTCCGCAAGATCCTTACCGAACTCACCCTTCCCGATGGCATGGGGATTATTATCCGCACAGCGGGAGAAGGACAGAAAGCCCGTTTTTTTGTTCGTGATCTTGGCTTTCTCCTCGACCAATGGCGTGAAGTGGAGAAAGGAATGGCAGAGAAGCCAGCAGCCAGCACTCTCATTCTTGAACCCGATCTCATCGACCGCACCGTGCGCGACCTGCTCACTGAAAGTGTCGATGCCGTGCATGTTGATGATCTAAAGGCATCGGAACGGATGCAGGAGCTTGTAGGACAAATTTCCAAACGCGCCAGAAAGTCGATCCATCACTACAGCGGTCAGAAACCGATCTTTGACAACTTCGGTGTCCAGACCCAGATCGACAATGCTTTCCTCCGTCAGGTCTGGCTGCCTTGCGGCGGTTATCTCGTGATCGACGAGACCGAGGCCATGATTGCCGTCGATGTGAATACCGGTCGAAACAAGGGGAGCAAGGATATGGACAAAACCATTTTTCAGACCAACATGGAAGCTGCCGACGAGGTGGCTCGCCAACTTCGCCTTCGCAATATTGGGGGACTCATTGTTGTGGATTTCATCGACATGAAGAACCGTAAGGATCAGCAAGCTGTCTATCAACGGATGCGTGATCGCCTCCTGCGCGACAAGGCCCGCACCCATGTCCTCCCGATCTCCGCTCTTGGACTCATGGAAATGACCCGTCAACGAGCGCAGGAAAGCCTCGCCAGCTCCCTCTACACCAACTGTTCCTACTGCCACGGCAAGGGTGTCGTGAAGAGTTCCATGACCATGAGTGTCGAGCTCCAGCGTGCCCTGCACACGCTGATGAAACGCCATCAGGAAGATGTCCACGAATTCCGCGCTACCGTCCATCCCGAGCTGCTCAACCGTCTCCGCTCCGAGGATGAGGAACTTCTAATCGACATTGAGCGCAAATATGCCGCCCGCCTTTCCTTCAAGTCTGATCCAACACTCCATGTGGAAAAATTCCACATTGCCAACGCTCAGACCAACGAAGAGCTGACGGTTTAGGGAATCGCTATCCCCGCAATGCAGCAATTTCTGTAGCGCGCTCGGCGGCCCCAGCGTTCCTAAAGACAGAAGTTCCAGCAACCATGACATCGGCTCCTGCTTCGCGACAGAGAGCCGCAGTCTTGACCGTAATGCCCCCATCGACTTCGATCTGAAATCCGAGACCAAGATCGGCACGAAGGCGCGCAGCCTCACGGATTTTCCCGAGCATCTCTGGCATAAAGGCCTGCCCTCCGAAACCTGGCTCCACAGTCATGATGAGCAGGATGTCGAAGCGGCCAAAGAGGGATCGGGCCTGATCGAGCGGTGTGCCCGGTTTGATTGAGAGACCAGCTTTTTTTCCCGCCGCCCGCGTGCGATCAAGCGTGATCCCGGCATCGTGATTAGCCTCTAGATGCGAGGTGACGGAAGCGGTGTTTTTCAGAAATTGCTCCAGGTAGCGATCAGGTCGCTGAATCATCAAATGGACATCGAGCGGAAGCGCGGTGTGTCTCGCGGCAGCCTCGACGATGACCGAGCCAAAGGAGATATTTGGGACGAAATCGCCATCCATGACATCGCAATGAATCCAGTCGGCTCCCGCCGTCGTGACGCTGACCACCTCTTCGCCAAGTCGGGCAAAGTCACTGGCAAGAATAGATGGGGCTATCAGGGAGGGCATGGGAGAAAGCAAAAGCGGAAAAGCGGAAACTTGAAAGCTGAATCTTGAGATGGAGAACCTTCATCAACATACTCTCAAAAACTGCATGGATATTTCGCCCACACCCTTTCCTGATGAAGCTCCTCTCATTGATCTGAGCAGCGACACCTATTTCATGGGGCAAGCGATGCGGCAGGCTCTGAAAGCCTATGAGGCAGAGGAAGTGCCCATCGGTGCGGTGATCGTACGCGAGGGGCGCATTATTGCCCGTGCTGCCAATCAGGTGGAGACGCTCAAGGATGCCACGGCTCATGCCGAGATGCTGGCGATCACTCAGGCGGAGAATGCCCTTGGCGACTGGCGACTCACCGATTGCGATCTCTTTGTCACCAAGGAACCCTGCCCGATGTGTGCTGGGGCACTTGTTCATGCACGGCTACGCAGAGTGATTTTCGGCTGCCATGATCCACGGGGCGGTGCTGCTGGCGGCCTTATCAATATTCTCCAGATGCCAGGGCTCAATCACCAGTGCGAGGTCACAGGCGGAGTGATGGCCGAGGAGAGCGGACGATTGCTCAAAGAATTCTTTGCCGCACGAAGAGATTAGATCGGCGATTCTTTAAGTATTTCCAAGAAATGTCTTACGGTAATCACGAGGAGATACTCCCATGATTTTCCGAAAGCAGCGTGAGAAATAATAGGGATCTTCGTAGCCCGACAAGGAGGCTATCGAGGTGATGCTTTCCTCGGTGGTTGCAAGCAGACGAGCCGCATGTTGGATTTTTTTCCGAATCAAAAAATCAATCGGGGAAAATCCAGTCTGCTTGCGAAAGAGAGTTGAATAATGGGAAACGGAAACACCTGCTTGGATAGCCAGCTCTTCGATGCGATGGAGATGGTTCCAATTGGTATTGAGCTTTTCGATACTGGCTTGAATGCGCGTTTGTGCCGAATGGGTCGCCCCTGGATAGACTCGGAGTCTCGCCGCCATGCCAAGGGAAAAACGGAGTGCGGAAGCCGTCTCCACAAGATTCAGCAAGGAGTATCCCTTTTCCAGAAATCCATGAATGCGATCCATTGCAAGATTGCCCAGTTGCTCGGCAGGGACGCTGCAAGAGAGTGAGGAGCTGTCGCCAAAGAGAAGTTGCTGCCAAGCCCCGCTTTCCTCACCATCAAAATGCACCCAAAGCAGACTCCAGGGATTACCTTCTTGAGCCTCGTAACGGTGCGGGGTGTTGGCTGGAATCCAAAAAAGATTTCCTGGGGCTGCGGCTAGCTCATCTTCTCCGACTCGGAGATGTCCTGCCCCTTTCAGGCAAGCCATGAAAAGATGCGTTGAGGCCCCTTGTGGTCGCCAGATAGCATGACCTTCGGCATTGGGGAAAAATCCAGCCGCTGTGACCTTCAGCCCTCGCAGCAGAGGATGGGTATCCAGCCTCTTTAGAACCGGAACAGGAACGATAACTATCCGCTCCCCCGAAAAACCATGCGGGATACTTTTACTCACCATAAGATTGGTGGATTGTGCAGGCTTTTCCGTTTTCTGTCCATTGCCCAAAGAGGCGTGATGAGTCATAGGTGATGGCTCGCATGAAAAGTTCCCCCTCTCCGATCAGCGTGCGGCGCGAAGCCGTCGTGCTCCCAACTTATTCTCCCCTGCCACCGGATAAGAATCCGATGTTCTTGGAAAAGCGGGTTTATCAAGGGAGCAGCGGCAAGGTTTATCCTCTGCCGTTTTATGACCGCATCACTGAGGAAAAAACCGACCGTTCCTGGGATGCCATCTGGCTGGAGAATGATTTCATCCGAGTAATGATCCTACCGGAAATCGGTGGTCGGATACATATCGGACAAGATAAGACAAACGGTTACGACTTTTTCTACCGTCAGGATGTCATCAAGCCCGCGTTGGCAGGCCTGGCTGGCCCTTGGATTTCCGGCGGAGTCGAGTTTAACTGGCCCCAGCATCACCGCCCTGCGACTTTTATGCCGGTCGATGTCGAGATCGAGCGACACGAAGATGGCAGCGTCACTGTCTGGTGCAGCGATCATGACCCGATGCTCCGCATGAAGGGAATGCACGGGGTCTGTCTGCATCCCGAGAAGGCGGTGATTGAGCTGAAGGTACGAGCCTACAATCGCACCCCCTTCGTGCAGACTTTCCTCTGGTGGGCGAATGTAGCGACGCAGGTGCATGAATCCTACCAGAGCTTCTTCCCTCCTGATGTCTCCTATGTAGCAGATCATGCGCGCCGCTCGATGAGTGAATATCCACTCTGCAGCGACCACTACTACGGAGTCGCTTATGGAGAACGAGGCCGCAGCGGTGTGCCGAAGGGAGAGATTCCTGCAAACTACATCCCGCCGAATTGTGGAAGAAAAGCTCCGGTGGATTACGCTCCGAACGATCTCTCCTTCTATGCGAACATTCCCGTGCCGACCTCCTACATGTGCATGGGGTCCAAGGAGGATTTCTTCGGTGGCTACGATCATGCCGCGCAGGCAGGCGTTGTGCATGTGGCCAACCATCACATTTCACCTGGTAAGAAACAGTGGACTTGGGGCAATCATGAGTTCGGCTATGCGTGGGATCGCAGTCTCACTGATCCTAATACACAGGGTGAATGCCCTCCCTACATCGAGATCATGGCGGGGGTTTACACCGACAATCAGCCCGACTTCTCCTTCCTCATGCCGGGCGAGACGAAGACCTGGAGCCAATTCTGGTATCCGATTCAACAATGCGGCCCAGCCCAATACGCCACGACCGATGCAGCCCTCAGCCTGAAGCTGGTAAAGGGAATCGTCCGCATTGGGGTTTCCGTCACCCAGATATTCAAGGGAGCTGTGATTGCCTTGCGGCTCAAGGGAAAGAAGCTCCAAGAGTTCACCCGCGATCTTGCTCCTGGAGCCCCTTTTGTCACTGAGCTTAAAGTCTCCAAAGAAACAAAGGAAACTGATCTCTTTCTGACTGTTCTCGATGCTCACGGCAAAGAAATCATCACCTACTCTCCTAAAGTGATCGTGCGAGGCGAGGTGCCCCCTCCCGCCACAGAGCCCCCTCTTCCAGCAGAGATCACCAGCACTGATGAACTCTACATCACCGGCCTGCATCTCGATCAGTATCGCCATGCCACGCGCAGCCCAGAGCCCTACTGGCGCGAGGCCCTCCGGCGTGATTCCGGCGATACCCGCTGCAATAATGCTCTCGGGCTTTGGCATCTGAGGCGCGGTGAGTTCACTGCTGCGGAAGAGTGTTTCCGTAAAGCGATTGCCCGTCAGACCCTTCGCAATGCGAATCCCTACGATGGTGAACCACTCTACAATCTCGGTCAGACACTTCGCTTTCTTGGGCGCGATACGGAGGCCTATGACGCTTTCTACAAGGCGGTCTGGAATCAGGCATGGCAATCCGCAGGCTACCATCAGCTTGCCGAGCTAGATTCTCGCAAAGGCGATTGGAAAACTGCATTGGCACATCTCGATCACTCCCTTCGTCTGAATACCGAGAATCTCCGTGCTCGCAATCTCCGCGTGATGGTGTTGCGGAAACTCGGACGAACCGACGAAGCCGAGATAGCACTCCAGGCCACACGCTCGCTTGATCCACTCGATTGGTGGTCACGCCATCTTGCGGGAGAGAAGCTGCTCTGCGATACGCAGACTCGGTTGGATCTGATGCTCGATTTGGTGAGTGCTGGATTTTTTGCTGAGGCTCTCGGAATGCTCGAGATCGCTACCCCTGATGCCGGCACCGCTCCGCTGATTGGCTACTATCAGGGCTGGATTTACGGCCAGATGGGGGAGACGAAGAAATCCCTCGCTGCTTTCCGCACTGCGGCCAAGGCCTCCCCAGATTATTGCTTCCCCTCCCGTTTGGAAGAGATCCTGATCCTTCAGGAAGCGATGCGTGCGAATCCCACAGATGCCCTTGCACCCTATTATCTTGGCAATCTCTTCTATGACCGCCGCCGCCACGCTGAGGCGATCTCGCTGTGGGAGAAAAGTGCGAAGCTCGATCCGGGATTTGCCATCGTCTGGCGCAATCTCGGGATTGGGTTTTTCAATATTGCAAAGCAGCCTGCAAAGGCTCGCTCGGCTTATGAGAAAGCCTTCCTCGCTCATCCCGATGATGCCCGCCTCCTTTACGAGCGCGATCAGCTCTGGAAACGCCTCGGTGTTGCTCCTGCTAAACGCCTGAAGGAGTTGGAAAAACATCTCCCTCTCGTCGCCCGTCGCGACGATCTCTCCGTGGAAATCTGTGCCCTCTATAATCAGACAGGACAGCATCTTGAGGCTCTCACGATTCTTTCCACGCGAAAATTCCAACCTTGGGAAGGTGGCGAAGGCCAGGCCCTCGGACAGCATGTCCGCACCCACCTCGCCCTAGGCCGCCGTGCCTTGGAAGCTGGGGAACCCGCCATTGCCGTAGAGCATTTCCGTCAGGCCCTCTCGGCTCCGCGCAATCTTGCGGAAGCGAAGCACCTGCTGGCCAATCAGAGTGATATTCATTACTGGCTCGGAGTTGCACTCGATCAAGCTGGTGAGAAGGCTGCGGCCAAACAGCATTGGACACTCGCTGCGGAATTCCGAGGCGATTTCCAAGAGATGAGCGTCCGCGCCTTTTCCGAAATGTCGTATTACTCGGCACTCTCGCTCGCGCAACTGGGAAAAAAAGCGGAGTCGAAGAAATTGCTTCGTGATTTACTCACCTACGGACGAGGGCTTGCGAAGGAGCGGGCCAAGATCGACTACTTCGCCACCTCGCTCCCCACGATGCTGCTCTTTGATGAAGATATTCAGCAGAGGCAAGAGACCACAGCCCTTTTCATTCAAGCTCAGGCCCTTCTGGGTCTCGGGGAAAAGGCCAAGGGGCTTTCCATGCTGCGCGAAGTCCTCCATCATGATCCGAATCACGCCCTTGCGGCAGATCTCTTTGTAGGCACCTAACCCATTATCTACATTTCTATTATCTGCTTTCCCCCCATGAAAAATCCCCTCTTTACCGCGTTCATTTCTCTGTATTTATCGCATGCTGTCCTGGGGGTAACACCCATTGATATTCCCTTTGTCAATGAGATGCCGGACTTTCCAAGGCATTATAATATGAGGGATTGGGGTGCTATCAGTCAGAAGTACTATGATTTCATCCTTGACCCCGATATTAAAGGGCCAGGGCTTCCTGTCTTTGCGTTCACAAAAGACAAAGCCATGTTTTGCATTAAGTCATATGTGGGCGATGATCAGAAACCCGGAACACTGGTAGCGATGGCGAATCTCTGCGCGATTCTTGGGTCAACGCTTGTTGGCAACGATATGTCCAGCTACTCGGACAAATGGGAAAAACCGATTACCTACTCGGATTACGACTTCGTTCGAGCTGCCAATAACTACTATTGGAGGGAAGACTTACAGCTTTTTGGGCCTCTCTCTAATCAGTCCGATGGCAGGACTTCCCGCAGCGGCAGTGTGATGATTTTTAGAGATTATAACTTATGGCCAGCGATGCTGATGCAACTTTTGCCAAACTTTTACCCCAAGGAGACAAACCTGCTAAACAGGACAAAGGCTTCTCTTGAGCAGTTCTATAAGTCTTACCAGGTCATGAGTGTCTCCGGATCAAATGGCCAGCCAGATTTCTCATTTATTGGCTTTGATTTTGATCCTCATGTCATGAAACCGGTCAGAAAAGGAATGAAAGAATATCCGCAGGCGCGACATGGCCTTCCCGAAGCCGCGAACGGAGCTGCCTATGGCTGGATCATGTACTTGGGCTGGAATCTGACTGGTGATAAGAAATATTTGGAAGCAGCCAAAGCAGCGATTCAATGGCAGGCGCAGCAAGAGAATATCGAGCTGTATGGCAGGGAATGCTTTGACCAGCTTTTTGGCCCGCTGGCGGCAGCCAGACTGAATGTGGAGACAGGAATGAAAACCGACCTCGACGCTATGTTACGACTCTGGTTTGGGGATTTCGAGGGTAAGGGAGCGTTTGGAAAATGGCAGGTTGTTCACGGCTCAAGATTTCAGGTCAACGGGGTGGAATACAGTTGCGATGGTGCCGATGGATGGGACGGATTTTATCCCTTGGAAATCGGCCAGTCCAAAAAGAATGCTCCGCATAAGACGGGGTTTTACGGATACACAGGACAGAGTCTGATGCAACCCAGCTGCTTGGTGCCAATCGCTAGGTATTATCCGGAATACGCCAGAGCAATTGGAAAGTACGCTCTCAATGTGGCGAACACGGCGGCCTTGTATCAAGGATATGGCTTGGATTGGGAGCACCAGGATCACAAGAACTGGAAAGACAAATACGACCCTGATTATTTACTAGTATATGAGGCGTTGACATCCTCTATTTGGGGGCAATCCTCAGTCACATTAGGACCCTATGCGACCGGCGATAGGACATCACAATTTGAGAAGACGCAATATCCGCTTTCTCACTATCTTATAAGAAAGGCATTGCCCGAAACCGATAAAGATAATTTCACAGATAAGGCAGATAATCTAGCTTTGTATATGGGAAACTACATTGGATTCTTAGGGGGTATTGTTGAAAAAACCGACCAAGTTGGAATACTTAGGTGGGATTGCTTAAAAACAGACTACTACCATCAGCCCGCTTACCCGACATATCTGTACTACAACCCTTATCGTGAAAAGAAATCAATATCTGTGCCTTTAGAGGCGGGGAGCTATAAGTTGTATGATGTTGTCTCCAAGAAGTTTCTGTGTGAAAACGCTTCGGGACATGCGAGTATCGAAATCCCGCCGAACACCGCCGCCGTTGCGGTAGTGATCCCGAACAGTGAGCCGATAGGCAAGATCCATGGAACCCTCAAGGCCGGAAAGATCACGATTGACTATCGTCCGTGACATGTCCCTATCCGCGAACCCACTACGGCTGCAAGCTCACTTATATAACTTTCATTCCAATCGCTGATCTTGCGGCTAAAAACTACACCTCATATGAAGAAACAACTAGACTTCATCGTCACCCTGCGGCTGGCGTTGCTGGCAGTGCTTGTTGTGTTATGTACTAGTGGCGCAGAGGCCAAGGATACATCGCACCAGGAGACGGATCTTTCGAAAAATAAAGTGCTGCCTGAAAAGGGTAATTATGACATCAGAGCATTTGGAGCAGTTGGAGATGGAAAGACCTTAAACACGAAGGCAATTCAAGCCGCTATTGATAAATGCCATGATGAAGGGGGCGGAAATGTTCTCATCGCAAGCGGAACCTATTTATCGGGAGGTATCTATCTCAAATCGAATGTGTATCTCTTTCTTGCCGCAGATGGTGTGCTTTTAGGGAGCATCAACACGATAGAGGATTACAAAAAGGAATACCCTTGCCTCTATAGAGGTAATGCATATTTGGGCAGAGCGTTTATATTTGCAAAAGGACAATCTAATATTGGCATCAAAGGCTATGGCAAGATAGATGGGAATAGCGTTCAATTCAAGAAGCTCGGCAAAGAAGCGCAGGCGAAACTCATAGAGCCTGGCAATAACCGAGCGGAACGCCCAATGATGATCAAACTCTTGGAGTGCAATGACATTTACATTGAAAATGTAAAGTTATATGACACACTTGCTTGGACGACATGCTTTCTTTACTGTAGAAATATTTCGATAAAAGGGGTCGACATCCTTAACCTAAATGCATCCGGAGGCTTGCCGAATGGGGATGGCTTGGATTTCTGTAGCTGTAGCGATGTGTCCGTATCAGAGTGCAGAATCAAGGCGACGGATGACAACTTGTGCATACAAACAAGCGCGCCGGAAAAAATAAGCCAAAATTTCAAAATTTATAATTGCTCCTTTTCAGGCAATTGTGCAGGGATTCGCATTGGATGTCTTTCTTGGGGGGATGTTCGAAATGTTGTGATTGAAAATTGTGTTTTTACCGATCTCAAAAGAGAGGGAATTAAGATCGAATCCATCGAAGGACATGTGTTTTCCAATATTGTCGTTCGTGGCGCAGTCATGAACAATGTGTATCGACCGATTTTTCTTCTTTCAGCGAACGCTCATATTAGCACCCAATCAGACAATATTTCGTCTTTTGGAACAATAAAAGATGTCACTTTTTCCAATATAACCATCAAGGATTACGATGAAACCAAGGCGGAAGATCCTGCCTATATTCAATCAAGAAACTGGAGTGGAATTAAAGTCGATGCCCCCGAAAACAATAAGATAGTGGGCCTAATACTCAAAGATATATACTACAATACGCTGGGCGGTCTAAAGGCAGGAGATTATCCTCATACAGAATATCCAATCGTCAGGGACGCTCGGAAGCGCGAACGAACAGAAAGAGTCTCCTGCTATGAGCCAAGATGGTCAAGAACCTCTGGCGTGGATATACGCAATGTAGATGACCTGACAATAGAGAACTTTTCTCTCCATTTTATTCATCAAGATGAGCGACCAGAATATATCATCGAGTCTTGCAAAAAGTTAAAGTGTTCTATCAACATCAAACATTAGTCAGGAAGCGTTCGCAGCTCCAAGCCCCCCCCAGCCCCCCCTAGTAATTAAGACAACTATGAAAAATATCTATTGCATTCTTGTTTCAATTTTATTTGCTTTGACGGCCTCCATGAGCGCGGAGGGCATCACGCTCAACCTCAACAAAGACTGGGCCTATCAGATCGGGGATGTTCAGAATGGCGAGCAGGTCGGACTCAATGACTCGGCTTGGGTACCTGTCACCATCCCGCACACGATTGCGCTGGAGAAGAAACATCTTGGGCGGCATAATTACATGGGGATTGGCTGGTATCGCCGCTATTTTGTCGCGGATTCGTCGTGGAAGGGACGACGGATCACCATCGACTTTGCGGGGGTCATGATGAACTGTGATGTGTATCTCAATGGCGAGAAGTTAATGACGCATCATGGAGGTTATATCGGTTTTTCCGTCGACATTTCAGACAAGGTGAAGTTCGGGCAGGAGAATGTTCTTACCGTTCGGGTTTCGAATCTGGACGACCCGGAAACACCGCCAGGCAAGCCAGAGACCACCTTGGACTACCATTATTACGGAGGGATTTACCGTAATGTCACCTTGCGGATACAGGATCGGCTGAGAATTACGGACGCCATCGAAGCCGACAAGATTGCGGGCGGCGGGGTCTTTGTAACTTATCCCAGAGTTTCAAAGGGAGAGGCTTTAGTTCATGTAAAAACCCATGTGGTAAACGACCGTGCAGAAGCAGCCTCTTTCACCCTGAAGACGACCCTTGTCGATGGCTCAGGCCGACCCGTTGCTGAGGCAGCAACGACGCCAGCCGTTCTAAAAAAGGGAGGTGATCTGCATCTGGAACAAGAGATCACGGTCAAGAACCCAAAGCTATGGCATCCGAATCATCCGAATCTCTACACGCTCATTTCCGAAATTGAGGAATCGGGATCGACGGTGGACTCTTTGAAAACACGGATTGGAGTTCGCCGGATCGAGTTCAAGCCGGATGGCTTTTATATCAATGGCGAGAAACTCTACATTCGAGGAGCAAACCGGCATCAGCCTTTTCAGAATATCGGGGATGCCGCACCCGATTCGATGCAGCGGCGAGATGCTATCGCGCTGAAGGAGGGCGGATTCAACGGGGTGCGCGGCCATTATCCCAATGCCAAGGAGTTTCTCGATGCCTGCGATGAATTGGGCATTCTGGTGATCGAAAGCCAGCCCGGGTGGCAGTTTTGGAATAACTCTAAAACATTTTGGGATGCAACCATCCGAGATGCTCGACAGATGATTCGGCGCGATCGCAACCATCCAAGTGTGGTACTATGGGAGACGACTCTCAACGAGACACCTCTTCCAGATGCATGGCAAGAGGCGGTCACAAAAGCGGCGCACGAGGAATACCCCGGAGATCAGCTCTATGTATCCGCAGACGGCGTCTCTCCCCACTACAATGTCGGTTACAAAGTCGTGTCACGGAAGGAGCATTGGCTCGATCACAACCCTCAAATGCCATTCGTAACCCGAGAATGGGGCGATTGGGAAGGGGGCAGCAAGTGTCTGCGCTCTGAGGGGGAAGCAGCGATGCTCCGGCAGGTCATCTATCGGCAGGTTTATCTCAATGGTGATGGCTACGATGACTGGGGCGGTTTGGAAAGCTGCGACCGAATCGCCGGGATATTTCTATGGTCATGGATGGATTACTCGAGCGGTTCCCGAGTCATGAGCCTCGGCTCCGGAACGGTGGACATCAACCGCTATCCCAAGTTTGGTCACTATTGGCTTCGGGCCATGACCGATGCGCGCAATCCGGTTTACGGCCCAATGATTTTCATCGCCACTTACAACCAATACCAAGAACCGATGAAAGATACGGTGTTTTCAAGCGCGTATCATGGCCGTCCAGGAAAATGGAGCGTCCCGTGGCGTAGTTCGGATGTCATGGTGTTTAGTAATTGCGACAGCGTCAGGCTTTATCAGAACGGAGTGCTGCTTAATGAAATCACTCGCAAGAAGAACTCGACGACAGCTCCTTCTATTGCCAAACGGGGAGGCAGCCCGTATTTTATCTTCAGCCGCCCGAACCGACAGGCTGGAACCTTGCTAGCCGAAGGAATATTAGATGGCAAAGTGGTCGTCAGCCATGAGATCAAAACCCCCGAAGCAGCTGCACGCATAGCGATTGAGCCTGCAACGAAGGGTATGCCCTTGGTTGCCGATGGATCGGATCTCGTCCCCGTTTACTTTAAGGTCGTCGATAAGAACGGCACGCTTGTTCCAGATGCCACCAATGCGATAAAAATTACCGTGGAAGGTGAAGGACAACTGGTTGGCAAAGGAATTCCGCGTTTGGAAGTCGAAAAACAACATGTCGATGCAGGACTCGGTTTTGCCTTCATCCGTTCCAGCGCTAAGGCCGGAAAGATCACCATCAAAGCCGAATCGGATGGGCTTGCCAGCGGGACTCAAGAATTGGTTTCGATTCCAGCAACATGCCAGTTTGTCTCAAACGGAAACCATGCCGCATGGACCAATAACGAGAGCGTCTTTGAACCGATCATTGCGGCGAATGAAGCTGCCGCCAAGGAAGCCATCTTTCAAGGAAAGCGGATTCCGGCGAACCAGATTGAATCGATCACCGCTTCCTGCCCCTCTGTAACGGGAAGAGGCACTGATCGGCTCGTTGACGATCAAACCGACTTTGGAACCGGTTGGCTGGCTGACAGTCAAACCCTTCCGCAGAGCGTCACTTTTGCATTCAAGAAGCCGCAGACTATCGCTGCATCGCAGATCTTCTGGGAAAAGGACAGCACTTGGTACGAATACAATGTAGAAACATCGGCGGATGGAACCAGTTGGACAAAAACGGTCGATTCCAAGATCGTGACGGGTCACGAGTCGGCTCCGGTGCAGTTCAAGCAGGTTCAGCAAAATGTCCGATTTGCGCGGATTGTCGTCAAGGATGTCAAAACAGGTGCTGGTGCGCCGGTGATTGCCATTGCAGAAGCTAGGTTTTTTCATTAGTTAGCCCCCCCCAGTAAATAAGTTTACCCACCAGCATGAAACAGATCAACGCTTTCGCCATTGCCATACTGCTACTGCACTTTTCGCCCTCGTCGGCAATTGGGCATGAGTATCAAGTGAGCATCATCGGTAACGACAGCAATCCTGGCACAACAGCGGCCCCATTCCGAACGATTCAACACGCAGCGGATGTGGCGCAGCCAGGCGACATCATCACAGTACATGCAGGCGTTTACCGAGAACATGTCAGCCCACCACGCGGCGGTGTCAGCGATGACCAACGCATCGTCTATCAAGCGGCTCCCGGGGAAAATGTGGTCATCAAGGGATCTGAAATTGTCAAGGGCTGGAAAAAGTTGGAGAACGACACTTGGAAAGTCACGCTGCCGAATTCCTTCTTTGGCAATTTTAATCCCTACAGCGATGTGATTCATGGCGGCTGGTTTCTCCCAAGAAAAAAGGGCGAGCCGAAATCCAAAAATCGAGTCTTTCACACGGGAGCAGTTTATCTGAATGGCGACTGGCTAGATGAGGCCGCGACACTCCACGAGGTGCTGGGAGCTGCGTCCACCAACGCGCTGTGGTTCGCTAAAAAAAACGCCAACTCAACAACTCTATGGGCGCAGTTCAAAGGAGTTGATCCCAACCAGCAACAGGTAGAAATCAATGTGCGTCAGACCGTTTTTTATCCTGATAAGGAGGGCATGAATTACATCACAGTGCGTGGCTTTGACATGAGTCAGGCAGCGACGCAATGGGCTTCACCGATTGCCGTGCAGACTGGATTGATTGGCCCACATTGGAGCAAAGGTTGGATTATCGAGAATAACCGAATCAGCTATTCGCGCTGCGCGGGAATTTCACTCGGCAAATACGACGACGAGCGTGATAAAGACTCCGATAAATATGTTGCAGAAACCTTAAAGGCTAATCCGACAGTATGGTTTGCGCCTTCCAATTGTGAGCCAACCTTTGGTGTCATTGACCGAGCTATCATCCACGGCTGGAGCAAGGACGCGGTGGGTCATCACATCGTCCGCAATAACGAGATTTTTAACTGCGAGCAGGCGGGGATCGTCGGCCATCTTGGAGCGGTATTCAGCACGATCACTGGCAACTCGATCCATGACACCCATGTCCGCCGCCTGTTTGACGGTTCCGAAATGGCGGCTATCAAGATCCATGCGGCCATCGATGTGGAAATTAGCCACAACCATTTCTACCGAAATTACATCGGCATCTGGCTCGACTGGATGGCACAGGGGACGCGTGTAACTGGCAACCTTTTCCATGACAATACGGGCGAGCAAGATTTAAAAATGGAAATCGACCACGGGCCCATTGTCGTGGACAACAACATCTTTCTTTCCCCGATATGCGTCTGGGGATTTTCATCTCGGGGCGTGACATTCATCCATAACATTGTCGGTGGAAAATTTAAGTTGCAGTCATGGGATGCTCGCAGACCTCCTTTCTGCAAACCCCACTCCACGGAGATTTCGGGAGTGCATGAATGTTTAAGTGGCGACCATTCTTTCTACAACAATCTGTTCGTGAACAATGCCGACGCCAGCGGCTACGACACCGCGATGCTGGTTGTTCGACAGGATGGGAATGTCTTTCTCGACGCGACAAAATATTCCCGCTACGAAAAAAATGTTTTGTCTCTGCCTAGTTTTCATTCAGGAACCAAGCTGCTCGAAAAAGCCGACGGCTGGCATCTCGAAATGCAACTGGACACGGCGTGGAAATCGGAAAGAACCCGTAAGCTGATTACCACTGAATTGCTGGGAACTGCTTTTGTTCCAGACCAAGCTTATGAAAATCCAGATGGCACGCCATTGAAAATTAACACAGATTATTTCGGCCAAAAACGGGACGAAGCCAACCCCTTCCCTGGACCGTTTGAACTTACCCAAAGCGGCCAAAATTCCTTCAAAGTCTGGCCGCAGAATTAAACGCCCTGCACCCAACACAAAAACATTGATATGAAAAATTTGCCTTGTTCCGTACTAAGACTCTGTTTGTCACTGTCAACCATTGCCGTACTGCATGTGAGTGCAGCCGATTCTCTGCAATCACCGCGCACCCAGTTTCTTCAGGACCAGCCTTGGCCAGATGACAAGGGCGTTCATATCAACGCCCACGGCGGAGGTGTGATATATTACGGGGGGAAATATTATTGGTTCGGCGAGTTTTACCCGGGCAAAAAAAACCGCGCACCTCAAGTTACCGGCATCAGCTGCTATTCTTCGACTGATCTCTACAACTGGAAAAGTGAGGGCATCGTGTTGACGCGGGATTATGGTTTCAAGCTCCCATGCCAAACTCCCAAATTCAAGTCGGTGAACTTTCAAGGGGACAAGGCGACGGTCAAGTGCGGTTGCTTCGTCAGTAAGCTGACGGAGTTCAAGGTGAATGAAATTCTGGGCTTCACTATTTGTGGCTCTGACAAGGTGAGGCAATCAGCCAAGACGAAATTGGTGGATGGCAATACCGTGGAAGTCTGGAGCGACAAAATCATGATGCCCATCTCCATATGTTATGCTTGGTCGGAGATGCCAACATGCAATTTGTTCTCCACCGATAGCCTGCCAGTGACGCACTTCCGCACGGACACCAATTTTATCTTGGTCTTGTAGACAAAACCCAAACAAACCTCACTATGAAAATTGTTAAAATTTGCGCCATCGGAATCACTAATATTTCGTTGCTGGTCAGCTTCAGTTTTGCGGGCGGGACAAATTCGATTCCCGCCGAAACTTCAATCCAGCGCGTGACGGTTTTACAGCCGGAATGGCGCCCGTTGCTGGACGAGCGGCGAACCAATTGGGAATGTTGGCTGGGTGTGCCGCTCAAGAGCGTCACGGGCCTGCCGCCCGGCACGCCGACGAGCACGAACTTCAACAAAGGCATTCCGCTCGGATTGAACAACGATCCCAAGCACGTTTTCTCGATAACCAACCTGGACGGCGAGCCGGCACTGCACATCACCGGGGAAATTTTTGGCGGGCTGACCACGCGGGAATCGTTTGCAAATTATCATCTCCAGTTGGAAACGCGTTGGGGGAAAACCAAATGGCCGCCCAAGCTGGACGCGCCACGCGACAGCGGCGTGCTATTCCATTGCCAGGGCGCGCACGGTGCTTCCTGGAACGCTTGGAAACGATCCGTGGAATTTCAGGTGGAAGAAGCAAACGACGGTGACGCGTATTTCCTGGCCGGCACTTCAGCGGAAGTGCACCAGTCCGAGGTCGCCCAGCCTGGAACCGTACCGTTTTACGACCCGGCGGGAAAACTTGAGCGCAGGAAAACCCGCGTCCGGCATCTGGCGGGCGATTTTGAAAATCTCGGCGGCGAGTGGAATGTGCTCGACCTCTATGTGCTCGGCGACAAGGCGGTTTATGTTGTCAACGGACACGTCGTCAACGTGATCGAAAACATCCGCGTGGATGGCATGCCGGTCACCTCCGGCCAGATTCTAATCCAGTGCGAAGGCGCGGAAGTAGAATATCGCCGCATTCAAATTCGGCCCATCACAGAATTTCCCGCTGGATTACTCTCCGTGCCGTGACGGAAAAACTGTTTCTCACAAGTCGGCCTGGGATCATCGGCGAAGTGAAGATTACTTGTTCAGGCGTGGCGCGAGTGAAAGAAATGAAGCTGGGAATTTACTCATTGAATTTGGCGAAAGCTGAAGGAATGAAGCTTGCTGCCGACTTTAGAGAATTCACGGTCGCGCCGGTTGCCAATCCCGAACCGTATTATTTCGGTCTATTTTAACTCAAAATGAAAATGAAGAGACTATCCGTCTTACTCCTAACCGTGCTGTTGCTGGAAACATCGCTCGCAGTTTACGCCGCCGAAATCGTAGCGACGCATCAACAACGCACCCAGTTTTTTCAGGATCAGCCTTGGCCAGATGACAAGGGCGTTCATATCAACGCCCACGGTGGAGGTGTGATGTATTACGGGGGAAAATATTATTGGTTCGGCGAGTTTTACCCGGGCAAAAAAAACCGCGCACCTCAAGTTACCGGCATCAGCTGCTATTCTTCGACTGATCTCTACAACTGGAAAAGTGAGGGCATCGCGTTGGCGCGGGTGAATGATCCTAAGAGCGAGATCACCGAAGGGTGCATCATGGAACGCCCCAAGGTTATCTTCAACGCCAAGACAGGAAAGTTCGTAATGTGGTTTCACCTTGAACTCAAGGGACAGGGATACAAAGCGTCACGCGCTGGAGTGGCCGTGGCCGATAAACCCACAGGCCCCTATACTTACCTTCGATCAGAACGCCCTGATGCCGGTATCTGGCCACTCAATGTCACCGAATCGCAAAAGGCAGGACTCAAGGATGCCGAGTCGCTCAAGGGAACAGTTTTTGGCGGCGGACGAAATCCAGAAACGCCCAAGTACAACATCCTTGCCCGCGACTTTGGCGGCGGACAGATGGCGCGTGACATGAACTTGTTTGTGGACGATGACGGCAAGGCGTATCACATTTTCGCCTCTGAAGAAAACAGCACCCTGCACATCTCGCAGTTGAGCGACGATTATCTTTCGCATTCCGGGAAATGGACGCGGCTGTTCGAGCATTGCTGGAACGAAGCACCAGTACTTTTCAAGTATGCCGGTCGTTATTGGATGATTAGTTCCGATTGCAGCGGCTGGGATCCGAACACGGCGCGTTCGGCGGTGGCTGATTCCATTTTCGGCCCGTGGAAGGAGCTGGGAAACCCCTGCACCGACGGAACATTACCAGCAAACACGCCGCGACTTCCCTTAGCCGATTGGAAGAAGCTCGGCCAGCCCTCCGTCGGCGGCGAGGGGAAAAACAATTTAGGTGCGGGAAAAACTTTTGGCGGTCAGAGCACCTGCGTTCTACCGGTGCAAGGCAAACAGGGTCTCTTCATTGCTATGTTCGACATCTGGCGGCCTCATGCCCAGACCACCAGCGGCTATGTCTGGTTGCCGATTATCTTTGAAAAAGACCGCTTCACTATTCCATGGAGCGGCGATTGGAGCCTCCCCTCCACTACTAACTCTCTCGCTCTCGCTCCTATAAAATAGTCCCTCTATGAAACTCCCCCCCTCCCCCTGCCTTCGATTGTCCACCCATAAGCCACCCATAAGCCATCCGTAAGATCAGTTCGACTTTCCATGAAGCAAAGTATTGTTCCCTTAGCACTGGTCTTCTTACTCTCAGCCTCATTGGCTGGACATGCACAAGAACCCATTTCACTAGCAGGTCAGTGGCGTTTTGGAATCGCTACGAATGCGGCGGTGTTGCCACAGACGCTACCCGCCATCATTTCACTGCCGGGCACGATGGATGATGCGGGCTTTGGGCCCAAGAATACGAATACGCCGACACTCGAAGGGCCGTATCGCCTCCACAACTATGCGGGCCCTGCATGGTATGAACGGGATATTGAGATTCCTTCTGACTGGAAAGGGAAGCATGTCACTCTATTTCTGGAACGCTGTCGCTGGGTCACCACGGTATGGCTCGATGGACAGCGCATCGGTTCGCAAGACAGTCTTATCGCGCCGCATATATATGATTTTGGAACGGAGCTTACACCCGGGAAACACCGCCTCACGATCTGCGTGGATAACACCGATAAAATCAATCTCGGAAAATTTGTCTCCGCACTCCGAGGTGGCACCTGGGGGGATATGAACGGCATTGTGGGCCGGATTGAACTGGCAGCAACCCCACCAGTCTGGATTGAGAGTGTGCAGGTCTATCCCAATGCCGCCAAGAAGACCGCACTCGTCAAAGTGCGTATCGGCAATGCAACTGGAAAAAGTGGCGAAGGAGAAATCTCCCTTGGTGATAAAGTCAAAGTCGTCAAGGCGAATTGGACTGCCGCAGGGGGAGACATCGAGGTGGAGCTGGATCTGAGCGGAGCCAAGTTATGGGATGAATTTTCCCCCAACCTCTCGCACCTGACAGTGAAGCTGGGAGATGACCAGAAGATCGTCAGTTTTGGCCTGAGGGATCTCTCCGTCAAGGGAACCAAATTTACAATGAACGGACGGACGCTCTTCCTGCGTGGCACGTTGGAGTGTTCCGTATTTCCGCTGACCGGCACTCCACCGACCGATGTGGAAGCTTGGCGCAAAATTTTTCAAATCGAGAAATCCTACGGGTTGAACTTTGTTCGTTTTCACTCTTGGTGTCCGCCGGAAGCCGCTTTCGAAGCTGCGGATCTGGAGGGGATCATGATTCAGGCCGAGGGGCCGCAGGCTAATGTGGATGCCGGAAAAGATGCCAAGCGAGATGAGTTCATTGAGGCGGAATTCAAGCGCATCGTCGATACTTATGGCAATCACCCATCATTCTGCCTGATGACGCTCGGCAATGAGTATGGGGGTACCGATGCCGTATTATCGCACTGGGTGGGAATGTTGATTCAGCGTGATCCTCGCCACCTTTATTCCTCGGCATCATCAGCCCAGACCACGGACAACCGTCAGTGGACGGAGCGTGGCACAGGAGCCGGTGATGTAGAGACTTTATCCGATGCAGGGGCGGTGGTGGCAACCGATTCTAAGCCAATCGTGAGTCATGAGTTGGGGCAGCATGTCTGTTTCCCGAATTTGAATGAAATCAAGAAATGGACTGGAGTCATGTCACTCAAGAACTACGAGATGATCCGCGATGATCTTGCCAAGAAAAACCTGCTCGATCTCGCATCAAAATTCGTCGATGCCAGCGGACGCCAGGCCACGATACTCTACAAATCAGACATCGAATCCAAGTTACGCACAGCAGGACTGGCTGGCTTCTCACTGCTCGATTTGCATGACTATCCGACTCAAGGCACCGCGCTGGTCGGGCTTCTGGATTCATTTTGGGATTCCAAAGGTTGTGTCACACCGGAAGCCTTTCGTCAGTTTTGTGGCCCAGTCGTGCCTTTGCTACGGATGCCAAAGCGCACCTATAGCTCCGAGGAACCATTGGTAACAGATGTCGAGCTGGCAAATTATGGCCCGACCAACCTGACCAATGCGCTGCCAGTCTGGACAATCCGTGATGAAGGGCAGAAGGAAATCGCCTCCGGTCAGCTGCCTCCGGTCGATGCCCCGACCGGCCAGCTCACACATCTGGGTGAGATCAGGACACCACTTGCAAAAACAGATACTCGCGAACCTCACAAGCTCAAGGTCAGTATCGCATTACAAGGCACGGAAATAGTCAATACCTGGGACATCTGGGTCTATCCACAAAAAGCCTCACTCCAGCCTCCCTCCAATGTCACCGTATGCCAGAACTGGTCAGAGGCAAAAGCAGCACTCGCAGAGGGCAAGAGAGTTCTCTTCTTCCCGAGTATTGCCAATCCATCCCTCTCCATGCCTGGACGCTTCAAGCCTGTCTTCTGGAGTCCCGTCTGGTTTCCGTATCAACGCCCCAACACCATGGGACTCCTGCTTAATCCGCAACATCCCCTCTACGCCACCTTCCCGACTGATAATTTCAGCGATTGGCAGTGGTGCGACCTGATGCAGCATTCCACCCTGTTTGTACTGGATGAGACTCCTGCGACTTACCGACCCTTGGCCCAGATAGTCGATAATTTTGCCCGCAATCACAAACTCGGCGTAATTTTTGAAGGGCGTGTTGGGAAGGGCTCATTACTTGTGTGCGGTCTCCAGCTACAGGGGCAGCCAAAAAATCCGGCAGCAATGCAGATGCTGGCCAGCCTTTATGAATATGCGGGATCAGAAGCCTTCCATCCGGCTCAAACTTTTGGCGACACATTTTGCGAAAAGTTATTCACACGCCCCTATACTAACTTTCTCCGTGCAAATGGTGCGACGGTTAAAGCTGACGGCCAGGATTCTGATTATGTAGGGTGCAATGCTGCTGCTAACGCGCTCGATAGCGACCCCCTCACTGCCTGGCAGACATCGGGAAAAAAATATCCTCATGAACTGGTCATCGAACTTCCAAAACCGATGACCCTGCATGGCCTAAAATACCTGCCCCGTCAGAACCCTCCCACGCAGGAGATGATTGGAATACTCCCCGGGCGATTGGGGAATTTCCAAAATGGCCGGATCAAGGACTATGCCGTTTATGTCAGTGATGATGGGAAGAACTGGATACGGCAGATTGCCCAAGGAAAATTCAACCAAGGTCTTGAGTGGCAGACCATAGCCTTTGCACACCCCGAGACCACGCGATACCTGAAATTTGTTGCCCTGAATACCTTTACCCCCACTTCTCTAGCCGCCGTTGCAGAATTAGATGCGTATTAGATCGTCACATGATCCATCAAGACAGGTACATAATGCCTCTTGTGGCTATATCGAATCTCCATCCCTCATTCTGACATCTGCAAAAGCCCTCATGAAACGAATAGCTCTTTTTACCCTCACTGTTCTGCTACTAATGCCACGAGGCTTGGTTCATGCTGGAGAAATTCCGGTGCATGGTGTCATCAGCGTCACTCCGGCCAAGCAATGGGAGGAAGCCTTCGTCACCGCCAATGGGCGCATGAGCGCGATGTTGTTTTGCAATCCGACCAACGACACCCTGGTGGCCGATCATTGCCGACTATTCCTGCCACAAGGCAGTCGCGAAATCGTGCCCGACCTGGCGCAATACACTGGAGAGTTGCGCCAAATCTATCAAGACAAAGGCCCAGGTGATGCAGAGTCCTTCATTTTTAAGAAGGCTCGAGAGCAAGGTTTTCCAGGCATCATCTTCACTGACCCATTTCATCCCGGCCTGTTTGTGAACATCCAACAACCAGCAGTCGGATTGATTCGCGATTACCAGCGTGCAGAAAATTTTGAGAATGGTGAGGTGCCCGTTTGCTGGCGCGATGATCGAGGAGCATTCAAACGCAGACTGTTTGTTTCACGCACCGACAACCTGATCGTCTTCAACCAGACCGGCCCAGCTCCATGCGAGCTTTCATTTCCGGCCCTCGGTCAGCCTCTCATCGAGTCACAGCAGGAAACAACGCCGGATTGGGTGACATATCACAACATCTATAAAAAGGGCAAAGGCGGCTATGACGCGGCGGTGCGCATCATCCGAAAAAATGAGGGACGCGATGTCACGCTGCTCATCCGCATCGCACCGTGGAAAACCCCGCTTCCAAAAGATCAAAGCGAAGCATGGGCTTGCGCGCCGGAGAATCCCGATTTCAAAACGCTCGGCCATTTCATTCCCGTACCTCCGCTAGCCGATAGCTCCGTCGTCGCCTATCTGAAGAACGAAGATGCGGCAGCTCTCATGCCTCAGCTCAAACAATCGCTGACCGACATCAATTCCGATTACGCTAGCCTCTTTGCCCCTCATACCAAGGCCCACACCGCCTTATTTGATCGCGTCAGCCTTGATCTTGGCGGCGGCAATGAGCGCAACACTCCCATTGAGGAACTTCTACAAACCGCCAAAAAGGAAAATCGCTTGCCTGCTGCGCTCATGGAAAAAATGTATGACGCTGGCCGTTACATGCTGATCTGTTGCGCGGGCGAACTCGCCCCGAACCTTCAGGGCATCTGGACTGGAGGCTGGTCGCCAAGATGGTCGGGAGATTTCACCTTGGATGCCAATGTCAATTGCGCTATGGCATCTGCGTGCAGCGCGAATTTGCCAGAGTTGATGGAGGGTTATTTCCGACTCATGGAAAGTTTTTATCCCGAATGGCGGCTCAACGCGAAACGGATGTATGGTTGCAGAGGATTTCTGACCAATACACGCGCTTCAAATACCGCGCTTATGCTGCACTGGGGAGGCGGCTTTCCGGGGAATTTTTGGACGGCTGGCTGCGGCTGGCTAGCAAGCTTCTTTCAGGAATATGCCGACTATACCGGCGACCATCAATTTCTGGCACAACACTGCATCCCCATCCTCAAGGAAACGGCTACCTTCTATGAGGATTTTCTCTCGAAAATCGGCACTGACGGCCATGTTGCATTCATTCCTTCCTATAATCCCGAAACCGGCTGCGGCATTGACGCGACCATGGACATCGCTGTCACCCGTGAGGTGCTGATGAATCTCATTGCGGATTGTCGCAAGTTAAACATTGAATTGGACAATCTTTCGCAATGGGAAACACTGCTCGACAAGCTGCCGCAGTATCCGCCCAAATCAGTCAATTGCATCACCGAACTCGGCGAATGGCCTGATGGCGGAGTTTCCCCATTTCATCGTCATTGCTCTCAGCTCTATCCTTGTTTCCAGAGTTTCGATCCGCTCTTTGAAACCAACGGAAAGCTCCGTCAGGCAGCAAAAGGCACCGTGTGGGCCAAAATCGTAGGCACCGATCATGGAGAAAAAACTTCGTTCAGCCGCACCCAGTGCGGCATCGCCGCTGCCTGGCTCGGAATGCCGGAAGAGGCATATGACCGGCTCAAAGCATGGGCCACACTACGCTCTATAGAGCCGAGTATGATTACCTCGCACGATCCCTATGGTCAAATTTTCAACACCGATGGCAATGGCGGCATCCCGCAGATCGTAGCGACCATGCTTATCAAGAAAAACCAACTCGGAGAACTCGAACTCCTGCAAGCCCTCCCCAAAGAATTTTCTACAGGCAGCATTCGCGGCCTCCGCGTTCCCAGTGGCTTCGAGGTAAACCTTGCTTGGAATGCTGGCAAGCTCCAGCAAGTTCAAATTAAATCCCTCATCGGAGGCCATCTCAAGCTCCACTACGGCAAACAAATCGCCTCCTTTGACACTGAGCCCGGGCAGATCATCACCCTCAACGACCAGCTTACCAATCCCCATTAGATTTTGTCCACAGACTGACCTTCACCGCAAAAAAGCATTCTCAAAATAGCGCAACTCTTATGAAGTCATCTCCCCTCCTATCATCCTTGAGCATACTCCTGATTGCTGCTTCGTGCCTGCAAGCCCAGAATGCCTCCCCAACTCCAAATAGCACCAATTTAGAAACCTCGATTCTTCTCGGATCACCTCAGGCTCCAATGCAGGTCGCCATCAATCCCGAGACAGGAGTTATCGCATGGCTCAGCTATGTTGAGGCAGGAGATCATGTCACGGTACCATTCCGCAGTGACAAACTGGCAGGGCCTACCTGGACTGGAGTCCATCTCACTCCCATCAAGCCAGGTGAACCATTCTTCACCGGAACCCGTGATGGTGTGATCTAAACCTTAGGCTATGAAGTCAAGGGAGCGGCTCTGCTCATCAAGGCGGAAATGAAAAATACCAATGCCAAGAATTTTTCACCTCTCAATGCCCGATTCGTGCTCGGCATCAATACCGAAATGGCCAAATATCCCGAATGGAACGACCGATTTTTTCCCACGCTCTTGCGCTGTGAAAAAACACATTTTTGGGGGTATTTCATGACTCCGAAGGGAAAGATCCTGACCATCGCCTCTGCTGATCCAGTGGCCTCCTATGCGATGAATTATGCACCAGATCCGAACTCCGGTGGGAATGGTGGACATCGTATTTACTCAAGCAGTCTGGATCTCTTACACGCTTCACCACTGCCCGAGAGGCATCCGGAACTTACCTCGCTCAAGCCAGGGGAAACCAAAAGCTGGACGATTGTGCTGCAACCTGCCTCAGCGCTCTCACAGGTCAAACCGCTAATCGCATCGACGCTCAAGCTGCCGATGATTGAGGCCGATCGCTATTCGCTGCATGACAATGAGCAGGCTCATGTGACCATTTTTAGCCCAGAACCTGTGCAGCTTGAGCTGAAAGATTCGGATGGAAAGTTAATACGGCTTGCTGCCCAGTCAGAGGGAGAAGGAAAACAGTTACTGCAACTCGTTCTGCCCGAGGACACGGGACTCTACACCCTCACTGCTGTGGATGCTACGGGACATCGCTCAGAGGCTCTCTTTTTCCACCTTCAGCCTTGGTCATGGTATATGAAACAGGCAAGGAAAGAAGCTATCCATCATCGTCAATTTGCCTCCAGCCATCTCGAACAATGGCTTGGACTGACTTCCGGCGTGAATGCCCAGCGACATCTACCCGATGCCAAAGAGGATGCGCTCATGGATAAGTGCCTAATGGATATTCTTAACTGCCAATGGGATCTTGTTAAAAAAGAGCCAAAAAATATTCCTAATAAATCGCGCTCTATGTCCAATACAGCGCAGATGGCAGGACTGCTCGCCTATCGGTATCTGGCTGATCACGACATCAAGTGGCTGGATCTCGCCAGCGGATTTGCCGATTATGTGGTGAGCTGCCAACATCCCAGTGGATTTTACGCCCGTTATCCTGGGGATAAAACTGTCTATACCTCGGTATTTTATCCCGCAAAATCAGTGATGGAGGTGATGGCCGCCGAGAAGATTGCTGCTCAGTCTGATCCAAAATGGAAAGCCTCCTACGATCGTCACTACCAGTCGGTGAAAAAAGCGATGAATCATCTAGTGAGAATGAGGGATAATATAGACACAGAAGGTGAGATAACCTACGAGGATGGGATGATTAGTTGTAGTGCGGCGCAATTAGGGCTTTTTGCGCTGCTCCAAACCGACCATGCCGAGCGCGCTCGCTATATGGAAGCGGCACAGCATTTTCTCAATGGCCACGCATGCCTGGAACAATTACTCAATCCTGATTGCCGAATGAACGGAGCCACGCTCCGCTTCTGGGAGGCTCAATACGATACGCTACTGCGTAAATCCTCTAACATGATGGATTCCCCGCACGGCTGGAGTGCCTGGGTCATTCCTGCACTCTGGTATCAATACCTGCTGACGGGAGATGAGCTCTATCTGCAAAAAACCATGAACGCCATGGGTGCCTGTAGTCAGCTCATTGATAGCCGTTCAGGGGAGTTGCGCTGGGGCTTTGTCCCAGATCCGTATATGCCTGTGTCGATGCTGGAGGCAAATCCACATGATCCCAGCAAGGGACGGCGTGTTGAAAAGATCATCGGAGAAGAATATGTCTCGATGATTGCATCATTCCATTATCCCGACAAAGAGCCTGTCTCCGGCAACAGTCCCACGAATGGCTGGACTTGTTGCAATGATGTTCACGAAGTCTTCATCGCACTAGAGGAAGTGGCGTTAACTTCAGCCTATGTCGTCGAGCATGCCGATGGAAAGCTTGATACCTAGAACTGCACGGCAACGACAGATGCCGACGGGACGATTCATATTCAACCTACCGAAAAAATCGTCAGCCGCGTGCATCTCAATCTACGGAAGCCACATGGGGTGATTGCTAAATTTGGTGACGCTCCAGAAATGAGCTTCCAAGCACAAGGAATGCAATGGATCGGCCCGGGTGGAGTGCCGGAACTATTCAGGTAATCCATGATACTATCATACGATCAATAGAGATGTTCCCCTCCACTCTTTCCATCTTGGCCATCCTGATTTCTTGGATTGGCTTTTCAGCGACAACCTTCGCCGCGCCATCACCGGAGGCTCGCTCGTTGCAAAATCAAACCTATCAATTCATGGCAGAAGGCAATGGCGACATTGCCGCGTATCTTTGGATTCCAGAAAATTGCCGGAAGGTGCGCGGACTTTTGATCTTCGGGCAAAATGTGCCAGAGGGACTGATCGCTGCGCATTCAGCCATCCGCAAAGCGTGCGCGGACAATGACCTCGCCATTGTGTTTACCTCGCTTTCATTCTGGTATTACGGCGATAAGGAGGGGTCTGCGATTCGCGGACTGCAAAATATGCTCAATCAGCTTGCTGATAAATCAGGTTATCCCGAAATCGCCACCGTGCCGTGGCTACCCATCGGCGAATCCATGTCGCGCATCATGGTCAAGGGCGTGGTGGATCAAAAGCCCGAACGCTGCATTGCAGCCATCTACGCCTGTGACATCGACTGTGGCACAAATCGCACCGTACCTATTCTCGGTGCATCCGGCACATCCCTCGAATGGGAGCAGATCAAGCGGGACATCCGTACTTGTTGGAAGAGCCCGTGGCGTTTGTGGGATATTGACTCGCAGCGCAATCAAACTCCGTCATGGCCTTATTCCTACATGGCCGAGGCTGGAGGAGGCCATTTCAACTGCTCGGAAAAAATGATTCAGTACTTTGCGCTCTACATTGACCGTGCGGCCAAGGTGCGGCTTTCGAATGATGGCAGTCCGGAACTCAAGCCAGTGGACATCGAAAACGGTTTTGTGGCAGAACTGCCCATTAAAGGGCCAGAACCGATTGAAGCAGTGCGCGACGCGAAGAGCATTGGCCGTTCGTGGTATTTTGACCGTCAATGTGCGGAGCAGGCGCAAGCCATCGCAAGCGTAAACTGGAACGCAGAGACGCAAGTCCCTCTGGTGCATGCCGACGATCATTGCGTCGTCAAACCGTGGTCACGCAACAGCGTCACCGAGGTGGAAGTCCGGACGGATTCGGAATTTTCCCTCAAGCCCTATTTACTCGATAAAATTCCTGAAAGCTTCGTCGCCGCCGGAGCACCGCTGGCAAAATCCAAAAATCCGCCATTCATCCAACTACTACGCGCACCTATTGCGGCATTGGGGGAAAACCGTTTTTGCGTCGACCTAGACCGGAATTACAAGGGTAATCCCGACTCTGTCGAAGCCATCGCGATGGTTGTTGCACCGTCGGATGACCAGGTGCGCTACAGCGTACAGCCGTTAATCGTGAAGCTCTTTACGAACAAGGCTGGCGCGCCGCAGACCATTGATTTCAAAACCATCGACAATGTTTCCTCCACTACCACCAGCGTGCCGCTCGAAGCGAAAGCCAGCTCCGGTCTGCCGGTGAAATTTTATGTCGAAGTCGGCCCCGCCATCGTGCAAAATAACCAACTGAAATTCACCAAACTGCCGCCGAACACGAAGTTTCCAGTCGATGTGACCGTCATCGCGTGGCAATGGGGAACATGCGAACCACCCTTGTTCCAAGGGACTCTCGTCCGGCAGACCTTTTCTATTACCAAGTAGCACTCCAATGATTTCTATTTCCTAATGCAAAACAAACACTCCTGCTCTACTTTCTCTCCGGCGACACTTTTCCTAGTCGTTTCTATTGTCTCTGTTTTCTCTGAGCTGACGCTGCCGCTCCGAGCTGCTGAGACTCAGCAGTTCATCATCTATGGACAAAGTCTCTCCACCGGGCAGCAATCCTGGCCACCGCTCTCCACCAATCCTGTCCCGGGAAATTTCATGATAGGCAACCAGGTTTGGTATAACTACGGCAATACCTCCTCCAACACGCTCTCCCCGCTTGCCGCCACAGTGGCCAATGATAGCAACCGCAATCAACCAAAGTCACGCGGAGGCCAGCGGGCCTGCGAGTGCCCCATTGTCTCGGCGGTCAATTATATTCAATCCAAGGAAGGTCATGGAGAGAAATTCATTGCCAGCTCGTGCGGCGTAGGCGGTAAAACGGTGGAAGAGCTCTCCAAGGAATACTGGAATCCAGCACTCTATCACGCCTTCACCGACCTGATCGCAAGCACTGAGAGCTTGGTGCCAGGAGTCACCTGTCCCGCGATCTTCTGGATGCAGGGAGAATACAACTATGCAGGGAAAGGCCCAGAGACGACCAATGGCCTGGAGCGAGGGGGAGTCGCTACCCATGATAAGGATCTCTACAAATCCCGCACGCTCACGCTCAAGGAGAATATGCAGAGGGACATCGTGGCGACCTATCATCAATCGGAGAAGCCACTCTTCATCACCTACCAGACAGGGGGGCGTTATACGGCAGGCCCCAAACTGATGATTGGAATGGCCCAGTTGGAAGAGGCCAATGAGTACTCTGACATTGTCTGTGCCGGACCGACCTATCCCGTGACCGACCGCGGAGGGCATCTCGATCCGAATGGATACCGGTGGTATGGGGAGATGCTTGGTAAGGCCTATTGTAGGTCGCGAACGAGCGGCCAGAAATTCATCCCCTTACAGCCAGTGGAGATCGCACGAACTTCTGATCCTAAGAGCATCGAAATCCGCTTTCATGTCCCCAAACCACCGCTTGTCTTGGAGCACGAGTTGGTTCGCCCCGTCACAAACGAAGGGTTTATCATCGTGCTGAACGGCATAAAAAAGGAAATCGCACAGGTCTCCCTCAGCGGTGAGAACATCCTGCTTACCTGCAACGAGCCGCTTGTGGGAGAGATCGAGGTGTCGTATGCAGGCGCAGAACCAGAAATTGGAGGGCGTGGCAATCTCCGCGACAGCGATCCCGAAGCCGCTATTTCCACCTATCTCGATCTTGATCAAAAAAGTCCCGATGGAAGCTTCCGCTACGAACGGGATCCGAAAGAGAAGCAACTACGACCCGATTTTGAACCCAAGCAGGGCCAGCAAGTCATCTATGGCAAACCGTATCCTTTGTATAACTACTCCCTCGCCTTTTATTACAAACTCAAGAGCGATCAGCAAACGCTCAAGGTGCCAAATCTGCCCCACTAAAAACCACCCCCATGAACATATCCCCCCTCGCCGCGCCTTCCTCCTCTGCCAAAGCAGACTACAACTTTGGCTACATCTGGCTGATCTCGATTGTGGCCGCACTCGGAGGGCTTCTCTTCGGCTGGGACTGGGTGGTGATCGGCGGAGCCAAGCCGTTCTTTGAACGCTACTTCGAGATTCAGAATAATGCCGCGCTCTCGGGTTGGGCCAATAGCTGTGCGCTGATCGGCTGTCTCTTTGGGGCGTTAATCGCAGGGGCTCTGAGTGACCGACTCGGAAGAAAACGCCTGCTGATCGCTGCCGCTGCCCTCTTTGCCGTGACCTCAGTCGGCAATGGTCTCGCGAATTCTTTTACGATCTTTGTGGCCTGGCGAATGCTCGGAGGGGTGGCCATCGGACTGGCTTCGAGTCTTTCTCCCATGTATATCTCCGAGGTCGCTCCAGCACAAATGCGTGGCCGTCTGGTCTCGGTGAACCAACTCACTATCGTGGTCGGCGTGCTACTGGCGCAGCTCATCAATTGGTGGCTGGTGCGGAATCTTCCTACAGGTGCAAACGATGACTTCATCCTTCACTCCTGGTTTGGACAGTTGGGATGGCGCTGGATGTTTGCCCTCACAGCCCTCCCTTCGCTGCTCTTTTTGGTTGGCATGTTCCTTGTCCCTGAAAGTCCCCGTTGGCTGCTGAAAAAAGGTCTGACAGATCGCGCCAAAAATATCCACATCAGCATTGGCGGATCTGCCTACGCCTCGGAGGAGATCGCTGCCGTTCAATCCACGCTCTCTGCGGCAGGCACCGAGGCCGTTTCCGAACAGACTCGTTTTGCTGATCTGCTTGATCCACGACTCCGCAAGGCTCTCGTGCTGGGCATTACGCTCGCCGTCTTTCAGCAATGGTGCGGCATCAATGTGATCTTCAACTACGCCGAGGAGATCTTCCGTTCAGCGGGCTATGACATCTCCAGCGTGCTCAAGAACATCGCATGGACAGGCTCGGTTAATCTTGCCTTCACCTTTGTGGCCCTCGGCTTTGTCGATAAAATTGGCCGTCGCCCCTTGATGCTGATCGGTGCGGTGGGACTCTCCCTGCTCTATCTCATTCTGGGGAGTTGCTACCATTTTCATGTGGCCGGCTGGCCAGTGCTGCTGGTCGTGCTGCTCGCGATTGCCTGCTACGCAATGTCCTTGGCCCCCGTTACCTGGGTGGTGATTTCAGAGATCTTTCCCAACCATATTCGTGGAGCAGCCATGTCGCTAGCTGTCTCAGCTCTCTGGATCGCCTGCTTCCTGCTGACTTACACCTTTCCAATCCTGAATGCCCACCTCGGCCCTGCCGGAACCTTTTGGCTTTATGCAGTGATCTGTGTCTTAGGATCAATCTTCATCTGGCGTGAACTTCCCGAGACAAAAGGACGCACTCTTGAGGAAATCGAGGAAAAGCTGATGCCTTGAGTTTCAGTCTCCATCCTTCATTCGCTCCCCTCGGAACTTTACTTTTCTCCCGTTCCGCCTTTCATTGTCAGTTCCCCAATTTGGGGCAATTTTCATGTTCAACTGGATTCTCAAAAAAATCATCGGATCAAAGAACCAGCGCGAAGTGCGCCGGATGCTTCCGCTTGTCGTCAAAATCAACCAAATCGAGGTCGGACTCCAATCACTGCCTGAGGAGGCTCTGCGTGAAAAGACAGCCGCGTGGAAGGCCGAGCTTTCTCAAATTCACGATCCCGAGCTGCTCAAGAAACGCCTCGACGAGATTCTTCCCGAAGCCTTTGCCGTAGTGAAGAATGCTGCCCGCCGCATGGTGGGGAAAAGGTTCGTCGTTTGCGATCAAGATTACACCTGGAACATGGTTCACTTCGATGTGCAGCTCATCGGAGGCATGGTGCTTCACAAGGGGCGCATTGCTGAAATGGCCACCGGTGAAGGAAAGACACTCGTTGCCACACTTCCGGTCTATCTGAATGCCCTGAGTGGGCGTGGCGTTCATGTCATCACGGTCAATGACTACCTCGCCCGCCGCGATGCCGAGTGCATGGGCCAGCTCTATGCCTTCCTGGGACTGACCACAGGGATCATTCAGAATGACCAGGCTCCCGAGATTCGCCGTGCCCAGTATGAGTGTGACATTTCCTACGGAACCAATAGTGAATTTGGCTTCGATTACCTCCGTGACAATGGCATGGCGACCAGCCGCGAGCAGCAGGTGCAGCGCGGGCATTACTTTGCCATCGTTGATGAGGTTGATTCGATCCTGATCGATGAAGCCCGTACTCCACTCATCATCAGCGGCCCAGCCACGGTCTCCACGCATCAATACGATCGCTTCAAACCACTCGTCGAGCAACTCGTTCGCAAGCAGACCGCCCTGATTAACCGCCTGATTGTCGAGTCCAAGGAGCTTCTTGAAAAGGGTGAAAAAGATGCCGCCGGCATGGCTCTCTTCAAGGTCAAACTCGGCCAGCCTCGCAACAAAGGTCTGCTTCGTGCGATGGAAGATCCCGAGTTGCGCCGTCTCACCGACAAGGCAGAGCTTTCCTTCTATCAAGATACCTCCAAGGATGCCCTCGTCGCGCTCAAGGAGGAACTCTACTTCACCATTGAGGAGAAACAGCAAGATGCCGATCTCACCGAGATGGGCCGCACCTTCCTGAACCCTGATGATCCGAATGCCTTCGTCCTGCCCGATCTTCTGACCGAGTTCGCTGACATCGAGACCGACACGACTCTTTCTGACACCGAAAAGGCAGCGAAAAAAGCCGCCGCCCAACAGCACTGCGATCACTCCGCCGAGCGGATGCACAATATCGCGCAGCTTCTCAAGGCCTACTGCCTCTACGACAAGGATGTCGAATATGTCGTTGAGGAGAACAAGGTCGTCATTGTTGACACCTTCACAGGTCGTAAGATGGCGGGCCGCCGCTGGAGTGATGGACTCCACCAAGCTGTCGAGGCCAAGGAGGGAGTGCAGATTGATCGTGAGACCCAGACGATGGCCACGATTACCATTCAGAATTACTTCCGCCTCTATGAGAAGCTCGCTGGTATGACTGGAACGGCTGAGACCGAGGCCAACGAATTTCACGACATCTATGGACTTGCGGTCAATGTCATCCCGACCAACCGCGCCGTGGCCCGCGTCGATGAGAATGATCGCATCTACAAAACCCGCCGCGAGAAACTCGCCGCCGCTATTGATGAGATCAAAGCCTCTCATAGCAAAGGCCAGCCTATTCTCGTCGGTACGGCGAGCGTCGAGTCTTCAGAACTTCTGAGTCGCATGCTCAAGCGCGAGGGTATTCCGCACACCGTCCTCAACGCCAAATTCCATATGCAGGAGGCCGAGATCGTCTCCCGTGCCGGACTGCGCGGAGCCGTCACCATCTCGACGAATATGGCTGGCCGTGGTACCGACATCAAACTCGGAGAAGGCGTTGCCGATCTCGGCGGACTCTTTGTGCTCGGTACAGAACGCCACGAGTCTCGCCGTATTGATCGCCAGCTCCGTGGTCGCTGTGCCCGTCAGGGGGATCATGGGCGTTCCCGTTTCTACATCAGCTTTGAAGATGATCTCATGCGTAACTTTGGTGCTAGTGACCGAATGACCAAGATCATGGAAACCTTCGGAATGCAGGAGGGCGAAGAGCTGGAGCATCCCTGGCTCAACAAGAGTGTCGAGACTGCCCAGAAGCGCGTCGAGCAGCGAAACTACCTCATGCGTCGCAGGACGCTGGAATTTGACGATGTCATGAACCAACAGCGCGAAGTCATTTATGGCTATCGCAACGAGGTCATGGATTCTGAGAATCCTCGCATCCTCATTCACGAGGTCATTAGCGAAGTTGTTCCAAAAAAAGTCGAAGCCTTCCTCACCGTTGAGAGCAGCGATTCTGAGCCAGACATCGCCGGACTTCTTCAGTGGGTTAACACCACCTTCCCTGTCGGACTCACGAAAGAACGCGCTGCCTTTGAGACGCGGAATATCGAGGCCAATGGAGAATTTCTTGCGTCAACCCTCACCGAGGCCTACGACCGCAAGGCTGCGATCGAAGATGCTGCCGCCCGCAGTGGTCTGGAAAAATATGTCATTCTGAATGCCGTCGATCGTCTCTGGCAGGAACATCTCTATGCGATGGATGGACTTCGCGAGGCCGTCTATCTCCGTGCCTATGGCCAGAAAGATCCGCTGACCGAGTATAAGACCGAGGCTTACGCCATGTTCGTCGAGCTCATGGAGAGCATCAAAAACGAAGTGCTCAACAACCTCTTCCGCAGCACAACCAACCTCCAGGCATTCGAACAACTCCTCGCTTCCCTGCCTCGGCATCTCATGCAGCGCGATCTCCAGGAGCCACAGGCTCAGGCCAGCCAGCCTTCCAACCAAAGCATCCCTAAGTCACAACAGACCGCCCCCCCCTCGGCAGCATCAGCAGCCTTCGATCAAGCTTTCCAGAAGCCTCCAGCACCTCGAGTCCAAAAAACCGTAGGCCGCAACGATCCCTGCCCTTGCGGTTCGGGGAAGAAATTTAAGAGCTGCTGCGGACGGACGGCGTAAGCAAGAAGGGTTAATACCAGAGAGGCATTCCAAATCCAGGCCCACCCATCGGACCGTAGTAACCATCCCAAGCCCCCCATTCGGATTGTTCTAACTTGATGGCCTTTTCATTGGCGATCTCGGGATTGACCTCTTTCTTGTAAAGGATGTGCTGATATTTCTCGAATTGGGCATCACTACCGACAAGGAGTAGGTTTTTCTTGGAGTCAGCGAGTAGATACAGTGTCTTTCCCTTTTTGGTGACCTGGGTGATATGGCCCTGCGGGAGTGATTGGAGATGCGCGATCTGTGCAGGGGTCGAAGGGGTGACGGCGCGGAATCCTGCCTCGGTGAGGAACTGCTCCTTCCGCTGCAAATGAGTCGTGCAAGCTGAGAGGAGGAGGGCAATAGAGAGCAGGGGTAGCGAGCGGTGCAAGATCGTCATCGGCTTTTTGTAATGGTTCTACCAGTAAAGCGCATCATTTTTCCTACACTTCTTCTTCGGCGCGGAGCTGGCGGGAGAGAAGGTCTTTCATTCCTTGGGCAGGAGTTTTTCCTTCGTGAAGCAGGGCGTGAATCTGATCAATGATCGGAGTTTCCACACCGAGTCGTCGGGCGCAGGCATAGGCACTGTCAGTGTTCGGTATTCCCTCAGCCACCATTGTCATAGAGGCTAGAATGGTCTCTAAGGATTCACCACGGCCTAAACGAAACCCGACCTGATGATTGCGGCTTTGGGAACTGAAACAGGTGAGCATCAGATCGCCAACTCCGCTAAGTCCTCGGAATGTTTCACGCGCTCCTCCCATCGCCACTCCAAGGCGTGTCATTTCGGCCAAAGAACGGGTCACGATTCCAGCGCGAGCATTCTCACCCAGGCCGAGTCCATCCGAGATCCCTGCCGCAAGGGCAAAGATGTTCTTCAACGCACCTCCAAGTTGGATGCCGCGTAAATCAGGACTCGTGTAAGGGCGAAAATTCGTTCGTTCAAAGAGCTGCTGCACTCGGGCCAAGGCGAGCTGATTTTCTGAACCGATCACTCCGGCTGCGGGAAGGCCCTTAGCAATCTCGGGAGCGAGGTTGGGGCCTGAGAGGACGGCGATCGTCGCGCCAGGGAGATGCTCCGCCAAGAGCTCACTCATCAGCAGGCCTCGTTCCAGCTCAATCCCCTTGGTGCAGGAGACGAGGATACTTGAGGAATTGAGGCCGATGTTTGCAATCTCGCAAGCCACGGAGGCAAGATGCTTGGAAGGAATGACCAGAAAAATCACTTCAGCCTGTGTGCATTCTGCCAGGGAATTTGTGGGGCGGATTGAAGAGGGAAGCTTCACGCCAGGCAGGTATTTTGAATTCATCCCTTCACTCTGCATCGCCTTGACATGCGCCGGATCGTGTCCCCAGAGAGGAATTTCGTTATTCACATTCCGACAGATCAGCAAGGCCAAAGCCGTGCCCCATCCACCGGCTCCAATGATACTGACAGGAGGTCTGCTCATACGGCGTTAGTTTTTTGTTTTTTTTCAAAACGGGGTTCGGTTCCAGCTTGAAGTCGGGCAATATTCGAGCGATGCCGCCAGACGGCCAGCAGACACATTAGGATCGAGAGCAGCAGAGTAAGCCAATCATTCTTATGCAGAAAAAAGAGCACTGCCACCGTGACAGGGAGGGCGAGAGCCGCAGCAATCGAGGCTACGGAAACATACCGCGTGATGCTGAATAAAATGATCCAGAGTCCGAGTGAAACAATGAAGGCTATAGGAAAAAGAGAGGCCATCACACCGGCTGAGCTGGCAATGCCCTTGCCTCCCTTAAATCCAAGCCAGATGGGAAAACTATGCCCCGCAAGGAGACAGAGCGCGGCCAGCACACCAGGAGCCGACGAGGGGTGAATCGTACCGATGTGAGCACTCCATTGATTGGCCAAGAGCACCGGAACCATCCCTTTTAGAAAATCAAAGAGGAAGACCGAATACCCCCACCCCTTACCCAGAACACGCAGGGCATTGGTCGCGCCGATGTTACCGCTTCCCTGAGTGCGGATGTCGATGCCGCACATCCTCCCCGCAAGATAGCCAGCAGGGATCGATCCCATCAGATAGGAGGCGAGAGCAATAAAAAGCCAGGGAAGTAGAATTGCGAGCACCGGCACCATGTCACCACTCTGTGAAATCGGAACAAGGAAAAATCACTGCTTCCTAAACAAACTTTCCAGGATTGAGAATGCCCTGGGGATCGAGGGCTTGTTTAACGGCTGCATGAAGATCGCGGAGCTCTGGCGAAGTGGCCTGGGGCCACCAGCGTTTCTTGGCAAGGCCGATGCCATGCTCTCCTGTGATCGCACCACCCCAGGCAATGACCTGGGCAAAGAGAGCGTCGAGCGCGGCCTCGATCTGCTGCGGTTCTTGGGCCTGTTGCTCGGCGGAGACCATGATGTTGACATGGATATTCCCATCTCCGGCATGGCCGAAGCAGGCGATTTGGAAGCCGGTCTTTTTTTGCAACCGTTCGGCAAACTTGATGAGATCGACAAGACGACCCCGTGGTACGGCGATGTCTTCGTTCAGCTTCGTGAGTCCCGTTGCTTTGAGTGAAGCAGAGAAAGCTCGGCGGAGTGCCCACATCCGCTCGCAACGCTCAGGGGAGGTGGCAAGTTCCACTTCGAGGGCTTTGTTGGCAGCAAGGAGGGACTTGAGGGCTTTGCCTTCACTAAGAACGCTGGCCTTCTGACCATCAATTTCAACAAGGAGGTGTGCGTTGCCGGGGGGGATGAATGTTCCCTTTTGTCCGGCATGAGCATTGCGAGCTGATTGTAGAGTGAAGCTATCAGCGACCTCAACGGCGCAAGGAAGAAAGCCTGCCTTAAAGATTGCCTGCACGGCGGCAGAGGCTTCCTTCATGGAGGCAAAGCCTGTGGAGAGCGTGGCGCGTGCCGGAGGATAGGGGAGTAGGCGAAGTGTGGCCTCGGTGATGACTCCGAGGAGTCCCTCCGAACCAACAAAGAGACTGGTGAGGTCGAAGCCGGTTTTGTTTTTATGCGTCCGACCACCGACGCGAACAAGACGACCATCGGCAAGGGCAACCTGAAGTCCGAGGACATAGGGGCGGGTCACTCCATATTTCAGACAACGAGGGCCACCGGCGTTCGTGGCGATATTGCCTCCGATTGAGCAGTCCTTGAGGCTGGCGGGATCGGGGGGATAGAAGAGGCCTTTTTTCTGCACCGCAGCTTGAAGCACTCCGGTGATGACGGCAGGCTGGACGACGGCAACGAAATCACGGTCATTGATTTCCTTGATCCGATTCATCCGGTGCATACTCATCAGAATGCCGCCGCGTACCGGAACGCAGCCGCCGACATAGCCGTAACCAGCACCACGCGTGGTGACTGGAATTCCATGCTTATTAGCGTAACCAAGAACCGCAGCCGATTCCTCAGCAGTAGCTGGAGCGACAGCAATCTCGGGGAGAGCGGCAGCGAACCACTTATCCCGTCCTAGTTCTGCAAGGCGAACGGAATCGGTGATAACACTCTCCGCTCCCTTGGCAGCAGAAACAAGTTTCCTGAGATCCCGCTCCAAGGAAGTGCGGCTTTTAACCCGTGTGATTTTATTTGGAGCGGAGCGAAGCAAGAGTCCTTATTCCTTGATCGATATGCCCATGATTTCGTAGCCGCCATCCACATAGATCACTTGACCAGTGATGCCGCTGCCGCCATCGCTGGCAAGGAAAACTCCGGTCTGACCGAGTTCCTCGCCGGTACAAGTGCGGTGAAGCGGGGCATAATCTTCGTAATGCTTAATCATGATTCCAAGGCCGGAGACACCGCGGGCAGCGAGGGTATTCATCGGGCCTGCGCTGATGCAATTCACACGGATTTTTTTGGAACCCAAGTCATAGGCGAGGTAACGGGTGCTCGCTTCCAAAGAAGCCTTGGCAACTCCCATGACATTGTAGTGAGGTACGACTTTCACCGCGCCATAGTAGCTCATGGCAATGATGCTGCCGCCATCGGTCATGAGTGGTGCAACTTCGCGAGAGAGAGCGACGAGGGAGTAGGCACTGATGTCGTGGGCTTTCAAATAGGCCTCACGCGTGGTGGATAGAAAATCTCCCTCCAGGGCCTCTTTCGGAGCAAAGGCAACGGAGTGAAGAAGTAAATCAATCTTTGGAGTCACCTCACGAACCTTGCCAAAGAACTCAGAAATCTGCTCATCGCTTCCGACATCGCACGGCTGAAGGAAGGTGTCAGCACCAAATTCAGAGACCAGCTCCTCGACATTCTCCTTGAGGCGTTCGCCTTGGTAATTAAAGAGGAGAGTCGCTCCAGCCTGTTTCCAAGCTTTGGCAATATGCCATGCGATGCTGCGTTTATTGGCGACGCCGAAAACGACGCCTATTTTACCGGATAAGGGGCCTTGACTCATCCCTATAAGAAGCCTGTATCGACCCCCTTCTGTCACGAAAAAAGGGTGAAAAACGAAAACCTCAAGCCTCACCCCCTCGGATGAAACTTCCTATGCACAGACTTGAGCTGACCGCGATCGACTTGGGTATAGATTTGCGTGGTGGCGATGGAGGCGTGGCCAAGCATTTCCTGAATGATGCGGAGATCGGCTCCTCCAGCGAGCAGGTGTGTGGCAAAGGAATGGCGAAGCTGATGGGGATGCACCGATTCTTCAATGCCTGCGATCTTGGCGTAATGGCGAACCAGTTGCCAGATGCGGGCTGGGGTGAGTGCATGGCCTCGGATGGAGAGAAAGATCTGCGCTCCCGAGCGGGCCGAGACGAGCTTAGGGCGGGCTGAGGTGAGATAAATTTTCAGCGCGTCGAGGGCAGCACGACCGACGGGGACAAGGCGGGTTTTATTTCCTTTGCCAGTGACTCGGAGAACACCCCCCTCCTCATCGAGATTCTCCAGACGAACACTACACGCCTCAGCAATGCGGAGGCCGCACGCATAGAGAAGCTCCAGCAGAGCACGGTCACGGATTTCGAGTGGGGTATCTCCCGCAGGTGCCGTAACGAGTTTCGCCATCTCGGGTTGCGAGAGGGGCTGGGGAAGAGTCTGCGGCAAACGGGGAAGCGGAAGCTTCTCGGCAGGATCACTCGGGATGCGCCCGCGTGCCGTGAGGAAGCGAAAGAAGATCCGTAGTGCCACCGCCTCCAGCTTGATCGAGGTAGCGGTGAGGCCGCGCTTTTTTTCCGAAATCAGAAACTCGGAGAGAAGAGGCGGTAAGACTTTGTCAGGAGTAACGATCTCCTTCTTCTCAGCCCATGCAGCAAATCGCTCCAGCGAAGCGCGCGTCGAGAGTTGATAGTTGGTCGAGAGTCCTCGTTCCGTTGCCAGATAGAGGAGGAAGCTCTCGATGTCACCCTGCATGATTCGATGCCGTCAGTTGCGTCAGGGCCTCGTGATATTTTTCCGAGGTTTTGGCGATGATGTCAGGCGGGAGTTCGGGAGCGGGAGGCTGTTTATCCCAGCCGCAGTTTTCGAGCCAGTCGCGGACGAATTGTTTGTCAAAGCTCGGAGGACTGCACCCTACTTCATACTGATCCGCAGGCCAAAAGCGGGAGGAGTCAGGGGTCATGCATTCGTCGATCAAGATGATCTCGCCCTCATGGATGCCAAATTCAAATTTTGTATCGGCGATGATGATACCACGCGAGGCAGCATAGGCACGACCGTGACGATAAAGCTCCAGACTGAGATCACGGACTCGGAAGGCGATGTCATCTCCGAGAAGGCTGCGGCATTGCGACCATGTGATCGCTTCGTCATGGCCCTCCTCAGCCTTGGTGCTGGGAGTGAAGAGATCCTCGGGCAGTCGGTCGGCCTGTTTTAGTCCTGCAGGCATGGCGTAGCCCCCGACGGTGCCGCTCGCCTGGTATTCTTTCCATCCAGAGCCCGCGATGTAGCCGCGCACGACACACTCGACGGGAAGCGGGGTCGCTTTTTTTGCGATCATGGAGCGACCGCGCAGCATGTCGGCAAAAGGCTTCAGCTCCGCAGGGAAAGCTGCAACTTCGGTCTCGATCATGTGATTGGGGATGAAGTCGAGGCGATGAAACCAAAAGGTCGAGAGTCGGTTCAACACCTCGCCCTTGCCAGGGATGGCATTGGGAAGAATGCAGTCGAATGCGGAGATTCGGTCGGTGGCAACGAGAAGTAGATGCTCGCCGAGATCGAAGACCTCGCGGACTTTGCCGCTACGGAGTTTTTGAATGCCTGGGAGATCGCAGGTGAGGAGATCCATGCGGCACAGAATGGAATCAGATGATGATAGTGAAAAGTTTATTCCCTCATACGCCCCCGTCCTCGCTTGATCTCGGAGCGGTGGCGTTTCCCCTCGACGAGCTTGCGTTTTTCGGAGAGCGATCTTTTCGCCTTTTGACGACGAGCCTTGGCGGCTTCGGCGCGGAGTTCATTGCTTCGTTTGGCACGGCGTTCGGCGAGTTTCTCGGCCAGTCGCTCGCGGGCTGTTGCACGATTCATGCTCTGACTCCGCGAGTCAGAGACCGTAACCGAGACTCCGGTAGGAAGATGAGTTAGCGTCACTGCCGTTGAGACCTTGTTCACATGCTGCCCTCCCGGGCCGGAGGAGCGCGCAAAGCTCTCCGTCAAATCTTCTTCACGAAGTGCTGGAGGTTTGGGAGTGGTCATGGATGTTGTTCTCAGATTCAGACTGGCTGTTTTACCTTAATAGGCTAACAGTCTAAAGTCTAACCGCCTCCCTAATTGCCTCTCCTATGTCCTTCCATTACGAGATTCTCGAATCAACCCAATCTACCGTTGGCCCTCTCGATGTGATTGAGGAGCAATCTTCGGGTCTGCGTCTCATGATTGCACGCACAGGAGCCGAACCAGTGAGTCTCGCACTACGGGATGAGGAAGGTGCGTTGCATGGCTTTCTCTGGCGGGATGGCGAGGTGGAGAAACCCGCCACGGGCTGGGGAAATCACGCCACTGTCATGGGATATTTTGTTCATCGTCTCTGGCAGCAAGAGTCGGTCTATGATGGTCATCCGATCAAAGGTGGGACGCATGGATTTCTGCGACATCATCAGTTTAGCGCACCCGTTGTCGATCTCGCGACAGGCTCGTTAACCTACACGGTGGATCCCTCGGAGATTCCTGCTGATGCCTATCCCTATGCTGTGGCGATGCGGCTCACCTATGCTCTCTCGAATGGGACGATGACGATGCGGTTTGAATTTGAAAATCGTGAGCCTCATCCTGTCGCTCTCAGCTTTGGCTGGCATCCGGGATTTGCCGTGGGTGATCTTGCAACAGCGCGACTCTTGATGCCACCTGGCCTCTACCGTCGCGAGATGGCACCTGGAGACTTCCTGGATGGCTCCGTCGAGGAAATTGACTTTGTGGGAGGAGAGATGCCGTTTGAGAAAAAGAATCTCCCTGGTTCCTACCTGCTTGATCTGAGCGGGGTGAAGGAGCGTTCTTTTATTCTGGAGGCTCCTGCCTTGAAGCATCGCGTCCTCTGTGACTACGCAGAGGCTCCTTTTCTCACACTCTGGAGTAATGGTGATCCGTTCCTCTGCGTCGAGCCTTGCTGGGGACTTCCTGATAGCAATCCGCCGGTACCCTTTGAGCAAAAGAAAGGGCTTGTCACAATTGCCGCAGGAGCCACGGTCGCGGCTTCAGTTCGCATCACGCCTTCATTGATGGGTGAGTAATATTGCGAAAATCGTCGTTGGCTGATAATCTTAAGAACCTTTGAAAACTCAGAAAGACCTCTCCCCCCAGCAAAAGCAGACATGGCTCAAGGCTATGAGTGCCATGGAGCTGAAAAATTACGACTACGCTAATCAGATTTGTCGAAATCTGCTGCTGATTACGCCTGACTTTCTGGACGCTAGAAAGCTGGCCAGACGGGCTGCCATTGAAAAATCGAAGGGAGCAAAAAAGGGGTTCTTTTCTGGAATGGGAGGGGGTTCCCAAATCGCGCTGATGAAGGCTTCCGCTCTTTTAAAGAAGAACGATCTCACAGCTCTCTTTCCCGCACTCGAGGAAGTTCTCCACGAAGAGCCCTTCAATATTCAGGCCAACACTCTGCTCCAGGAAGGTGCGATGCAATGGGTGCCGCCGATGTCCGAGCTGGCCTATTATGCTTTTGAAACGATCTTGGATGGTCACCCCAAGGATAAGGAGCAGCTGGCCCGATTCGCCGCCTTCTGCATGGAGAAGGATGAGAAAGAGAGTCCAAGAGACCCTGCGCGTGCCGTGGAAATTTACCAAAAGATTCTCTCCTTGGATCCCAATGATATGACTGCTCTCAAGGGGAGCAAGGATGCCGCGGCTGCCAACTCCGTGCAGCAAGGAGGCTGGGCCGTGGCCGACAGTTACCGTGATCTTATCAAGGACAAGGATCAGGCAACGGCACTGGAACAAGAAAACCGTGTCGTCAAAAGCGACGAAATTATCGACCGCCAGATTGCCCAGCTTTCGGCAGAAGTGAATACGAATCCGCAGAGCATTGATAAATCGCGTCGCATTGCGGAGCTTTTCGAGCAAAAGGAAGATTACGAAAACGCCCTTGTTTGGTTTCGCTACACTCTCAACATCTCGGGTGGTGCCGATCCCACAATCGCGCGTAAGGTCAGCGATCTTCAACTCCGTCAGATTGAAAAGGCTTTCAAGGAGCGAGAGGATTACATTGCCGCCGCTTCTCCCAACGATCCCGAGCTTCCCCGTCTCCGTGAAGAGATAGCAGAACTGGAGAATCAACGCTCCTCCTTTATTCTCTCCGAGGCTCGCGATCGTGTGGATCGCAATCCAACCGATCTGATTGCCCATTACGAACTCGCCGTCGCGTTAATGAACAACGGCATTCCGCAAGAGGCCATCGGTCATTTACAACGCGCTCGCAGCAATCCAAGCGTTCGGCTCAAGGCGATGGGCAAGCTCGGCGAGTGCTATGTAGCTCGTAAGATGAACGATCTCGCAGCCAAGACCTTTGCCGATGCCATTGCAGAAATTCCCGGTATGGATGCCGTTAAAAAAGAGATGCTCTACAATCTCGGCCTTGTCTATGAGACGATGGGACAGAAGGAGAAATCCATCGACTGCTTCAAGCAGATTTACGAAGTCGATTATGGCTACCGTGATGTGGCCCCTCGAGTCGAGGCTTCCTACGCAACCGAATATTAGAAGGTCTTTACCTAGATTTCAGCCATCCTCCGACTGCTTGGATTGGGGTAAGGGTTTCAACAGTTCTTGCCCAGAGAGCAAGTGCTGCAACTGGGGCTTTGTTCTGAGATGGAAGAGTAAGTGTGCCTTTGTATTCACCGCTGGAGGAGAGCTCCAAGAGGCATTTCGTCAACGAGAGCACGATAAAATCATGACGCAAGGTATGCCCAGAATTTTCTCCTCGTGGGATGACACTCTGAACATTGTTGCCAAGCAGCGCAGCCTCAGCGACGAGGGTTCCTAGAATAGGGCTTTTTGTGACGGAGCTATGAGGGGTAAATGAAATGAAGATTTTCCCGTCAGACTGAAGCGTGGCTTTCAGATCTCCGGTCGTATTTCCCGATACGGCAACCGATTCATCCATCGGATGCGCCTCTCTACCATTAAGAACAAATTCAGGCGTGTAGATGCTCTGGCTCTGCCACTCCGCACCATAGATGCGTTGCCGTTGGGTGTAATCCGGCGTGGAGTAGGGATCCGGCCATCCGAGATCATTCCAGTAATCGACATGGAAGGAAACCGGAACGAATTTCTTCCAGAGATCGGGATTGTTTTTCAGGGTACTGAGCCAGGCTTCCGCGGGAGGACAACTACTGCATCCTTCGGAGGTGTAAAGTTCGAGTAGAGAAACCTGCTTCTCCCCGCTGTCGAGAACCAAAGGAGCGAATCCTCTTGCGGATGAAAAAAGAGCGATACCAACGAAGAGAATAAAAAACTTTTTCATCACTCATCACCTAAACCAACCGTTTCAGAATCTCCATGCTGATATTATCGCCTGTCAGCACATAGCTCTTCCCCTCTCCGCTCCAGGAAGCAAGAGCGATTCCATCCTGCTCACGAAGCTGAAGATGAGCATCGGGAGCAGCATCGGCCAGAGCGGTTTTATCAACGATAAAAAGATGGGCAATCCGGTTGTCCCCCAGATTAAAGCAGACTAGGGAGACCTTGGTGCCGTTGATGGTGTAGCTCTGACAGCCAGCAGAAGGGACACCACGGAGTCCGGGTGGAATCACAAAGCTCGCTGGCGCACCCCGTTCAGCAAGCCATTTTCTGAGCTGTTCGGGATCAGTGCTTTTCATGCCAAGAGCAACTCCCTGCTCCTTGATCGTAAGGGCCTGGCTCGCAAAGGCAGTGAGAGTCATCGCATGACCACCAACAAAGAAGAACGAAGATTCATGAAGCGTGAAGAGACCTGCAAAAAAAACGACGGCAGCAGCAAGGGGAGCGAGAAGTTTGAACGAAGAAAAGCTGAGACGCTTCGGAGCTGTAGGAAGGATCTGCTGGGAAAGAATTCTCGCCTTCAAATCCGCAGGAGGAAGTTGTGACTGAAGAGCCTGCCCCATCGCAGCATCAAATTTCTGCTGCTCTGCGAACCACGCGCCGAGTTCTGGGTTCGTTCGCGCCAACTCCAGAGCTTTAGAAAAAAACGGATCAGCACTATCCTCCCCGCTCGGGCGGTAGGCGTGCAGAATCAGTTTGGCTTCTTGGATGGTCATTGGTTGCTTGCGGAGGCTAAGGCTTCGCTTGTTTATCAGAGGGGAAAGGAATGAAATTTATTCCATGCAATGTGGATAAATCCTCGATTTTTTGACGAAGGATTTCCTTGGCGCGGGAAAGGCGTGACATGACGGTTCCAATCGGAACGCCCAGAATCACGGAAATTTCTTTGTAGCTGTGTTGGTTGAGATAAAACAGTGTCAAGATTGCGCGGTGATGATCCTCCATGTCATCAAGGGCCTTCAGAAGTTCGCCCCGCTCGGCTTCCCGATGCACGCTCGATTCGACGGAAGGCTCGGGCAGATCGACATCCTCATCATCCAGTGAGATCAGCGGTTTATTCGCATGATACTTGGCCACATATTCACGGTAGAGTGTCGTGAAGAGCCACTGACGAGCCTTGCCGGATTCACGGATCTGATCGCCCTTCGCAGCAAAAATCGCATAAGTCTGCTGCACGAGATCACTGGCATCTTCGGGGTTACGCGAGAGCTTCAGCCCAAACCGATAAAGGTCGGCATACAACTCATCAACGACGCTCTGGAACCAAGTGTTATCCATGGAAGGGTAGCGACGAGAATGGCGGACGAACTTCTCTTTGGGAAGTGCTGAAACTTATGAACAGATGTCATAAAGATTGTTTCTCGCGAGGACAACGGTTCTAGTAAAACCATGTTCGCTGCTCTCCTTTTTTTCCTCTCGCTCACCTTCTGGCTCTTGATGGGAACGGGCCTGCTGCATCTTCTGCCGAAGCTTGGAGGTGCAGGCCGTGCGCTCTCCGAATTCTGCTGCCGAGCACCAGGACTAGATGCTGTTGTTTTTTACTTCACGGTGATGCCGTTGATTCTCGGGCCAGTAAAGGCTGGATGGCTCGGACTACTCTTGGCCGTTCTTTCTCAGGTGGCCACGCTGCTCATCTGGCAGGCGATCCATGAAGCTTGCCACCGTGATGTGGAGCAAGGCCCTCGTATCATCAAGGTGATTAACAAAAAATTTGGCGCGTGGCGCAACTACACCGCTCTCTATGTCACGGCCATCGTGACACCTGTCTTCTGGTTCGTTCGCATGGGAGAATTGTTCGTCTATCCTCCCTTGGTTTGGCTCATCCATCTGCCTCCCTACAAAATGGGTGATTGGGTCAATGTCTCTCGGCAGAAATTCAGCGGCCTCATCGGACATGATCTCATCTGGTGTCTCTACTGCGACTGGATGACTGGGGTCTGGTCGCTTGGCACGGAGATGCTCCGCAATGTCGAGTCGTTCTGGTGCCCGATCCGATTCTTCTGCGAAAAGAAATGCGAGAACTGCTCTATCGACTTTCCCGATGTGAACAATGGCTGGGTGCCCGCCACCGCCACGATCGCCGAGGCTGCCGCAAAGGTCGATGAAATGTACACGGGGATCGAGAAACCGCAGGCATGGTTCGGTCATCCCTCACGGAAAGCAGAACTTCAAAAAGAGGATTTGACGAAATAGTTTTCGCCTGGCTAGGCTCCGGCCCTTGATGAATACTCGGCATTCCATCTTCAAACAGCTTGCCTGTGTGATGATGGGAGTTGCCTTTTTTCTCGTAGCTGGAGGCCCTCTCGGGCTGCTTCAGGTGGTGGCGTGGACGCAGATGGTGCACGATTTTTCCCGTGCCGGATCACTCTCTCAAGCTGTCGAAAAGACCTTTGATGGACAGCATCTATGCCCTCTCTGCAAAAAGATCGCAAAGGCGAGAAACGCTGAGGAAAAGCCCCCCTCTTCGGTGAAGGTGGAGAAGAAAGCCGAAGTATTTGTTACCCAATCTCAGGTGAAAATTCCCCTGCCTGTCTGCCGCCCCATGATCTATGGTGCGCCTCCTTTTGTTGTGATGCAGGAGCGTTCTGACGCTCCCCCAGTGCCAGTGCCCAGAGTGGTGTTTTCTTAAAAACCGCTCGCCCGTTCGCTATCGCGTGATCGCGAACAAGTTAGTCATTGTCGTGCAGATCGTGCTTACAAAATCGCGCCCTAGTGCTCGTGCATCTCTGTAGGACAATGCCTTTCAATTTCAACAAAAACTAAAAACTATATACCAAAAACTTATGAAAATTTTCTTCTCTCGTTTATCTCTCACTCTCCTTGCAACCCTGCTACTACTCATCCCTCGTTCCACCCATGCTTGCGCCTGCGGCTGCGGTATCTTCGATGTCGGCACCCTCTGGAATCTCCCAGATGGCCCCGGCGGCATGGTTTATACCGAATACAACTTCTCCAGCCAGAGTCAGAACTGGCACAACATGGGGCCATCCGCCGCTGCCAATAATGAAGACCGCTTAATCCAGACTTCCTGGATCACAGCTGGATTTCAGTATTTCTTTAACAACAAATGGGGTGTCGAGCTTCAGGTTCCCACAGCACACCGTCTTTTTGTCACAGGACAAGATAACGGAACGCTGGCCAATGTCGGTTGGTACACGCTTGGAGATATACGACTCATGGGCTACTACACGGGATTCTCACCAGATATGTCCACAGGTCTCCAGTTTGGACTCAAACTTCCAACGGGAAACTGGACGGAAGCGAATGTGGATCGTGATACTCAGATCGGCACGGGAAGCACGGATCTCCTGCTGGGATTCTATACGCACCATTCCTTCTCCAAAGTCAGTCCCTGGAATTGGTTTGCTCAGTCGGTGCTTGATCTCCCAATGATCACGCAGGCCGGATATGATCCGGGAGTTGAGGTCGATTCCGCAGCGGGCATCTATTATAGCGGCCTGCGAATCGGACGCGTGAATATCCAGCCCATCGCGCAAATGCTGGTTTCCAACCGCGCTTCCGACACTGGCCCTTCGGCCAATGCCGAAAATTCAGGCTACCAACGCATCCTTCTCTCACCCGGCATCCAGTTTGACATCCATCCAGTTCGTATCTACGCCGATGCCGAGCTGCCTGTTTTCAACGACGCCGTGGGGCAGCAGCTCATCTCGCAGTGCCTCGTGAAGCTGAATGTCTCCTACATGTTCTGATTGAAGTTTCGGGCTTTGAGATAGACCACGGGAGCAACATGGTGGAGCGAAGGTCAATGCCCATGCACTGATCTTCGCTTCATCCATTCATCGTGTTGCCTGCGCAACTTTTAGCTTAGCAAGATACTTGGCTGGATCTGCGTTGAATTTTTTAACACAGCTCTGGCAGCAGAAATGAACTTCGGTGCCCTGATAGTTAATGACAACTGGCTTGCCCATCTCGTCAAGTTTCTCACCAGAAACGACGCAGGTGGTGAGAGGATAGGGTGCTGCGTGGACGGGGCTCACAGCACCAAGCAAGAGCAGAGCGAGGAGTGGAAGGGTGGCGAGGTTTGTTTTCATGGAGTAATGATAGGTGTGTGTAAGGAGTTTTATTGCAAAAGGAATTTTACTCACCAAGTCATTTTCCGCAGAGGAAGAAATCCCTCAACTTTTTTTGTACTCCTTGCATCTCTCTCTGAATCACGAGATATAACGACCATGTCGTATGTATTGAAAATCATCATCACGGTTACCTTGGTGATGGGCATTTCCGAGGCGACCAAACGCTTTGGTTTTCTCGGTGCGCTACTAGCCGCGCTGCCACTTATTTCCCTGATCTCGATGATCTGGATCTATCACGATACGGGGGATGTGATGAAAATCGCCTTGTTCTCCAAACAAGTCTTCTGGCTTGTCCTTCCCTCGCTTGGACTTTTTCTCAGCCTCCCCTGGCTGCTCAAACGGTTCGCCTTTTATCCGAGTCTGGGCCTGGCGTGCCTCATCACGCTCCTGCTCTATTTGCTAATGCTCGGTATCTTTAGGCTTTTGGGAAACCGCTGATTGAATCGCATTGGAGTTCCTCTGCACAGGAGCCAGTAGGGTTACACCCCATAGTGCGGGTTTGGAAGGAAAGGCATCTTTGTGGAGTCAGGATCACCACAAATCACAAGGACAACTTTATGAAAATCACAACGACAACCATCACTCTTCTCACGACCACTCTGCTTGCAACAGGAGGTCTTTTTGGACAAAGCACAAATCAGAACGATGCTGCGCAAGATCTTAAAAATGCTAACTGCCATATTCAGGGAGCCGCGAAGAACCTCAAAGACTACACCTTTGCGGAGAAGGATGCTTTCACCGAGGCGATGAAAAACAATCTAGCAGAGATGAATAAGCACATCGACATACTAGATGCTAGGGTTAATAAAGCGGGGGTTGCTGCAAAGTCTGAGCTGCAACCAAAATTAGATGCACTCCGCATGAAATCAGATCAGCTAGGCAAGCAGATTAATACAATTCCAACCGCAACAGAATCAACTTGGGAAAGCGTCAAAACCGACACAAAGGATTCCTTCAGGAAATTAAAAATCGCGCTGGGTCACGACCGGGAGTGGATCAGTAAAAAGATCGGTTCGTAATTCCGCCGTCAAATTCTCAGGCCATGAGTTTATATATTCCCTATCCAAGCGAGACCTTGTTGCTAGATCCTCCGCAGGGAGAAACGGGCGGTCAGCAGCTAAGGATTCTTAAGAAAATTACAACTCGCCTTACCAAAGGAATCAATGTCGATGAGTGGAATTATTATCAACTGATTTTTGGGGCAACAGACACAAAAGCGGCACAGGAATGTAGGGCTATCAGATTCACGGGGCGCAATCTCTCAGCAATTACACAGCCAACAGGAATTCATTCTAAGCTCGATCCTTCTGCTACCGTTGCAGGGAGTATTTACTTCGGAAGAACAAGTCACTGCCCCGCACAAACACTTTGTGTAGGAGAGTATCTATCTTGGGATGGGGAATGTTTCGCGGTGCGAGACGAGCACCTTTTTCACTCAACCTATATTCATCAGTGAATCGGGAATACTTCCGCAGATTCATCGGTAGGATTTCCTCCTTATAAATAGTTCGTTCGATGAAGAATCTGAATACCCATAAGAGGAGAGGAACTTCAAACAAACCGAACTTTAGGAGTGCCATCAAGGCGTTTTGACAAATCAATAGGGTCACCGACAGAGACTTTGGACTGGTTCACCTGGTAGGCCCAGACCTGAAAAGAGCTAAGGTTTGCTTCCCTGTAGGTCGTCGAAAAAGCGGCGTCAACAGCATCGAGTTCCGCTTGCAGATTTGACTTCCTGGCTTGAGGGAAAACGCCAAGAAGTATGCCTTGTGGATTTTAAGATCTTTGCCGCGCTTTATCTCGGGGCGATCAGCGTAGATCGCTAGATCACAAAAAATACTTAGAAAGCTGCCGTCGAAGCTGTTCCCGGGCATGGCTGATCCGGCGTTCAACGGCCTTCACCGAGCAACTTGCGATCTTGGCGATCTGAGCATGAGAGAGGTCTTCATATTCGCTCAGGATCAGGGCTTCGCGCAGATCATTGGGTAGTGCGGCGATAGCTGATTTGACGACATTAGACTGTTCGCGAGTTTCGGCGGATTGGGCTGGATCACCAAGTGTGGTCGATTCTTCTGCTGCTTCCAAAGGCAGTGTGGGATGTCGTCCCTGCCAGCGGTGATGTTGGCGAGCGAGATTGGCTGCAATGCCGAAGAGCCAAGTAGAAAAACATCTTGATGATGCTGTAGGGCGGAATTTTGCCCGAGCTTGATAGAGTCGGACAAAGGTCTCCTGAGCAAGATCAACAGCCACGCTTTCATTTCCCGTGAAGCGATAAAGATAGGAAATCAAGCGTGTCTTCCAGCGATCCATGATCTCAGTAAGGGCACGATCCTCGCCTGCGACGAGGCGTTCCATCGCTGCAAGATCGTCATCCTCCATGGTTGTCATCAGCGAGAGCCGCAGGAGTCAATGACAAGGGGGAGCACTTTACACAAGTAGTCGTGCCGTTTTTCTGGAGGAAGCTCGGCTGCTACGGCATAGAAATGTTGTAACATTGCAAGCCTTGTTTCAGTTCTAATGCGGTCGGTCTCTGCGACCGCAGCGCGAAGTTCTGGAGTGACGCTTCCTGAGCCGAGAGCGAGCGTTTCCAGGTTGCCGTTAGCCGTACACATGGCATCGCAGAAGGGGCCACAGCGAGAGCCGTATTCCTTTTCGAGCTGCCTGAGTTTCTGTTCCTGATTCTCACTCAGTCCATACTCATGGCAGAGCCATTCAGAAGGAGAGGATTGCAGGAGATGCCTGGAGAGAAGCGTCGCGCCCAGGCCGATCACAACGACGATCAGCAGAACAAGAAGGCCGCGATTCATGGTTGTAAAACTACCTTTGAACCAGAATGTCTGCCGCGTGATAGGGATTCAGAGAGCGGAGATAGTGCTCTTCCTGAGTGCTGCGAGCTTGAAGTCCGCCGAGCAGCACACCTCCAAAAAGGGCGAGAGAAGCAGCGGTGATGGCGATCCGAGGTCTGGCTAGATCCTGAAGCCAGCTAAAGAGCACAGCGGCAACATCCACCTTGCGGCTATCGGTAGCCTCAATGCGCGCCCAGACAGAGCGATTAAAATCGGCACTCGGGTCAACATCTGCATTCCAGCTTTGCAGGAGATTCGACAAAGAGTTGGGAGTGGAATTCATAAAGAAAAAATCATGATCGAATCATCTGGCGGGACATGCTTTTTCCATGCCCCGCCAGTTTGAATCGAATCGTTATTTACTGCAGCTGTTCTTGCAGCAATCAGCGCATTTGCCGTCGGAGCACTTGGCACAGGAGCTGCAACCTTTGGTGCAGCAGCTCTTACAGGCTTCGGAAGCGGAGGCGGTCGTAAGACCGTATCCAGCAATGAGGGCAAGCAGAGCACCAGCTCTGATGAGGGTTGTGAGTGTTTTCATTTGTTCTTGTTTGTTTGGAGCGGAAGGAATTTCCCGTTCCATGAAGTGATTTGCCGCAGTGGGAAAAATCCCCCCAAAGTTTTTTATTTCTTCACACGAAGAATGTGCGCCACCCTCCGTGACGGATCGAGTTCTACATAGTTACGGCTTCCCCTCCAGGCAAAGACTTCGCCGGTGAGGAGATCCTCGACTTCGTAGGGTGAGTCAGGTGGGAGACCGAGGTCGCCCGTCGGGACATCAACCCATCCTGACTGTGCATAACGGAAATCCGTGGTGACGATGACGAGCACTTGATTGGAACGATCAGCCGAGGCCTTGCGATAGAAAAGGATCGCCGGGTTATCGCTGCCGCAGAACCAGAGATCATTGGTCTGATGAAGGGCGGCATTCTCATGGCGAATCGCATTGAGCCGAGTGATGAGTGGCTTGATATTACCAGGGGCATTCCAGTCGCGAGCTTTGTATTGGTATTTCTCAGAATCGAGATATTCCTCCCGCCCGGGTAGCGCGCCATTCTCACAGAGTTCAAATCCGCTGTAGATGCCATAAATCCCACTTAAAGTGGCAGCGAGTACGGCGCGAATCATGAAGGCCGGACGACCTCCTTCCTGGAGATAAAAGGGAAGAATATCAGGCGTATTCGGGAAAAGATGCGGTCGATAATACTCTCGCATTTCACTCTTGGTTAGCTCGTTAAAATAGCTTTCTATCTCTGAACGAGAATTTCGCCAGGTGAAGTAGGTGTAGCTCTGAGTGAAGCCGACTTTGGCCAGCACCTGCATCATCTTGGGACGGGTGAAGGCTTCGCTGAGGAAGATAGTCTCGGGAAATTTGGCCTGCACTTCGGCAATAACCCATTCCCAGAAGGCCACCGGTTTCGTATGGGGATTATCGACGCGGAAGATCAGCACCCCGCGTTCCGCCCAGAAGAGCAGGACATCGCGCAACTCGTTCCAGAGTGCCTTCCATTCGGGATTATGATAATCGAGGGGATAGACATCCTCGTATTTCTTGGGAGGATTCTCGGCATATTTGATCGAGCCATCGGGACGATGAAAGAACCACTCGGGATGATCCTTCACATAGGGATGATCGGGGGAACAGTTCAGGGCGAAATCAAGCGCGACCTCCATGCCGCGAGCCTTAACCTCGCCAATAAGCCATGCAAAGTCCTCCAGCGTCCCCAGCTCTGGCTCCACCTCGAAATGCCCTCCAGCAGGCCCACCAATAGCATAGGGAACTCCAGGTTCACCAGGCTTGCAGGTCAGGGAATTATTAGCTCCCTTGCGGGCAGTAATGCCAATCGGATGGATCGGAGGGAAATAAATGACATCGAATCCCATCGCCTTGGCATCATCAATGCGGCCTAGGCACTGGCGGAATGAGGAGCCGCTCTCGGCCTTCCCTTCGGCGGAACGGGGGAAGAATTCATACCAGGCGGAAAAGGCAGCACCGCGCCGATCGACGCGCACTTGCTGGATCGGCTCATAGGTCGTAGAGAGCGAACGATCTGGCCATTGCTCCATCAGCGCGATCAGCTCCGGCTGTGTGGCGGTGGTAATGAGGGCCTTGGCATCAGGGGCAATCTCCAGAGCCATCGAAAACTCAATCAGCTTGCGGCTCGTGGGATTCCTTCCCGCGCGTTTGGCAGCAGCTCGAACCAAGGCCGCTCCTTCCAAGGTTTCCGAGGGAAGAGTGGCAGAAACCTTTGCTTTTTTCTGAATTTCTTCGATCCAAGAGCCAAAAGCATCCCCCCAGGCCTCAATCGTATATTCTGTAAAGCCGACATCGCCCGCAGGGAAGCTCCCCTGCCAGCGGTCATTTTCGAGAAATGTCATTGCCGACTCTTGCCATTTTTTATCACCAAGATTGCGCCACTTGAGAACCGCAAGAACGACATCGTGCCCCTCCTTGAAAATATCGGCACTAATCGTGACGGCCTCTCCAGGCACGCGTTTGATGGGATAAAGCCCTCCGTTGATCTGGGGCGAGAGATTCTCAATAACGACTGTGGTGAAGAGCTTGCTCATGGAAATTGGGGAGGAGTTATCAGACAATAGGGAGTTGTAACAGATGCCGTTAGGTCTTAGTGATTTTGGTAGTCTTTTTATTCTTGGTCAATGAAGTGCTACTCATGATCCCATCGCCCATTGGATCATTCGTTGGGCATCATCAAAAATATAACGAGCGTGGCTGCCGAGCTGGACAAGGATGAGATCCCTCCCCCCTTTGCTGTAACTACTGATAAGACATTTACCTGCGGCCTCGGTGAAGCCAGTTTTCATCCCGTTAAAATAGGGAGAACGAAGCAAGAGCTTATCCGTTGGGTCTAGGAAACAGAGACGGCCACTGTTGTAGCGGAAGCAATAAACGCGCATCGCTACGGCATCGCGAATCTCGGGATTGCGATAGGCGCGGAAGGCTATGCGGGCCATGTCGCGGGCTGTAGAATGTTGAGAGGCAGGCAGACCGTTTGGATTCACAAAATGGGAATCTTCCGCTCCACAGCGACGCGCAAGCTGATTCATCTCTATTGCAAAAGCACTCAGACTCCCTGCATGGGAACGGGCCAAGGCGCAGGCGCAGTCATTCGCGCTATGCACAAGCATCGCTCGGAGAAGTTGACGGCGTGGATAGCTCTCTCCGGCACGCATACCGACCTTGGTTGGTTCAACCTGGGTATCTTCGCAGGCAATGCGGACAGGCTCATCGAGAGGATCGTTCTCCGCCACGATGAGGGCGGTGACGAGTTTCTGAGTGCTTGCGACCTGGCGGGGTTCATCAGCGTTTTTCTCGTAGAGAGTCGCTCCTGTTCGTGCATCAATGAGAATGGCCGAGACGGCGTGAATCGGCGGGGCTCCGGCTGAAAGATACGATGTGTGTGGTGCAACTTCCGCGACACTCCCCGAAGGCATGGTCTGTGTGGTCAATTGATCTGATGCACAACCAGTCAAGAGGAGAAGGAGGCACGGCACGGTAAGGAGCAGAAATTTTGACATCCCTGTTCCGTAGCGATTATCTGAGCGAGAACAAGGCGAAATCTTATTCAGCGACGAAATCAGAGGTTCCCAAAGAAGAGATTAAGCTGCTACATGATGTCCTCCATGTTTACGGCAAAAGTTTTCAAATCCCTCCCCTTTCTGATTCTGGGGCTCGTGTTGATTGTGGGGGCTTTTTATCTCGATAGGCCAGTGCAATACATGGTCTTACAAAGCAATCAAGGGCACTGGAGCCATGATCCTTCTGCTGCTGCATTGAGCAAATATGGGGACTGGCCTGAGCTAATGATTGCGGGTGGAATCGCATATTTTCTGGTTCGCCGACTCAGAAATGTCCGATGGCAGCGCATTCTTCTCTCCGCAATGATAGCCTCGACGCTCTCAGGGATGGCGGTGAATGCCTCGCGTCTCACAACCGGGCGAACGCGTCCCCGTGCCTCAGTAGAGCAAGGATGGTATGGGCCCTATCATAATGGACGATGGCTGATTGGTCGCGCTGATTTCAATAGCTTCCCTTCTGGTCACACTGCGACGGCTGTTGGCTTTGCGGGCGTTCTGCTTTTTGCAGCCCCCGCCTGGGGAGTGCCTGCGATGGCTCTTGCGCTTGTCATTGCAGCCTCCCGCATTCTGCTAGGAGCGCATCATTGCTCTGATGTTGTGGCGGCGGCGGTCGTCTCTCTTGCAATTGCCTGGCTCACCTGGGAGTTTCTCGGGAAACGAGGACTCGTCGATGGAGTCGTACGAAAAGATTCTTAAATCTGTTTAATCCGCGTAAGAAATCAACGAACGAATCTCGGACGCACCGAGGAGATTACGACCCTGGAGAAATTCCAGCTCAATCACAAAGAGGAGGCGTGGCACTCGGGCACCAAGTCGCTCAAGCAGATGAAGGGCAGCGGAGGCAGTCCCCCCCGTGGCGAGCAGATCATCAACCACAATGACAGTCTCTCCTGGTTCAATGCTATCGCAATGGATTTCCAGTTCATCGGAACCATATTCGAGATTATAAGCGTGGGAGATTGTGGCCGCAGGAAGCTTTCCTTTCTTGCGAACTGGCACAAAGCCGACTCCGAGATTGTAGGCCAGAGCAGCACCAAAGATAAATCCTCGGGCATCGAGCCCCACGATCTTGGTTGGAGCAATGTCCGAGCATTCTACAGCAAGCAACTCAATGGTCTGGCGAAAGAGATCGGCATCTTCAAGCAACGGAGAGATGTCACGAAAGAGAATCCCTGGTTTGGGAAAATCTGGAATCGAACGAATGGCATTTTTAAGATTGCTAGCAGTCATTATGTTAATCTCCAAAGCTGATTCCGACGGCCCGCGCCATCTCCACAAACTGACTGGAGGGAGGAACTTTTTTGAGCCGGTGAATGGCCTCGGCTATCGGGACCTCGTGAACCTCGTAATTCTGATAGCTCACCATCATTCCGAATTTTTCCTCACGGGCGAGCTGCACGGCTTTGACACCAAACTGAGTTCCGAGAATACGATCAAGCGTGGTCGGATCGCCGCCGCGCTGGAGATGTCCCAAAACACAGGTGCGGGTCTCCTTCCCCGTGCGCGCCTCGATCTCGTGCGCGAGCATTTCAGCAACTCCGCCAAGCCGCCATTCGCCGCTGGAGGATTGCTTGCGAAACTGCTGTCCATGCTGCGTGCGAGCCCCTTCAGCCACCACGATCATTGTGCTTTTGAAGCCCTCGTCATCCCGCCGCTGCACGGCCTCTGCAATTTTTTCAAAGGAAAAAGGAATTTCTGGAATCAGGATAATATCAGCTCCTCCAGCCATCCCTCCCCAGAGCGCGATCCATCCGGCATGGCGGCCCATGACCTGAACGATGATAAGCCGCTTGTGGCTTGCCGCAGTCGTGTGGAGACGGTCGAGGGCATCAGTGACACAAGCGACAGCTGAGTCAAATCCGAAAGTCATATCGGTGGCTTCCAAGTCATTATCAATGGTCTTAGGGACGCCAATCATTGGAAATCCTGCACGATAGAGCTGGAGAGCTGTGTTCATGGAGCCATCACCACCGATGGCAATTAAGGCCGAAAGATCGAGTTCACGGCAGGTCTTGGAGGCCTTGGCGATCACCTCTTCAGAAATCAACATTTTATCGCCACCTGCCACCTTGGAGGTGAAATGCCCTTTGTTGGTGGTGCCCAAAATCGTCCCACCAATCTGCATGATGCCTTCGGTGTTCGCCCTAGTAAGAGGCATGAAATCTCCACCGTCCGGTAGCATCCCTTCAAATCCGTCACGAAATCCGAGTACTTCCCACCCAAGCTGCTCCGCCGTGCAGAAGACACCGCGCAGGACGGCATTTAGCCCCGGGCAGTCACCGCCACTCGTCAGAACGCCAATTTTTCTTCTGCTCATGGGAGGTTAAGTCAACAGTTCCTTACAGAGTGTTGGAAGTAGGCCGCCCCTTGGCTGCCCATTGCTCATAGAGTGCCCAGCCCTGCTGCACAAGGGAGACCCCTTCCTGTTCGCGATTCAGAGCCCCCAGCAGAACGACGATAATCCGACGCGGTGTTGTATAGACAGTATCGCCCTGTCGCACGACCTCGGGCTTATGCTCAGAGCTAAGAATAATGCATTCTCCGGCACGAGAGGTACGGCCTGTTTTCACACCGTCAATATTATCAGTACCAAGAAGCGCGTTGGTATTCTGAAGGGTGACACCCAGATTCGTTGCCCCGCGCTGTACATGGATCTCGCGATCTTTCTGAGCCACATAAAAAGCTAACCCAGATTTGGAATAGGCATAGCGGGTCAGTCGAGCAAGGTCAGCAGCTGAGGAATAGGGTTCGGTCATTCCCTCTGGCGAGTCGAGTCCGTGAGGGCTGAGGAAAAGTGTGTGTCGCATTCCGAGCTGGCGGGCGAGGGCATTCATGTTGGCGACGGTATTGCCGACAGGATCAAGGCCGGTTGGATTCGGCAGCTCCCGTCCGAGGTGATCGGCCAGCGTAGTTGCGGCCACATTATCGGAAGCTAGCAGGCAAGCGTAGAGCAGATCGTGAACACTTACCACATCACCCGCTTGGAGTCCGAGTGGATTGATCCCTGCGGCTGAAGTAATGGCCGTCTCTGGCACAGTCGCCATCTCCTCAAGAGTTCCACCTCGAAGCTCAGACCAGTCAAGGGCCACCATAGCGAGAGCCAGCTTGGTCAGACTGGCAATGGGCACCTTATCATTGGCATGGAGCCCTTCGAGAATTTGTCCCGTTTGATTATCAGCAATGATGAAACTTTCAGCATGGAGAGCTTGGCCGCAACAGACAGCGATCAGCAGAGGAAGAAAAATTGGACGGATAAATCGAAGCATAAGCCCTCAGGCGATAAGGCCCCGCGAGGATTTTTGCAATACGGAACTCTGCACGGAGAAAATATAGAATGTATTTTTCCTGATAAAAAAGAGAACATTGACGAATAGGGGCTCTCATCTTAGCCATAACCTTGCCCCTCTCTATGAAACGCCTGCTCCTTGTCTGGACTCTAGCCTACGCCGCATCCGGCGGTAGTACGGAAGCCTTTCCTACGGAAGCCACGCTTGCTGCACCATGCGAGGCACCGATCGTCGCGCATGGAGAGAAGATCGGCAGCGTCAAACTTCCTGCTGGTTCAGCTGTCACGATTCTCTCCATAGAGAGCGACGGGATTCTATTAAGTCGCGGAGGAGGAGCTCCCTTCAAGGTGTCAAATTCAGTCGTCCCCCCAGGTTTTCTTCCGCCCGCCTCCACCCCGACACCACTGCCTGTGATGGCCATGGATTACATCTCCTCAATGACAGGAGGTGGTGCGTCCAGCTCTAAAACATCTTCGGCTACTGCTTCAGGCACGAAGGAAGAGCAGCTTGTTCAACTCTTCGCTCAAAGGGATGCTGCGATTGCTCAGGTTAAAGCAATTATTAACCAACCGGTTTTTTCAGTGATAAGGCCTCCTTCGAATCAAATTGCCAATTATGGCCCGGCATGGTTCCACGATGGAGCGATCAAGCCTGATTTCAATACAGTCGATGTCCGCAAGACCCAGGAGTTTCCCTACGAAAAGGCTGCGGAATACTCCACCTCCGATTTGAATCCAGGGAAAGCGTTTAAGAGCAAAAATCTCGAGTTTAATAGCATGACGAAATATTTTTATACGGATCGCAGTGTTCCTAAAAAACGACTTTCGGAACCCGAGATGCTTGAAATCAATCGACTGTACAGGATCATCGGCCACTGCGAACAGGCTATCAACGACCTTAATAATTCCACCCAGACCAACAGATCGGTCGTTTCTCAACCTAGTGGTCCGAGCCAGGAAAGCTCAACAGGTACAGCCCCTTCAGGGGTCATGGGGTTTCTTAACAGTAACGAAAAACTCTTAATTGGCATCCTCGCCATTATCTTGATGGTACTCTTTTTTCTGGGAAAGTAGAAATACCGATGAGCAGCCCCACAAGCAGCCAACCATTTTTAGTTGCGTTCAGAGCTTTTGTGGGTGAAAGAAAGGCTATGAAAATTACTCGATGCCTCCCTCTTATAATCACCGCTCTTTTTCTTTCGAGTATCTCGGCCTTTGCGGGAGGCTGGGGGGATAATTATAAAGAAGCACTAGCGACCGCCGCTAAGGAAAATAAAAATGTCCTCCTCGACTTCACTGGGAGCGATTGGTGTATCTGGTGCCAACGGCTAAAAAAAGAGACTTTTGACAAACCTCAGTTCAAGGATTTTGCCGATAAGAATCTTGTATTAGTCGAAGTCGATTTTCCCCAGGGCAAGTCACTGCCATCAGAGGTAAAGAAGCAGAATGATACCCTACAGCAGCAGTATCAGGTCGAAGGATTTCCCACGCTTGTGCTGCTAAGCCCGCAAGGGAAAATAATCAAACAGAACAGCGGCTACCTTCCTGGTGGCCCACAGGGGTTTATTGACTGGGCGAATGCCGCCAAATAGAGGGGAGAAGTCAGAGATCAGTAATCAGCAGTCAGAGGACAAATGGCAAAATCTTTGCATGACCTCCGATGCCTGAACTCTGACATTCGTAGTCTGATCCCTAGATCTTCCGAAGCTGGATGAAGTCGAATTTTTCATCTCCTTCGACGATATCGCTCATAACGATGAGCTGATCTCCTGATTTTAGCAGGTTGCGAGAGAGAAGAAGCTGCTGGGCGTTCTGGATGGTCTCCTCAGGCGTATCGCTAAAGGGCATTACGATCGGAACAACACCCCAATTGAGCGTCAGATAACGGGCCGTGACTTCGCTCGGCGTGATAGCATAGATCGGAGCGTGCTCAGGGCGGATGTGGCTCGTGTAGTCGGCCATGATGCCATGTCGTGTGAGGATGGCTAGATGGGCATTAGTAAAGGAATTGGCCAGGACAACTCCAGAATGGGCGGTCTTCTGACGATGATTGATAAGAGCTGTCTGATCGGCGTAGTGGGCACTGCCACTGCGTTCAATACGGCGAGCGATACGATCAAGCACCTTGACGCACTCGACTGGGTATTTGCCAACAGTGGTTTCGCCGCTCAGCATGATGGCGTCGGCTTGTTCGAAGACAGCGTTGGCGACATCGGTGACTTCGGCGCGAGTTGGAACGGGATTCTCAATCATCGACTCCAACATGTGCGTCGCGACGATGACCTGTTTACCGATCCTAAGAGCAGTTTTGAGAATGTGGCGCTGGATGATAGGAAGCTCTTCCATCGGACATTCAATGCCAAGGTCGCCTCGTGCAATCATGACGACATCGGTTGCTTGAACGATTTCTTCGATCAGCTTGACGGCGCTCTGATCCTCGATCTTGGCGATCACGCGTGCATCACTCCCGTGTTCGGCCAGTACGCGACGCAGCTCGGCAACATCCGAGGGTTCACGGCAAAAGCTGAGAGCAACAAAATCGACACCGACTTCCGTTCCAACTGCGATATCAGCAAGATCTTTTTCGGTGAGGGGGGGGAGATTAACCTTCACGCCGGGGAGGTTAATATGGCGGCGGGAGCCTAGGAGTCCGGGAGTCAGCACTTCGCAGCGGATGCGATTGTTTTCCTTAGAGAGAACCTTGAGATGGATGACCCCGTTATCCACGAGAACAACATCACCTTCATTGATATCATCAATGAGGCCGTCGTAGTTGACATTTACCGAATAGAGTTCCTCGCTGAGAGTTCCTCTGACAGTGAATTCCATGATGTCTCCGACTTTCAGATCAAGCTTTGTTCCGAGATCTCCAGTACGCACAGCAGGCCCTTGGGTGTCGAGCAAGATGCCGACGGGCATGTCCAGTTCTGTGGCGATGGAGCGGATGGTTGGGACAATCTTGCGAACCCAGTCATGCTGTGCATGGCTCATGTTGAGACGGAAGACATTGGTGCCGGCAAGGATCATCTCGCGAAGGCGTTCTGGAGTCTCGGAGGCAGGGCCAAGAGTGCAGATGATTTTGGTTTTGCGCAGTGTCGTTGTCATGAATGGAATTGGTATAATGTCAAAGTTGTTGGGCATCGTGTGGATCAGGGACTCCACAAACGCAAACGATCAAATCAGAGTCTGAGGCTCTTGAAAAGAGTGGTGATAAGAAAGAATTATCGCGTGGTCTTTGGTGCTAGAAAATCGGGCTGTTGAAACGATGGCAATTCCCCGAGGAGTTTCGGATGTCTGACGCATTGTTTAGCGATCAAGCCTTGCTTAAAGCAATATTCGGAAAGGGTCGCCGTGATTTCCCGAGCTGTGCGACTTCGATCTGCCGAGAGACCGCCGACAACTCCCCCTCCGGCATTGGCGACGGCACTCGGCCAGTAAAACGCTAATGCTGGCGTGAAGGCCGCCCAGGCCCCAGGCGAGATTCCCGAGCCTCCGGTGGTCACTAGCGAGAGGATCTCAACCGGTTTTCTGCCAGAGAGATCGTCCACTTCAGCCCGCGTCTCCATCTTGGTGCTCCCTACACCAAATCCAACTCCGGCACGCAAAAAACGACTCCCCTGATTCACGACTTCAAAAGTCCCGCGAACTCTCCAGACATTTTCTCGTCTAGGCAGCGAAGCTCCTTCAGGAAGCAGCGAGGCGGGAGCAATGTATTTTGTCAACTGCTGCACTAAGGCCAAGGCCAGAGCATGCTGTTCCTTGCGGACAAAGAGCTGGAGCTCCTTGTCTGTGCGATCGACGCGAAAATTATCAATGGGCGCGACAAATTCCTCAACGACGATCCTGTCGGGGAGTTTTTTTGGGGCTGTTCCTTTGGGGTGAATATTACCAACGCTCACTGAAGCACATCCCGCAAAGGTCATCAGAATGCACGGGAGAGCGAGGGATAGAAGACGAGGTTCGGAAAAAATCTTATTCAATGCGTGATGAATTTGCTCGCGCTAGCAATGATGTCCATGAAAAAGAGCGGCGTGACCATTGCAATGACACTCCCATCTGGCCTGAGCCAACCTCTTCCTCCGCTCTGGCTCCTGCTTCCCTTTGCCTTGCAGCTTCTGGCAATTGCCCTTCTCCCATTTCTCAATCTTCACTGGTGGGAGCAGCATTATGCGAAGGTCTCGGCATTCCTCGCAGGGATCACGCTCTTCTATTACCTGGCCATAATGGGGGAGACACATCGTCCCCTCGAATCTCTGCACGAATATGTCAGCTTCATTATTCTCATGGCGGCTCTCTTCATTGTTGCAGGCGGCATCCATATTGGTGTGAAGGAGCGGACGACTCCGGGCATGAATCTCCTCTTTTTAATAGTCGGTGCCCTTCTCGCTAATGTCATCGGAACCACGGGGGCCTCCATGCTACTCATCCGTCCTTGGATCAGAATGAATCGCGCCAGGATCGCAGGATTCCACACCATGTTTTTCATCTTCTTAATTTCCAATATTGGCGGCTGTCTCACCCCGATTGGCGATCCGCCGCTCTTCCTTGGCTTCCTCAAAGGGGTTCCGTTTTGGTGGACGCTACGGCATCTCTGGCAGCCTTGCTTTTTTGTCATTGCGTGCTTGGCGGGAGCATTCTTTCTCATGGATCGAAAGAGCTATCGAGAGCACTGCTCTGATTCGGAGCGGAAAATTTCGGATTCAGGTTCCTGGAGGATCTCAGGTCTTGGAAACCTCGCCCCACTCGCAGTCATTCTGCTGGCGATCTTTCTTCCCACGCCTTGGCGCGAAATCGTAATGAGCTTGGCTGCCATTACTTCCTGGCGGCTGACTCCGCAAAGCATCCACCAAGAGAACGAATTTAGCCTCGCTCCGATCAAAGAAGTGGCATGGCTTTTCCTAGGCATCTTTGCCACGATGATGCCCGCTTTGGATTATCTGGAGCATCATGCCGAGGGCATTGCTCGAAGCCTCGGCATGGGATCAACCCATTTTTATTATTTCACAGGCATCCTCTCCTCTCTGCTTGATAATGCCCCGACCTACCTCTCCTTCCTCTCGGTGGAGATGGGTTTGCAAGGAGGCTCTATGAATCATCCCGCCGATGTCCTACGCGTGGCCACCTCAGATCCTGTCCATCTCATTGCGATTTCTCTCGGTGCCGTCTTCTTCGGAGCGATGACCTACATCGGCAACGGCCCCAATTTCATGGTCAAAAGCATCGTCTCAGCATCTGGAGTGAAGACCCCCAGTTTCTTCGGATACCTATTCCAGTATTCGCTACCGATTCTTCTTCCTATTCTCGTGCTAGCTGGTTGGCTTTTTCTAAGGTAGAGTGAGGAGATGTTCACTGGACTTGTCGAATCAATGGGACGCGTCGTCGCCTTGGAAGAGAGAGGGGAAGGCGCACGCCTCCTTCTGGATACTTCGCTCGCAGCAGAGTTGAAATTGGGAGAAAGCCTTGCCGTTAATGGCTGCTGCCTGACCGTTACTTCAATAGATGCTCACCTTGCCATATTCGATCTTCTTGGAGAGACCTTGGCGCGGACAAATCTTGGCACGCTTGCCGCTGGAAGGCGCGTTAATCTGGAACGCGCCCTCCGAGCCGATGGCCGCTTCGGCGGGCATTTTGTCCAAGGACATATCGACACGACGGCAGCCGTGCTCTCTACCGATAAAACTGGCGCGGATCTTGCCTTAAAAATTACGCTGCCCAAGGAAACCGCCGGATATTTTATTCCCAAAGGCTCCATCGCTGTGAATGGGGTCAGTCTCACCGTGGCCTCGTTTGACGAAGATTCCTTCACTCTCTGGATCATCCCGCATACCTTGATCGAAACCAATCTGGGCGATCTCAACGAGGGAGACTTGGTCAATCTTGAGTTCGATATGCTGGCAAAGTACGCACTGCGGCAGTTGCAACTCGCAGAGCTTTAAGCCTCTCTCCTTGTTGCCCTTTAGGAAAACCTGTGGAAGGATGCAGTCCATGAAGAAATACTCTCTCTTCCTTGTCTGTGCGGTTCTTGGACTCTTTCTCACAGGTTGTGCCAGTGTAAGTTCGACGGCCATTTTTTATCAGCCAACGACTTCTAATTTCTATCCACCTAAGGATAAGAATGCCGTGATTCCGATTCTCTATGCGGCTCCGACGAGGCCCTATGCGGAGATCGGGCGATTTGCTTTCCAGTCGGGCTTCGGATATGGATTCATGCTGCGTGCCGTGGAGTATAATGCCCAGCGAGCCGGAGCCGATGCTGTCATTATCAAAGACTCCAAATCATGGGCTGTTCCCTCCTATTATACGGTGCCAGCGGTCTATGGATGGGTGCCCGTCGGCGGATATTATGGCGGTGGCTGTGGGCGCGGAGGATGGTATGCAGGGGGAGCGGTGCCGATTGCCTATCCCGGCTATACAGGCGTGTCTTATGATACTTTCAGCGGAATTGATGCTCGGATGATTATTTACAAATAAATGAAAAACCGCTCTGAAGTTCAGTCTCCTATTCATCAACCAGACAGACCACAACTGGCTCCGCATAGGCCACGACTGGCTCCGCCAGGAGGCGAGAAGAAGGTGATGCTGCACTCCTGCTGTGCTCCCTGCTCAGGGGAGGTGATTGAGGCGATGGTGGCCTCAGGACTGGAGCTAGAGATTTTTTTCTACAATCCCAATATTCATCCCCGCGAGGAATATGAACTCCGCAAGGGGGAGAATATCCGATTTGCCGAAGAGCATGGCATTCCCTTCACCGATGCCGACTACGATACCGACAACTGGTTTGCTCGAGTCAAAGGACTGGAATGGGCACCAGAGCGAGGTGAACGCTGCACGGCCTGCTTCGATATGCGGTTTGAACGCACAGCCCTCCATGCCCATGAAAAGGGATTCAAGGTCATCACAAGTTGCCTCGGGATTTCCCGTTGGAAGGATATGAATCAGATCAATGGTGCCGGTGAACGCGCCGCCGCCCGCTGGGAGGGAATGAGCTACTGGACGCATAATTGGCGTAAAGGGGGCGGTGCCGAACGAATGATTGAGATCTCGAAACGCGAGAATTTCTATGCCCAGCAATATTGCGGCTGCATCTATTCCTTACGCGATACGAACAAATGGAGATTGGCGCATGGTCGTCCGAAAGTTGTGATAGGACAGGACTATTACGGAAGCGAAGGTGTCACGGGGGCTTGCGAGTGAGAGTTTTCCTCTCATTGGTGTTCCTATTTTTGATGCTGCCTGCAAGAGGAGAGTTGCCGCCACCTCGTCCCGAATCCACGCCGACACATTCCATCGTCTATTTCACGCTGGAGCAGAATGCCGTTGGAGCACAGATGGAGCCTAGATTTTCCATCGTTTCAAAAATGGTGGCAAATCTCGTTTGCGCTGTGACAGGAAAAACGACTCCGAATGCCGCGTGGCGTTCCTTGGTGAAGCCTGGCCAACGCGTCGGCATCAAGGTAGCAGCAGGGCCAGGGCCGATCGGCGGGACTCATCCGGCGGTTGCCCGAGCGGTGGTGGAGGGGCTTGTGGCAGCGGGAATCCGACCACAGGACATCATCGTTTGGGATCGACATCGGGAGGATCTTGAAGCCTGCGGCTACGATAAAGTGCCGGGACTGAATCTTCAATGGATCGAGCATGGTGCAGGATACGATCCCAAAGCGGTCGTGAATTGCTCTGCCATTGGGCAGTTGGTCTATGGTGATCTGGATTTCAAAAATTCCCGCAATTCCCTCGCTGATATCATCGGTCCCAAAGGGCAACTCAGCAACGAAAGTCATCTACCGGTAGTGCTTTCCCGCGAAGCCGATGTAGTCATCAATATTCCTTCGCTCTGCGACAGCTACTACACAGGAGTGAATGGTGCTCTGGCCGGAATGACTCTCGGTATTCTTGACAACTGGCGACGATTTGGCAAAGGGGATGGCTATGGCGATTCTGCACTGGCAGAGGTCTATGCCGATGAACGGATCGGAAAAAAAGTGATTCTGACACTCATGGATGGCCTGATACTCCAATACGCTGGCGGCCCCTATCCGAGTCCTGTAAATTGCGTCGACTATTCCACGCTCTTTGCCTCCCGCGATCCAGTGGCCTTGGATGCCTCAGCACTCAAGCTGCTCGATGAACAGCGGCTTCTCTCCAAAATGCCCAAAGCCTCCGACAGCGCAGGCCATGTTCTTGAATCCGCCGCTCAAGGGATTGGCAATGCGGATGAAAAAATGATCACGCTCAAGCGGATTGGCATTGAGTAATCGGCTCTGTGGGGAAAGGAAAACACCGTGAGGAAATCATTAATTACAGCACCCGTTTGACTTCGTGGGCGGGCTTCTTTATCAGTAGGGGATGATTCATATCACGGAGCAGGCCGCACGGTATCTGCGCGAACTTGCAACAGAAAAAGGCTCTCCTGGCCTTCGTCTTGCCGTGGAGCGAGGTGGCTGCGCTGGGCTGCAATATGCCATGAGTCTCGGCGGCCCGCAGGAGGGGGATGAAGTCACAGAGCGTGATGGTGCTGTTGTGGCCATTGATCCAGAAAGCACGGCTCATCTCGAAGGCTGCACGATTGATTATTCCGATGGCCTGACGGGTGCAGGATTTCGCATTATTAATCCGCAGGCTTCTCGGAGCTGTGGCTGCGGGACTTCTTTTGAACCTGCTAAACCCGAACTCAGATAGCATCTAAGGAACCGCTGATTTAATCCCATGATGACTGCTGTAGGACAAAAGGTCGATTTTTCAGGCGTGAAGCGCAGTGGCAATACCCTTGCGGTCTTGCCCCAGCGAGCAACGCCAAAAATCAGGTTTTTGACCACAGCCCCATGGGGTTGCGGCGATAACAGGGCCGGAGGCTGTGTAGGCTTTGCGCTTACAGCCCGCAAGGGGATGCTCACGCAAAGCCGCCTTGCCTGCGGCCCATTCTTTCCGCAACAGTCTCGTTGCGATTAAATCAGCGTTTCCTAAACACATGCCAGGCAAAAAATACTACGGCTATCATGGGCACGCGTCCCGCCGCAGAGAACCTCAAAGTTCCGAAGGCTTCTTTGGCTGGACAGTTTTTCTCTTTCTTCTGATCGGCTTTGTTTTCCTCTGCTGGATGGGGAGCTACTACATTTTTGCGCGTCCAGAAAATGCAGCAAATTACAGCCTCCTGCAACGCCTGCACAAATTGGAGCCCCCCCAACGCTTCGAACTCACCGCCGCCCCTCGAGGCGAGTTTCTCAAGCCAGGCGCGCTCCTAGAACGCTTTGGCACGATGACAACGAGTGAAATTCACCGCGCCAACGAAACCCTTCTCCGCAGCTTTATCCGCAACTATCATCAAAACCGTGATCTTGTGCCGTATGCCGTGGGCACCTATCGCGTCATCGGAACGCTTCCACTTTCAGAAAAAACCTTTTGCAGCTCAGGAATGGTGGCCCTGCTTCAGGCGGTCGAGCAGCCCGAAGTTTTACTGGAACAGATCTTCACGACGGACGAAGCCAATCTGCCTGCTCTGGAACGCTCCCTCTCGCTCGGACAGGAAATCAAACTAGAAAAACCTCTCGATCTCTCTGCTGTTATTCATATCAACCGCTTGCCCGATCATCGCATGAGGCTGACGACAATGCCGCTGCTCTATGGCACCTATGGATCAGGAAAAGGCCCAGCTAGCTTCTCACTCAAACCACCAGAGAAGCTCAATATGCAAGCGGGGCTACCCGTTTTTACAATCGCTCAAATCAGTGAGTTTTCTGAAGGTGCCGCAGGTAACAACAGAGGGAAAAACGCCACCCATCTCACACGCATCCCCGAGGAGAGCGTGACTTCGACACCCGACCCTGCAACACCTGCAACGCACGAACCTCAAGTTGCGAGGGCAATCGCCGTCAATGCGCCAGCGGTACTCCCTGCTATTCCTGTCGGCACTCCTCTTCCTGTTTCGACTCCAATCGCGACACCTGAGCCCAAAACCGACGATGCCGCCGAGACGCCCGAACCTCGCATTGCCAAGGCTCTCCCCGTGGATCTTCCTGCTGTATCGGCAACTGAGACACCAACGCCCACTCCCACACCTCGGGCAACGCCTACGCCGACTCCAGTCGTTGCCAAAGCCAGTCCCTTCTCCTCCGTTAAGCTCAAGACTTCACCAACTCCAGCCATTGTTGCGGCTCTTCCTGCAACGGCCACGAACGCTCCCCATGCGCTCCTCTCCTCAGGCCCCTGGCCTGTCTATGCTCCAGGACAGATGCCTCGCGGAGCACTCATTGACCCTTCCGAAAGCAAATCTCTCGCCGCTCACGGTGTCGGGAAGCAACGCCATTATATCCAGGGCCGCTTTTCTGTGACGGCCTCAGGCAATGGGAGGGCAGTTCTGCGTCCGCAAAGTTCTCTCGGCGGATTGCCTTTAGGGCCAAGTTCGAAGGTGCGCGTGATCGTCGAATTTCCAGCAGGAGCCGAGCCGCCACCTGAGGGCGGCACCATCAGCCGTGATAATATGCGCCCTTTCCAGATCACTTCGGTAAAACGGGGTGAGGATGGCCAGATCAATGTCTATGCCCGCGAAGTGACACGGGGAGAGTAGAAACTTGAAAGCTGAGACCTGAAATGCAGAATTTAGAGCCGCCAGAAATTTCATCTGGAACTCAAGAACTCAGGAAAAGAGAGGAGGCTCCAACCTCTGATTTCTTTCATCTTTCTATCTGCCCACCCTCTCCTCAGGTTTCAGCTTTTAGCTTTCAGGTTTCCTCTGCAACATCTCCTCTGCTGCCGATCTTATTTGATGAAATCGACGCTGCGGGTGGGACGATCTCGTTTCGACGATTCATGGAGCAGGCACTCTATCATCCCGAGCATGGTTACTATGCCTCGGGGCGTGCACGCATTGGAAAGAATGGTGATTTTTTTACCAGCGTGAGTGTTGGAAGAATCTATGGACGATTGCTTGCCTCCATCTGCCGTGAGGTCTGGGAGCGGCTCGACTCTCCTACGGAATTCAGCATCGTAGAACAGGGAGCCAATGACGGGACTCTGGCCGCCGACATTCTTAGCACGCTTACTCACACAGAAGATGCTTTTTCAAAAGCTGTGCGTTACCGAATCGTGGAGCCCTTTGCAATCAATCGGGAGCACCAGCAGCAAAAACTCTCCTCCTTCTCACAGCTCTCGTGGTTTGACTCATTGGAAGAGCTTCCTCTTTTCACGGGCATTCATCTCTCCAATGAACTTCTGGATGCCTTTCCTATTCATTCCCTCCGCTGGACTGGAGCTGCGTGGGAAGAAGAATGCGTTGAGAGAAACAACGACGAGCTACTCTGGACGACGAGCCCCATCTGCCAAGTTGAACTCTCGCACGCGGCGGAACTTCTCCCAAAAAACCTCCCCGCAGGATTTCGCGTGGAGGTGAATCTGGAAATTCGTTCATGGCTGCGAACCATTCAGAGTCGCATGGAGAGAGGGATCATTCTCACGGTAGATTATGGACAGGTGGGTGAGGATCGTTACGCTCCTCATCGCGCCGACGGGACGCTGCTCGCCTATCAGAACCATGAGAGATTCCACGATCCACTTCCCGAACCTGGAATGCGCGATGTCACGGCACAGGTTGATTTTACGGCACTAGCGCGTGAGGCAAAAAATGCAGACTTTGACATTCTTGGCTATAGCGATCAGCACCACTTCCTCATGGGAGCAGCAGAACCGTGGCTCCGCTCGCTTGGTGATTCAGCTCCCGACATTCAGAAAGATCTCGGTGCTCTTCAAACTCTCCTCCATCCCGGCATCATGGGAATGCAGTTCAAGGCCATCGCCTTTGGAAAGGGATTTCCTACTGCCCACCCACTCTGCTGCCTGAGATATCAGCGGCCAGGGGTGGGCATACTTTCGTAAACTAGAACTGAAGGAGTTTGGAGCAAATCAAGTTATGGCGATAACAAGGGACAAATTCCTCAATGGACATTATTAGTCTCCTTGGAAATCGTGATGATGAGGGTATTGACATCATTACCTAAAGCATTGAAGGCGTTGATGGTGCTGGTAGTCGTGCCTGGGGCGTATGGGATACCGCTAATGAAGCCGGTATTGGTATTGAGGAAGAGACCTTCTGGAAGACCGATTGCTCCAAAGCCCGAGGGATTATTGAGAGCTATGATCTGATAAGTGAAGGGGGTTCCATTGATGCCTGAGACCGTGTTGACACTGATGATCTGAGGAGGCAAGACACTCAGCACATTGCCTGGGGTTGTATTCAGGAACGAGGCTAAGGTAGGAGCAATGGCGCGTGAGGGTGCCACGGAGAAGGAACTCGTGCTTGTGGAGACTCCCGTTGAGAGAGCAGGGGTAGCACTGGAAGCTAACGAGGAAACAGTCGGGCTTGTGCTACGAACCGAGGCGGCAACTTTCTTAACGGCAA
>Ga0209067_10000042_pt1 | contig 83537 bp, 82 predicted proteins | sample ColStrG_CSR_2013_FD_187199 | JGI IMG/M metagenome (GOLD analysis project Ga0209067, IMG submission 187199) | Freshwater sediment microbial communities in response to fracking from Pennsylvania, USA - Cold Stream Run_MetaG_CSR_2013 (SPAdes)... | ecosystem: Environmental > Aquatic > Freshwater >...
GCATCCTCAATGCTCGGGATGGGGATAGTTGAAAATCGGCAAACCGAGACGGAAGCGCAGCGCCAGTAAACGGGCGAAAAATCCGAACAGCAGGGTAATGATGATTACTGCTTCATGCGCCAGCGTGGTTTTCAGCAGCAGGATATACATCCAGCCAGAGGCGAAAGCGATACCGGCGTAGAGTTCTTTCTGAAACACCAGCGGAATGCGATTACAGAACATGTCACGTAGCACGCCGCCAAAGACGCCGGTAATGACTGCGCTGATCGCAGCAATAATCATGGCGTGTCCTGAATCAAGCGCAACCTGGGCGCCGATAATGGAAAAGACCACGAGTCCCAACGCATCAAGCACCAGGAACACTTTGCGCAGGTGCGTCATGAGGGGCGCCAGGAAAGTGGTCACCACCGCCGCGACCGCAACAATCATGATGTATTCAGGATGTTTCACCCAGCCCAGCGGATAATGACCGAGCAGGATGTCACGCACTGAACCGCCACCAATGGCGGTCACTGACGCGATAATGATGACACCGAACAAATCCATTTTGCGACGACCTGCCGCCAGCGCACCAGTCATGGCTTCAGCAGTAATACCAATAATATAGAGAACAGTCAGTAACATAGCAGACTCCAGTAAGACGGCGGCAAGGCTACAGCATTGCTTAAGAGACGGCGACTGAGGTTTTCTGGCGATCGACGTCCGGGATTAGCGCAGTTTATACCAGCCAGCCCCGGCGTCAGCATAGAAAGACTTTTTTGCAAAGGGTCTGCGATAGACGCATGAGGAAATTGAAAGTAAACAACGTCCAAAGAATTTGCACATTCCTGCCTGGCGTTTTCCAGTTCAGGATTGACGGACGGTTGACTGAACGCGATCGCCAGACAGCGGCTGGCTGGCTGGAAACCAGTTTATAAAGGAGATAAAAAGATTGGATGCTGCGGATTGCGGATGAAGAAATGAATCAAGCAGAGGAATAAAGCAATAGACGAAATAAAAAAGAAAAGGCGTGCTGGTTAACAGCACGCCAACGCATCGTTTCTGATGCTCAGAGCCCACCATACAGACTTATTTTATTATTTGTTTCTTGCACGAATTTTAGCAAATGTATTCAGGTTAAAGTGGTATTCCGGCTGGAACCATGAACGGCCATAATAGCAGTAAATGAGCATGCGAATGGAGGCCATCGCCAGATAACCCCAAATTGCACACAATACTGACGGTGTCAGCCATACGGTAAATAAGGTTACGGCAAGGCCGGCCAATACTGAAGAGGTTTCAGCAAAAGCGATACGGGTATATTGTTTTTCGCGCTGTAATATCGCCCGGTAATGTTGACCCTGTGGGATGATAATAAACACCACTGAAACCATTTGCAGCATTAATGCCAGTTCAGGTTGATTAAACAGGCTGTTCAGCAGGTTGCTGCCCGTAAAGAACAGACCAAACACCGCGACGCCCATCAACATATTACCCCAGTAGATCGTGGAGAGGTCGTTGATAGAGAGTATACAGCGGCGGATCAGCGTATTTGAGAAGCTGCGATCGGCCAGAGTGTCGATCGCCAGTAAGGCAATCACGGCGGTCGCCAGCAGGTTCAGTTCATTCGCCTGTAGGATCTGCGCCAGTAACGAGAGTTGCAATACGCCGATGCCAATAATTTTTATTGAAGAGAGCAGAGACCATTTTGCGCTATTAAGACTGCTTTCACGTATTGCCATAATATACTCGTTAGAGTCCATCGACCCTGTGAGAATTAAATAGTTGTGTAACGGCAAGGAGAGGTTGCTGTAACACCGTTCGTTAGTGCAATTTTTCCGGCCGAAGTCCTGAGATACCATTCCAGGCTTGCCATGTTATTATAGATTCGATCAAATGATGCTCGGATAAAAAATAGATACCCCGGGTAAAGCCCCTGTTTCGCGTCATGGCGGAATCCCCTGCAGCTAATAGGGATTCCGCCAGATCACGAATAAATCCTTTTGTAGTTGTATATTCTCCCGCCAGCATCCTTGCGGCAATCTCAACGAATTCTTTTTCTGATAACAAAGGATACGTTGAGCGGTCCATGACTTTTTTCCTGCTTTATCATTATGCGTATTACTGTGTGTGAAATGATTTATACATTGTTTTATTTAATTTAACACCATAAGAAAATTCTGATTACGCAACAACAGAAATAAATGGTTTCACTTTGTGCATGATAAATATTAAATCCTCAACGGAACGGTAATAAACGATTGTTAATGATTAATGTATGCGTTTGAAAGAAAGTGTTTACGCGGGAGGCAAAAAGGCATGAAATCAAGGAGATCGCTGCATGCTATGGGAGGTTGCCAGAAATTTTCCTGGCAACGATGCTTAAGCGGGGTTGGTGGTAAATACGTAAAGGCAGAGAGTAATCAGATAAGCGCTTTATGCTTTATCGTCGGAAGTTTTTCTATTTTTTTCATTAACGGCCAGCGATAAGTACAGACAAGAAATCAAGCTAAGTCATTGATTTACTGTGTCAGAAGCTGGTTAAGTTTCTCAAGATCATTACTAACCCATTCAATATCCTGCTTAAATTTCTCATCTGAAGTAAATGGTTGGCGATAGACCGTTACCATCACCTCGGCACCCTGTTCGTTAGCTATCACACGCATCGGCACGTAGATTTCCTTTCCTGAGCCGCTATCAATCCAGTGATCCATTACGCCAAACGGATTATGTGGCGAGAACCGGAGCTTTACATTGCCCTGCGGGCCTTTAGCGCGCCAGCGATTACCATCAGGTTCTAACGCGCTGTGTGTCAGCCCGGAAGCCCACTTTGGGAAAAATTCCGGTTTCCAGATGGTTTCATAAAGATCTAACCAGTGACGTGGAATCGTCAGGCTCAGCGTGCGAGAGGAGAACATGTAACCTCCGATGAATCAGTGAAAAGGCATTAAAGCATGGGGCTGGGTTTGTTAAAACCTTGTAACATCAGAAGTGTGGTGTTGACAGGGTTTCGTACAAACGGCAGACAACTGATGAGGCTGTCTGCCGCAGACTTAGATGAAATTGCCACGCGCAGAGACTGCATGCTTTTCGCTATGGCCATTAGCGTGACGCAGAACAAAGCCATCCGACTGTGCCATCACTGCGCAACTGTGATTAGGGAAGATGCGCAGTAGCATGCCGACTTCAGGGCGGCGATTCTGATAAAGCAGAAAACCGTGCTCCTCAGATAATTTCGTCACCTCATAAGTGTGGCCCGCTTCGTCGGCTGCCACACCAAAGCCGCTGGCATTGGTGCCGTGTGGTCCTTTGTCCGAACTCAATATTTTTGATCCAGCATCCACAATCGCGAAATGATCGTTCACTGCAATCACGCGAGTAATGACGCTCATTGCCAGCTGATCGACGTGACTTAACCCGAGGCGGCAAGCGGTAAGATCCAGTAGGGCATAGTTGCCGGGCCGAATTTCACTAACGCAGGGCGCAATCTCTGCTGCCAGTGCAGTAGGCGTTGAACCCACAGAGAGCGGACAGTCAGTAAAACCCGCAGCCTGTAGTTTTGCCTGTAGTCGCTGCATCAATGCCGTTTCCTGCCGGGCGACATCAACAATCGCCGCGGCATTACCGGCACCATAAGCGTGACCGGCATGTGACACTAATCCGGCAAAGCGTAAGCCCCTATCCCGCAGCGCCTGAGCAATCAGTACAGCTTCGTCAGAATCGGGATTGACACCAATCCGATGTAATCCAACATCAACTTTAATCGCTACCGCCAGTTCACATCCCGGTTGCTGCTGACAGGCATCCGCAATCGCCGCCACGCCCTGCAGCCTGTCCGCGATCAGGGTGAGTTTTGCCTGATGAAGCACGGCAAGGCGCAACAATGCAGCCACGCTTTGCGGTTGCACAATCGGGTAAGCTAACAGCAGATCACGAACGCCACCCAGAATAAAGCTGATGCCTTCACTGGGTTTAGATACGGTGACACCCTGTGCGCCAGACTCAAGTTGACGCTGCGCAATCCAGACGCTTTTATGTGTTTTGATATGCGGACGTAACGCGACGCCTGCCGTACTGGCTTTGCGCTGCATATGCTGCAGGTTCTGCTCCAGTCGCGCTGCATCCACTTCAATATAGGGCGTAAGGTGGTCATCAATCAGCGGACGTTGCCACTGCTGTGTATCGTTGATATTCATAACAGAGTCCGGCGTTGACATGATAAGAGGGGTCATCATTCCTTAATTATCTCTCTGATACCAGCCTGCTAGCCGCAGACCGGCGTGCTGAATAGCAGAAACCGCAGCCAGAGCTATAAAGCCAGACGCATTAACAAAGCACGGCCATCGGGGAAGAGGGAGCGGACGCAAAGCAGGAGTGGACCAACAGGTTAAAACAATAAAGCAGGCTCGAGGCCCGCTTTATTCGTTAAATCAGACGTAGAGTGACTCTTCACCTGGTGGCCGGGTTTTGAATCGGCGATGCAACCAAAGGTATTGTTCGGGCGCGCGCAAAATCTGATTCTCGATCACTTTATTCATATAAGCTGCAGCAGCGGACTCGTCCGTATGAGGATAATTTTCCAGCATCGGTTCGATAATCAAATGATAACCATCATTATGCGGATTGCGAATCAGCATAATCGGCACCATCGCGGGCTTCGCCAGACGCGACAGAACAAAAGTCCCGTTAGTGGTAGCAGCTTTTTCTACCGCAAACAGCGGCGCAAAGGTACTGCCTTTAGGGCCGTAATCCTGGTCAGGCGCAAACCAGACAGACTCACCCTGTTTCAGGGCATTGACCATACCGCGCAAATCACGACGGTCGATCATCGCTTTATTCGAGCGCATACGGCCTTTGGTCTGCACATACTCCATCGCCTGATTATTATGCGGTCGATACATCGCCATCATTGGCTGACAGAGTCCACTGATGCGTCCACCCAGCTCCAGTGACATAAAATGCACGCCAATCAGCATCACGCCACGCTTTTCGTTCTGCGCGGCGTGGAGATTATCCATACCTGAGACTTTAAACAGACGTTTTACTGCACGGTCAGACCAGAACCAGGCAATACCCGTTTCAGCCAGCGCCATGCCTAATGACGCAAAATTACCGGCGATCATATGTTCGGTTTTTTCTTCACTGATGCCAGGAAAGCAGAGTTCGATGTTTCGCCGGGTAATACGTTCACGGCGTTGCAGGAAATGACGGGAGATTTTGCCGGCACCGGCACCGAGACGCATAAGAACAGGGTAAGGAAGCTGGACCAGAAGCCAGAGCACGCCCAGGCCAAACCAGGTAAACCAATAACGCGGATGCAGCAGCGAACTGCTAAATTTTCCGGTGTTTTTCATTAACAACCTTCATGGGATAGAGGGATGCATCGCATAAAGAGCACTTCCATGAGTCTTAAGGCGGTACAGCTGTACTGATTTCGACCAACACTTTATCAAAAAGTGCCTTTAAAGAAAGGGAAACTCAGTAATCTACAGGATTGACCCGTTTCATGGACCCAGCGCTTTGGGGGCAGAAAAGGGGGGTCACCAGAAAATATATAATAAATTCATAAGATTAAAAAAACAGTCCTGAATGGCTGAGTGTGAAAAACGGGCGTTCAGGAAGAGTCCGGAAATGATTATTTATCTATCTTTACGTAATATTGAGACCAGTCACACGACTAAAACGCCATTTGCGCTAATGAATGTCAAAAGACAGCGCCTGAAAATAGAACAAAGCGCCATCGCTGACCTGTGTGATTAGGTCTTACTTAATAGGGTGGATCTGAAAGTTGATTTATTATAAATTTATCAATTGTTTATGGTGTTTTTTAAGGCCAATTTCAAATTAACTCACCAAACCACTCTTCACAAAATTGTGGATTTTGGTGGAGAGTTATGTTCATTCCTGGAAAGTAAACTGAATAAAAAAGCCCATTTAACATGGGCTTATGGTTCTTCGTGGATGTGAGCGGAAATTATTCGATATTCTGAATCTGCTCACGCATCTGTTCAATCAGCACTTTCAGTTCGATCGCTGAGGTGGTGATTTCGGCATTAATCGACTTAGAGGCCAGCGTGTTCGATTCACGATTAAACTCCTGCATCATGAAATCGAGACGTCGGCCAACGGCCTCTTTCTTTTTCAGAATGTTGTAAGTCTCTTTAACGTGCGCATCCAGACGATCCAGCTCCTCGGAGACGTCAACACGCTGCGCCATCATCACCAGTTCCTGCTCGAGGCGATTATTTTCCAGCTGGACTTCAGCATCTTCCAGTTTGGCGACCAGGCGTTCGCGCTGCCATTTGATCACCTCAGGCATCTGCGCACGCACTTTGCTGACTTCCTGCGAAACACCTTCCAGACGCTGCTCAATCATCGCTTTCAGTGCTGTGCCTTCGCTTTCGCGTGCCGCAATAAAATTATCCAGCGCACTATCCAGTGCCTGTAACAACTGCGTGTTGATGGCATCCAGATCCTGTTCCTGCGCAGACATCACACCAGGCCAGCGCAGAATATCCAGCGGGTTGATAGCACCTTCGTCGCTCTGCATTTTTACCCAGTTGGCAGCCTGCACCAGCTGTTTCGCCAGGGTTTCGTTCAGCATCAGCTCGCCCTGAGCGCTGGGATCGGCATCATAACGCAGGTTGCACTCAATTTTACCGCGCGTCAGACGCTGCCGAATGCGCTCGCGGATAACCGGCTCCAGCCCACGAAACTGTTCCGGCAGGCGGATGTAGGTTTCCAGATAACGCTGGTTAACGGAACGCAGTTCCCATGCGGCGCTGCCCCATTCGCCTTTGGCTTCGCTACGGGCATAAGCGGTCATACTGCGGATCATAAGCGGTACTCATTTGCGGAAAGAGGGGTGAAGTATAGCGAGGCGAGCCACGGCATAACAGGCATAAGCGTCTCACAGGAAAATAACGAACCATTTCCGCTTTCATCGACAGCCACTTATGATGATCGCTAACCCCTTTTGAGGATGACTGATCTATGTCGCGCGCTATTATTCTTCCTGTTGTGATGGTTCTGCTGCTGGCCGGTTGCCAGACGCGCTACTCACCGCCCACTAAACCGCAACCCATCTGTGCGGGGGGTGACATGATGATGCAGACCACGTTGTGGTTTGGAATGAGCAAGCCAGATGGTGGCAGGGTGAGTTCACTCGACTGGATGAACTTTGTGGATCGTGAGGTCACGCCACGCTTCAAAGCGGGGCTGTCGGTTTATGACGCCAAAGGGCAATGGCTGGGCGAGAACGGTAAGCTGGCACGAGAAAACAGTAAAGCGTTGATGCTGATCCACGGCATCGATCCCGCCACCAACCAGAATATTGAGGCGTTACGCAGCCTCTATAAAAAACGGTTTGGTCAGGAGTCGGTGATGCGGGTGGATGCGCCCGTCTGTGTCGGATTCTAGGGCGAGAGCGGGCGGCAGCGCTGCCGCCCGCTAAATAATCAGATAAACAGACCGGCAAAGGCCGCAGAGAGCAGGCTTACCAGGGTGGAGCCATAGACCAGCTTCCAGCCAAACCGGGAAACCACATTTCCCTGTTTCTCATTCAGGCCTTTTATCGCCCCCGCCACAATGCCAATTGAGGCAAAGTTAGCAAAGGAGACCAGGAATACCGACAGAATACCCAGCCCACGCGCACTCATGCCCGCAGCGACTTTCTGCAGTTCAATCATCGCCACAAACTCATTCGCCACCAGCTTGGTCGCCATGATGCTGGCCGCCTGCAGCGCGTCGGCTTTGGGAATCCCAATCAGCCAGGCCAGAGGATAGAACAGGTAGCCGAGCAGTTGCTGGAAACTGTAGCCGAACACCGCCGCAAACAGCGCATTGATGGCAGCAATCAGGGCAATAAAGCCAATCAGCATGGCCAGAATGATCATCGCCACCTTGAAGCCTGCCAGGATGTACTCGCCCAGCATTTCAAAGAAACTCTGCTCTTCATGCAGTTTCTCCAGCGCGATAGGCTGCTCATCCTGGCTTTTCATCGGGTTAATGATCGACAGGATAATAAAGGTACTGAACATGTTAAGCAGCAGTGCGGCAACCACATACTTCGGTTCAATCATCGACATATAAGCACCGACAATCGACAGCGAAACGGTAGACATCGCGGTCGCCGCCATGGTGTAGAGCCGGCGCGGCGGAATATCACCCAGAATCCCTTTATAGGCGATGAAATTCTCTGACTGGCCGAGAATCAGCGTGCTGACGGCGTTGAACGACTCCAGCTTACCCATGCCGTTAATTTTCGACAGCAGCGTCCCGAAAATACGGATCAGCAGCGGCAGAATGCGCCAGTGCTGCAATATGCCGATCAGTGATGAAATAAAGACAATCGGGCAGAGCACGCCAAGGAAGATAAACGCCAGCCCCTGTTTGCTCATTCCGCCAAAAACGAATTCTGTACCCTGTGCGGCAAAGCCCAGCAGCGTCTCAAAGAAACCGGCGAACGAGCCGACCAGCGCCAGCCCCCCGGCGGAATGAAGGAAGAACCAACCCAGCGCGGCTTCTACCACAATCAGTTGAACAATAAAGCGCAGGCGAATCTGTTTACGGTCATGACTGACCAGCAGCGCAAGGGCGAAAATCACCACCAGCGCCAGCAGGAAATGAAGAATGGTGGCCATATGTCTTTTTTATCAGAGAGAAAGGAAAGCGCATTTAGCCACAGCTGGCGGGGAATTTCATCTGATGCCTGCGTCAGACCGGCGCAAGAGACAGCGGGCAAGGAAGTCCGTATAATGCGCAGCCAATCATTAGCAAGCCGGAGATTACCCATGCGTCCAGCAGGCCGTAGCGCACAACAGGTGCGTCCAGTCACATTGACCCGCAATTACACCAAACACGCAGAAGGTTCCGTTCTGGTGGAATTCGGCGAAACGAAAGTGCTTTGCACTGCCTCCGTAGACGAAGGGGTTCCGCGTTTCCTTAAAGGCCAGGGCCAGGGTTGGGTAACGGCCGAATATGGGATGCTGCCGCGCTCAACCCACAGCCGTATGGCGCGTGAAGCCGCAAAAGGTAAGCAGGGCGGCCGTACGCTGGAGATTCAGCGTCTGATCGCCCGCTCACTGCGCGCCGCGGTTGACCTTAAAGCATTGGGTGAATTTACCATTACGCTCGACTGTGACGTGATACAGGCCGATGGTGGCACCCGCACGGCATCCATCACCGGCGCCTGCGTGGCGCTGGCTGATGCGCTGAACAAGCTGGTGGCCAGCGGCAAACTGAAAGCGAACCCGATGAAGGGCATGGTTGCGGCGATTTCAGTCGGTATCGTCAAAAGCGAAGCGCTGTGCGATCTGGAGTACGTTGAAGACTCAGCCGCCGAAACCGACATGAACGTCGTGATGCTGGAAGATGGCCGCATGATCGAGGTGCAGGGTACTGCCGAAGGCGAACCGTTCAGCCATGAAGAGTTGCTGACGCTACTGGCGCTGGCACGCGGCGGAATTGAGGAATTAATTCAGGCGCAGAAAGCAGTGCTGGAAAATTGATATAACAGGCGACCACAGAGTCGCCTTTTCTTTATTTGAGGAGTGAGAAATGAAAGCCTGGCAGCGTCAGTTTATTGAATTCGCCCTGAATAAGCAGGTGCTGAAGTTCGGTGAGTTCACCTTGAAGTCCGGGCGTAAAAGCCCCTATTTCTTTAATGCCGGTCTGTTTAACAGCGGGCGGGATTTAGCGCTGCTGGGACGCTTCTACGCGCAGGCGCTGGTGGATGGCGCTGTCGATTTCGATCTGCTGTTCGGGCCGGCCTATAAAGGCATTCCCATTGCGACCACTACTGCGGTGGCGCTGGCAGATCATCATGACCGCGATGTACCTTACTGCTTCAACCGTAAAGAAGCCAAAGATCATGGTGAAGGTGGCCTGCTGGTTGGCAGCCCGCTGCAGGGCAAAGTAATGCTGGTGGATGATGTGATCACCGCGGGCACAGCGATTCGTGAGTCGATGGATATTATCGGCACACACAACGCCACCCTGGCGGGCGTGCTGGTTTCGCTTGATCGTCAGGAGCGTGGGCGCGGCGAAATGTCGGCGATTCAGGAAGTGGAACGTGATTACGGCTGCAAAGTTACCGCGATTATCACGCTGGCAGACCTGATTGCATGGCTGGAAGAGAAGCCCGAGATGGCCGATCATCTGGCCCAGGTATGTGCCTATCAGAAAGCGTACGGGATTTAATAGGGGCGGGCGTAATGCCCGCCTTCTTTTATTTCTTTACGCCAGCTGGGCGGCAATCAGCGGCCAGCGAGCCTCAAAGTCGGCGGTAGGACTGAAACGAAACTCAGAACGGACATACCGCGACAGTAAGCCTTCACAGAAGGCCAGCAACTGACTTGCCAACAGCGCCTCATCAGCCTGAAAAGCCTCGCCCTCACGCATTTTCCGCTCTCGCATCACCTGCCGCAGTTGCACTTCAATCCGCTCAAACAGCTGATTGATGCGCCCCTGCAGTCGGTCCTGCTCAAACATCAGCGCATGGCCGGTGAGAATGCGCGTCAGTCCCGGATTACGCTCACCAAATCCCAGAATCAGTTGCACGATCAGACGCAGGCGCGTCATGGTCTCTTTTTCATCCTTGAGGATCAGATTGATGCGGGTAATCAGACTGTCTTCGATAAACTCAATCAGGCTATCGAACATTCGTGTTTTGCTGGGGAAGTGACGATAGAGCGCCGCTTCGGATACCCCCACAGTGGCTGCCAGTTTGGCTGTCGTAATACGCTGACTGCCATCACCCGACTCCAGCATCTGCGCCAGCGCCTGCAAAATTTCTTCGCGACGATTCCGCTTCGCGACTTTTTTTTCTGCCATGACCTTAAAGACCCCTGAAATTCACCTAAAACAGGCAACACCTACGCATCTGCCACAAGAACGCGTCTCATGGCGATGAGGAAAAATAACGGGCGTAAGTGAAAGTCGGTAATGTGGGTTACTGGCGACCTGAGTGGCCGAAGCCGCCTTCGCCGCGCAGGCTGGCGTCGAAATCTTTTACCAGGTTAAATTCCGCCTGCACCACCGGTACAAAGACCAGTTGTGCCATGCGGTCGCCGGGCTGCAGCGAGAAGCTTTCCTGACCGCGATTCCAGACCGATACCATCAGCTGTCCCTGGTAGTCGGAGTCAATCAGGCCCACCAGATTGCCCAGCACGATGCCATGTTTATGGCCAAGGCCCGAGCGCGGCAGGATCACTGCGGCCAGATCGGGGTCGGCAATATGAATCGCCAGGCCGGTCGGAACCAGCGTAGTGGTGCCTGGTGCGATGTCGAGAACATCATCAATGCAGGCGCGTAAATCTAACCCAGCGGAACCTGAAGTGGCGTAGGTCGGCAGTGGAAACTCTTTGCCGACACGCGCGTCCAGGATTTTAACGTCTATTTTTTTCATCATAACGGCTGACAATCTCGTCTATTAATTGTTGGCCAAGAAGAGACTTATCGCTGAGCGGTAAGCGTTTTTCTCCATCCTGCCAAAAAAGGTGAAGAGCATTGGTGTCGCTATTAAACCCCTGTCCGGCTTTAGCGACGTCGTTAGCGCAGATCAGATCCAGATTCTTGCGCACTCGTTTTTGCCGGGCGTATTCTTCCACATTCTGTGTTTCAGCAGCAAATCCAACGACGAATGGCCGGTTTTCCTGAAGTGCGGCGACGGCGGCAACAATATCGGGATTCTTTACCAGGTTCAGCGTGACATTATCATCGCCGCCCTGTTTCTTGATTTTATCGGCCGCAATATCGGCTGCCCGGTAGTCTGCCACGGCTGCGCTTGCAATGAAAATATGTTGTTTATCTATCTCACTCATGACGGCAGCCTGCATTTCAAGCGCACTGGTGACATCAATTCGCCGCACACCCGCAGGCGCAGACAATGTGACCGGGCCGCTGACCAGGGTTACCTTTGCACCGCATCTGGCTGCGGCGGCGGCAATAGCAAAGCCCATTTTGCCAGAGCTGTGATTCGTGATATAGCGCACCGGGTCCAGCGCCTCATGAGTCGGGCCGGCGGTAATCATAATGTTGAGATGTTGCAGATCGTTGACGGGCGCGGCCCATTTCACCGCATGGTCAACAATCGCCAGCGGGTCGAGCATCCGGCCCGGCCCGATATCGCCGCAGGCCTGGCTGCCGCTGTCCGGTCCCCAAATCAGCACGCCACGCTCCTGCAGCCTCTGCAGATTGTGCTGTGTCACCGCCGCACGATACATCTGCTGATTCATGGCGGGCACCACCGCCACGGGTGAGGCCGTTGCTAACACAGCGGTCGTCACCAGATCGTTTGCCATACCGGCAGTAATACGGGCGATCAGGTCGGCAGTTGCCGGCGCAAGCACAATGAGCTCAGCCCATTTTGCCAGTTCAATATGACCCATCGCCGCTTCCGCTGCCGGATCAAGCAGATCGTCAAACACCGGATGGCCGGAGACAGCCTGCAGGCTGAGCGGGGTAATAAATGCTTTAGCGCTTAACGTCATCATCACGCGGACATCAGCGCCGCGATCGCGCAGGCGGCGCACCAGCTCTGGTGCTTTATACGCAGCAATACCGCCGCTCACGCCAAGAAGAATTTTTTTGCCGGCTAATCCCATCATGATGTTGGCCTCATTTAAGCTCTCTGCCGCTCGCGGCGGCGAATGCACGGACTTTATCACAAAAGCGCAGATGCGCCTTTTCACAGACTGCGTTTGCGAGCCGCCTCGTAGATTGTTGTTTCACTCATAGCGGGACTCTTCAGGATGGGGCATTCTGATGCTCATCTCAGGGAGAGCGAACATGAAAATCAAGGGACCACGGGAAAAACTTCAGAAGCTGGGCGCGCATTCGCTCAGCGATACCGAACTACTGGCCATTTTTCTCCGCACCGGATCGCCTGGGCAGAACGTCATTGAACTGGCCGGACAGATGCTGCAGGATTTTGGCTCGCTTTATCAGCTCATGACGTCAGGCAAAGCGGCATTCAGTGAAATTAAAGGTGTTGGCGATGCCAAGCTGGCGCAACTGCACGCGATTGTCGAACTGGCGAAGCGCTTTTTCGCCAGCAAGCTGGTTCGCGAAAGCGCAATGGAAAATCCACAGATCACGCGCCAGTATGTGCAAAGTATGCTCGCCCATCAGGAGCGGGAAATTTTTATGGTACTGTTTCTGGATAACCAGCATCGGGTGCTGCGGGCACAAAATATGTTCTCTGGTTCCATTAATAGCGTAGAAGTTCACCCACGCGAGGTCGTCCGGGAAGCGCTGAGGCTCAACGCAGCAGCCTTGATACTGGCACATAATCACCCGTCGGGCATGGCGGAACCGAGCCGGGCAGACCGCGAAGTGACTCATAAAGTGAGAGAAGCCTGTCAGCTACTCGACATCCGCTTGCTCGATCATCTGGTGATTGGGCATGGCGAATATGTCTCCTTTGCTGAACGAGGATGGCTCTGATACCGGGTAATTTGGCGCCAGGTGGCGGCTTTTTGCCCGATCATTCGGGATCTTTATCTGTTCGGGACTTGAGCACTTGGGCTGAGCGGCGTATACTACGCCACCTTTGAGAATCTCGGGTTTGGCGGTTAGGCCAGCTTAGCGGGTTCCATGGAACTCGCCTGGCGGGCTGCAAGCCTGACGAGGCGGCCAAAACCTAATTTTTAAAGCTCGAGCTGATTTGATTTTTGGAGATATAGACATGTCACGAGTCTGCCAGGTAACTGGAAAGCGTCCGGTGACGGGTAACAACCGTTCCCACGCAATGAACGCGACGAAACGCCGTTTCCTTCCGAACCTGCACTCACACCGTTTTTGGGTTGAGGGCGAGAAGCGCTTCGTTACTCTGCGTGTATCTGTTAAAGGTATGCGTATTATTGATAAAAAGGGCATTGATACGGTGTTAGCCGACATGCGTGCCCGTGGTGAGAAGTACTAAGGTACTAAGGAACTGAATCATGGCTAAAGGTATTCGTGAGAAGATCAAGCTGGTTTCCTCTGCTGGTACAGGTCACTTCTATACCACCACGAAGAACAAACGTACTAAACCAGAGAAGCTGGAACTGAAAAAGTTCGATCCGGTTGTACGTCAGCATGTGCTCTACAAAGAAGCTAAAATTAAGTAATTTTAGTGTTCTGCTAAAAACCCGGCTCCGGCCGGGTTTTTTGTTTGTGTAAAACGCTGAGGAGAGGGTATGCCAGAGTTGCCAGAGGTTGAAACCAGCCGTCGCGGTATTGAGCCGCATTTGGTTGGTGAAACCATCCTTCACGCCGTGGTGCGTAATTCACGTTTGCGCTGGCCCGTTTCGCAGGAGATCCTGGCGCTGAGCGATCAGCCGGTGCTCAGCGTACAGCGCCGGGCAAAATATCTGCTGCTGGAGCTGCCGCATGGCTGGATTATTATCCACCTTGGCATGTCCGGCAGCCTGCGCGTATTGTCAGAAGAGCTGCCCGCGGCGAAGCATGACCATGTTGATTTGGTCATGAGTAACGGCAAAGTGCTGCGCTACACCGACCCGCGCCGCTTTGGTGCCTGGCTCTGGAGTCGCGACCTGGCGGGCAGCAGCGTGCTGGCACATCTCGGGCCTGAGCCGCTTAGCGAGCAGTTTGACGGGACTTACCTGTTTGAAAAGTCACGCGGCAAGCGGACGCTCATCAAGCCGTGGCTGATGGATAACAAAGTGGTGGTGGGCGTGGGCAACATTTACGCCAGTGAGTCACTGTTTACCGCCGGGATCATTCCCGATCGTGCTGCCGGAAGCCTGTCGCAGGCTGAAGCGGAGCTGCTGGTAAACACCATCAAAGCGGTGCTGTTACGCTCCATTGAGCAGGGCGGAACCACGCTACGTGATTTCTTACAAAGCGACGGTAAGCCGGGCTATTTTGCACAACAGTTGCAGGTTTATGGCCGGGCGGGTGAACCCTGTCGGGCATGCGGCACGCCAATTGTCAGCGGCAGGCATGGGCAGCGTAGCACCTACTGGTGCCCGAAGTGCCAGCATTAAGCCAGTTTAGCCAGCAATGCCTGATGCACCGGCGCGGGCAGGAAGGCGGTAACATCGCCGCCATGACGCGCCACCTCTTTAACCAGCGAAGACGAGATAAACGAGAAGCCCTCAGACGGCATCAGAAAAACACTCTCCAGCGTCGGCAGAAGGTGACGATTCATCTGCGCCAGCTGCATTTCATATTCAAAGTCTGATACCGCACGCAATCCACGGACCAGCACATTTGCCTGTTGATCGCGGGCAAAATTCGCCATCAGGTCGCTGAAGCCGATTACCTCAACGTTGGGCAGATGATCCACCACCTGACCGGCCAGCGCCACGCGTTCATCCAGGCTGAACATCGGTTTTTTGCTGGGGCTGGCGGCAACGGCCAGAATGAGCTGATCAAACATTTGCGCTGCCCGCATCACGATGTCGAGATGGCCAAGCGTCACAGGGTCAAACGTACCGGGATAAATGGCTTTAGTGGTCATAATCGCCCTTTTGCCGAAGCATGATTCAGCGCCCAGAGGGCTGAATATTTATTGAAGGTATATTGCGCGTTGACCACCGCCAGAATCCAGCCCTGCTTACCATCAAGAAAACCGGCACGTAGCAGCAGCGTTTTCATAAACGCGCCCAGCGTGTGGCCGAACAGAGAAAAAAGGCTGCAACGCTTACCCCGCTGATGGCGTTCCGTAGCCCAGGCCTCGGCATAGGCCAGCTGCTTGCGCTGAAAGGCGATTAAATCGCGGCAGGTCAGATGCTGCAGATCGCCGGGCAACGCCACCACCGGCGCGCCGTCACTCTGCAATGATTCATGCACCAGATTGTCATTGTAGCGGAAGGTGCGCGGATAGAGGCGCATCACGCGGTCGGGATACCAGCCGCTATGGCGCATAAAGCGGCCGAGGAACAGATTACTGCGGCCCAGGCTATAAACCGTAGGGCTGGGTGGGGCGACCAACACCTGCTCAATCGCGGCGCGCAGTTCAGGTGAGACGCGCTCATCTGCATCGATCATCAGAATCATGTCGCCGGTGGCATAGCGCTGCGCGCGCTGGCGCTGGATGCCATAGCCCTGCCAGTCATCATTGTGGTAGACCTGCGCCCCGGCTTGCGTGGCGATTTCGACACTGTCGTCATTGCTGCCAGAGTCCAGCACGATAATTTCATCGGCCCAACTGACTGAGGCCAGGCAATCGGGCAGCAGTTGCGCTTCATTTTTGGCGATCATCACCACAGAAAGACGTTGGCGTACTGACATTAGTGGGCCCGGGGTGGCAGATGCGGTTCGAGTAACTGTAGCAAACGCTGTAGCGCACCCTGGTTTTGGTGCAGCACGTCTACCGCATGGCGTCCGTAATAACGGCGGTAATCATCATCCTGTAACAGGTTGGTGACCTCTTTTTCCAGCGAAATCACGTCGGTGACGGTAATGAGTCCCTGGCCTTCCTGCAACTTGCTGCAGATATCTTTGAAGTTCCAGATATGAGGTCCCATCAGAACCGGAAGAGCGTGGGCAGCAGGTTCCAGTGGGTTATGTCCACCCCGTTCAACCAGGCTGCCACCGACAAAGGCCAGATCGGCAATGCCGTAGAGCAGCATCAGTTCGCCCATTGAATCGCCGATGACCACCTGCGTTGAACCAGAAGGTATCTCGCCGCTGCTGCGCAGGATAAAACTGAAGCCGCGCTCGTGCGTCAGTTCACGTGCATCGTTAAAGCGTTCAGGATGACGGGGAACCAGAATTAGCAGTAGATCCGGAAACGTCTGCAGCAGGCGGCGATGGGCATCCAGCACAATGGCCTCTTCACCTTCGTGCGTGCTGGTGGCGATCCACACCGGACGGCGTGGCGCCCACTGACGACGCAGCGTTACCGCTCTGGCGGCCAGTTCTGGTGTCACGGAAATATCAAACTTCAGGCTGCCGGTAATCGCCAGTTGTGAACGTTTCAGCCCCAGCCCCAGGAAGCGGTCACCATCTTCCAGGTTTTGCGCCGCGATTAACGTGATGCTCTGCAACAGCTGGCGCATGAATTTACCCAGCTTGCGGTAGCCTTTGGCGGAACGGGCGGAGAGACGAGCATTGGCGATCACCAGCGGAATATTACGCTGGTGGAGAATACGGATAATGTTCGGCCACAGTTCGGTTTCCATGATGATTACCAGCCGTGGATTGACCGTATCCAGAAAACGATTAATCGAACCCGGCAGGTCATAAGGCAGATAGACGTGATGCACATCTTTGCCAAAAGCAGATTGTGCCCGTTCAGAGCCGGTAGGCGTCATGGTGGTGACGGTAATCGGCAGGGTCGGATAACGATGACGTAGTGCGCGCACCAGCGGAATCGCAGCCAGGGTTTCACCTACAGAGACCGAGTGCAGAACAATACCGTCGGGCTTAACTTTGCCGGCACAATAGCCATAGCGTTCTGCCCAGCGTTTGCGATAGGCAGGCGCTTTACGACCGCGCAGCCACAGGCGCAGCCAGATCAGTGGCTGAATTAAGTAGAGCAAGGCGGTGTAAATGGTCGTCATAGTTACCGTTACAGCAGGTTCGCGTCTGAAAACAGATTAAAATAAGATGGCGGCATGTTATCAGAAACACCGCATGCACTCATCCCACATTGTCAGTTGCTGCTCAGTACCTGTTGATAAAGCGAAGTCAGCGCCTGCGCCAGGCGTTGTGGGCCGTAAGGTTCAATTTTTCGCCGCGCTGCGTTGCCCATTTGTGAATCGATGGAAAGCGCCGGGATAGCGTTAACAGCCTGATTTAACCCATTGATATCCAGTGCATCGCAGACGAAACCTTCCTGACCAGCAGTAATAAATTCTGCGCCGCCGCAGCCCGTGCTGGTAATCACCGGTAGGCCGCAAGCCATCGCCTCCAGCACCACATTAGGGAATGGATCGTAGAGCGTGGGCAGCAGCAGGCCATCTGCCGCGTGATAGAACTGCTGAACATCCTGTTGTACGCCAACAAAGCGCAGACGATCCAGGCAGTTAAGCTGGTTTGCCAGCTGCTGATAACGTTGCAGTTGCTTATCCTGTCCCACCACTATCAGATAACGATCGCTGGCGGCCAGCGCCTGTATCGCCGCTTTTAGCCCCTTGCGCTCAAAACCGGAGCCGACATAAATCAGTACGGTAGCGGCATCGGGCAGCGCCAGCTGCTGACGGGTCGCATGACGGGTCGCTTCCGTGGCGGGCTGGAAACGGCGGGTGTCGATAGCGTTATGGATAACGTGGATTTTCCGGGCGTCGAGTGAGAAACAGCGCAGGATATCCCGCTTTACCATGTCAGAGTTGCAGATCACCGCTTTCAGCGTCGGGGAGTTAAACATCTCCGCTTCTGCCTGCAGAACATAACGGTGATAAGGACTGAGTGCAGCACTCAGCCGTTGCCACGATGAGACGATACGCGCGCGCTGTTCCAGCCAGACGCGATGAACACCATCACCCGCGCGAAAAATGTCACAGCCAGCGATGCGTTCATGGCTTTGCACAATATCGAATTTTTCGCGCTCCCAGCAGGCGCGGGCTGCACGGGCAAAACCGCGCTCGCGGGAGACCCGTCCCAGCTTTGCGGGATTACAGATATGCAGATGCCAGTCAGGATTGGGCGCGCCCTGCCAGCTGCGGGTAATGATATTGAGATCGAGCTGTTCACTGCCCAGCGCCTCCAGTGCGCGTGAGATAAAACGCTCGGCACCCCCATCCGGACGATATTTCTGCCTGACAATCGCCAGCCGTAACTTACTCATTCAGGTAGCTCCTCGCTGCCGCGACCACATCCTTCACCGGAATGGCCGAGAGATAACGCTGGTCAGTTTTGGTGTCGATAGAATCGGGTGAGGGCAGCGGGCCATAATCGCCCGCCCAGATAACATGATTGTTGTCGCCCCAGGGCCGCCAGTGCTGCAGTTTGGTCGGGCCAAACAGCGCAATACAGGGTGTTTCAAGCGCGGCGGCCATATGCATCGGTGCGGAGTCGACACCAATAAACAACCGGGCATGATCGATAAGCGCCGCCAGCTGCGGCAGAGTAAACTGACCCGCCAGCGAAACCACATCCGGCGACGCACATAGCGCCCGGATGCGGTTAATCATTGCCAGCTCCTGTTTGTCCGGCCCGGCGGTCAGCACCACTTTCCGGCCCGGCTGTGCCAGCTGATCAAGTGTGGCAGCCACGCTCTCCTCTTCCCAGCATTTAAAGCCCCAGCGTGAGGTCGGCTGCACCACAATATAGGATGCGGTGACATGATGTTCCGCCAGTCTGGCCAGCACAATTTGCTGGTCAGAGTCGCTGTAGTGCATTGAGACGCGGGCGCCGTCGCTGCTAATTCCGAGGGGGGCCAGCGCCGACATATTCTGCTCAACGGTATGCAGTTTGCTGTGATTGTGTGTGGGGACGAGTCGGTTATGACACCATTGCCACAGGATGTTATCCCGTTTTTTAAAAGCGAAACCGATGCGAACTGGCGCCGCGGAGAGCCGGGTAATCAGAGCAGCGCGCCACTGATCGGCCAGATTAATCACCAGATCATAATGTGCGTCACGTACGGCGCGAATTAATGCACGTTCATGGCCCAGCTTGCGCCAGGTGCCCTCCTGTTTCCATTTGCGATCGATGACGTGCAAATGGCGGATAGCCGGATGAGCTTCCAGTATCGGGCGCGTCTCCTGATAGAGTAATACGTCGATGCAGGCCTGCGGATAGCGCTGGCGAAGCGCGTTGATGGCGGGCGTTGTGAGCAGCATGTCACCATGATGGCGCAGCTTAATAAGTAATATATTTTTTGGAGAGATGTTTGCTGGAGTCAGGCTGGCCATAAACAAGAGTTCTCAGAATTCAGTGAACCGATTGTAGGGCAAACCCTTTTTAGGATAAAGCCAGCCTCAAAGGTTATTTAGCACGCCAGCGATAGAGCCGGGCCAGCCACAACAGCAACTGATACCACTGCTTAATCCCCCGGGCATTGCGTAACATACGCAGGTGGGTTCGGGTCGCATCCAAATCATCTGCTTCCGCCAGCGTCACCAGCGTCTGATACATATCGGGTTGCAGGGTGTCATCCGCATCCGGGAAGGTGACATATTTCCCGCGGGCTATCGCCAGACCGCTGTTACGGGCGCGCGACACGCCGCCATTTTCCTGATGAATCACACGAATGTGAGAATAGTGTTGTGCAAACTGGTCGGCGCGCTCGCCTGAACCGTCGGTAGAACCGTCATCGACAATAATGATCTCCAGCGCGGTCAGCGTCTGCGCCAGCAATGACTGCATGAACTCATCAAACATGCTGCCCGCGTTGTACATCGGCGTAATGATACTCAGCAGAGGAGAAGTACTCATGACATCTGCACCAGCGTTGTATTCACTGCGAAAGGGCCTGGCCTCGTCATAAATCATTTCCAAAACAGCAGAATGAAATCAGGACGTTCACGATTATAAAACGGTGTGGCATCCCTGCTTTACTAAAAACCACGCCCGGCAGTGATAGGGCGTGATATGTGCTTTTTTTAGGCAAAGTGGTCTTGCAGGTAAACGGATTATTATGCCGGTTTTCTGTCAGTGTCGTTTTTATGAAGGCTGTGGCAAAGTGCAGGCGGGATGAATTGCGGGAAAGTCAGGCGCTGAAATAACAGCGCCTGCATCAATCTGATAAGCCCGTGAGCGCTATTGCTCGCTCTGTTTAAAAAACTTTAGCCTGACATAATTCATCATCCAGCTGATGCTTTCGGCATACTGTTTCTGATGCCATTTTATGCGGGCGAATCGCTTCATCTCTTTATAATGTTTTGGTGTGTCAAGGGGTTGTGAAGCCCAGGGTGAGCGTTGGTAATAGCTGTAGTAGTGCTGGGAAAGATCGCTGCCGGCCCATGCATGCCAGGGTTTGCATTTACCGGTGTAATGAATCATCACAGTGTCCTGAGGCACGCCAGAGTGATCCCAGACTTTATTGGCGATGATGTCGTAAATGTGGTTATAGCGGTCCGGCAGGATCAGGATCTCCTCCTCCAGCACGATATTCAGCGCATCCTGATCGGGAAAGCTAAACTCTGCGCCCCGCGTCACCAGCACGTCGGTAATGCGCGCGGTAGTCTGCCTGGAGAGCCAGCGGGGAATATTAATCAGCATAAAGCCGGAGTTGAAATAGTGATGATGCTTCAGTCCCAGCCTTGCGCACTGGTTCTGCCGCGCACGCGGTGTGTCATTACAGGCCGCCAGCGTGTAATCAGTGATATCCAAAGTGAACAGAGGAGAGTAGTCGCCCACCACCAGAGTATCAGAATCAATATAGATCACCCGATCGCTGTAGCTCGCCACGGTTTCAGGGATCAGGAAACGATAGTGGATACTTTTGGGGTAGCGACCGACCGCAGGCAGCTGATCAACCCAGGCACTGTTAAAGATATGCAGTGTGATCGCCAGACGGTGGCCCGTGCCCAGCGAACGCAGTTTCTCCACATCCTCTTCGCGTAGCGAGTCTGAGAAAATATGGGCATGGAAAGCGGTATCAGGATGATGGCTGAGAAGTGAAAACAACGTAATGCCCAGACCGCGTGCGTAGGCATGGTTTATGCCAAACGCAACGTGAACCGGATTGTCATCCGTGTCAGCAAGCGTATTAACCAGTAGCTGACTTTGCTGAACGGCGTCAGCAAGAGGGGAAATTGCCATTACGCTTCACTATTCCAGATTATGAGTAATAAACGTTTGTATTCTAGTCAGTTTGTCGTGATCCAGCCCAAATAATTTTTCAGCAGGCTGATCAAACTGAAAACGGGTGGCAAAAACGAACGTCGACGCAGTAATATTATCCGGTCCGATGAACAAAACGTTATTGACCGGACGCTGTTCCCTGACTTCACATGGCCCATAAAGCATGATCACCGGTACCCGCTGTGCGTCAGCAATATACGCATTGCCAGAGTCAGATGAAATATAGAAATTCATCTGCGCAATTGCCCACGGAACCTCTTCCAGTTTTAGCTCACCAATCAGACTGACGATATTTTCTGTTGGGCCGGTCAGATTCAGTAATTCATCCAGCCACGGCTGCTCAGCTGGGGGGCCAAAAACATAAAAGGTGCAGGGCAGGTCAGCCAGCGACGCCATTAGCTGCTGCCAGATACTGGCAGGAATGGTTTTGGCGCGATTACCGGCCGAAATACTGATGCCTATTTTAATGCCGTTGCGCGGATTCAGCAGAACGGCGGGCGGCGAGGGCGGCTGCCAGAGTGGTGAGGTCGCATGCTTGGGAAAATCGGTGTAGCGGTAGTCGCGGTTAATCAGCTTCAGGTAACTGTCGAGCGTTAAATCCGTTTTAGCGTGGTCGACGATGCCGCTGGCGCTGCGATAAAAGGTCGCATGGTAGGATTTACGCACATAGGTACGCAGAAACTGCTTGTTTGGTGCGTTGCATAACGCTGCAAAAAACAGGTTTATGCTGTTTGGCTGTACCAGATAGACGTTGTCATAACGGTTCATCAGGGTAAATGCGAGCTTCAGTTTGGCAAAAAAGCTGCGCTTTGCTTCTTCAATCAGAAAATAGCGGCTGACTGTGTCATCGTGACGCGCCAGCGGTTCCACCGCTTTGCTGATCAGCAGTTCAGACTGACCCAGCGCGCGCAGCATCGGGGTGATATTAATAAAATCACCGATCTTCGCCGTCTGAATGATCAGGCTGCGGCCGGTTGGCCGGTAGAACAGCCGTATCAGGGTCCGCAAAGGCAGCAGGAGCAGGTAGATCAGCACATAGTTCATGGCGTATTTTCCGTAATAACGGCCTGCAGTTTTTCTGCCACCGTGTCCGCAGTCAGCTCCGCCAGATTATGATTCGGGGCGCTCAGTGCCCGTTGGTTCTGGCCATAACCGCCAATCAATCCGGGATCGGTCGGGCCATACAGCGTGAGGTTGGGTCGATCCAGTGCCGCCGTCAGATGGCTTAATCCGGTGTCCACCGAGACTACCGCTCGTGTGCCCGCCAACTGCTTTGCTATCGCTTCCAGCGTTAGCTTAGGCAGCACATCGACATGGTCGAATCCTTCAGCAAGGCGCTGCGCACGCTGATGCTCATGTTCAGTACCCCAGGGCAATTTCACCCGTAGCCCGTTGGGCTGCATCTGCTCAATCAGCTGTCGCCAATGCGATTCCGGCCAGTGCTTGTTGTCACGTGTCGTGGCATGCAGAAAGACCAGGTAACGATGGGCGTCAGCGGGCAGATGAGGCAGGAAGTGCCCGGCAATCGCATAGTCACCCTGGTTTTGCGGCTTTTCATAGCCCAGGCTTTTGGCGAACAGTTCGCGCGTTCGTTCAACCGCGTGTTGTTGCTTACTGATCTCATGGCGGACGTCATACCACCAGCTGGCAAACGGCTCACGGGCGCTGCGGCTGTCCTGCCCATGCTTCACCCCTTTCGCTAAGCGGGTGACCAGCGCGGCACTTTTGATCAGCCCCTGAGCATCAATCACAATATCGTACTTACGTGACTGTAACGCGCGCTTAAACAGCACACGCTCTTCACGCTGCTGGCTGCCAAACCAGTGTTTGCGCCAGCGGCGAATTGCGACCGGTAATACCTGATCTACCGCGGGATGCCAGCCTGGGATCTGTGCGAAATTCTCTTCCACAACCCAGTCAAAACGGATGCCGGGAATGGCATGCATCGCATCGGTCAGTGCCGGGAGCGAATGCAGCACATCACCCATTGAAGAGGTTTTAATAATCAGGACGTGCATGGCACCTCCTGTAGCGCGAGCAGTTCGCTCAGTGTCTGATGCACGCGCTCAGGCTGAATCGCGATCAGGCTCTGGTGATAACCCTGTTCGGCATCGCCTTTACGCACTTTGTGATAGCCGGTAATCAGGCGAATAATACGCGCCTGGCGCGCCAGCGGTGGCGTAAAATCAGGGCTGCTTGGTCCATAGAGCGCCACCAGCGGACGTTCCAGCGCTGCGGCGATATGCATCAGGCCAGAGTCGTTGCTGACTACGGCACGGCATTGCGCCAGCAGAATCACCGCCTGTTCGAGCTGGGTTTCACCGGCCAGATTTCGGCAGTGGCCGCGAGCCTCTTCGGGAAGCGCCGCGATTATCTCTTCGCCGGTCGGGCGATCCCTGGCTGAGCCAAACAGTACAATCTGGAAGCCTTCAGCAATCAACTGACGGGCTAGCGTGGCATAGTGGTAGTGAGGCCAGCGTTTAGCCGGGCCAAATTCAGCACCCGGACAAAAACCGATGAGCGGACGGGTCGCCGCAAGCTGAAACTGTGCGGCCGTTTCAATCTTTTCCTGCTCTTCAACCCGCAGTTTTGGCCACAGCAGCGGCTGTGGCAGCTGTGCTGCTGAGGCAATGGGGGTGTCGTAGCCCAGTGCGATGTAGCGCTCAACCATCAGCGGAAACGCGGCTTTATCCAGCGCCCGCATATCATTCAGCAGGCCGTAGCGCATTTCACCGCGCCAGCCGACGCGGCGTTTTATGCCAGCAAAGAAGGGAACCAGTGCCGACTTAAAGGAGTTAGGCAGTACATAAGCACGGTCATAGTGACTGGCGCGCAACACGTTGCCCAACCGGCGACGCTCACCAATTTGCAGCGCGCCATGCCCAAGCGGCATCGCCAGCGCCTGATTCACCTCCGGCATGCGTGACAGCAACGAACGGCACCACGCCGGTGCCATCACGTCAATCACTGCATCAGGATGTTCGGCCTTGAGTGTGCGATAGAGACTTTGCGACATCATCATATCGCCGACCCACGACGGGCCAATTACCAGAATTTTCATCGCCGGAGCAGCTTCCTTTATGCGTTACGGTTCAGCCAGACCATATATTCAGCGACGCCTTGCGCCACCGTTTTGAATGGCTTGTCGTAGCCGGTGGCACGCAGTTTAGTGAGATTGGCCTGGGTATAGGCCTGATAGCGTCCTTTGAGTTTTTCCGGGAACGGGATGTACTCGATCTGACCCTTTTGATGGAACTTCAGTACCGCGTCAGCCACTTCCTGGAAAGATTCGGCGCGGCCTGTGCCACAGTTGTAAATCCCTGAGACGCCATTTTCCCAGCACCACAGGTTCACTTCCGCAACATCATCAACGTGAATGAAATCACGTTTGAAGCCGTCGCTGCCTTCAAACAGTTTTGGATTTTCATCATTGCTGATCTGAGTGTTCAGATGAAAGGCAACGCTTGCCATGCTGCCTTTGTGGGCTTCATGCGGGCCGTAGACGTTGAAATAGCGGAAGCCGCATACCGGCGAATTCGCTTCCGGCAGCATCTGACGGACATAATGGTCGAACAGCATCTTGGAGTAGCCATAAACATTAAGCGGCTGCTCATACTGACGCTCTTCAATGAAATTCTCGTTGCGTCCGCCGTACGTTGCCGCGGAAGAGGCGTAGAGGAATGGAATCTCGCGCTCAAGACAGAAGTGGAGCAGCTCTTTGGAGTACTGATAGTTGTTCTCCATCATGTACTTGCCATCCCACACGGTGGTGGAGGAGCAGGCGCCCTGATGGAATACGGCTTCGATCGGGCCTAAATCATCGCCCGCCATCACGCTCATCAGGAACTCTTCTTTGTCCATGTAATCGACGATATCGAGGTCGACTAAATTGGCAAACTTGGTGCCATCCTTCAGATTATCCACCACCAGAATATCGGTGTGACCGCGATCGTTCAGCGCTTTGACGATGTTGCTGCCAATCATTCCTGCGCCGCCAGTTACGATAATCATGTTGTTACCTTCAACGTTGTAGGGTGAAACAGGAGGTTTCACACACGAATACCTCACATCATAACATTTCATCAGAGTGCAGACAGCCAGATGACTCTGTAACGCTGTGTGCATACATCCTCGTGGCGTGAACTATGCTGCAAAAATGACATTATATTGGGTGATTTATCGTGAGGAGGCGATCTGTTCAGTAAGATATGCCAGGTTTTTGCCATCTGAGGAGAGCAATGATGCCTGCGCAATTTTATCAACAACTTCGTCAGCAACTTGATGACGCACGTCAGGAAGGACTGTTTAAACAGGAGCGGATCATCACCTCTGCCCAGCAGACGGATATAGCGGTTGGCAGCGATCCGGCAGTGATTAACTTCTGCGCCAATAACTACTTAGGTTTAGCGAACCATCCGGCGCTGATTCAGGCGGCAAAAGAAGGGATGGATTCGCATGGCTTTGGCATGGCGTCGGTGCGTTTTATCTGCGGTACGCAGGACAGCCATAAGCAACTGGAAAAAAGGCTGGCAAAATTTCTCGGTATGGAGGATGTCATTCTCTACTCCTCCTGTTTCGATGCCAACGGCGGCCTGTTTGAAACCCTGCTTGATGCGCAGGATGCGGTAATCTCTGATGCGCTGAACCACGCTTCCATTATTGATGGCGTCCGGCTATGCAAAGCGCAGCGTTACCGCTATGCCAATAACGATATGGCGCAGCTGCGCGCCTCGCTGCAGGAAGCGCGTGATAAAGGTGCCCGTCATATTCTGATCGCTACCGATGGTGTGTTCTCAATGGATGGGGTGATTGCTAATCTGCCAGCCATCTGCGATCTGGCCGATGAGTTCTCCGCGCTGGTCATGGTGGATGATTCCCATGCGGTTGGCTTTGTCGGTAACGCCGGACGCGGAACCCATGAGTATTGCGACGTCATGGGCCGGGTCGACATTATTACTGGCACGCTGGGTAAAGCGCTGGGTGGCGCGTCCGGTGGCTACACTGCAGCAAAAGCAGACGTAGTGGAGTGGCTGCGCCAGCGTTCACGTCCTTATCTCTTCTCTAACTCGCTCGCCCCAGCCATTGTTGCCGCCTCGCTGCGGGTGCTGGATCTGCTCAGCGAAGGCGACGGACTGCGTCAGCGCCTGTGGAACAACGCCCGTTACTTCCGGGAGCAGATGACGGCGGCGGGCTTTACCCTGGCCGGTGCCGATCACGCCATTATCCCGGTGATGCTGGGTGAAGCCAGCATTGCCCAGGAGTTTGCGCGCCTGCTGCAAAAGGAGGGCATCTACGTTACCGGCTTCTTCTATCCGGTAGTGCCAAAAGGTCAGGCCCGCATTCGCACCCAAATCTCTGCGGCGCACACCCAACAACAGTTGGAACGTGCGGTGGCGGCCTTTACCCGTATCGGCAAACAACTGGGCGTCATCGCCTGAGGAGGCCGTCATGAAAGCACTCGCCAAACTGAAGAAGGAAGCGGGCATCTGGATGGTGACTGATGCGCCGTTTCCTGAGCCGGGTCACAACGATCTGCTGATTAAAATTCGTAAAACCGCCATCTGCGGCACCGATGTCCATATCTACAACTGGGATGACTGGTCGCGTAAAACCATTCCGGTGCCGATGATTGTCGGTCATGAATATGTGGGTGAAGTGGTCGCGATAGGACAGGAAGTGAAAGGCTTTACGATTGGGGATCGGGTCTCGGGCGAAGGGCATATCACTTGCGGACATTGCCGCAACTGCCGCGCCGGACGAACGCATTTATGCCGTAACAGTATGGGCGTGGGCGTTAACCGCCAGGGATGCTTCGCGGAGTATCTGGTCATCCCGGCCTTCAATGCGTTCAACATTCCCGACAACATTTCCGATGAGCTGGCGGCAATCTTTGATCCGTTCGGCAACGCCGTACATACCGCACTATCGTTCGATCTGGTGGGTGAGGATGTGCTGATCTCCGGCGCGGGTCCTATCGGCATCATGGCCGCTGCGGTCTGTCGCCATGTCGGTGCCCGTAACGTGGTGATCACTGACATCAATGAGTATCGACTGGCCCTGGCGCGGAAAATGGGCGTCACGCGCGCAGTCAATGTGGCGAAGGAAGACCTTCGTGAAGTAATGCATTCGCTGGGCATGACGGAAGGATTTGATGTTGGGTTGGAAATGTCCGGTGCGCCCCCCGCGTTCCGTTCGTTGTTGGAGGTGATGAATCATGGTGGACGGATTGCACTGCTAGGCATCCCGCCAGGGGAAATGGCGATTGACTGGAACCTGGTGATCTTCAAGGGGCTTTTTATTAAGGGAATTTATGGCCGGGAGATGTTTGAAACCTGGTACAAAATGGCGGCGCTGATACAGTCCGGTCTCGATTTAACGCCGGTTATTACCCATCGCTATGGGATTGACGATTTTCAGCAGGGTTTTGATGAGATGCGTTCTGGACGCTCGGGAAAAGTGATACTGAGCTGGGATTAAAGCAACGGCCGCCGGGCGGCCGCAGGATCAGCTTTGCTTTTTCTCTTCGTCGGTCAGGTAGCGCACTTTGCGCGTGTAATCCTGGCCTTTAAAGTTCAGTGGCTGTTGTGGATCGGCAAGGTATTTTTGCCATTCCGACAGTGGAAAGCCGCCATGTGCGCCTACCACTTCAGGCGGGATCACCGCTGACTGACCGCCAATTTTCTTTGAGACCGGCCAGTTAGCCCATTCCCCCAGATTAACAGTTTTAATATCCAGCATGTCCAGCAACGCCGCGAGCGGCAGCTGGTCAGTAGGCGGCTGGCTGTCGTTCATTAAATTCCAGGTATCATTAAACAGCGTCAGCCACAGCGGTGAAATGCGCTGCCAGACTTCACGCGTGGCAGCCAGGTAAGCCCCATTAACGTGATCCACCAGATACGGTCGGATGCTGTGCGGGTAGTAGGCGGGAATCGCCTCTTCCGGCGCATCAGCCAGCTTGGCAATCATTTTCCCCTGGCGAAAGCTGGAATAGAGATGGCCTGGCTTCATCATGATCTCAGGCATCTTAAGCAAATTGAGGTCGGAATCGATCATCAGAATGCCGTTACCTTTTGCCTGTAAGGGTGCCTGCAATTTGATCAGGCGACTGCGATAGATCTGTTTGTAACGATAACTCTCCTCCCGATGCGGAACATCCAGCGTCGCAACGCGGGTTTTTACTGGCAGGCTGCCAAAGGCATGAGCTGGCTGATCGCTGACAATCACGATCTCGTCTACCAGTGTCGCAAAGCGCGCCGCAAAATCGGCACTGAGCAAGGCTTCTTCAATATAGTCCGCGCCAGTGCAGGGAATCACGACAGACGTGACCGGCACAGTACCCTGAACTGCTGTATTCGAATAAGGCAGGTTATGGCTCGCCCTGATGTGGCGATGACGGGGATTTAAAAAATTAAGCATGAGGTCTCTGTTTGACGACGCTTTGCAAAATATTCTCGACGCCGCTGATATAGGTTTCGATGGCGTACTGTTCACGTACGCGTTTTGCTGCCGAAATGATCAGGCTTTGACGTAAATCCGCATCCTGCCACAGCGCGGTTAGCTGCTGGGTAAGCTGCACCACGTTGCCATAATCAAACAGCAGCCCGGTTTCGCCATGACTGATCAATTCGGCAGTGCCGACCACACGGGATCCCACTACGGCGGTATTGACCAGCATCGCTTCCAGCACAACCCGGGGTAAGCCTTCACTGCGTGAGGCAAGAATAAACGTATCAAAGGCAGTGAGGTAATCCAGCGCATTGTTCTGAAAGCCCGTAAAGACTACGTGATGCTGGATGTTCTCCGCGGTCGCGAGTTGCAGCAGATGCTGAAGTTCCGGACCCGCTCCGACAATCACCATCCTCCAGTCTGCGTCGGGGTTAGCGCGTTTAAAACGGCCCAGCGCCTGCAGAATATGGTGATTTGATTTACGTAGTATCAGGGAGCCTATCGTGCCAAACACAAAGGTCGAAGGAAACAGCTTAAAACGTTGGCGTACTTCAAGGCGGTCAGGCAGAGGCTGGTGGATATCGATAGCGTTATTGACAGTAAAACAACGTTCAGCATCAATACCATGGCTACGCAGGGTGTTATTCACGCCCTGCGACACAGCAATGACCGCCTGGCAATCCTGATTGACCATGTTTACCAGTCGCGGTTCCAGTTCTGGATCGATACGGCAGTGTTGTACCACCGCGACCTCCAGGCTGCGCGCCGCCAGATAACCTTCCACATTGGTGCTGGGCTGGTTATTCATATAGAGCGTGTCAAACTTTCCCAGCTGCAGCAGTGAATTGATTTTGCTGGCATTGGGCATGATACGCCAGCGTGTATCAATCTGGTCGATGGCGAGCTTCTTGAGCCTTTTATTGAAAAACAGGAGTGCCCGCGCCGTCTCTTTAACAAATTTTGCCCAGCGTGGCTGTTTAATTTGCGGAATAAAAAAGACCGGAATGGCCAGCGCATTCAGCGTGGCCTCGATGGTTTCGTCGTTGCCACGCCTGTAGTTGTGATAGAAGCAGCAGGTGATATCAAACTTTTGACGATCGATACGCTTCAACAGCTCCAGCATACTGTTGGTGCCGCCGCCCCACTCTCTGCCGTTATCCAGCAGCAGGATTTTTTGTTTATTAATCGTCATCCCTATCACTGTTCCCGCAGAGCCCGTTGTTGTCTGACCCAGGATTATAGTAATTTCTGCGTATAAATGAACGCTAAGCTGAATACTTAGCATTCGTAGCAAATTCAGAACAGATTTTTTAGCGTGTTAAATAGCGGGCTGTGATTCACGCTTTCAGCAATGACTGTTAAGGCTCTGGTGGCAGGAACAGGCGCCAGCGGTTGTTTCGCTTTACACAGCCCTGCAGGCTGGAAGCGCGGTGTCACCGGTTTTGCCGGAGCAACAGGCATCCGGGGGCTGTTGCGGAGCGATTCGTTCAGCAACTGGCTGGGGCGAACCAGTGTAATGTCGGCTGGCAATGTGGGTAACATCTGCTGCAGTACCCGCACGGTCGTAGGGTGGGGATGACCAATGGCAATGGCGTAACCGTCGCGCTGTGCCAGCTTCACCGCCTGACTGAACTGCTGGCGGATGGCGTTAATATCCTGGATGTCATCGAGGAAGACCCGGCGTTTGAGTACTTTGACCTGGGTACCCTGCGCAGCAGGAATAGCCTGACTGTTGGCGATTGTCATGCTATCCAGAAAGTAGAGATTGTAATGGTTCAGCGCCTGCATCACCTTTTGCATTCCGGGCAGGCTTGAGGTCATCCTGCTGCCCATATGGTTGTTCAGACCCACTGCATAAGGCACGTTGTTAACCGCATTACGCATGATGCGGGTAACCTCTTCGCTGCTCATCTCCGGTGTTAACGTATCTTTTTCCAGTGGCTGTTTGCTCAGCGGCGCCATCGGGAGATGGATCAACACTTCGTGACCACTCTGATGTGCTTTAGTCGCCATTTCACGGGCATGGGGCGCGTTGGGCAATACAGCCACTGAAATGGCCTGCGGCATCTGTAGGACCTTGTTCTCTTCGGCAGGGCGATAGCCTACGTCATCGATGACAATGGCCAGTTTGGCAGCCTGAGCCGCGTAGCTGAACAGCAGGGCGCTCAACAGCACGGGAATTTTTCGACGTTGTAGCAAAATCTATTTTCCTAACCACGGGAGTGGATTGACGGCCTGTCCCTGACGTCGGATTTCAAAATAGAGCGACGGGGTGCCACGGCCACCACTGGTGCCGACCAGCGCGATAGGCTGTCCTGCCTTCACCTGAGTACCCACGCTCACCAGCGCACTTTGGTTATAGCCATACAGGCTCATATCGCCTTTACCATGCTCCAGCACAACCACCAGACCATAGCCCTGTAACCAGTCGGCCATCAGCACACGACCATCGGCGATAGCTTTTACCTCGGTACCTTCGCGTGCATCAATTACCAGCCCTTTCCAGCGCAGTTCCCCCTGCAGCTGTTCACCAAAGCGATGTTCAATGCGCCCGTGTACCGGCCACAAGGCCTGTCCGCCCGCGCGACCAAGTCCACCGGTGCGGGCCACCAGTTCGCGTTCGCTCTGGGTCGGCTGATAGCTGGAGCCTTTAGCTTTCGCCTGCGCCTGGCGCTGACGCACTTTTTCCGCCTCACGCGCTTCACGGGCTGCGCGCTCACGCGCCTCGCGTTCCGCCCGAGCGATCTTATCCTGCAGACGGCTTTCGTTCTGACGCATCTCGACCAGATCGGCTTGATCTTTTTCCAGCGCGCTTTCCAGTGAAGCCAGGGTCTTTTTACGCGCGTCGCTCGCCTGTTGCAATTTCTGCTGCTGGCCCTGCTGCTGCGCCAATAAGCCCTTCTGCTGCTGCTGCTTCAGCTCCAGCGTGGCGCGTTGCTGATCTAAGTCCTGGCGTGTCTTTTGCAGCGATTCGATACTTTTCTGGCGGGCAGCATTAAGATAGCCGAAGTAGGCCAGAATACGCTCACTACGCTGACTCTCTTCACCGCCCATCAAAAGCTGTACGCCGTTGTGCTTCCCTTGACGAAACGCCGCATCAAGTTGCTTCGAAAGCAAACTTTCCTGCTGGGTTTGCTGTTTTTCAAGCCGGACGATGGAGGTGGCGAGCTGTTTGATCTCGTCATTCAGCGCGGTAAGACTGTTGCGGGTGTCACGCAGTTGACGGCTTGCCTGAGCGATGATTTTTTCCTGGCTTTGCAGTTGATCCAGTAATTTGCTGCGCTGCACCTTCTGCGTTTTGACGCTTTTCTCTTTTTCAGCAATGTTTTGCTGAATAGATTGCAACTGAGATTTGCTATCTTCTGCACCAGGGGCGGCGATGGGCAATAACAATGCCCCCGCACAAAGCAGGCTAAGGGAGAGGCTGGACAAGTGTGTGAACAACGGCAGGTTATGGCCGTTGGGACGGGTCCTTGTGTGCGAAACGGTTGTTTTTCCCTTCATAGGCCAATGATTATTCCACGATGAACCGCCGCTTACCAGTGCTCCCCACGGGCATTTGCTTTTCCAGTTATGTCCACTTTCGCCATGAGATGGATTAAGCCTTACGCCATTTTTGCTATTCAGCCACTTTTTTTGGAAAATGGCGCACAAATCGATACTCTGGCCGCATAGCATCTGTACATGCGAAGTGGCGCAGGTATACTCAGAACCCTTGTTTTAGCTTATTAGCCCGGTCTGGAGTCGTTACCCCTCATGCAAGAAATTATGCAGTTTGCAAGCAATCACCCCATCCTGAGTCTGGCATGGGTCGTTTTACTCGTTCTGGTGATTGTGACTACCGTTAAAGGAATGTTCTCTAAGGTAAAAACGATCAGCCGCGGTGAAGCCACCCGCCTGATTAACAAAGAGGACGCGGTAGTGGTAGACGTGCGTTCGCGCGACGATTTCCGCAGGGGGCATATTTCAGGTGCGCTGAATGTGGCAGCCGCTGAGATTAAAAAAGGCAACGTAGACGAACTGGCAAAGCATAAAGCGCAGCCCATAATTGTGGTATGTGCAACCGGACAAAGCGCGGGTGATTCTGCTGCGCATTTGAGCGCTGCAGGCTTTGAGCAGGTTTCAGTGCTGAAAGAGGGTATCAGTGGCTGGAGCGGTGAAAATCTGCCCTTAGTTCGCGGCAAATAATTTTACAGAGGTGCTGATCATGGCAAATGTTGAAATGTATACCAAAGCCACCTGTCCCTACTGCCATCGGGCGAAGGCGCTGTTAACGCAAAAAGGCGTTACGTTTCAGGAGATCCCCATTGATGGAGACACGGCAAAACGCGAAGAGATGATCAAGCGTAGCGGCCGTACTACCGTACCTCAGATTTTTATTGATGCGCAGCACATTGGTGGCTGCGATGACTTATTCGCACTCGATAATCGCGAAGGTTTAGATCCCTTACTGCAGGCGTAATTTTACGCCGGACAATCTCATATATAGGATTTGGTCACATGTCAGAACATAACACCAACGAAATGCAATTCCAGATTCAGCGCGTATTCACTAAAGATATCTCTTTTGAAGCGCCAAATGCACCGCAGGTTTTCCAGAAAGAGTGGGAACCGGACGTTAAACTGGATCTGGACACTGCATCTTCTCAGCTGGCTGACGAAGTTTATGAAGTGGTACTTCGTGTGACTGTAACCGCCACCGTGGGCGAAGAAACCGCTTTCCTGTGTGAAGTTCAGCAGGCCGGTATTTTCACTATCAGCGGTATTGAAGGAACGCAGATGGCACATTGCCTGGGAGCATACTGCCCGAATATCCTGTTCCCGTACGCACGTGAATGCATTACCAGCCTGGTATCACGTGGTACCTTCCCGCAGCTGAACCTGGCACCGGTTAACTTTGATGCGCTGTTCATGAACTACCTGCAGCAGCAGCAAGGTGAAGAAGGTGCTGAACAACATCAGGATGCCTGATGACAACTCACGCTTCGATTAGCGTCATCGGTGCCGGCTCCTACGGCACCGCTTTGGCGATTACGCTGGCCCGTAACGGCCATCCGGTGCTGTTGTGGGGACATAACCCGGCGCATCTGGCACAACTCCAGACTGACCGCTGCAACACTGCTTTTCTGCCCGATGTACCGTTCCCCGACAATCTTTCCCTTGAACCTGATCTGACCAAAACCATTGCTGCCAGCCGCGACTTATTAATCGTGGTCCCGAGTCATGTGTTTGGCGATGTGCTGCAGCAGATCAAGCCTCATCTGCGGTCAGACTCGCGTATTGTCTGGGCGACCAAGGGTCTGGAAAAAGAGACCGGCCGTCTGCTGCAGGATGTGGCGCGTGAAATTGTGGGCGATGCTATTCCGCTGGCAGTGATCTCCGGACCAACCTTTGCGAAAGAGCTGGCCGCAGGCTTACCCACGGCCATCGCGCTAGCCGCCACGGATGCCCAGTTTGCTGACGATCTGCAACAGAAGCTGCACTGCGGTAAAAGTTTCCGTGTTTATAATAACCCTGACTTCATTGGCGTACAGCTGGGCGGCGCGGTGAAAAACGTGATTGCTATCGGTGCCGGGATCTCTGACGGGATTGGTTTTGGCGCGAATGCTCGTACCGCATTGATCACGCGTGGTCTGGCTGAAATGAGTCGGCTGGGCGCAGCACTGGGTGCCGACCCCACGACCTTCATGGGTATGGCGGGTCTGGGCGATCTGGTGCTGACCTGTACTGATAATCAGTCACGTAACCGTCGTTTTGGCATGATGCTGGGCCAGGGCGAGAATGTCGATAGCGCGCAACGCATTATCGGACAAGTTGTAGAAGGCTACAGAAACACTAAAGAAGTCAAAGCGTTGGCTGGGCGTTTTGGTGTGGAAATGCCGATTACCGAGCAGATTTATCAGGTGTTGTATTGCGAAAAACCGGCGAGAGATGCAGCATTGAGTCTGCTGGGACGCACAAGGAAGGACGAAAACAGCACTGGCTAACGCAGGACGCGTAGCATCATCACCTGCAGCGCCCATTCAGGCGCTTTTTTTATCGGGAGAAAACAGCAATGTCGTCTGATGAGTTAGAACTGGTCTGGAATAATATCAAAGCAGAAGCGCGAGCCCTGGCTGATTGTGAGCCAATGCTGGCCAGTTTCTTCCACGCGACATTGCTCAAGCATGAAAATCTCGGTAGCGCACTGAGTTATATGCTGGCCAACAAACTGGCTAACCCGATTATGCCCGCCATCGCCATTCGTGAAATTGTTGAAGAAGCCTACCGTGAAGATCCGTCGATGATTATGTCTGCGGCTTACGATATTCAGGCAGTACGCCAGCGCGACCCGGCAGTCGATAAATATTCCACGCCGCTGCTCTACCTCAAAGGTTTTCACGCCTTACAGGCCTACCGCATTGGCCACTGGCTGTGGAATGAAGGCCGACGCGCGCTGGCGGTTTATCTGCAAAATGAAATCTCCGTTTCCTTTGCAGTCGATATTCATCCTGCCGCCAAGATAGGCCACGGCATCATGCTCGACCATGCCACAGGCATTGTGATTGGTGAAACTGCCGTCGTTGAGAATGATGTTTCGATCCTGCAATCGGTGACGCTGGGCGGTACCGGCAAAACCAGCGGCGACCGTCATCCGAAAATCCGTGAAGGGGTGATGATTGGTGCCGGTGCAAAAGTCCTGGGCAATATTGAAGTCGGCAGGGGAGCAAAAATCGGCGCCGGTTCCGTGGTGTTACAGCCAGTGCCGCCGCACACCACGGCAGCAGGCGTACCCGCGCGCATCGTCGGTAAGCCAGGCAGTGAGAAGCCGTCGATGGATATGGATCAGCACTTCAATGGCAGCCTGGCGGGTTTTCAGTTTGGCGACGGCATCTAGTCTTTAATCAGCGCGCCCCCGTAATCCAGCTGGCGCCACGCTTCATAGACCACCACCGATACAGCGTTCGACAAATTCATACTGCGGCTTTCCGCTCTCATCGGGATACGGATTTTCTGCTGAGCCGGTAACGCTGCCAGTATTTCCGTTGGCAGTCCACGGCTCTCCGGCCCAAACAGCAGATAATCGCCAGCCTGATATGCGACAGCACTGTGTGCAGGCGTGCCTTTGGTCGTCAGTGCAAACAGACGCTCAGGTGACTCTGAGGCGATAAACGACGGATAGTCGTGGTGGAATTTAATGGCAGTGAATTCGTGGTAATCCAGTCCGGCGCGGCGTAAGCGCTTGTCATCCCAGGCAAAGCCGAGCGGCTGAATCAGATGGAGTTGAAAGCCTGTATTGGCGCACAGGCGGATGATATTGCCGGTATTAGGCGGAATTTCTGGTTCAAACAAGACAATATTAAGCATAAGGCCCCCGGTGACAGGGGCCGAAGCATAGCAAATTATTGACGACCAGAGGAGTAGAGCGGCAACCAGAGGGTCAGACGCAGGCCGCCCAATGGACTGTCATCGGCTTTAACCCAGCCGCGATGTTGCTGCACTGCCGTTTCGACAATGGCCAGGCCGAGACCGGTGCCGCCTGATTCGCGATCGCGCGCTTCATCGGTACGGTAGAAGGGACGGAAAATCTGTTCACGATCTTCCGGACTCACGCCTGGACCATCATCATCAACATGTACCGTGATGCCGGAAATATCGACAGAGAAGCTGACGCTAATATGTGTGTGTGAATAACGCAGCGCATTGCGAACGATATTTTCCAGCGCACTCTCCAGCGCATGAGGATTGCCATAAAGCGGCCACGGGCCTGGCGGATAGGGAATGTCCATTTTCTTGCCCATCTGCTCAGCTTCGAAACGGGCGTCTTCCAGCACCCCACTCCACAACTGATTAGCCTTCATCGCTTCGCTGACCAGCGCATTTTTATGCTGGGTGCGCGACAGCACCAGCAGATCGTTAATCATGCCATCGAGACGCTGTGCTTCCATTTCAATGCGGCCCAGCTCTTTACCTTCGCCCTGACGCCGACGCAGTAGCGCGGTAGCAAGTTGCAGACGGGTAAGCGGGGTACGAAGCTCATGGCTGATATCAGATAACAGGCGTTGCTGACCGGTCATCATCCGTTCCAGCGCACTGACCATCTGGTTAAAGCTGGAACCTGCAGCCAGAAATTCCTGTGGGCCAGATTCCAGTTCCGGATGCTGGCGTAGGTTCCCGCTTGCGACTTCATCGGCGGCATATTTCAGCTTACGCGCCGGACGTGCCAGGCTCCAGGCCAGCCAGAGCAGCAGCGGTGAGCTGATGAGCATGGTGACGATAAGCAGCAGCAACGGACGGTCAAACAGCAGATTGACGAAATCGAGCTGGGAACTGTTGGCGGGACGGATCATGTAAAGCTGGTAATTATCTTCGCCATCGCGAACGGCAAAAGGCCCTACCAGCTCAACACGACCATATTTCTTTTTCTGCGGATGATCGGCATTGTCAGACTGGCCGATAAAATTGCGGATAACCTGCATTTCATTGTGTTGCGCGCCGATCACCCGACCTTCACTGGTCACTAACAGTAGCCGCTGACCCGGCGGTGCCCACTTTTCCACGGCCCGAAACAGACGACGCCACCACATCAGATCATTAGGGGGATCCTGCGACAGCTCTGCTTCGACGTGTTGCTCAATCATAATGCCTTGCCGCTCTTCACTCTCCAGCAGCGAGGTCATCTGTCGTGAATCGAGCTTCGGCACCATTAGCACCAGCATCAACACCAGCGCCAGCGTTAACCAGAAGATGGCGAAGATACGGGTGGTCAGACTTCCAATCATGATGCCGAAACCATCAGGTAGCCGCGGCCACGTAAGGTTTTAAACCAGGGATGACCGTCGCGGCGCTCAGGGAGCTTGCGACGCAGATTCGAGATATGCATATCAATCGCGCGGTCAAAAGGTGTCAGGCGTTTGCCCAGCACTTCCTGACTCAGATGTTCACGCGACACCACCTGACCCAGATGCTGTGCCAGCAGATAGAGCAGGGTGAACTCAGTACCGGTAAGATCCAGCGTAACATCATCAAAACTGGCCTCCTGACGGCCGGGATTGAGACGCAGGTAGTCCACTTCCAGCGTGGGGGAGCTATTGTCTTGTTGCTGCTGCTGTTCACTCCAGTTTGAGCGCCGCAGAATAGCGCGAATACGCGCCACCAGTTCGCGATCGTTAAACGGCTTAGGTAGATAGTCATCTGCACCCAGTTCGAGGCCCAGCACGCGATCCAGCTCGCTGCCACGCGCTGTTAGCATGATGACGGGAGTTTGATGTTGCTGACGCAGTTCTTTCAGGGTGTCGATACCGTTTTTCTTCGGCATCATGACATCCAGTAAAAGCAAATCAATAGAGTTATTAAGCAGGTTCAGCGCTTGTTCACCATCACTGGCTACCACCACTTCAAACCCTTCCATTTCTAACAGTTCTTTTAAAAGCGAAGTTAATTCGCGGTCGTCATCTACCAACAGGATTTTATTCATTTTTGTAGCCCTCCGCAGGCAAAATACCGTGTTCCTGGCGCACCTATCCATCGCTTTACGTAGTTTTACACCCCCTGACGGATGTTTGCAGCTGTCGCCGTACACTGGCTCCCGTTGAATCGCAAAACGGAACGAACTGGAGTACACGATGCGCAAATTAACCGCCGTCGTCCTTGCCTCAGCGATGGTTCTGAGTGTCGCCAGCGCAGATGCTAAAGATGCGACGACGATTGGCGAGATGCATCACGGCGGATTGCCGACAGGCAGTATGACGCAAAATCCGCAAAGCCACATGTTCGATGGCATCGAGTTGACGGAAGAGCAACGTCAGCAGATGCGTGACCTGATGCAACAGGCCCGACACGAACGCCCGGTAGTTCATATTGACGATATCGCAGCCCTACACGAGTTAGTGACTGCAGACCAGTTTAATGAAGCGGCCATCCGCGAGAAGGCGGAAGTCATCGCCAGAGTTCAGGTTGAACAGCAGGTCGAGATGGCGCGCGTACAGAATCAAATGTTTCAACTGCTAACGCCAGCTCAGCAGTCGGCGTTACATAAGAATTACCAGCAGCGACTTAATGAGCTGCGACAGTTTTCGAATTTGCAGTCGGTGTCATCGCTGCAGGCAGTGAGTAGTACCAGCAGTAACCAGTAACATAGTATCCCTGTTTTCCTTGCCATAGACACATCCCTGTCTTCCCCCACCATGATGGTGGGGGTTTTTTTTATCTTTTTTTCACTTTTTTTATTTTGACTGGAATCATCACCGCGCAACAAAACCCCTGTTTTATTAGCGCTTGATGATCTTTAATTCGTCAGGCCCGCCGATTCCTTACTATTCAGGTCATCGCTTAGATTTAAGCGTACCGGCAAGAGTTTTGCAGAGATTTAAATATTATAACTTTCTGAAAATAAAAGATTTCCAGTCATGCTTCATAAGCTTTGTTTTGATTTTCAGGGAGATAGAACCACCGCGTTACGCTTGCTGGTTCATGCGTACCCTCTATACTTAATTCTGTCACTGCAGGGAAGTTTAGTGTCTTTGCGAAGTCTCAGGGAGCAACAACCACATTATGTCGTCCTGAATGAATCTATTAACGGAGTAAGTTATGGCAGAGCATCGTGGTGGTTCAGGTAATTTCGCAGATAATCCGCAAAAAGCGTCTGAAGCCGGTAAGAAAGGCAGCCAGAACAGCGGTGGCGGAAACTTCAAAAACGATCGTGAAAAAGCATCAGAAGCCGGGAAAAAAGGCGGCAAAAAGTAATCGCTGACCCTTTCTCAACATAAGCCAGAGCCTGAATGTGTTCTGGCACTGATGTGTATGACACTTTGCCCCGTCCTCCTAAAGAGGCCGGGGCTTGTTTTTTTACCTGCCGCGCTTTCGCGAACGAAACTGAACCGTTCAATGACCCGCTAAGCACTGCCCGCCTCACGGTGTTAAACTTCAGCCATACATTCATTCATTTAGTGCGCATCCTCACTGATGTTGCCCAAGGAATCTGGCATGCAACCCTCTTATGGCCGACTGGTAAAGCGCGCTGCGATCGCCGCCACCATTCTGGCGTCTATGCTGCTACTCGTGAAAATTTTTGCCTGGTGGTACACCGGTTCAGTGAGTTTACTGGCCTCTCTGGTTGATTCACTGGTGGATATCGCCGCATCGCTGACCAATCTGCTGGTGGTGCGTTATGCGCTGCAGCCTGCCGACGAAGATCATACGTTTGGACACGGTAAAGCGGAGTCGCTGGCGGCACTTGCGCAAAGTATGTTTATTTCCGGCTCGGCGCTGTTTCTGTTTCTGACCGGCCTCCAGCATCTGGCGACGCCCAATGTGCTGCGGGCACCCGGCATCGGCATCGTGGTGACCGTTGTCGCGCTGAGTTCAACGCTGGTACTGGTGGCCTTTCAGCGCTGGGTGGTTCGTAAAACCCGCAGTCAGGCGATTCGGGCTGACATGCTTCACTATCAGTCTGACGTCATCATGAATGGCGCTATTTTGATTGCGCTGGTGCTGAGCAGCTATGGCTTTGCCCGGGCGGATGCCCTGTTCGCGCTGGGGATTGGCATTTTTATTCTCTACAGCGCATTGCGTATGGGCTACGAGGCGGTTCAGTCATTGCTGGATCGTGCGTTACCGGAAGAGGAGCGGCAGCAAATCCTGACACTTGCGACAAACTGGCCGCAGGTGCAGGGCGTTCACGATCTGCGAACCCGACAGTCCGGGCCGACCAAATTTATACAGCTTCATCTGGAACTGGAAGATCAGCTGCCACTGGTGCAGGCACATCGTGTGGCAGATCAGGTTGAGAAAGCGTTACGTAAAGAATTTCCCGGCTCAGACGTAATTATTCATCAGGATCCTTGTTCTGTGGTACCGTTCGAGAGAGAGGATTCCCTGGGTTTTTAACTTAAATGAATCAAGTCGATACGTAAGAGATGACGTAACGCTAACATTGCTGCAAAAAATAGTGAAAAGTTGTCTGACCTGAATCAATTCAGCAGCAAGCCTTTGATATACTATCTGCCATCACGTGTCGCGCGAGTCGTAAAATGATCTTCAGCAGCGATCGACAGGCAGGATTAACCCTTAGTTTTGAACAATCCAGAGGTTGTCATGATCAAAAAAATTGGTGTATTAACCAGCGGCGGTGACGCCCCAGGCATGAACGCAGCTATTCGTGGAGTGGTACGTTCCGCGCTGAGTGAAGGACTGGAAGTTTTTGGGATCTATGACGGCTATCTGGGACTGTACGAAGATCGCATGATCAATCTTGATCGCTATAGCGTCTCCGACATGATTAACCGCGGTGGCACTTTCCTGGGCTCAGCGCGTTTCCCTGAATTCCGTAATGAAGATGTACGTCAGGTTGCCATTGAAAACATGAAAAAACGCGGCATCGATGCGCTGGTTGTTATTGGTGGTGACGGTTCCTACATGGGTGCTAAGCGCCTGACTGAAATGGGCTTCCCCTGCATTGGTCTGCCAGGCACCATCGATAACGACGTTGCCGGAACGGATTACACCATCGGCTATTTCACTGCGCTGGAAACTGTAGTTGAAGCGATTGACCGCCTGCGTGACACCTCTTCATCGCATCAGCGTATTTCAATTGTTGAAGTGATGGGCCGCTACTGTGGCGATCTGACACTGGCTGCGGCGATTGCCGGTGGTTGTGAGTTTATTGTACTGCCGGAGTTCCCGTATACCCGCGAAGAGCTGGTAGCAGAAATCAAAGCGGGCATCGCTAAAGGTAAAAAGCACGCTATCGTTGCGATTACTGAGCATATCTGCGATATCGACGATCTGGCGCGTTTCATTGAAACAGAAACCAAACGTGAAACTCGTTCTACCGTTCTGGGCCATATTCAGCGAGGCGGTGCACCCTGCGCGTATGACCGTATTCTGGCGTCACGCATGGGAGCTTACTCTATTGAACTGCTGATGCAGGGTTACGGCGGCCGTTGCGTCGGTATTCAGAACGAGAAGATGGTGCATCACGACATCGTTGACGCGATTGAAAATATGAAGCGTCCGTTTAAACGCGACTGGCTCGACACCGCGAAAAAACTCTATTAATTCCTCCGTGGGGTGTGCTGCGCAGCGCGCCCCGGCATTTCGCTTATATATTCCCCGTGGTTATAACAGCTTATTTTTAATTCTTTTAGCTCTGTATTGGTTTATGTCACGCTTAGCCCATAACGACATTGGGAGAGTGCTTAATGAACAAGTGGAGTATTGGCGTTACCCTGTTGCTGGCCTCAACCAGCGTTCTGGCGAAAGACATTCAACTGTTAAACGTTTCCTACGATCCAACGCGTGAGCTTTACGAACAGTACAACAAAGCGTTCAGTGCGCACTACAAACAGGAAACCGGCGATAATGTCGTTGTCCGTCAGTCTCACGGCGGTTCCGGCAAGCAGGCGACTTCAGTGATTAACGGCATCCGTGCGGATGTGGTCACACTGGCGCTGCAATCGGACGTTGATGCTATTGCAGAACGCGGTCGTATTGATAAAAACTGGATTCAGCGTCTGCCCGACAACTCCGCGCCTTATACCTCGACCATTGTTTTCCTGGTGCGCAAAGATAATCCTAAAGGCATCCATGACTGGGGCGACCTGACGAAGCCAGGTGTATCCGTTATCACTCCTAATCCAAAAACTTCCGGCGGTGCCCGCTGGAACTATCTGGCGGCATGGGGCTGGGCACTGGATCATAACAATGGCGATCAGGCGAAAGCCCTGTCTTACGTCAGAGCGCTGTTTAAAAATGTTGAAGTGCAGGATTCCGGTGCTCGCGGCGCAACCAACACCTTTGTTGAGCGTGGGATTGGTGATGTGCTGATCGCCTGGGAAAACGAAGCCTATCTGGCGGTAAACAAACTGGGCAAAGACAAGTTTGAGATTGTCACCCCAAGCGAATCCATTCTGGCTGAACCGACTGTGTCGGTGGTCGATAAAGTGGTGGATGAAAAGGGAACGCGCAAAGTCGCAGACGCTTATCTTAAATATCTCTACTCGCCAGAAGGCCAGACTATTGCTGCACAGAACTACTATCGTCCGCGTGATGCTGAAGTCGCGAAGAAATTTGCCAGCACCTTTGCGCCAGTGAAATTGTTTACCATTCAGGACAAGTTTGGTGGCTGGACGCAGGCTCAGAAAGCGCATTTCGCCGATGGCGGCAGCTATGATCAGGTTATGAAACCGTAATTCATTGCGGCCAGCGCGTCCTGCGCTGGCCGCTTATCGTTTTGTCCGCCACCCTCACGCCTTTCTCCTTTCTGTCCAGTCGCTGGGTTATCTGCCCGAATTCTCCGTGACATTCTTTTCTCACCAGGCGAGGATGCAGGCTACTAAGCCTTTCAGGAAGCCTTGTTATGCCGACAAATCGTCGTGCAGCCAGCCGGGTTGCGATTCTGCTGGTGCTACTCATAGTGGGGATGCTGGCTGCCGCAATACATTTCAAAAAGAACAGTGACGCGCTGTGGCAAATCGTCAGCGAAAAATGCGTGCCTCACCAGCAGAGCCGTGGAGAACCTGGGCCCTGTCAGCGTGTCGATCTGCCGCATCGCTATGCTATGTTGAAAGACCTGCACGGGCCGTTGCAGTATCTGCTTATCCCACTCGACAGGATCACCGGCATCGAAAGCCCGCAGTTACTGCAACCCGCTGCGCCCAACTACTTTGCCCTTGCCTGGCATGAGCGAACCCTGCTTGCACAGCGACGCGGCTCACCTGTTGATGATTGGGCCCTGTCACTGGCTATCAATGCACAGTATGGCCGTACGCAGAACCAGCTCCATATTCATCTCTCCTGTCTGCGACCCGATGTGCGTCAGCAGCTTGATCATCTGACGCCGCAGCTTACTGCGCAATGGCAGAGCACTACGCTGCGTAAACACCGCTACTGGCTGCGTGCCTTGACGCCAGCCGAACTGACTCAGCAGAGTGCATTTATCCGCCTGGCAGATGAGCGGCCAGAGGCACGTACAGAGATGGGGAAATATGGACTGGCGCTGGCTGAATTGGGGGACGGGCGACTGGTGATGATGGCGATCGAACGAAACTGGCTGCTGCTGAACAGCGGTTCGGCGGAGGAGTTGCAGGATCACGCCTGTCAGCTGATTCCGCCCATAAAAAAGGCGGCTTAAGAGCCGCCCTTAACCTGTACGTTAATGCTTAGGCGCTTTTTGCCGCCGCCGCAGCTTTAACGATTACCGAGAAAGCGTCCGCTTTCAGTGACGCGCCGCCAACCAGCGCGCCATCGATGTCAGGCTGGGTGAACAGCTCAGCAGCATTCTTATCGTTAACAGAGCCGCCGTACTGAATGATGACCTGTTCCGCGATAGCCGCATCTTTCTTCGCGATATGATCACGAATGAATTTGTGGACGGCCTGTGCCTGAGCAGGAGTTGCTGATTTACCGGTACCGATGGCCCAGACTGGCTCATAAGCGATGACCGCATCTTTAAACGCTTCAGCGCCCTGCGTTTCCAGTACGGCATCCAGCTGACGTGCGCAGACTTCTTCGGTTTTACCCGCTTCGTTTTCCGCTTCGGTTTCACCAATGCACAGCACTGGTATCAGACCCACTGACTTCAGCACGGCGTATTTCTTTGCAATGAATTCGTCGCTCTCTTTGTGGTAAGTGCGGCGTTCTGAATGGCCGATGATGATATATTTCGCGCCGATATCTTTCAGCATTTCTGCAGAAACCTCACCGGTAAACGCACCAGACAGGTTAACGTCTGTGTTCTGCGCACCCAGTGCGATGTGGCTACCGGAGAGGGCGTGTTTTGCCTGCTCGAGATAGAGAGCTGGCGGTGCAATGGCAACGCCACAACCCTCAACGCCAGACAGTTCCTTGCGCAGACCGGCGATCAGTTCAGTTGTGATCTGCTTGCTGCCATTCAACTTCCAGTTACCCATAACCAGTGGATGTCGCATTCTATCCTCCGCATAACGCGATACATGAAAAATCGCTGCCATCTGGCAGCGTTGTCTGCCAGACAGTATAGAGATCAAATGTAGTGATGGCTTTGCTTTTCGTCATTTTCAGCCACATCCTCAGGGGGGCGCGAGCGCCAGTTTTACCGGCTCAACGGCGAAGGTTAGCCCCTTGTCGCCGTTGTCAGCTACCACAAAACGGAGCGCGCCTTCGACCTGTGCAAAATAGGGTAAATCCTTACCCTGCTTCAGCAAAGCCTCCAGCTTTTTACGTCCCTCATCAGCGCTTAACCCCGGTACAAAGAAGCGCAACATGGCTGTCATGTAGGTCAGTGCTTTTTGCTGCGAGGCATTCTGATCCGGGCCAGGCAATGGCAGCCAGGTAATCTGCAGCGTTTTGATTTTGCCGGTACCGGGCTCCAGCGCGGTAGACGCATAGAGGGTTTCGTTGATTTTGCTGGCGGCGCGCGTCAGGTTGCTTTTATCGCCCCGATTATCAATGGCGCGATATTCTGGCAGCATTAGCGCCATATTGGTCAGATTATACTTTTCGCGAAACTGGCCGATAGTCATATCAAAGGTAGGCGCACCCGCCAGCAGATAAGGTGCGGTGGGCAACGCATCAGCCTGTTCCTGCGGTGGCGGATCGGCGGCAAATACCGGAACCGTCAGCGCAAACGATAATAGTAGTGCGCCAGGCAAATTCTTCATTTTGTCGATCCTAACCCGTAAACTCAGGCGCAAATTAAAACGGTTTTTATCCGCCAGGTCAAAAGCGCGGCGGTTTTCTTCTCTCTGGATGATAATGCATGACGTTACAACAATGGTGTTTTTCCTGGCGCGGTCGGCTGGGACGACGTGATTTCTGGATCTGGCAGGCGGTTTGGTTGCTGACAACGACACTGTTATTCGCCTTAGCGGCAAACGACTGGCTCGATACTCAGATGGCGGCCTTTGGTGTGGTCTGTCTGCTGTGGCCCGCCAGTACAGTCATCGTAAAACGGCTGCACGATCGCAATCGTCGCGGCTACTGGGGTTTACTGGTGATTGTTGTCTGGTTGCTGGTGGCAGGGAACTGGAGCATGCTGGACGGCATTCTGCCCTGGGTGCTGGGTCGCGCCATTCCGTTCGTGTTACTGTCCGGTCTGCTGCTCGATCTCGGTGTCTTTCGCGGTACCTCCGGCGCTAACCGGTTTGGTACCGCGACCCAGCCGGTGCGATACCGGCAAACAGGTCACCAGTAATGTTCGCTGGTGATATGACCTGGCTTGCGCTTCAGGTGCTTGCGCATTTCGCGCGTCTCTTTCAGCAATTGCTGGGTATCTCGCACCATCTGCGGGTTGCCGCACAACATCACATGGCTGCTTTCGACATCCAGCGTTAATCCGGTGGCACGCTCCAGCTCACCATTTTCGATCAGCGCCGGGACCCGGCCAGTCAGCGAACCGGCGATCTCCTCACGGCTCACCACCGTCTGGATGTGCAGCTTGCCGTAATAGCGCTGTTGCAGTTGCTGCATCAGAGGCAAAAAGCTCAGGTCTGCAGCATAGCGTGCGGCATGCACCAGCACGATGTTTTCAAAGCGATCCAGACCTTCGCCCTGCTGTAGCATGGAAAGATAGGGGCCAATAGCGGTGCCGGTTGCCAGCATCCATAAGGTTTTGCACGTCGGGACTTCATCCAGCACAAAGAATCCTGCGGCTTCTTTGGTGACTATCACCTGATCGCCAGGCCGAAGTGCCTGCAGATACGGACTCAGCTTGCCCTCTGGCACGGTGACCAGGTAAAACTCCAGCAGGTCATCTTTCGGCGCATTGACGTAAGAGTAAGCGCGCTGTACCCGCTCACCGTCGATTTCCAGTGCCAGTTTGGCAAATTGCCCGGCGATAAAGGGATCGATGGGCGCTTTTACCCGGAGACTGAACAGCGCATCCGTCCAGTTTTTCACTTCCTTTACTTCAGCATTGACCCACTCAGCCATAATCACTCCCTGGTTGTAGATTATTCAGGCAGGTCACTATTTTCGCGGCTGACCGGTGAGATTGCCAGTCTGCAGCCAGGCAAAGGCTCTAATCGACAAACTGTTGCTTTGTCTTTACAGGCTGGTGCGTAAACTTGACAGATGCAGGTCGGGACCTTTTCGTTCACCTCTCGCTTTGTCATCTAATCCTGATATTTTGCCCGGCATAACAAGATGACTGGCGGGTGAACCGCTGTTTTAACCTCCTTTCACAGAAAGAAATTTTGCATATTATGATTAGTAAACTGGAAAACCGCCCGCTGCTGGTGATGCTCATTGTACTGGTGGCAGTAGGTCAGATGGCACAGACTATCTACGTCCCGGCAATGTCGGTGATGGCGGACGCACTGAATGTGCGGGATGGCGTGCTGCAGCGTGTGATGGCGGCCTATCTGATGACCTATGGCGGCTCCCAGCTGATTTACGGCCCGCTGTCAGACAGCGTGGGTCGGCGTCCGGTGATCCTGACGGGCATGGTGATCTTTATGATCGGCGCAATCACGGCACTGATGGCAACATCGCTCGATATGCTGGTGCTCGGCAGCGCTATTCAGGGACTGGGAACCGGCGTGGCAGGTGTGATGGCCCGCACCATGCCGCGTGATCTCTACGAGGGGCACGCACTGCGTCGCGCTAACAGTCTGCTTAATATGGGCATTCTGGTCAGCCCGCTGCTGGCGCCAGTGATTGGCGCACTGCTGACTCAGCTCTTTGGCTGGCACGCCTGCTTTGCTTTTCTGCTGCTGCTCTGTCTGGCGGTAACCGTATCCATGGCGCGCTGGCTGCCTGAAACCCGGCCACAGAGTGCGGAAGTGACACCTTTCTTTAAGCGCTACGTTCGCCTGCTCAGCGACGTAAATTTTGTTCGCTACATTGTGCTACTGATTGGCGCGCTGGCGGGCATTGCGGTATTTGAATCAAGCTGTGGCGTTCTGCTGGGCGGCGTGCTGGGCCTGCACAGTCTGACCGTCAGCATCCTGTTCATCCTGCCGATTCCTGCAGCATTTTTTGGTGCCTGGTTTGCGGGGCGCGAACAGGGTTCATGGCACAGTCTGATGTGGTGGGGGGTCAATAGCTGCCTGCTGGCGGGCATTCTGATGTGGATCCCGGCGTGGTTTGGCGTGATGAATACCTGGACGCTGCTGGTTCCGGCCGCGCTGTTCTTTTTTGGTGCCGGTATGCTGTTCCCGCTGGCGACTTCAGGCGCGATGGAGCCTTATGCCTGGCTGGCTGGTAGTGCGGGGGCGCTGATTGGCGGGATGCAGAATCTGGGATCGGGACTGGTGGCGTGGCTGTCAGCCATGATGCCACAGCGCGATCAGTTCAGCCTTGGCATGCTGATGTTCTTCACAGCGCTGGTGATGCTGCTCTGCTGGTTGCCGCTCTCACGTCAGCCGGAGCGCGGCAACCAGCCGGTTACAGGATAAACGGATGGAGCACTGAATCTTTGCGGTCGAGATAGTGAATAGACTGAATTCGGCGAATGGTGCGTGATTTACCGCGAATCAGCAGAGTTTCGCTGGTGGCGATAGTGCCCTGACGCGTAATGCCTTTCAGCAACTCGCCACTGGTAATGCCGGTGGCGGCAAACACAACATTGTCGTTGCGCGCCATCTCACTCAGCGTTAGCTTTTTACCCGCTTCAATCCCCATCTCTGCACAACGCTGCAGTTCCTGCTCGCCGAGCAGACGGTTTTCAGCGCTGTCGCCTTTTACATGATGACGGGCCAGTAACCGACCCTGCATATCGCCATCCAGCGCGCGGATAACCGCCGCAGAGACCACGCCTTCCGGTGCGCCGCCGATGCCATACATCACATCCACTTCGCTGTCCGGCATGCAGGTCAGAATCGAGGCGGCGACATCGCCATCCGGGAAGGTAAATACCCGTACGCCCAGTTGCTGCAACTGGCTGATCACCGCATCATGGCGTGGCTTTGCCAGAATCGATACGGTTAGCTGTGACAGCGGTTTATTCATCGCTATCGCGATTTTACGCAGGTTAGTTTCTAGCGGCAGGTCGAGATCGATCTCTCCACGGGCAGCCGGGCCAACAATCAGTTTCTCCATATACATGTCGGGAGCATGCAGAAAGCTGCCTTTATCACCCACGGCCATCACGGCCAGGGCATTAGCCTGGCCAAGCGCCGTCATGCGCGTGCCTTCAATCGGATCGACCGCAATGTCGACCGCATCGCCGCGACCAGTACCGACTTTTTCACCAATATAGAGCATCGGGGCTTCGTCGATTTCGCCTTCACCGATCACAATCTGACCGTCGATTTCAATGGAGTTCAGGACATGGCGCATGGCATGCACAGCTGCGCCGTCAGCCGCATTTTTGTCGCCGCGTCCTAACCAGTGGTAGCCTGCCAGGGCGGCGGCTTCGGTTACGCGGGAAAATTCAATGGCAAGTTCTCGTTTCATGGCATCTACCTGACAAAAACAGGCAGGCAGTGTAACACAGCGGGGCAGAGGGGCGGGGAAAAGGCCCGCGACAGTCAGCGTCGCGGGCATTGATATTACTCTTGTTCTTCCCACGCTTGTGCGCGGGCAACCGCTTTTTTCCAGCCGGCATAACGGAAGTTACGCTCGGTGGTTTCCAGGCTTGGACGGAACTCACGCTCAATAACCGCTTTAGAACGCACTTCATCCAGATCCTGCCAGAAGCCGACAGCCAGACCAGCCAGATACGCAGAACCCAGCGCGGTCACTTCACGCACTTCCGGACGCTCAACCCGGGTGCCGAGGATGTCAGACTGGAACTGCATCAGGAAGTTGTTGGAAACCGCGCCACCATCCACACGCAATGCCTGCAGGCGGGTGTTGGCATCATTCTGCATCGCTTCCAGCACATCACGCGTCTGATAAGCGATCGACTCCAGGGTGGCGCGGATGATGTGGTTGGCGTTTGCGCCGCGCGTCAGACCGAAGATCGCGCCACGGGCATAAGGGTCCCAGTAAGGTGCGCCCAGGCCGGTGAAAGCAGGCACCATGTAAACGCCGTTTGTATCTTTCACTTTCATCGCAAAGTATTCAGAGTCAGCGGCTTCGCTAATTAGCTTCATCTCATCGCGCAGCCATTGAATAGAGGCACCCCCGATAAACACGGCACCTTCCAGCGCATAGTTTACTTCACCGCGCGGGCCACAGGCGATAGTGGTCAGCAGGCCATGCGTCGAGGTCACCGCTTCAGTCCCGGTGTTCATCAGCATAAAGCAGCCGGTGCCGTAGGTATTCTTCGCCATGCCAGGCTGTACACAGAGTTGGCCATACAGCGCGGCTTGCTGGTCACCAGCAATACCGGCGATAGGAATACGTGTACCACCTTTACCGCCGATGTTCGTCTGACCGTAGACTTCAGAAGAAGACTTCACTTCTGGCAGCATTTCGCGCGGAATATCCAGGATATCCAGCATGCGCTGATCCCACTCCAGCTTGTGAATGTTAAACATCATGGTACGGGAGGCGTTGGTATAATCGGTGATATGCACCCGGCCCTGGGTCATTTTCCAGACCAACCAGGTATCGACGGTACCGAATAGCAGCTCGCCACGTTTCGCACGCTCACGCGAGCCTTCAACGTGATCCAGGATCCACTTCACTTTAGTACCGGAGAAGTAGGGGTTAATCACCAGACCGGTGGTGTGCTGGATATACTCTTCCAGTCCCTCTTTCTTCAGTTTGTGACAGTAGTCGGCAGTGCGGGGATCCTGCCAGACGATGGCGTTATAGATCGGCTTGCCGGTCTCTTTTTCCCAGACGATAGCGGTTTCGCGCTGGTTGGTGATACCGATTGCTGCAATCTCATCAGAGCGGATGTCGGCATGTGCCAGGACTTCAACCAGCGTAGAGCTTTGTGAAGCCCAGATATCCATCGGGTCATGCTCAACCCAGCCCGCTTTCGGGTAGATCTGGGTGAATTCGCGCTGCGATACCGCGACGATATTGGAATCGTGGTCGAGAACGACGGCGCGTGAACTGGTTGTGCCCTGATCGAGCGCGACAATATATTTTTTATCTGTGGTAGTCATAAATTCAGTCCTGATGATAAAAGGTGAAACTTACGCTTTACGCTGCTGAGCGCGTGCAACCGGTTTGTCTGCTGGAACGCTTGCAGGTTCCTGTGCGGTCCCTGGCAGGTAGCGGCCAATCAATGTGCGATAACCTACAGCCCCCAGGCAGGCACCAACGAGCGGGCCAAAAATCGGCACGAGGAAGTAAGGGATGTCACGACCACCGGTAAAGGCCACGTTACCCCAGCCTGCCAGCCATGCGAAGATCTTCGGTCCGAAATCACGAGCTGGGTTAAGGGCGAAGCCGGTCAGAGGACCCATTGAGCCACCGATAACCGCGACCAGCAGGCCAATCAGTAGAGGAGCCAGTGGACCACGAGGAATGCCGTTACCGTCATCCGTCAGACCCATAATGACAGCCATTAATACTGCCGTGATGACCATCTCAACCAGGAACGCCTGGCCTACACCGATGTGGGGGTTAGGGTAGGTTGAGAAGATGCTTGCCAGGTCGAGACTTTCAACCGTGCCGCGCACCATCTGGTGGCTCTGCTCGTAATCAATAAACAGGCTGTAGTAGAGACCGTATACCAGCGCCGCTGCACAAAAGGCACCGGCAATCTGCGATACGATATAAGGCAGAACTTTACGTCCTTCAAAATTAGCAAACAGGCAGAGTGCAACGGTAATTGCCGGGTTCAGGTGCGCACCCGAAATGCCTGCGGTAAGGTAGGCGGCCATGGAAACGCCCAGACCCCAGATAATGCAGATTTCCCACTGACCGAAAGCGGCACCGGCGAGTTTCAGTGCAGCCACACAGCCTGCGCCAAAGAAAATAATCAAGCCTGTCCCCAGAAATTCGGCAATACACTGACCTTTGAGCATGTTAGTTGTCTGACTCATAATAGTGGTTCCTGAAGCGAGGTTAAATTTTATCAGTTTTTGTTCTCATTCCATGAGGCACCCGGCTTTAATGTAGGGCTGATGTGAATTTATCGTTAACGAACATAAACGAGAAATAGCGAAATCGTTTTTTGTGTACTGCGTCATAAAAATGCGCGTTTTCGCGTATTCTGGTTTTCTTTAGCCATTATTCGCGCCTCATGACAGGGATCACGGGCCAATGCCAAAACACAGCCGCAGTAAGCGCAGCGTAAATTCAGGGATTGGCTGAAAAGTGTTACAGACTGCGCCCGCAGCGGCCGCGTTGCTGGACTTGCGGGGTGAGGCTACATACAATCGGGACAACGTTGCTGGCTTAAGCTGGCATCATCAACGCCTTGCAGGAATTTAGGAGAGGTCAGAAAGATGTCATTTGAAGTGTTTGAGAAACTGGAAGCGAAAGTACAGCAGGCGATTGATACCATCACCCTGTTGCAGATGGAAATCGAAGAGCTGAAAGAGCAGAACAACTCATTGCGTAACGATGCGCAACAAGTCGCGGGCAACCACGATGCACTGATGCGTGAAAATCAGCACCTGAAAGAAGAGCAACACGTGTGGCAGGAACGTCTGCGTGCTTTGCTGGGAAAAATGGAAGAGGTTTGAAGCCTCAGCTGATGTGAAAAACGGGTGCTTTGGCACCCGTTTTCATTTCTGGTCTGGCCTATTCGAAGTCCAGCGCATCCTCTGATAGAATGATACCGGTGTTATCGGCATAGAGATGGTCGCCGGAGAAGAAGGTGACGCCGCCGAAATTGACGCGCACATCGCTTTCCCCAATCCCTTCACCCGCAGCCCCTGCAGGAATTGCCGCAATTGCCTGAATGCCAATCTCCAGCTCTTCCAGCTCATCAACCTGGCGTACTGAACCGTAAATCACCAAACCTTCCCACTCGTTGGTGGCTGCCAGGCGTGCCAGCTGCGCATCCACCAGCGCACGACGCACTGAGCCGCCCCCATCAATCACCAGTACCCGACCCCGGCCATTCTCTTCCAGCAGGTCGTAGAGTAAGCCGTTGTCTTCAAAGCATTTCACTGTGGTAATCTGACCACCAAATGAAGTGCGCCCACCAAAATTTGAAAAAAGCGGCTCAACAACATTCACTTCTTCATGGTAGATATCGCAGAGTTCAGATGTATCGTATTTCATAAGGGTTTCGTCTGTTTGCCACAGGAAGGGTAAGTATATCGCTATATGCAGATTGTTGGCAAAATCATCAGTATGAAAAAAGCATCGTTCGATCAAGAACATGCATAAAAAAGCCCAGCCAGTTAAGGTGGGCTTCTGAAATGCGCTGAATCAGTGAATCAGAGAATGAAGCGGCTAAGGTCTTCGTCAGCCACCAGTTCATCCAGATGTTTACCGACATAATCAGCATCGATGGTGACAGATTCACCGTGACGATCGCTGGCGTCATACGAAATATCTTCCATCAGACGCTCTAGTACGGTATGCAGGCGGCGCGCACCGATATTTTCGGTAGTTTCGTTGACCTGCCATGCTGCTTCAGCAATCCGGCGAATACCTTCTTCGGTGAACTCAATGTTCACGCCCTCGGTATTCATCAGTGCTTTATACTGCACGGTAATCGAGGCATTGGGTTCTGTCAGGATGCGCTGGAAATCATTTACGGTCAGCGCCTGCAGTTCGACACGGATAGGCAAACGCCCCTGCAGTTCCGGAATCAGATCGGAAGGGCTGGCAACCTGGAATGCACCTGAAGCGATAAACAGGATGTGGTCTGTTTTCACCATGCCATGCTTAGTCGAGACGGTACAGCCTTCAACCAGCGGCAGCAGGTCGCGCTGAACGCCTTCGCGTGATACATCCGGGCCGCCGGCATTCTGGCCACCGCGCTTACAGATTTTGTCGATCTCATCGATAAACACAATCCCGTGCTGCTCAACGGCATCAATGGCGTCCTGCTTAAGCTCTTCCGGGTTAACCAGCTTTGCCGCTTCTTCTTCAATCAGCAGCTTCATTGCCTCTTTGATCTTCAGCTTGCGGGCTTTCTGCTTCTGGCCGCCGAGATTCTGGAACATCGACTGCAGCTGACTGGTCATCTCTTCCATACCTGGAGGCGCCATAATTTCGACACCAGGGCCGCTGGCGGCGAGGTCGATCTCAATCTCTTTATCATCCAGCTGGCCTTCGCGTAGCTTCTTGCGGAACGACTGGCGTGCCGCAGAAGGTTCGGCACTCTGCTCTGACTGGCCCCAGTTGTTTTTCGCTGGCGGAATCAGCACATCAAGAATGCGCTCTTCTGCCATCTCTTCGGCACGGTATTTGTTCTTTTCAATTGCCTGACTGCGCACCATCTTAATGGCCGAATCTGTCAGATCACGAATGATAGAGTCCACTTCTTTACCGACATAACCCACTTCGGTAAATTTGGTCGCCTCTACTTTGATAAATGGCGCATTGGCCAGCTTAGCCAGACGGCGAGCAATTTCGGTTTTACCGACACCGGTCGGACCGATCATCAGGATGTTTTTTGGGGTCACTTCATGGCGCAGCTCCTCGTCAAGCTGCATGCGGCGCCAGCGGTTGCGCAGTGCAATAGCCACGGCGCGCTTGGCGCTATCCTGGCCGATAATAAAGCGGTTCAGTTCGCTGACGATTTCGCGTGGAGTCATCTCAGACATATTAATACCCTTACGCCCTGGAAGTTAATTCTTCGAAATTAACGTTATGGTTAGTGTAAATGCAGATATCACCCGCGATATTCAGCGACTTCTCGACGATGTCGCGCGCGCCCATCTCGGTATTCTCCAGCAGCGCACGTGCCGCTGCCTGGGCGAAAGGCCCACCGGAGCCGATGGCGATCAGATCATTTTCGGGCTGGATGACGTCACCGTTACCGCTGATGATCAGTGAGGCTGACTCATCCGCTACTGCCAGTAAGGCTTCAAGGCGACGCAGCATACGGTCAGTACGCCAGTCTTTGGCCAGTTCCACCGCAGCTTTCACCAGATGGCCCTGATGCATTTCCAGTTTACGTTCGAAAAGTTCAAACAGGGTGAAGGCGTCTGCGGTGCCGCCAGCAAATCCGGCAATCACTTTATCGTTGTATAAACGACGCACTTTTTTAACGTTGCCTTTCATTACGGTATTGCCGAGCGTAGCCTGGCCATCACCACCAATCACTACCTGGCCGTTGCGTCGTACACTTACTATTGTTGTCACGGGCAGACCCCTTGTTGCCGTCGGAAAGGGACTCCACGCACCGGGCGCGGAGTATCATGCAACAGATATGGGGCGGCTTTGGCGGGTTTCAACCCCCGACGGAGAGTGGAATACAGCTGGAGTGTCCGGAACTACGCAGACGTTTCAGGGTGCTGTCGGCGGAAGCGCGGTCTTTATAAGGACCGATAACCACACGATTCCAGCCGCCACCGGTGGTAATACGGCTTTCAAATCCTTCAAAGGCTAAGCCTGCGCGCACCGATTCAGCCTGGTCAGTTCCCTTAAACGAACCACACTGTACCATCCAGCGCTGCGAAGAGGCTTTCTCAGCCGGTTTCGCCTTCGCGGTCTCCTGCGGTTTTGACTGCACTTCCGGTTCCCGCGTGATGGGCGCAGGCTGCGTCTGGCGCTGTACGTTCTGCTGCTGACGCTGTTGTTGCTGCAACTGCTGTTGGCGTTGTTGTTGCTGCTGAGCCTGCAACTGCTGACGTTGCTGCTGCTGAACTTGTTGCTGCTGAACTTGTTGCTGCTGGCGTTGCAACTGCTGCTGATGTTGCAGCGTCTGTTGACGTTGCGCCGGCGTCTGTTCGTTCCACGGCACTTCGTTGAGCTGTGTTGGCTGCTGACGCATATCAGCCTGCATCTGCTCGAGCAATTGACGCTGCTCGTCGGTCAGTTGTGTCTGCGACTTCACTTCGCCACCTGAAGAGGGTTCGATAGGCGTCGGAACGGTGACCTGACGGTTCTCCAGCTCTTTGATATATTTCCAGCGCTCTTCTGGTTTCGGCGGTAAGCCATTGCCGTTGGCTTTATGATCCGTAATGACCGGCACGTCCTCTTTTTTGTGATGTGCCAGGAACCATAAACCACCGGCAAAGGTCACCAACACTGCGACCGCCAGTACAATCATCAATTTAGATGTTCCCGAACCGCCTTTGCTCTTCTTGCCGCGGCTCGGGCTTTTTTTGCGACGCGTCCCTGTTGAACGCCCGCGGCCTACGTAATCTTTTTGTGCCACTCTCGTTCTTATACCCTTCAAAATAGTGCCAGATGGGCGAAATAATAATTTTTACGCGCCCGGCAAGGAGTCCGCCATGTTACTTAAGGGCCGGAACTTTGACCAGCAGTGTTCGCTTTAAGAATCTACTGAAAAAATCAGAGGAATACGCTTATTTTTCACGCTTTTTAGCGCGCGCAGTGCTGCCACGAATGGTTAAACCTGCATCCAGCAGTCGCGATCCGCTGATGACCCGTTGACCATTTAACTCATCCAGCAGCAGAAGCATCGCTTCCCGACCGATCAGGTAACGTGGCTGTGTTACCGTTGTCAGCGGCGGCTCGCAGTAGCGGGATAACTCAATGTCATCAAATCCGACTACAGAGAGATCCTCTGGTATTCGCAGTCCGCAGCGTCTGGCCTGATTCATTGCGCCAAGCGCCATAATATCGCTGTGGCAGAACAGCGCGCGCGGAGGTTGCGGTAGGGTCATTAGCTGATTCATGGCGGCAACGCCCGCTTCAAACGTGAAGTCACCGCGCACTATATAGGTGGGATCGACCGTCAGCCCGCTGCGACGCATCGCCTGTACATATCCCTGCAGTCGATACTGACAGAGCGGCATCTCTTCCGGCCCGGCGATACAGGCGATCTGCGTGTGACCTAACTGCAGTAAATGATTTACCGCTTCAAACGCGGCGGTCAGGTTATCAATGTGGACCGTGGGCAACGACATTTCCGGCGCAAACTCATTCGCCATCACCATGGGCGGTAAGTTGCGTTGCTCATCAATGCTGGCATCAAAAGGCAGTTGTGAGCCGAGCAGCACCATGCCATCGATCTGTCGCGTAACCATCAGGTTGAGAAAGGTTCTCTCCTGCTGATTCTGATGGGCGCAATCACCAATCAGCACCAGGTAGCCCTCTTCGGCTGCCGTGACTTCGACGCCACGAATGATTTCACTAAAGAAGGGATCGCAGATGTCAGGAACAATGACCAGTATGGTACGCGTCTCATTACGACGCGCATTGCGCGTGGGGCCATGTGCTGCATAGCCGATGGCGGCAACCGCCTGTTCGACTTTCTGGCGAGTAGCCGCAGAAACCTTCTCCGGATTCATCAGCGCACGCGATACGGTGGCGGTTGAGACGCCCGCATGTTCCGCGACATCCTTCATCGTGGCAGCGGACGGTTGTTGATTCTGCTCCAACACATGCTCCTGACGCGTTATGGCGCGTTCGATTCTGTTTTTGCCTGACCTGAAGGCAAACCGGGTACATTGTTAACGATTGGCCAGCTGGTTGTTACTTAATTTGCATAAAAATTGTGACTTATGCGACATTTTTCGATCTGGCTCGCAGTGTCAGTTTAAATCAGCTCTCGGTAGGGTCGATATCCAGCGTCCATTTCACTTTGCGCGCGGCGGGCAGTGTTGAAACCAGCGGCAACGAACTGCTCAGCAACTGTTGCAGACGCTGGCGGGAAGGATGCTGCAGTAGCAGTTGCCAGCGCCAGCGTCCACTGCGCTTTGGCTGCAAGGCAGGTAATGGACCCATAAACCACATCGCCTTATCGTTCAGCGGGCTTGCCTCCAGCAAATTACGGAGTTGTTGCAGGAATTCCGCCGCCTGCTGGTTATCCATATCTTCAGCGCGGAACAGAGCATGGCGGCTCCAGGGCGGCAGGTGAACCGCCTGTCGCTCCAGCAGCGCCTGTTGGGCGAACGCTGAATAGCCCTGGTGTAGCAGTGTCTGCAGTAGCGGATGTTCCGGGTGGTGAGTCTGAAGCAACACTTCCCCCTGTTTGCCAGCTCGACCAGCTCGACCAGCGACCTGGGTATAGAGCTGAGCAAAGCGTTCCGCCGCACGAAAATCGGCTGAGAACAGCGCGCCATCGACATCCAGCAGCGACACCAGCGTGACATCGGGGAAGTGGTGGCCTTTGGCCAGCATCTGGGTGCCGACCAGGATGCGTGCGCCGCCGCGATGGACGTCAGCCAGATGCTGCTCCAGCGCGCCTTTGCGGCTGGTGGTATCACGATCAATTCGCGACACCGGCACGCCAGGGAAGAGCGTGCCAAGCTGCTGCTCCAGTTGCTCAGTGCCAACGCCTACCGGCAGCAAATGAGTTGAACCACACTGCGGGCATTGATTGGGAAGCGGACGCTGGCTGTCGCAATGGTGGCAGCGTAGCTGGCGATGGTGCTGATGCAGCGTGTAGTAGCGGTCACAGCGGGTACACTCGGCAATCCAGCCGCAATCGTGACAGAGCAGGACGGGCGAAAAGCCGCGGCGGTTAAGAAACAGCAGCACCTGATTATTGGCCTGCAGATGCTGTCGCATTTTACCAATCAGGCCAGGAGCCAGGCCGCCCGTCAACTGCACACCTTTTAAGTCGATAAGCTGTTGCAGTGCCGGTCTGGCGTTGCCGGCGCGCTTTGTCAGGTCAAGTTGGCGATACTTGCCGCTACGGACATTGTGCAGCGTCTCCAGAGCGGGCGTCGCCGATCCCATGACAATCGGGATATCCTCTTCATGCGCGCGGAAGACGGCCAGATCGCGCGCCTGATAGCGCCAGCCTTCCTGCTGTTTATAGGAGCTATCATGTTCTTCATCAATAATGATTACGCCAGGGCGGGCCAGCGGCGTAAACAGCGCCGATCGGGTTCCAATCACAATCGCCGTTTCGCCACGCCGCGCACGTAACCAGACCGCCAGCCGCTCACTGTCGTTTAATGCCGAATGCAGCACATCGATGGGTGCATCAAAACGTTCGCGAAAACGGGCGATAGTTTGCGGGGTTAAGCCAATCTCGGGCACCAGCACCAGCGCCTGTTTACCGCGTGCCAGTACATTTTCCAGCACGCTGAGGTAAACTTCCGTTTTGCCAGAGCCGGTGATGCCCGCCAGCAGCCAGGCTGCATAATGTTCATCATCTGCCCGAATCGCACCCACGGCCATCGCCTGATCGGTATTCAGTCGCAGGCGTTCACCTTTTACTGCATACGTGGTACGCCATTCGTGCATCTGCGGCTGATGCTCATGCAGTTCGCATAACGCTTTGGCCCGCAGTGCCTGCAGCGTCGCATCCGTGAGGTCGTGTTCGCTGACCTGATGACGATAGAGCGGTTGCTGACGCAGTGTAGCCAGCGCCTGCTGCTGTTTGGGTGCCCGCTTTAAACTTTCCGGCCCGGTTACCCGGCCCTGCTCGGTGATTTCCCAGCGCCATAAAGGATTGTCCTGCGCCGCTTTGCCCTGACGCAGCAGCACCGGAATAGCATGGCTCAACACTTCTCCCTGCGGCGAGTGATAGTAGCTGGCGGCCCAGTTAAGAATGCGCCACAGCGACGGGGGATAGAGTGACTCACTATCCAGCACCTCGATCACGTGCTTGAGTTGTGCTTCTGGCAGATCGCTGCTGTCACGAAAGGCGACCACAATCCCGATCATCCTGCGATTGCCAAAGGGCACACTTACGCGACCACCAATGACCGGCTGCGCGCCCAGTGGCGGCAGATAATCAAACAGGCGGGGCACAGGGACGGGCAGGGCAACCTGGACTACGGGCATAACTCTCTCTTTCCGGCTCAATCATCGGGGAAGCTAGTGTACACGCAGACCCTGACGGCGGGTATCTCAGGAGATATTTGCAGCAATCAGAAGTTACCTGTATTATATGCCGCCTTCGGTAAGAAAGATCTGGCCGGAGTACACCCTATAATGTTCAACAGCGTGTGGTGCTGTGCAGGTTAATGCCTGGCACGGAGAGCGACACGGCCTTCTATGAGGTTTCCCATGAAACAAGGTATTCACCCGAAATACGAAGCAGTTACTATCAAATGTACCTGCGGCAACGAGATCCACACCCGTTCAACACTGACTCACGAACTGAACCTGGACGTTTGTGGCAAATGTCACCCGTTCTATACCGGTAAGCAGCGTGAAGTGGCAACAGGTGGCCGTGTTGACCGCTTTAACAAGCGTTTCAGCGTGCCAGGCGCTAAAAAATAAGATTAAAAGGCACCTGAACCTGTGGGTTCGGCGGCAAAAAAACCCAGCTTCGGCTGGGTTTTTTTATGGCTGGGGCATTAATACTCCCAGGTATCGGGATCAACACCCATCTGGCGCATGATTGCTTTTGCTTCTTCCGGAATCTCATCACTGCGCTCTTTGCGCAGGTCAACGTCATCCGGCAGCGGCTGACCCGTAAAAGCATGTAAAAAGGCTTCGCAAAGCAGTTCGCTGTTGGTGGCGTGACGCAGGTTGTTCACCTGCCGACGGGTACGCTCATCCGTTAAAATCTTCAGCACGCTCAATGGGATAGATACTGTAATCTTCTTGACCTGCTCGCTCTTCTTACCGTGCTCAGCGTACGGGCTGATATATTCGCCGTTCCATTCAGCCATGGGTTACCTTAATTAATAAACGTTAAATGTGAGGAAATCAGCGGATTATGCCTGATTTTTTCCTGCCTGGCCCCTGATAAGGCGGGTTTTCTTCGCTCATTGCCTCTGCATGACAGAGGGGAACGCCAGGCGATGACGCATAATTTTAGCGGTTATTGCGTTTTTGCTCAATCTATACGCAAAGACATTTAGATGTCCAGATGTATTGACGTCTAATTAGGGGGTGATATCCTGTGGACTACATTTTATTCACTCTTCAGGAACAATTCGCTCATGACGCATAAACCGGCAACCATCGCAGTGCGCAGCGGTTTGAATGATGACGAGCAGTATGGCTGCGTTGTCCCGCCAATCCACCTCTCGACGACCTATAACTTCCTGGATTTCAATGAGCCTCGTGCGCATGACTATTCCCGTCGAGGTAACCCCACTCGTGATGTCGTACAGCGCACGCTGGCGGAACTGGAAGGTGGAGCGGGTGCGGTATTAACCAATACCGGGATGTCAGCGATTCACCTGGTCACAACAGTGTTCCTGAAGCCTGGCGATCTGCTGGTTGCACCACACGACTGTTATGGCGGCAGTTATCGGCTGTTTGACAGCCTGAGCAAGCGCGGCGCTTATCGGGTGAAATTTGTCGATCAGGGCGACCCGGTGTCGTTGCAGGCAGCACTGGATGAAAAACCCAAACTGGTGCTGATTGAAAGCCCCAGCAATCCGCTGCTGCGTGTGGTGGATATCCGTGCGATTTGCGCCGCTGCGCGCGCTGCGGGTGCCATTAGCGTGGTGGACAACACCTTTATGAGTCCGGCGTTGCAGAATCCTTTGGCGCTGGGTGCAGATCTGGTGATCCACTCCTGTACCAAATACCTCAACGGCCACTCTGATGTGGTGGCGGGCGCAGTGATTGCCAAAGATCCGCAACTGGCCACCGACCTGGCCTGGTGGGCGAATAACATTGGTGTGACTGGCGCGGCGTTTGACAGTTATCTGCTGCTGCGCGGAATTCGTACGCTTTCGCCGCGCATTGCGGCCGCGCAACGTAACGCACTCGCGATTGTGGCGTATCTGAAGCAGCAGAAGCGGGTGAAAAAGTTGTATCATCCTTCGCTGCCGGAAAACGCCGGACACGAACATGCAGTACGTCAGCAGCGCGGCTTTGGCGCCATGCTGAGTTTCGAGGTCGACGGTGATGAGGCGCTGCTGCGCCGCTTCCTGAAAGCGTTGCGGCTATTTACGCTGGCGGAATCGCTGGGTGGAGTAGAGAGTCTGATCTCCCATACCGCCACCATGACGCACGCGGGGATGTCGGCAGAAGCACGCGCGGCAGCAGGCATTTCCGATACGCTGCTACGGGTTTCTGTCGGCATTGAAGATCACGAAGATTTAATTGCCGATCTGGATAATGCATTCCGGGTCGCAGCTGAGGGTTAAGCATGACGATTTCAGCAGGCGCGGGAACGCCGAACATCAGGCAGTTGCATAAGTTTGGCGGCAGTAGTCTGGCCGATGCGCGCTGCTATCAGCGCGTTGCCAGCATTATGGCGGACTACAGCCAGCCGGGCGACCTGATGGTGGTCTCTGCCGCAGGTTCAACCACCAATCAGCTGATTAGCTGGCTGAAGTTAAGCCAGAACGATCGGCTTTCTGCGCACCAGGTGCAACAGACCTTACGGCGCTACCAGAGCGAACTGATCAGTGCGCTGCTGCCTGCTGACATGGCGGAACCTTTAATCACCGCGTTTATTCGCGATCTGGAAAAGCTGGCCGCACTGCTGGATGCGCCGATAACCGATGCGGTCTATGCCGAAGTGGTCGGGCACGGTGAAGTCTGGTCGGCACGCCTGATGTCTGCGGTACTGAGTCAGCGTGATATGCAAGCCTGCTGGCTGGATGCGCGTGAGTTTCTGCGGGCTGAACGTGCTGCTCAACCGCAGGTGGATGAGGGTAAATCCTGGCCCCTGCTGCAGACTTTGCTGGCGCAGCATCCACATAAGCGCATCGTGGTGACCGGATTTATCAGCCGTAACAACGCCGGTGAAACCGTTTTGCTTGGCCGCAACGGCTCCGACTATTCCGCTACCCAGATTGGCGCACTGGCGGGTGTTGGACGTGTGACCATCTGGAGCGATGTGGCGGGCGTTTACAGCGCCGATCCCCGCAAAGTCTCTGACGCCTGTCTGCTGCCGCTGTTAAGGCTGGATGAAGCCAGTGAGCTGGCGCGCCTGGCTGCACCGGTGCTGCACACCCGTACGCTACAGCCGGTTTCAGGCAGCGATATCGACCTGCAACTGCGCTGCAGTTATCAGCCGGAGCAGGGCTCAACGCGCATTGAGCGCGTGCTGGCCTCCGGTACCGGCGCGCGTATCGTGACCAGCCATGATGATATTTGCCTGATTGAGATTCAGCTGCCAGAGCAGCATGACTTCGCCATTCTGCACAAAGAGATAGACCTTCTGCTTAAGCGGGCGCAGCTGCGCCCGCTGGCGTTTGGCGTCCATCCGGACCGTCAATTGTTGCAGCTTTGCTACACCTCCGAAGTGGTCAACAGCGCCTTTACACTGCTACAGGATGCCGGTTTACCGGGCCATCTGCAGCTACGCGACGGTCTGGCGCTGGTGGCACTGGTTGGCGCTGGTGTTACCCGCAATCCGTTGCATACCCATCGCTTCTGGCAGCAGTTAAAGGATCAGCCAATTGAGTTCATCTGGCAGTCAGAAGAGCACATCAGCGTGGTCGCGGTGCTACGTTTCGGCCCGACTCAGCATCTGATTCAGGGACTGCATCAGTCGCTGTTCCGGGCCGAAAAGCGTATCGGTCTGATGCTGTTTGGCAAAGGTAATATCGGCTCACGCTGGCTGGAACTGTTTGCCCGCGATCAGGATACGCTGTCAGCGCGTACCGGCTTTGAATTTGTGCTGGCGGGCGTTGCGGACAGCAGTCGCAGCCTGCTGAGCTATGAAGGACTGGATGCCAGCCGTGCACTCGCCTTCTTTGATGATGAAGCGGTAGAACGTGATGAAGAGTCACTGTTCCTGTGGATGCGTGCTCACCCGTTTGATGACCTGGTCGTACTGGATGTCACTGCCAGCACACCGCTGGCGCAGCAATATCTCGACTTCGCCAGCCACGGTTTTCACGTTATCAGCGCCAATAAGGTCGCGGGTGCGTCTGACAGTCAGACCTGGCGGCAGATTCGCGATGCTTTCACCAAAACCGGGCGTCACTGGCTCTATAACGCCACCGTTGGCGCAGGTCTGCCAATCAACTACACGGTGCGCGATCTGCGTGACAGCGGTGATACCATTCTGGCGATCAGCGGGATCTTCTCCGGAACGTTATCGTGGCTGTTCCTGCAGTTTGATGGCACGGTGCCTTTTACCGAGCTGGTAGATCAGGCGTGGCAGCAGGGTTTAACCGAGCCCGATCCGCGTGCCGATCTCTCGGGTCAGGATGTGATGCGCAAACTGGTGATCCTTGCGCGGGAGGCAGGCTACAACATTGAGCCGGATCAGGTGCGGGTTGAATCGCTGGTGCCCAATAACTGTCAGCAGGGATCAGTTGACCACTTCTTTGAAAATGGCGAAGAACTCAATGAGCAGATGCTGCAGCGGCTGGAAGCGGCGCAGGAGATGGACCTGGTGCTGCGTTACGTTGCCCGTTTTGATGCCAATGGCAAGGCGCGCGTAGGCGTTGAGGCGGTGCGTCCGGAACATCCTTTGGCCTCGCTGCTGCCCTGCGACAATGTCTTTGCGATTGAGAGTCGCTGGTACCGCGACAACCCGCTAGTGATCCGAGGGCCGGGCGCGGGCCGGGATGTCACCGCAGGCGCTATCCAGTCAGATATTAATCGCCTCGCGCAACTGCTGTAATTCCTCATCCTCATCCTCATCCTCATCCTCATCCTCAGGCGCTTCGGCGCCTGTTTTCAATGCGTTATCTCTGCCCTGTTGAAACGCCTTCATGTTGATTGAAAAATGATCACGGCCGTTGACCTTTTTTGCGTTGACGGCACACTCAGATTGCGTCACTTTGAACATCTGGACGTCTAAACGTGTAGATGTTCGCAGGCCGATTATTAATCGATGAGGATGCAGGATGAGTTTCTTTCATGCCAATCAGCGCGAAGCGCTAAACCAGAGCCTGGCTGAACTGAACGGGCAAATAAACGTTTCATTTGAGTTCTTCCCACCTCGTACCAGCGAAATGGAAGAGACCCTGTGGACCTCAATCGATCGCCTGAGCAGTCTGAAACCGAAATTCGTTTCTGTTACCTACGGCGCGAACTCCGGCGAACGTGATCGCACCCACAGCATTATCAAAGGTATTAAAGATCGTACCGGCCTGGAGGCTGCACCCCACCTAACCTGTGTCGATGCTACGCGGGAAGAACTGCGCACCATCGCTCAGGATTACTGGAACAACGGCATCCGTCACATTGTGGCGCTACGTGGCGATCTGCCTCCAGGCAGCGGTAAGCCAGACATGTACGGCAGCGATCTGGTTTCGCTGCTGAAAGAGGTCGGAGAGTTTGATATTTCCGTCGCCGCTTATCCGGAAGTGCATCCTGAAGCAAAAAGCGCTCAGGCCGATCTGATTAATCTGAGGCGAAAAGTTGATGCAGGCGCAAATCGGGCCATTACCCAGTTTTTCTTCGATGTTGAAAGCTATCTGCGTTTCCGCGATCGCTGTGTCGCGACCGGCATTGACGTGGAAATTGTGCCGGGCATTCTGCCGGTCTCTAACTTCAAACAGCTGCAACGCTTTGCTACTTTAACCCATGTTCGCGTGCCGGGCTGGATGAGCGCGATGTTTGCTGGTCTGGATGATGACCCGGAAACACGCAAAATGGTGGGGGCTAATATTGCGATGGATATGGTGAAAATCCTGTCACGCGAAGGGGTGAAAGATTTCCATTTTTACACGCTGAACCGTGCCGAAATGAGTTACGCGATCTGCCATACCTTAGGGGTGCGTCCTGCAGCAGCAGCGGCTTAACGCCTCCGCTTCAGCCAATAAAAAAGTCGGGAGAGGCCCGACTTTTTTGTTTTTGCTGGCTGGCGCCGCTGACGATTGTCAGCGCCTGACCACAGTTAACCGGTGTTACGCATGCCTGCCGCCACACCTGCAATGGTGACCATCAGTGCCTGTTCAACGCGGGCATCCGGTTCATCGCCACGTGCTTCCTGCTCGCGTGAACGATGCAGCAGTTCCGCCTGAAGTACGTTGAGCGGGTCAGTATAGACGTTACGCAGCGCAATCGACTCGGCAATCCACGGCTGGTCAGCCATCAGGTGTGAGTCGTTGGCAATGGTGAGTACCGCTTTGATATCCGCATCAAGCTGATCGCGCAACTGCTTGCCCAGCGACCAGAGTGATTTGTCGACCAGGCGCTGATCGTAATATTCCGCCAGCCACAGGTCCGCTTTTGAGAACACCATCTCCAGCATACCCAGACGGGTGGAGAAGAATGGCCAGTCGCGGCACATCGCTTCCAGCTGATCCTGATGACCCGCCATCATCGCCTGCTGCAGGGCAGCCCCGGCACCCAGCCAGGCGGGCAGCATCAGACGGTTTTGCGTCCAGGCGAAAATCCACGGAATGGCACGCAACGACTCCACGCCGCCGGTGGGGCGGCGCTTTGCCGGACGTGAGCCGAGCGGTAATTTACCCAGTTCCTGCTCCGGCGTCGCCGAGCGGAAATAAGGCACGAAGTCAGCATTTTCACGCACATAACCTCGATACATCGCACAGGAGTCAGTAGAGAGCTGATCCATGATGTCGCGCCATTCGCGTTTTGGCTCCGGCGGCGGCATCAGGTTTGCTTCCAGAATCGCACCGGTATAGAGCGACAGACTGGCGATGGTTACAGCAGGTAAGCCATACTTAAAGCGTATCATCTCCCCCTGTTCGGTCACGCGCAAACCGCCGCGCAGGCTGCCGGGCGGTTGTGACAGCAGTGCGGCATGGGCGGGGGCGCCGCCACGGCCTATGCTGCCACCGCGTCCGTGAAACAGCGTCAGTGAAATACCGGCCTTCTCACAGGTTTTAATCAGGGCATCCTGCGCCTGATATTGCGCCCAGCTGGCGGCCATCACACCGGCATCTTTCGCCGAGTCAGAATAGCCAATCATCACCATCTGTTTGCCCTGAATAAAGCCACGATACCAGTCGATACTCAGCAGCTGGCTCATCACGTCATTAGCGTTGTTAAGGTCATCAAGTGTTTCGAATAGCGGTGCGACCGGCATGGCGTAGCCGATACCTGCTTCTTTCAGCAGAAGATGCACGGCCAGCACGTCAGAAGGCGTTTTCGCCATGGAGATAACATAGGCGGCGATAGAACCCTGTGGCGCTTCAGCCGCGACGCGACAGGTCTCCAGCACTTCACGCGTTTCATCGCTGGGTTCCCAGCTGCGAGGCAGCAGCGGGCGCTTGGAGTTCAGTTCACGGATCAGGAAGGCCTGCTTGTCCGCCTCGGACCAGCTTTCATAATCGCCAAGACCCAGATAGCGGGTCACCTCAGCGATCGCTTCAGTGTGACGGGTACTCTCCTGACGCAGATCGATACGTACCAGCGGCACACCGAAGCATTTCACGCGGCGCAGCGTATCGAGCAACTGACCGTTGGCGATAATGCCCATGCCGCACTTTTGCAGTGACTGATAGATGGCAAACAGCGGATCCCACAGCTGATCGTTGGAGACCAGCAGATCGGCCGGACGCGGCAGACGTTCACCTTTCAGGCGATGTTCCAGGAATGACTGGGTAGTCATTAACTGGCTGCGCAGACGTTTCAGGATCACACGATAGGGTTCAAGCGCTTCCGGGTCGCCGCTGAGCTCGCGAATCTCTTCAGTGCATTCGGACATCGACAGCTCGGAGATCAATACGCCGATATCGCGCAGGAACAGGTCAGTGGCTTTCCAGCGACTCAGTTGCATAACATGGCGGGTAATCGCCGCCGTAACGTTAGGATTACCGTCGCGGTCGCCCCCCATCCATGAAGTGAACTGAACCGGCACGAAATCGACTGGCAACTTGATGCCGAATGCCTCTTCGACCTGCTCGTTCAGCTCACGCAGGAAGGCGGGCACGCCTTCCCACAGGCTGTTTTCCACCACCGCAAAGCCCCATTTGGCTTCGTCGATAGGGGTCGGACGATATTTGCGGATCTCATCGGTGTGCCATGCTTGTGCGACCAGCTGACGCAGACGGCGCATAATCTGATTACGTTCGTAGTCGGAAACGTCGCTGTGATCGAGCTGTTTCAGGCAGCTGTTAACCTCGACCAGCTTGTGAATCAGCGTACGGCGGGTGATTTCGGTCGGGTGCGCAGTCAGCACCAGCTCCAGTGACAGCGACTCAATGGCCGCAAGGATGTCGCTTTCGCTGATATCTTTCTGCTGCTTCAGGGTATCAAAAGTCTTTTTCAGCAGTTCAGGATGGTTCGCACCCTCGCCACTCTGCGAGATGGTCTGATACTGCTCAGCCACGTTAGTGAGGTTCAGAAACTGGCTAAAAGCGCGTGCAACCGGTAAGAGCTCCTCGTTGGAGAGGTTCTGCAGCGTATTAAGCAGTTCTTTACGATGAGTGTCATTTCCTGCACGGGATGACTTGGAGAGCTTACGGATGGTTTCAACCTGGTCGAGGATGTTCTCTCCAAGTGTATCCTTAATCGTATCCCCGAGCAGTTTGCCGAGCATACTGACATTACTTCTCATTGCGGAATATTGTTCGTTCATTGGACCCTGACACCCTTATCGTCTTGGAAAACTTCTACACCCGCCCTTTAAGGCAGCAGAAAATCAGCAACATTGTGTTCCCGATAATCTATAGGGAACCGACTTCGTTGCTGCCTGTCCGCATTCTGAAACGCTCAGGATAATCACCCGGTGGGCATAACATCGTCTTTTATCTAGCCACGTAAAGTTGCGTTCGTCAAATGCGTTAAAGTGCGCTGAAGATGTAGCTAACTAACGGAAATTCGTAGAATTTATCGGGAAGGAAGTGGGATAAGTTATTCTTATTGTTAAATCCCACAGAATGAGGGGGCATTTTACTGTTAATGCAGTGAAATGCCCCATTTACTGTTAATCAGTGACAAAAATGCTGCACAACCTGAGTGATAAGCGCCTGCGTAGGCTTAATAAATGCAGTATCAATAAATTCATCTGGCTGATGTGCCTGATTAATCGAACCCGGACCCAGTACCAGCGTCGGGCAGAGCTGCTGAATAAAGGGCGCTTCAGTGCAGTAGTTGACCACCTCGGTTGGTGTACCAAGCAATTTCTCTACCACACTGACCAGTTTATGGTTGGCCGGGCACTCATAGCCAGGAATCGGAGGATGCAGTTCGGCCACCGTTACACGACCTGGCCAGCGTGCACTGACCGGGGCCAGCGCCTCATTCAGTAGCCCATCGAGATCGACCAGCGACAGGCCCGGCAACGGACGGATATCCATATGCAGTTCACAGCAGGCGCAGATACGGTTAGCGGCGTCTCCGCCATGAATATGGCCGAAATTCATGGTGGGGTAGGGAATGGCAAAGCCGTCATGGTGATAACGCTCCTGCAGCGTATTGCGCAGTTGCATCAGATGGGTGATCGACTCATGCATCAGTTCAATGGCATTGACGCCTCGCGCCGGATCGCTGGAATGGCCCGATTTCCCTTCAATACGGATCACATTCGACAGATGACCTTTGTGCGCGCGCACCGGTTTAAGCGAGGTCGGTTCACCGATGATGGCGCAGTCGGGACGCAGTGTTGTCGATTCAGCGAAATATTTGGCTCCAGCCATCGTAGTCTCTTCATCAGCTGTAGCGAGAATATAGAGCGGCTTACTCAGCGTGCTGACATCCACATCGCGCAGCGTATCAAGAATAAAGGCGAAGAAGCCTTTCATGTCTGCCGTACCCAAGCCATAGAGCTTGTTGTCGTGCTCGGTCAGGGTAAAGGGATCGCGCGTCCAGCGGCCATCATCAAAGGGAACGGTATCGGTATGACCGGCCAACAGCAGGCCGCCCGCACCAGTACCGCTACGCGCCAGCATATTAAATTTATTGCGGGTGCCGGGCACTGGCTGCACTTCAACGCTAAAGCCGAGGTCGCGGAACCAGCCGGCCAGCAAATTGATTAAAGTTTCATTACTCTGATCCAGTGCGGCATCGGTTGCGCTAATCGACGGTGTGGCGATTAACTGGCGGTACAGTTCAATAAAAGGCGGTAATTTTGTCTTCACTGTTGGCGGTCCTTGGGTTAGGATGTATCCATATTCATGCATTAATAGTGAATAAAAATACATTAACGTCCTCTGCAAGGGAACCTTAAATCACTGCAGATGACAGGGTGGGTAACGGGGCAAGGCCGCGACCCGGAACGTGCGACTGTAAAAAGGGTTACAGCCTGATGTTGAATACGCTGATCGTGGGTGCCAGTGGTTATGCTGGTGTAGAGCTTGCCACCTTTCTGAATCGCCATCCACATATCAACATAACCGCTTTGGCGGTTTCGGCGCAAAGCCCTGATGCTGGCAAGCGCCTGTCCGATCTCCATCCGCAACTGAAAGGCGTCGTGGACTTACCACTGCAGCCGCTGAGCAGCGCCGCCGAGTGGGGAGACAAAGTGGATGTGGTGTTCCTGGCGACGGCCCACGAAGTCAGCCACGATCTGGCTCCGGAATTTCTTAAGGCCGGTTGTGTGGTGTTCGACCTGTCAGGCGCTTTCCGCGTCAATGACGCTGATTTTTATACCCGCTTTTATGGTTTCACCCATCAGCATGGCGACTGGCTGGATAAAGCCGTGTACGGCCTGGCGGAATATCAGCATGAGAAAATCCAGCAGGCGCAACTGGTGGCGGTGCCGGGTTGTTACCCAACCGCTGCTCAGCTGGCATTGAAGCCACTGGTGGATGCCGGCCTGTTAAACGATGCGCAGTGGCCGGTGATCAACGCCACCAGCGGCGTGAGCGGGGCCGGACGTAAAGCCAATGTCGGTACCAGCTTCTGCGAAGTGAGCCTACAGCCTTATGGCCTGTTCAATCATCGTCATCACCCGGAAATCGTCGCGCACCTCGGGACACCGGTGATCTTCACGCCGCATCTGGGCAGTTTCCCGCGCGGTATTCTGGCGACAATTACCTGTCGCCTGAAAGCGGGGGTCAGCCGCGAAGATATCGCTGCGGTTTTCCATCGTGCTTATGACAACAAACCATTGGTGCGGCTCTACGAGCAGGGCGTACCGGCGCTGAAAGCCGTTGTGGGTCTGCCTTACTGCGATATCGGTTTTGAAGTGCAGGGTGAGCATTTGATTGTCGTGGCAGCCGAAGATAATCTGCTGAAAGGTGCAGCATCGCAGGCGGTACAGTGCCTGAACATCCGGTTCGGCTTCTCTGAAACGCAGTCACTGCTTTAACGGACAAATAAACCATGACCAATCCATTGATTATCAAACTGGGCGGTGTGCTGTTAGACAGCGAAGAAGCGCTAGCCCGCTTATTTGAAGCGTTGCTGAACTACCGTAGCGCCCATCAGCGTCCGCTGATCATTGTCCACGGCGGCGGTTGTCTGGTGGATGAACTGATGAAAAAGCTGGCGCTGCCGGTGAAGAAGAAAAATGGCCTGCGTGTCACGCCAGCCGATCAGATCGACATCATTACCGGTGCGCTGGCGGGAACCGCAAACAAAACACTGCTGGGCTGGGCAAAAAAATCGGGCATTAATGCAGTAGGCCTCTGCCTCGGCGATGCGGGCATTGTGAATGTCGCCCCGTTTGATGAAGAACTTGGCCACGTTGGTCACGCAATGCCGGGCGATCCGGCATTGCTGAACACCCTGCTGGCGGCCGGCTACATGCCGGTAGTGAGCTCAATCGGCATTACTGACGACGGTAAACTGATGAACGTCAACGCTGACCAGGCTGCGACGGCACTGGCCTCGACGCTGGGTGCTGATTTAGTTTTGTTGTCAGACGTCAGTGGCATTCTCGACGGCAAAGGTCAGCGCATCGAAGAGATGACCGCCGATAAAGCTGAGCAGCTGATTACTCAGGGCATTATCACCGACGGCATGATTGTGAAAGTACACGCTGCGCTTGATGCGGCGCGTACGCTAGGCCGCCCGGTGGATATTGCCAGCTGGCGTCACGCTGAGCGGCTGCCTGACCTGTTTAACGGTGTGTCGATTGGCACCCGGATTCTCGCTTAACGACTCTGATTCAAGGATTACGAAATGCAAACGCAAAACATCAAAAAAATCGTTCTGGCTTACTCCGGTGGTCTTGATACTTCGGCCATCATTCCATGGCTGAAAGAGAACTACGGCGGCTGTGAAGTGGTCGCTTTCGTAGCTGATATCGGTCAGGAGCGCGGCGATCTGGAAGGTGTGGAGAAGAAAGCCCTGCAGTCCGGCGCGTCTGAATGCCACGTGGTTGACCTGCGTGAAGAGTTCATCAGCGACTACGTTTATCCGGTGCTGCAGACTGGCGCTCTGTATGAAGGCACCTATCTGCTGGGCACCTCTATGGCGCGTCCTATCATCGCTAAAGCGCAGGTTGAACTGGCGCTGAAAGTGGGCGCGGATGCACTGTGTCATGGCGCGACCGGTAAAGGGAATGACCAGGTGCGTTTCGAAACCACCTACACCGCGCTGGCACCGCAGCTGAAAGTGGTGGCACCGTGGCGTGAATGGAACCTGCGTTCACGTGAAGCGCTGCTGGATTACCTGAAAGAGCGCAACATCCCGACGACTGCGTCACTGGAGAAAATCTATAGCCGCGATGAAAACGCCTGGCACATCTCTACCGAAGGTGGCGTGCTGGAAAGCCCGGCCAATGCACCGAATAAAGATTGCTGGGTCTGGACTGTCGATCCGCTGGAAGCGCCTGACCAGCCTGAAGACGTGACTGTGTCCGTAGAGAAAGGTCGGGTTGTGGCGGTTAACGGCGAAAAACTGAGTCCGTTCCAGTGTCTGGAAAAACTCAATGTGCTGGGCGCAAAACATGGCGTCGGTCGTATTGATATTGTTGAAAACCGTCTGGTAGGGATTAAATCCCGTGGCTGCTACGAAACTCCTGGCGGCACCATCATGGTTAATGCACTGCGTGCGGTTGAGCAGCTGGTGCTGGATCGCGATAGCTTCAAATGGCGTGAGCAGCTTGGCCACGAAATGTCCTATGTGGTGTATGACGGTCGCTGGTTCGCCCCGCTGCGTAAATCGATTCAGGCTGCTGCCGAAGCGCTGGCGGAAGAGGTTAACGGTGAAGTGGTGCTGCAGCTCTACAAAGGCCAGGCGACTGCTACCCAGAAGCGTTCCGCGAATAGCCTCTACTCGGAAGAGTTCGCCACCTTCGGTGAAGATGAAGTGTACGATCACCGGCATGCGGGCGGCTTTATTCGTCTGTTCTCGCTCTCTTCGCGTATCCGCGCCCTGAACGAGCAGAAGAAGTAATTTTCAGGCGGGGTGCGCCTCGCCTTACAGTTTCACTACAGGGGCGGCATTTATGCCGCCTCTTGTTTAACGATTCAGAGGAGTTTTCACATGGCACTTTGGGGTGGACGGTTTACTCAGGCAGCGGATCAACGTTTTAAACAGTTTAATGACTCGCTGCGCTTCGATTACCGCCTGGCAGAGCAGGACATCATTGGCTCTGTTGCCTGGTCCAAAGCGCTGGTGACGGTCAATGTCCTGACTCAGGATGAGCAGCAGCAGCTGGACGCGGCCCTGAATACGCTACTGGACGAAGTGCGCGCCAGTCCTGAGCAGATTCTGCAGAGCGACGCCGAAGATATCCACAGCTGGGTTGAAGGTCAGTTGATCGACAAAGTGGGTGCGCTGGGCAAAAAACTGCACACAGGCCGTAGCCGTAACGATCAGGTTGCTACCGACCTGAAACTCTGGTGCAAGGTGCAGATTGAGGCGCTGCTGGGTGCCACACGTGATCTGCAGCAGGCGCTGGTGGTCACCGCCGAAGCCAACCAGGATGCGGTGATGCCGGGCTACACCCATCTGCAGCGTGCGCAGCCGGTGACGTTTGCACACTGGTGTCTGGCCTATGTTGAAATGTTGGCGCGTGACGAGAGTCGTCTGCAGGATACCCTGAAGCGGCTTGATGTCAGCCCGCTGGGCTGTGGCGCACTGGCTGGTACAGCTTACGAGATCGATCGCCAGCAACTGGCTGGCTGGCTGGGCTTTGCTTCCGCTACGCGCAACAGTCTGGATACCGTATCAGACCGCGACCACGTGCTGGAACTGCTCTCTGATGCTGCTATTGGCATGGTGCATCTGTCGCGCTTTGCTGAAGATATGATCTTCTTTAATACCGGCGAAGCGGGCTTTATCGAGCTGTCAGATAAAGTGACCTCTGGATCATCGCTGATGCCGCAGAAGAAAAACCCAGATGCGCTGGAGCTGATACGCGGCAAGTGTGGCCGGGTGCAGGGTGCGCTGACCGGCATGATGATGACGCTGAAAGGTTTGCCGCTGGCGTACAACAAAGATATGCAGGAAGACAAAGAGGGGCTATTTGACGCGCTCGATACGTGGCTCGACTGTCTGCATATGTCAGTGCTGGTGCTGGATGGCCTGCAAGTTAAACGTCCGCGCTGCCAGGAGGCCGCTGAACAGGGTTACGCAAACTCTACTGAACTGGCCGACTATCTGGTCGCCAAAGGCGTGCCGTTCCGTGAAGCACACCATATCGTTGGGGAAGTGGTGGTTGCCGCCATCGGGCAGGGCGTGGCACTTGAAGCGCTGTCGCTGGCGCAGTTGCAGCAATTCAGCACGGTAATTAGCGATGATGTCTATCCGATTCTGGCGCTGCAATCCTGTCTGGACAAGCGTAATGCGCGGGGCGGTGTTTCACCACAGCAGGTTGCTCGTGCCATCGGTGATGCAAAGCAGCGTCTGGCGTAATCAACAGGCAAAAAAAAGCGGGCATATTATATGCCCGCCAACCTCTAGCTTCAGAATTACTCATTTTTATAGGCACATCATCAAAGCGCCAGCTCTCCCGGCTGACACTCAGACTCTCTTAAGCTGACAGTAAGTATTGTTGCAGGTCATCGTTGCCGCCAATGTGACGGCCACCCATGAATATCTGCGGTACCGTCGCCCGGCCTGATACGGCTCGAAGGCTCACGGTTGTCGCATCCTGTCCCAGCACAATCTCTTCGTACTGAATACCATGATCCATCAGCATCTGTTTTGCCTGGGTGCAGAAGATGCAGCCAGGTTTAGTGAAGATGGAGACCGACTCCTGGACTTTACACGCCGGCGCCAGATAGCGCAGCATAGTGTCGGCATCGGAGACTTCAAACGGGTCGCCGGGTTTATTGGGTTCAACAAACATTTTTTCTACCACCCCGTTACGCACCAGCATTGAGTAGCGCCATGAACGTGGGCCAAAACCGAGATCGGCTTTCTCAACCAGCATCTCCATGCCACGGGTGAATTCCCCGTTGCCATCAGGGATAAAGGTAATATTGTCTGCACGCTGTTCTGCTTTCCAGGCGTTCATCACAAAGGTGTCATTCACCGAGACGCACAGAATATTGTCCACACCCTGCTGTGCAAACAGGCCCGCTAATTCGTTGTAACGCGGCAGATGGCTTGAGGAGCAGGTCGGTGTAAATGCACCCGGCAGTGAAAAAACGATCACTGTTTTGTTTTTAAACAGCGCTTCCGTGGTCACGTCGACCCAGCGATCGCCCTGACGCGTGTGAAAAGTCACTGGCGGGATCGCTTTACCTTCCTGACTTGCAAACATTTTTTCTCCTGACATACCCGTTCCCTTTAATGCGTTTATTATTCCTGACCACCCTTGATAGGGCCAACCGTTTATTGCTATTCTATCTATCGCCACGGGCTATCATGGTTTGTTGGAGGGTAATAATGAATATTCGTGATCTTGAATATCTGGTTTCGCTTGCTGAACACCGTCATTTCCGCCGTGCCGCGGATGCATGTCATGTCAGTCAGCCAACGTTAAGCGGGCAGATCCGAAAGCTGGAAGATGAGCTGGGTGTGATGCTGCTGGAGCGCACCAGCCGTAAAGTGTTGTTCACGCAGGCAGGTTTGCTGTTGGTGGATCAGGCGCGAACGGTGTTGCGTGAAGTGAAGGTGCTGAAAGAGATGGCCAGTCAGCAAGGGGAAGCGATGTCAGGTCCGCTGCATATCGGTCTCATTCCGACCACCGCGCCCTACCTATTGCCACAGATTATCCCGATGCTTCACCAGACGTTCCCGAAACTGGAGATGTATCTGCACGAGGCGCAGACGCAGCAACTCCTGGCGCAGTTAGACAGCGGTAAGCTGGACTGCGCGATTGTGGCACTGGTTAAAGAGAGCGAGGCCTTTATCGAAGTCCCACTGTTCGATGAGCCGATGAAGCTGGCGGTCTATGCCGATCATCCCTGGTGCGATCGCGATCGGGTACCGATGTCCGATCTGGCTGGCGAAAAATTACTGATGCTGGAAGATGGGCACTGTCTGCGTGACCAGGCGATGGGGTTTTGCTTTGAGGCAGGCGCCGATGAAGATACCCATTTCCGGGCGACCAGTCTCGAAACGCTGCGCAATATGGTGGCGGCAGGCAGCGGTATCACGCTGTTACCTGCGCTGGCGATACCTGCGGAACGTGTCCGCGATGGTGTCTGCTATCTCACCTGCTACAAACCGGTGCCGCAGCGTACGATTGCGCTGGTCTATCGTCCGGGTTCACCTCTGCGCAGCCGTTATGAACAGCTGGCAGAGGCGATTAAAACCCATATGCAGCACTATCTCGACACCACGTTAAAACAGGCGGTTTAAGCCGTTTAACGCCGCGACGCGATAGGCTTCGGCCATAGTCGGATAGTTAAAGGTGGTATTCACGAAGTATTCAATCGTGTTGCCACCGTTTTTCTGCTCCATAATCGCCTGACCGATGTGAATAATCTCGGCGGCTCGTTCGCCAAAGCAGTGAATCCCCAGAATCTCTTTAGTTTCCCGATGGAACAGAATTTTCAGGCTGCCAACGTTCATGCCAACGATCTGCGCCCGCGCCAGATGTTTGAACTGCGCGCGACCCACTTCGTAAGGCACCTTCATGGCCGTCAGCTGCTGCTCGGTTTTACCCACGGAGCTGATTTCCGGAATGGTGTAAATACCGGTCGGGATATCTTCAATCAGGTGCGCTGATGCTTCCCCTTTGATAATTGCCTGAGCGGCAATACGCCCCTGATCGTAGGCGGCTGAAGCCAGGCTAGGGTACCCGATCACGTCACCGACGGCATAAATGTGCGGCTGAGCCGTCTGATACATGCTGTTCACTTTCAACAGGCCACGGCCATCCGCTTCCAGACCGACATTTTCCAGCGACAGCGAATCCGTGTTACCGGTGCGGCCGTTGGCGTAAAGCAGGCAGTCCGCTTTCACTTTCTTGCCCGACTTCAGATGCATAATGACGCCATCTTCCACCCCTTCGATTTTCTCAAACTCTTCGTTGTGACGAATCACCACGCCGTTGTTCCAGAAATGGTACGAGAGAGAGTCAGACATCTCCTGATCAAGAAACGCCAGCAGGCGATCGCGGGTGTTAATCAGGTCAACTTTGACGTTGAGGCCACGGAAAATCGACGCATATTCACAGCCAATCACGCCGGCGCCATAAATAATGACGTGGCCAGGTTCGTGGTGCAGGTTGAGAATAGAATCGGAGTCATAGACGCGGGGGTGGTTAAAGTCGACATCGTCAGGATGATAAGGCCGTGAACCACAGGCGATAACAAATTTCTCTGCTGTCAGCGTCTCACGTGTGCCATCGGGTTGCTCAATCTCAATAGTATTGGCATCAACAAAATGCGCATCGCCCTGATAAAGTTCACAGCGGTTACGCTCATAGAAGCCCTGACGCATGGCTGTCTGCTGGCTGATCACGTTTTCTGTATGATTGAGAATGTCGGCAAAAGAGGAGCGAAGCAGTCGGGTATGATCGCTGTAGAGTGGATTCTGGTTGAATTCAATAATGCGACTGACGGCGTGGCGAAGCGCTTTAGAAGGGATGGTGCCCCAGTGCGTACAACCGCCGCCGATGTTGTGGTAGCGTTCGATCACGGCGATGCGCGCTCCCTGTTTTACCAGCCCCATTGCCGCCCCTTCACCGCCGGGCCCTGAGCCAATCACAATGGCATCGTAATCGTAAGACTTTTGCATACCGATACGTCCTATTATTTATACATTTTTACAACGAGATTCTAACATCTCATCGCGCACTTCTGAATTCTATCAGCGATTTTCATCACAATTTGGTAAAGAGTGAGGTTCACAGGTGATGACAAAGATTGCCAATCTGTACGCTGAAAATTTTGATATAGTGCCCGCTCAACACCGCTAAAGGCAGAGAGAATGGGCGTCAGAGCGCAACAAAAAGAACGTACACGACGTACACTGATTGAAGCTGCTTTCAGTCAGCTCAGCGCCGAACGCAGTTTTGCCAGTCTGAGTTTGCGGGAAGTTGCCCGTGAAGCGGGAATCGCACCTACCTCGTTTTATCGTCATTTTAAGGATGTCGACGAACTTGGCCTGACCATGGTGGATGAAAGCGGGTTGATGTTGCGACAGCTGATGCGCCAGGCGCGGCAGCGTATCGCCAAAGGCGGCAGCATCATTAAAACATCGGTGGCGACCTTTATGGAGTTCATCGGCAATAATCCCAACGCTTTCCGCTTGTTATTGCGTGAACGTTCCGGCACCTCTGCCGCTTTTCGTGCCGCCGTAGCGCGCGAAATTCAGCACTTTATCGCTGAACTGGCCGATTATCTTGAGGTCGAAAATCGCATGCCGCGCAGTTTTACTGAAGCGCAGGCTGAAGCGATGGTGACCATTGTCTTCAGCGCCGGTGCAGAAGCACTGGATGTTGATGCTGAGCAACGACGCAAGCTTGAAGATCGGCTGGTGCTTCAGCTGCGTATGATCGCCAAAGGCGCCTATTACTGGTACCGCCGGGAGCAAGAGCGACTGGCGGTCACCCTGGAAAAACCCGAAGAGTAATGAGTAAGGATTAGTCCATGACCCACCCAGGTTTGCGCGATAAAAGTACACTGGCACTGGCTTTTATAACCGGCTTAGCGATTAACGGCTCATTTTCTGTGCTGTTCAGTGCCTTTGTTCCCTTTTCGATTTTTCCACTGATTGCGCTGGGCCTGGCGGCCTGGTGTCTGCATCAGCGTTATCTCAACACCAACATGCCGGAGGGTATGCCAGGACTGGCGGCCGCGTTTTTCCTGCTGGGGATTCTGGTTTATAGCGCGCTGGTGCGGGCAGAATACCCGGACATTGGCTCAAACTTCGTTCCCACCGTTCTGATGGTGGCGCTGGTGTTCTGGATTGCGACGCGTTTCAAGCGTAAGCGTAATCAGTAGGGATAAAAGAAAACGGGAACCTCAGAGTTCCCGTTTTTGTTTACGCTTTGCGCGTCAGCAGGACGCCGCATTCCATATGGTGGGTATAAGGGAACTGATCAAATAGCGCCAGCCGCGTCACGTCGTGCGTTTCCGCCAGCGTCTGCAGATTGTCGCTCAGAGTCTGCGGGTTGCAGGAGATATAAAGGATACGCGGATAAGCCTGCACCATTTTCACCGTCTCTTCATCCAGTCCGCTTCGCGGCGGGTCGACAAAAATCGTCTCACACTCGTAGCTGGTCAGGTCAATCCCTTCCAGACGATTAAAGCTGCGTACGCCATTCATCGCCTGAGTAAACTCTTCCGCCGCCATACGAATGATCTGCACGTTATCAATCTGGTTCGCAGCAATATTGTATTGCGCCGACGCGACAGAGGGCTTGGCAATTTCAGTCGCCAGAACGCGACGGAAATTGCGCGCCAGCGCCAGCGAGAAGTTGCCATTGCCGCAGTAGAGCTCCAGCAAGTCGCCCTGTGAATCCTGGGTCACATCCAGTGCCCACTCCAGCATCTGAATATTCATCGCCGCATTGGGCTGGGTAAAACTGTTCTCGACCTGACGATAGATGATCTCCCGACCTGCTACCGGCAGACATTCATCCACATAGTCACGTTCCAGACAGATTTTTGTCTTGGTGGCGCGGCCAATCAGTTGTACATCCAGTCCTTCAGCGCGCAGCTGGTCACGCAGCGCCGCTGCTGCCTGCTGCCACTCATCATCCAGCTTGCGGTGATAGAGCAGCGAAATCACAACCTGATTGCTCAGGGTCGACAGGTAGTCGAGCTGGAAGAGTTTATGGCGCAGGGTGCGGTTATCGCGGATCGCGGCGATCATCTTTGGCATCAGTTTGTTGATCAGCTGGCTGGCCGCCGGGAACTGATCAACGCGGATCCGCTCACGTGTCTGCTGATCAAAGATGATGTGGTAGATATCATCGCCGTCGTGCCACAGACGGAATTCGGCGCGCATCCGATAGTGGCTGACCGGCGAACGGAACACCTCCACGTCGGGCGCAGCAAACGGCGTCATCATCGTCTCTAAACGACTGACTTTTTCCGCCAGCTGTGCGTCATAGTCTTCAATGGGGAGATGTTCGGGTGTCATGAGCAATCCTGATTAATAGCTTACCAGCGGGCGATTGTAGGCATTCACTTGCTGATGTCCAGCCCTGCAGCGAGAAGATGTTTAGCAGTCTGGACTTCCGTATCTCCACTCCGTAGACTGCAGACGCCGGCCTCAAGCCCGAGTTAATAGGGAATCCAGTGTGAATCTGGAGCTGACGCGCAGCGGTAAGGAATGTCGTGATGAATGCCATTGCAGACACTGTCCTGTGGGATGGGAAGTCATCATCACTTATGGTTCCCAGCCCGAAGACCTGCCGGTGTAACGTCGCTACTCGTACAATCATCGCGTGTTATCGATTGTCGGCCTGCGGCATCCTGCTTCGTCTTAAGGATGCGATTAAAATGACAAAAAAAACTGTTTCGCTGTTCGCTCTGAGCGCAACGGCGATTTCTCTCTGGGCGCAAAATGGTTTTGCTCAGGGGAATGATGATACACAAATAGTAACCGCCAATCGTTTTGCTGAACCCGTTTCCGGTGTGTTGGCACCGACCACCATCGTCACCCGTGATGAAATTGATCGCTGGCAGGCCAAAAGTCTGACGGATGTGATGCGCCGTCTGCCCGGTGTTGATGTCGCGCAAAATGGCGGGTTAGGGCAGCAGAGTTCGCTGTTTATCCGAGGAACCGAGTCCAGACATGTGCTGATCCTGATTGATGGCATCCGGCTGAATCAGGCGGGCATCACTGGATCGTCTGACCTCAGCCAGATCCCCCTGTCGCTGGTGCAGCGTATTGAATATATTCGTGGTGCGCGGTCTGCAGTCTACGGTTCTGATGCGATTGGCGGCGTGGTGAATATCATTACGGGCCGCACACAACCGGGCACCACGCTGACGGCGGGCATGGGGTCCAACGGCTATCAATCCTACGATGGCTCAACCCAGCAGAGGCTGGGCGACGCGACAAAACTGACGCTGGCTGGCAACTATACCTATACCAAAGGGTATGATGTGGTGGCGGGTTATCCTAATGACTACGGCCCGGCGCAGCCCGATCGCGACGGCTTCATGAGCAAAACCTTGTACGGCAACCTTGAGCATCAGTTCAGCGATGAGCTCAGTGGTTTTGTGCGCGGCTATGGGGTTGATAATCGCACCGCCTACGACGGATCATACGGCTACGATAGCAACAACATCAGCGGAGTAGCGGATACCCGTCAGCTCTACAGCCAGACCTGGGACACCGGGTTACGCTTTAATCGTGATTTTTACTCTACCCAGCTTATCGCCAGCTATGGCCGTACTAAAGACATCAACTACGATCCACGCAATGGCCGTTATGGCGCGGTATCTACTTTTGATGATGTCACCCAGTACAATCTGCAGTGGGGTAATACTGTGCAGGTGGGGCAGGGGGCGATCAGCGCGGGTGTCGACTGGCAGAAAGAGACCACCGAGCCGGGCACCAACTATTTGTCAGATGGTTATGCGCAGCGTAATGCCGGTCTCTACCTGACCGGCCAGCAGCAGTTTGGCAGCATCACGCTTGAAGGTGCGGTACGCGGTGACGACAACAATCAGTTTGGCTGGCATAACACCTGGCAGACGGCGGCCTCATGGGAGTTTATCTCCGGCTACCGCGCGTTCGCTTCTTATGGCACCGCCTTTAAAGCGCCCAATCTGTCGCAGGTTTACAGCCCGATCTATGGTAATCGTGACCTTGATCCGGAAAAAAGTCAGCAGTGGGAAGGCGGCTTTGAAGGGCTGAGCGGACCGGTGAACTGGCGCATTTCGGGCTACCGTAATGACATTGATAATCTGATTGATAGTGATCCACAGACCTTCCAGTACTACAACATTAAGCAGGCGCGCATTAAAGGTATTGAGGCCACTGCAGGATTTGATACCGGGCCGCTGGCGCATCAGCTCTCTTATGATTATGTCGACGCCCGGGATGGCAGCACCGATCAGCCGCTCGTACGCCGGGCTAAGCAGCAGGTGAAATACCAGCTCGACTGGACGCTGTATGAGTTTGACTGGTCAGTCACCTACCATTATCTGGGTGACCGTTATGATACGGACTTTAACAGCTCTCCGAGCCGTCGTGTGAAGTTAGGTGGCGTCAGCCTGTGGGATCTCGCCGTCTCATATCCTGTCACTTCGCAACTCACGGTTCGTGGTAGAATTGCCAACCTGTTCGATAAAGATTACGAGACAGTGTATGGCTATCAGAGTCCAGGACGAGAGTATTACCTCAGCGGCAGCTACAACTTCTGATTTTCGCCCCACCGTGCTGGTGTTTGATTCCGGCGTCGGTGGGCTTTCTGTCTATGATGAGGTCCGTCAGCTGTTGCCGGATCTTCATTATCTCTACGCCTTCGATAACGCCGGCTTCCCTTATGGTGAGAAAAGCGAAACCTTCATTGTGGATCGGGTGGTCGCCATCGTTGAGGCTATTACCCAACGTTGTCCTCTCTCGTTAGTCATCATCGCCTGTAATACGGCCAGCACCGTGTCGTTGCCCGCTCTACGTGAACGTTTTGCGTTTCCTGTCGTGGGTGTGGTTCCGGCGATTAAACCGGCCGCGCGCCTGACGCGTAATGGGGTGGTAGGATTGCTGGCAACGCGTGCTACGGTGCGCCGTCCTTATACCCATGAGCTAGTGGCACAGTTTGCCGGTTCCTGCAACATTGAGATGCTGGGCTCAGCGGAGCTGGTGGAACTGGCAGAAGCGAAGCTCCACGGTGCGGAGGTTGCACTGGATGAGGTGCGTCGTATTGTTCAGCCATGGCTGAAGATGGCTGAACCACCGGACACGGTCGTTTTAGGTTGTACGCACTTTCCTTTACTGCGCGAAGAGCTACAGCTGGTTTTACCTGAAGGGACGCGCCTGATTGATTCTGGTGCGGCAATCGCCCGACGCACCGCCTGGCTGCTGGAGCATGAAGCGCCTCAAGTACAATCATCGCAGCAGAACGGCGCATTTTGTACGGAGCTGGATGGCGAAGCGGGACAATTATCACCCGTCTTGCAGCGTTATGGCTTTCCATTGCTGGAAAAACTGGCGCTTTAGCGGCCTTTAGCTGAAAAAACCAGCACTCGGAATTTTATTTGAAATTAGCACTTGTCAGCCTCCGAGAACTCCCTATAATGCGCCTCCACTGACACGGCACAACGGCTTACGAAGCGCCGGGTTGAGTAGGTTCGAAATCATACGAACCAGTGAGTTAAGTGAAAATAAATGCTTGACTGACAACGCGGAAAGCGTAATATACGCAGCCCGCGCCGCAGTAAATCGCGGCATGCTCTTTAACAATTTATCAGACAATCTGTGTGGGCACTCGCAGGATTGATATCAGCGTCTCCGGACGTAAAAAATATCAAGTCTCACGAGTGAACACATAATGAAATTCATTATGACGTTTTACA
>Ga0209067_10000043_pt1 | contig 83500 bp, 68 predicted proteins | sample ColStrG_CSR_2013_FD_187199 | JGI IMG/M metagenome (GOLD analysis project Ga0209067, IMG submission 187199) | Freshwater sediment microbial communities in response to fracking from Pennsylvania, USA - Cold Stream Run_MetaG_CSR_2013 (SPAdes)... | ecosystem: Environmental > Aquatic > Freshwater >...
GATTCGTTACGGAATTCCCCTAACCAAACCAAGTTTGGTAAGTACAGGGAAATTTCAACATGATTATATTATGAACTCCGGATTTGATCGTAGAAACCTGAAGGAATTGGGCTATTTGCCTTATTCGGCCAAAAAAAGCCTATCAAATCATTCTATTGAATTTTACCCCGTTTATGAGAGTTTACATATGGACCCCCTCGATCCATTAGATCCATAAAATAACTATTGGTAATGTTTTGTAACCTTTGGTGATTTTATACCGTTTAAAAGAAATAAAACCCCTTATGAAAACAAGAAAATTTGCAATAGGCATGGCAGCTATGGCTGTTCTATTTTTCGGATGTCAGAAATTAAGCAATACCACAACCGATTCAACGGTTCCTACGGTGGATGATGCTGCTTCTACCGTTGGAGCGAGTGTATCTTCGAGTGGATATGGTTTAACCGCACAATTAGCGGATGCCATTACTCCGGCCCAAACTGGAAAATTTGGATTTTCGCCTGCTGGAAATGCCAACAACCAATTACAGGCTTCTAAAAATGTAGAACTTGCCGGTGGTATATCTACAATGTGTGGTTTAGTAAAAGATACGGTAATTACTCGTTCCAATGCGGATACAGCTAAATATCATTATTCATTTTACTTAAACTATAAGTTTATGGTAAATTGTTCTCAAAATTCTTTTACAGGATTAACCTTTTCAGATTCAACCGCTGGCGCTTATAATGGACCTAGAGTGAATTATACTGGAAATTCAACCTTAAACACCACTTTAAGTTTTCCGGCTGGAACCATTGATTCTGTTTTAATTTATAACGGAACCTATGTTCATAATGGAACGACTACCTCCAATGTAAACAATAAGGCTAGTTTCACCAGCAAAATGACCTTAACCGTTACCAATTTAACGGTAGGAAAAGTAAGTCATTTTATCAGTGCTGGAACGGGAACGATTACTTTAACAGGTACTTCCTCCAAAACCGGAAAATCATTCAGCTATACTGGAACGGTTGATTTCTCCAAAGCAGGACAATTAATTGTTAATATTTTAGGTCAACTATACCATTTTGATCTTAAAACCGGAATTGAATTGGCCAATACCACCAAATAAAATTTTCATTTATTTAATTAAAATCCATAAACAAAGAAAGCGCCAAATGGCGCTTTCCTTTTTTATGGAAGGCTGGTTAGCTTTCTATTTATAAAAGTCTAATAATTAATAATATAATTAAATTTTGCAACCTATTTATCTCTTTCCTCGTTTTTAAAGAAAAATATTACTATGAAAATTAGCAAAGGGCTCCTGTTTGTTTTTATATTGATAGTTTTTGGTTTTGGATGCAAAAAGCAAGATATACCTTCTACATCGGGTAATATTGATCCTTCCTTGCCTACAACGAACGAAGCCGCCAGTACGATTGTTACAGCTCTGTCTACCAATAATTATGGATTAGGCCCCCAATTGGCTAATGCCACGGCAATAAGTCAATATGGATTTTTTGGTAGGACGCAAGCCTCCAATAGCTTATCTTTCCAAAAGAATTCGCTAAGCACCACCACCTCCTTATGTGGATTAAGTCGGGATACCTTATTTTCAATAACCAATCCCAAAACCGACTCCTCAAAATATAAATTTACAATTGCCTATTATGTGCAGGTTAATTGTACCCAAAATCAACCTTCCAATATGGTTTTTGTCGATTCCACCTCGGGATCCTATTATGGAAACTTGCTATCCTATACGGGAACTTCTAAATGCCTATTTTCCTCCACTCTACCAACAGGCGGTCAGGATTCAACCATAATTTTTAATGGAACCTATACCCGAAAAGGAACCACTATTAGCAATTTTTTAAATAAATCCACCTTTTCAACTGATATAACCATAACCTATTCCGATTTGACCATTGGCCGAAATTCTCATTTTATTAGTAAAGGATCGGCTAGCATTGAAATCGCTGGTGCCTCCAAAACAGGAAAAATATTCAGGTATTTAGGTTCAGCCGATTTTTCAACCCCCGGTCAGATAAAAATGGTCTTGGAAGGACATCAATACCGCTTCGATATACTTAGTGGTCAGGCTTTTTAGTCCAAATCCCCTTTTATTATTCCATATAATTTTTGGGCGGAGAGGGATTCAAGTTCAGGCTAGTCGTTAAGGGCTGATTTACAATATCATTATTAATAATTCCATTCAAATCTTTTGCGAGGGCAATAGTATAGTAAATATGCCCTTGTGGTCCCAATTTTGGTATAAATAATAGGAATTTATACGTCTGGTTTTGATTCAATAAGGAATCCAAATTTTTTAATTGCTTTTTATGGAATACCAGATTACCGAAATAAAAATTTTTGTTCTGAAAATCGGTTATATTTTGTTTTCCTATGGAAAAAACCAGAGTTTGCCTGCGGTCAAATGTATCGGTTAACAAATGAGGCCCTCGCCAAGCTACCAAGGTTAATGAATCAGAATCTTTAACCAGGAATTGAAAAACCAATTTTGAACTATCTTGTCCATTCTTTTGAAGAAATTTCCCCAGGAAATCATTAGATTTAACGTAGAGAGTACATATAGCCATACTTTTCGAAGAATTAGCCATTGAACTATTATTTTGGCTTCCTCCTGATTGGCAACTGATTAATGAAGCTAGAACCACTATAATAAGTCCTGCCAGTAAATTTCCTTTTAAATCTTTCAATAGTTTCATTTTTTGTTTTTTGAAAAGATGCTTAAATCCAGAAGAATGAATAGTATGGATGAATACTTTTTATTCAATATAGGTTTTTTAATATAAAAATTTAATGTCCTGTTTAAATAAAAATTAATTAAACAAGGTCCTGCAAGAAAATTCTAAAATGAATAAAATTCTAAGTTTCCTTTTAGATTGGTCGGAGGTTTGGGCCCCCCTAATTCCCCTTTTCATTCTTTTCCTTTACCGAAATCAACCTAAAATTTTAAAACCAGTTACAATCTATATTGGTTTAGCCTGGGTGCTCAACCTCATGATTGATTTTATTTGGGTATTTAAAAAATATTTACCGCCTTGGCTACAAAGCAATAATCCCATTTACAATATCCAATCCTTAGTTCGATTTATATGTTTTAGCCTTTTTTTTTCAGGGCTACCACAAAACTTCTTTAAACCCTTAAGGTTAATCCTTCCTTTTATTTTTTTTTCCTTTTTCATCCTAAATTTTGGTTTATGGGAAAATTTTTTTAACCCCTTACATCTTAGCGGAAATTTACTTTCGGCAGAGTCCTATTTATTATTGATTTATTGTATGCTGTATTATTTAGCTGAACTAAGAGATGATCATGAGGAATTAATTAATGGGCCCAAATTCTGGGTGGTAACCGGCCTAAGCCTTTATGTTGTGGTAAGCTTTTTTGTATTTCTATTTTATGTACCCATGAATAGCTTGAATGGGGATTTATCGGATGCCATGTGGAATTTTCATAATATAGCCTTCATTATTTTTTGTTTATTCCTTGCCATTGCTTTTTATGAACCTTTTAGAAATAAGTATTCAGTATAGGGTAATCATAGGCATTTCGGCTATGGTTTTTTTATTCACCAGTTTCTTGATTGCTTTTGTAACCCATCAAAGGAAAAAAATCAAATACCATAGAAATCTGCAGGATTTACAGAAAGAAAGAGAAAGAGACCTTCTGGAGCAGAATGTATTATTGGAAGATCGGGTAAAAAAAAGAACCGAAGAAATTGTCCATCAAAAAGAAAATCTACAGAATGCCTTATCCGAATTAAAAAAAAGCCAGCTCCAGCTTATTCAAACTGAAAAAATGGCATCCTTGGGGGAGCTAACCTCAGGGGTCGCTCATGAAATCCAAAATCCACTAAACTTCATTATTAATTTTTCAGAATCAACCTCCGATCTTATTGCAGACCTGGAGGAACAGTTAGAAAATAAAAGTATTCCGGATACTATTCAGGTAGAAATTATTCCAATCCTCAAAAGCATTACCAGCAATCTGGGTATTATTTTGAACCATGGAAAACGAGCTGATAACATTATCAAAAGTATGCTGCTCCATTCCAAAATTCGGGGAGACCGTTTTGAACCTATCGAAATAAATCATTTAATGAATAAATGTCTTGATTTGAGTTATGAACATTTTCAAAAACTGGATAAACATTTTGAATGTGGTCTTCATCGAAATTTTGATGAAAATCTAAAATGGGTCAATCTAAGTCCTGAAAATATTAGCCGGGTTTTGGATAATCTATTGAATAATTCTTTCTACTCCATTCGGGAAAAAAAATTACATAAAGATCCTGGTTATTCTCCATTAGTCTCCCTGAGTACCCTAATGAAATCTGACCAAGTGGAAATTCGAATATGGGATAATGGAATGGGTATTAAACCAGATATTATGAATAAAATTTACCAGCCCTTTTTTACTACCAAGCCCACTGGAGTAGGTACTGGTTTGGGATTATCGTTAAGTTATGATATAATCAAAACCCATCAGGGAAATTTACTCGTGAATTCAATGGAAAACGAATTCGCTGAATTTATTATTCAATTACCTTTAGCCTAGAGATATATAATCATTTCATTTTTGTAAAATCCCTGTTCAACCTCATGATTATTGTAGAATTTCTTGGAAATCTTTCTCAGAGAAATTATCCTCTCTTTGTTTTTGGATCTATAAACCTAGTCTCAGCAGCCATTTTCATATTCCTACCCCTATTCTCGAAGATTAATGTGGGTGGGGTAAATGCCTGGTTTAAACCTTTTAAGTTTTGTGCATCGGTGGGAATATTTTCCTGGACCATGGCTTGGTTCACGTATTCTATTCATGAACCCTCCTCCATTCATCTATTTAACTGGGCCATAATTATCCTCCTGGGATTTGAAAATATCTATATCAGCATTCAGGCCGCTAGAGGGGTAAATTCCCATTTTAATTTTACCACGAAGTTTTCAACAATTCTTTTTCAAATTATGGGTCTGGCGGCAGCCATAGTGGCTTTATGGACTGGGTATATAGGAATTATACTCGGTGGAAGCCAGACGGAAAACCTACCTGATTATTATATAATGAGTATCCGTTTAGGGATTTTATTATTTGTGATTTTTGCCTTTGAAGGAGCCGCCATGGGGGCGAGATCAAGCCATTCTGTAGGCGAAAAGGAAGGTGGATCCTTTATACCTGTATTAAACTGGAGCCGGCAATATGGAGATTTACGAATCGCTCATTTTATTGGTATGCATGCCCTTCAAGTCCTACCTATTATGGCCTGGTATGTTTTTAAAAATTCAATAGGTACCCTGATCTTGTCCTTGTTTTATGGGCTATTAGCTTTTTATACCCTCAGAATGGCATTAAAGGGTCAAGCCCCTTTTATAAAAAAGAAATTAAAAGAAGCCTAATATTAAGTAAGCCATTAAATTTCCTGAATAGTTCTTGAAATTTTGATTTCAGCGAACCTAAAATTCCTGATTCAAACTATTTTTTGAGTTCCTTGCTCATATACTCGAAATACTTACCATTGAATTTATAAACAAAGTAGTTTTTGGTTAGAGCATAATCCTTATTGACAATCGCTATATAGAGGTTCATTTCTTTGGGATCATATTTAATTACCTCAATGGGTCTTTCTGAATGGCCTTCTGCCTTAAAGAAATCATATCCAACATCAATTCTTTTAATGAACCGGGTTTTGGTTTTAAAAATCCGAGTTGAATCACTTAAAGAATTTCCTTCAATCGTATAACAGGAAATACTTTGCGCCAGGTCCTTACTAGAACCTATTTGGTTCGTGATGGGTAAATAATAGTTTTTTTGGCTAGTTTTCAGATGAATTATTTTTGAACAATATTCACCCGGATCGCCCTCTTCCAATTTGGGGGTAAACGTAAATACCCTTCCGCCGGATTTAAATTGGAAAATTTGACTGAAATAATGCATGGTGCCACCGCCACCAATATCCCAGCTATATATTCTAAAATTATTATCATCGGAGGTTTTAATATTTATCAAAGTCGATAAACCTTTAAATGGATAATCGATGCTTAAGGGATTTTTTTTAATAAAGCCCATAAATTCGTCACTAAATTTTCCATAAAGAGAATCTTGCAATTCCTGCTGTTCCATCGACAGGGAATTGGCCCTATCATATAATTTCACAAAATAGCTTTCTCTGGCTTTTATATCGATAGCCTGAGCTGTAGATTTTAAACTCATTAGACTGATAATAAATAGAAAAAGAGATAGCTTCGATAGGTTTTTCATGGAGTTTTTTTCGTTGATTATTCGAATTTAATGAAAAGCAATTCCTTATTAATGCTTAAAAATTATGGCCAATAATACAACAGAATCCCAGCCCTATACTCTGATTAGAAAAGAAAAAGAATTTGAAATCCGATATTATCCGGCTTCTACTGTAGCCATGGTTTCCTCACCTGCAAAAAACTACAAGGAATTAAGCGGTACCTCGTTTAGGAAATTAGCTGGATATATATTTGGAGGGAATAGAGAAAAAAAATCGATTGCCATGACGACGCCGGTTCATTTGGATATTCATCAGGAGGGATCCTCGATGGCCTTTGTAATGCCATCCAATTTGCATGAAAAGGAACTGCCCTCCCCCAATGATCCCAATGTAATGATAAAATCCATAGCCGATGAATATGTGGCTGCTATTCGGTTTAGTGGTTTCGCTTCTGATGAAAGTATACGAAAGCATTCAGAATATTTGAAGAATGCCTTAGTAGAGGCTGGTATCGATTATTCGGGTCATTTTCGATTTCTAGGCTATAATCCCCCATATCAACTATTTGGAAGGCGAAATGAAATTATCGTGAAGGTGAAGGGTGATTTTATTTCCTAAATGGATTAAATATCCTTTTTTTCCCGAAGCATTTCTGCAAAACTAAGGCCACGATTAAGCGATGAAATAACCCTGGCAATTCGTAAGGCTTTGGTCTGGGGTGTTTTGCAAGATTCCACCCATTTGCTATAATAATTTTGGTATGATTTGGGCATAGATTGAAATCGTTCCTTTGCTGTTGGTTCTTCCTCCATGCATTCCATTAAATCTCCTGAAATTTTCACCTCATCGGGATCCTCCTCTATTTCCACGGCTACCGTGTATCCTTTTCGTTTTTTTAAGGCCTTACGTAAATCGCTATTTAAAGGTAAGATAAAATCCCCTCCCCCTATGGGGAGTATAGCTAGGGATTTTATCGGCAAATGATCCAAATGTCCTTTTACCCGGAATGATTTTTTCATTCCCGGTTTGATTTCCTCAATAAATTCGGCAGGAATAGGGATATAGGTCCACCCCGACTTCTCACCATTTATTCCAAACTGTAAAATTTCAGCGGTCCATTTTATCATGGTTATGGCTGTTTTACCTTTCTTTTAATTCCTTTAAGGCTTCCTCCACGTTATCATAGGGTAGGCCACAGACCCGATTACGGCATATGTAAATCAGGGTTTTATCGGAGGTATCCACTTCTTTTGAGGGAATTTTATTTTCTAGTATAGGCAGGATCCTATGGTTATTGTTTTCAGGCAAAAAAGCAGAAACCAGTTTATTGGGAATGAAATGTTTTTCCAATTCTTTTCTCATCTCCTCTGCCTTGTTGCCTATAATACAGATTTCGTAGGTTCCCGTATGGAATTCAAGAAGTAAAGAGGTCCAATGGGAATAGGAAGGCGAATAGTTTTGGATCCTTGGCAATACTTCCATCACCATATCCTTGGCTCTTTGAATATATTCCTCTCGATAATAAAAATGTCCAAGCTTATACAATACATGGGCTAATACCGAATTCGAGGATGGAATTACCGAATCATGAATTTCCTTTTTTCTGGCAATTAAGGGGTTTTCTCTTTGATCGGTATAATAAAATAAAGAACTGTCTGGATCCTGAAAATTATCCTCCATAATCTTCACCAAATACAAAGCTTTATAAATCCAATACGAATCCAGGCTTACCTGATAAAGTTCAATATAAGAATCCGCTAAAAATGCATAATCATCCAGGAAGCCGGCAATTCGAGCAATTCCCTGTTTATAAGTCCTTTTAACCCGATTTTCTTCGATTAGGTTTTTATCAATGAATTGGGCTATTCTCAGGGCATCTTGTAAATAAATTGGATCTGCGAAGGCTTTATAAGCATCGCAAAAACCTTTTATTAAAAGGGCATTCCAGGAGCAAAGAATTTTATCATCCAGTGCAGGGGGAATTCGATTGTACCGATGGGTTAATAAAGTACGGGTACACCGCAATATATCCCTTTCCAATTCTTCCCTGGTCATTCCCAACTTTTCATGGAGGGGTGGATTATTGGGTTTTTTATATAAAATATTTGAACCTTCCCAGTTTCCAGAGGGCTTGACATGAAAATATAAGCTGAAACTAGGTTCAAAACCCCCTAATAAGTTTCTGAGCTCCGATTGTGACCAAACATAATATTTGCCTTCAACCCCTTCACTATCTGCATCCAGGGCGGAATAAAAAGGCCCTTCACCCGAATCCAGATCTCTTTTTAAAAATCCTATGGTTTCTTTTACCCCTTTTTCATAATCAGGATTTTTTTGAAAAACATAGGCTTGTGAATATAAACTTAGCAATTGAGCATTGTCATAAAGCATTTTCTCAAAATGGGGTGCAAACCAATGATTATCGGTTGAATATCGGGCGAAACCCCCTCCTACTTGATCATAAATCCCCCCTTCCAACATTCTATTTAGGGTAAGGTTGAAAAAGTTTATCAATTCGGAATCCCCATCCGGACTAAATTGGCTATGGAGTTTTAAAACAAAGATCCAGGAATTAGGTAAAGGAAATTTGGGGGCTCCCATAAAACCCCCATCTATTTTATCCAGATAAGGAATCCAGGCATTTCGTATAGCTTCAGGCTTGGGTAATTCGGTTTTGGATGCTCGGGGAAGAAGTTTATCTTGTAATTCCTGGTTTAGATTTTGGGCATATACCTCCGCTTCCTCTTTATTTTTTTGCCAATATGCTGCCAAATTCAATAAAATATTTTTCCAGTCCTCTTTTCTAAAATAGGTACCTCCATAAATCGGCTTCTGGTTAGGCAAAATAAAGCAATTTAATGGCCACCCCCCCTGCCCGCTCATAATTTGAACTGCGTCCAGATAGATCTGATCAATATCCGGTCTCTCCTCCCGGTCAACCTTAATACAAACAAAAAATTGGTTCATAATTTCGGCTACTTCAAGATCTTCAAAGCTTTCCCTTTCCATAACATGGCACCAATGACAGGCCGAATAACCTATACTCACCAAAATGAGTTTATTCTCATCCCTGGCTTTATTCAAGGCTTTTTCGCCCCAGGGAAACCAATGAACCGGATTATGGGAATGCGATAATAGGTATGGAGAGCTTTCACCCTTTAATTCATTTTCGGGCATGACTTAATTCTAAAAAATAAGCATGAAATAAAGGAATGGTTTCAATACCCTTATAGAAATTAAACAAACCATAATGCTCATTGGGCGAATGTAGATTATCAGAATCCAATCCAAAACCCATTAAAACGGAAGGAGTTCCAAGTTCTCGAGCAAATAAAGCTACCACCGGTATGCTACCCCCAGCTCTTTGAGGAATAGGGTCTATCCCAAAACTATCTTTCATGGCCTTTTCAGCAGCTTTATAGGCAATGGATTCAATCGGGGTTACAACCGGTTCACCTCCATGATGGGGCTTTACAGAAACTTTGACGGATTTGGGTGCGATGGATTCAAAATAATCCGTAAATAATTGGGTTATGGTAGCTGAATCCTGGTCGGGAACCAAACGCATGGAAATTTTTGCATGGGCTTTGGATGGTAAAACCGTTTTTGCTCCCTCACCGGTATAGCCACCCCAAATTCCATTGATCTCCAGTGTGGGCCGAATCGAAGTTTGTTCCGTCACAGAATAGTCCTTTTCACCCCAAGTTTCATCGATTTCGAGATCCTTTTTATACTGTTCCAAATTAAAAGGCGCTTTTGCCATTACAGCCCTTTCCTCAGGGCTTATAGTAATTACTTTATCATAAAAATGAGGAATGGTTATTTTTCCATCCTGATCCTTTAAGGAATGGATCATATCACAAAGAATCTGAATGGGATTTGCCACAGCACCTCCATAAACTCCCGAATGAAGGTCCCGATTCGGACCAATAAGCTCTACCTCAACATAACTTAAACCCCTTAAGCCGGTGGTAATGGAAGGGGTATCATTGGCAATCATACTGGTATCCGAAATTAATATCACATCAGATTTTAAAAGATCCTTATGATCCTTTACAAAGCGATCTAGATTGGATGAGCCAACCTCCTCTTCCCCTTCAATAAGGAATTTAATATTACAGGCCAGAGAATGAGTTTGAATCATTGTTTCAAATCCTTTAATATGCATGTATACCTGGCCCTTATCATCACAGGCTCCACGTGCATAAATCTTTTCATCCCGAATGATGGGCTCAAATGGTGGAGATTGCCATAGCTCCAGAGGATCGGGGGGTTGAACATCATAATGACCATATACTAATATGGTAGGAAGAGAGGGATCCAGAATTTTTTCTCCATATACAATAGGGAAACCTGCCGTTTCAAATAATTGGGTATTCTCTACACCAACCTTATTTAAGGCTTCTTTTACAAACTGGGCCGTTTGAATCACGGATTCTTTATATTTTGGATCGGCCGATATGGAAGGAATTCGCAAAAACTGAAATAATTCGTCTAGAAATCTTTCCTTATTTTTTTGAATATACTCGAATTGTAGGGATGCTATGTTCATAAATCTAAGGTATAAAAATGGTAGAAAGGACTATGAAAATTATTCGATTATCCATCCATAAAGCTAAATTTGTGGTCAACTTTTTTTAATCCAAAAACTATTTCAGCCTTGAATTCCAATACCCTGGAGTCAGATTTCCACAGGGACCTAAACGATATACAAAGACAGGCTGTTGAACAGACCGAAGGTCCGGTCATGATCATCGCCGGTGCCGGATCCGGTAAAACCCGGGTTATCGTATACCGAATAGCCCACCTGATTCGTTCAGGTGCCGAACCTTTTTCCATTCTAGCGCTAACTTTCACCAACAAAGCGGCTCGTGAAATGCGTGAAAGGATTGCCCTTTTATCCGGACCAGAAGCTAAGAATTTATGGATGGGAACCTTTCATTCGGTTTTTGCCCGTATTCTTCGACAGGAAGCCGATAAACTCCATTATCCTAGAAATTTCACCATTTATGATACCGAGGATAGTAAAAGTCTGATCCGAACCTTAGTTAAGGAAATGAATCTGGATGATAAACAATATACTACGGGATATATATTACATAGAATCTCCCAGGCGAAAAATAACCTGATTTCGGTAGAAGAATATGAGCAAAGCGAGAAGTACCGCTCTGAAGATTCCTCGATGGGGAAGGGAAAGATTTCGGAACTATACCGAGCCTATTCGGATCGCTGTTTTCGTTCAGGTGCCATGGATTTTGACGATTTATTGTTTAAAACCAATGTTTTATTCCGCGATTTTCCAGAAGTATTGTATAAATACCAAAATAAATTTCGGTACATCATGGTGGATGAGTACCAGGATACTAATTTCTCTCAATACCTGATTGTTAAAAAATTAGCCCTTCTCCATGAAAATATATGTGTGGTAGGAGATGATGCTCAGAGCATTTACGCTTTTCGAGGAGCCACTATTCAAAATATCCTAAATTTTGAAAGGGATTACCCCGATGTTAAAGTATTTAAACTGGAGGAAAATTACCGGTCCACCCAAAATATTGTGAACGTTGCCAATAGCCTAATCGCTAAAAATGCTAATCAGCTTCAAAAAACGGTTTACTCTAACAAAGAAAAAGGCTCAAAAATCAAAGTTTTACGAACTTTTTCTGATAATGAAGAGGGCAAAAGAGTTTCCGAATCGATCCTGGAGGATAAAGCCAATTACTCCCTACAGTATAAGGATTTTGGTATATTATACAGAACCAATGCTCAATCAAGACCCTTGGAGGAGGCCCTTCGACGCCAAAACATACCCTATAAAATTTTTGGAGGCTTATCCTTTTATCAAAGAAAGGAAATTAAAGATCTGATAGCCTATTTCAGATTAACCATTAATCCCAATGATGAGGAAGCTTTAAAAAGGGTTATCAATTATCCGGCCAGAGGAATTGGAAAGACCACCTTAGATAAGGTAATATTATTGGCCGGTGAAAATGAATTATCGCTTTGGGGCATTTTGTCGAATATTCGACATTATATGGCCGGTAAAACGGCCGATAATTTGGACCAGTTTGCCACCATGATTAAAAGTTTTGCGGTTGTGGAATCGGATCATACCGCCTTTGACCTAGCTATGCATATTGCCAAACAAACTGGTTTGGTAAAGGAATTATACGACGATAAATCGATTGAAGGTCTTTCCCGATACGAAAATATTCAGGCCCTACTCAACGGGATCAAGGAGTTTAGTGATTCTCCCAATAGGGAAGATAAATCTATGTCAGCCTTTTTAGAAGATGTGGCTTTGTTGACCGGGGATGAAAAAGAAGAAGAAAAAGCACCCAATTCGGTTTCTTTAATGACCATTCATTCGGCAAAAGGTTTGGAATTTAGTCATGTATACGTGGTAGGAATGGAGGAAAACTTATTCCCAAGCCAATTATCCCTCAATAACCGGGCAGAATTGGAGGAGGAACGTCGACTATTCTATGTTGCCCTTACCCGGGCCGAAAAAAAATTGACCTTAAGTTATGCGACCAGTCGATATAAATGGGGATCTACAGCCTCCTGCGAGCCGAGTCGTTTTCTGGAGGAAATTGACCCTTCTCTATTGGAATTAGATTTTCAAATACCACCCTCCCCTTCGGAAAGAAGTTTTGACCGAGATAAAATGGCCTGGGAAAGTGGTTTCTCAAGACCGGTAGGCTCAATCCTTCCTGCTCAGAAAAAGCCAATCCCTTCCAGCCCCACCCGGCCTCCTAATCCTAATTTTATAGCTTCAGACCCTCAATTTATAAAAGAAGGCATGGAAATTGAGCATGAACGGTTCGGATATGGTATAGTGGTTACCCTACAGGGGCCTATCAACGATTTAAAGGCTACAATTGAGTTTAAAGAATTGGGTACCAAACAACTTTTACTTAAATTCGCCAAACTACGTATAATAGAAGAGTAATTCTTTCCCCAATGCAGTCAGATCCCGGATACGATTATAATACCTCCCGTCCCCAGCTCCTTTTAACCGAATACGGTAGAAATGTGCAGAATATGATTAAATATATCATCAACCTGGAGGATCGGGATGAGAGGAATAAATATGCCCAGGCTGTTATTGAACTCATGGGATTCCTTAATCCTCATTTGCGCGATGTAACGGATTTTAAGCATAAGCTTTGGGATCATTTATTTGTGATTTCTGATTTTCAGCTGGATGTCGATTCCCCCTATCCTATTCCCTCCAGAGATACTCTTATTTCAAAACCCCAAAAAGTTCCATACCCTTCCGATCGAATCCATTTTAAACATTATGGGAAAACGGTTGAACTTATGATTGCCAAAGCCAAATTGGTAGAGGACCCGGAAAGACGATCCGTTTTTGTGGCCGCCATTGCCAATTTTATGAAAATGGCCTATGTCAACTGGAACAAAGATTCAGTAGCCGACGAAACCATTATCAATGATTTAAAAATCCTATCCAATGGAGAATTGGAATTAGGAGAAAACACCAATCTAGCCAAGGTTGAGTTCAGGGCTCCCCCTAGAACCAATACCAACCCCCGACATAATGGCAAAAAAAATGGCCCCGGAAATCCCAATAATCGAAAACGAAATAATAACCAGAACGGAAAGCGCTTCTGATCCAATTCCCTTCCTATCTTTTTCCTAAAAATTATCCTAAATATCTATTCCTAATTAATTCCAATACGCTTTATGGAGGCATTTGAAATACGGGGTGGTAAACGTTTAAAAGGAACCTTAATTCCTCAGGGTGCAAAAAATGAAGCCTTGCAGGTCCTTTCAGCTGTTTTATTAAGTCCAGAAGAAATAACTATTTCCAACTTACCGGATATTATCGATGTTCAAAAACTCATTGAACTATTATCCGAATTTGGGGTCAAGGTTAATCGCTTAAGCAAGGATACCTATACCTTCAAAGCCGATCAAATCAATTTGGATTATATGTATTCCGATCAGTTTAGAAAACGGGGGGGTGCATTGAGAGGTTCCATTATGATTGTTGGACCCTTATTGGCTCGGTTTGGTAAAGCCTTCATCCCACGACCGGGTGGGGATAAAATTGGGCGTCGTCGATTAGATACCCATTTTATTGGATTTGAAAAATTGGGGGCCAAATTCAATTATAATCCAAACGAAAGTTTTTACCGGGTGGATGCCGGTGCTTTAAGAGGTTGCTTTATGTTATTGGACGAGGCCTCGGTTACAGGAACAGCCAATATTTTGATGGCTGCTGTTTTAGCCGAAGGAGAAACTACTCTTTATAATGCTGCCTGCGAACCCTATATCCAACAATTATGCAAAATGCTTAATCGTATGGGTGCAAAGATTAGCGGTATCGGTTCTAATTTATTAAAAATTGAAGGGGTTAAAAGCTTAAAAGGCACTGAACATCGTGTTTTACCGGATATGATCGAGATTGGAAGCTTTATCGGCTTAGCGGCGATGACTCAATCGGAAATTCGGATTAAATCCGTTGGTTTAGAGCATTTAGGCCAGATTCCCGATGTTTTTCGTCGATTGGGTATTCGCTTTCAAATTGAAGAGGATGATATTTTAATTCCTGAACAGGATATTTATGAAATTGACACCTTTATAGATGGATCCATATTAACCATATCCGATGCTCCCTGGCCTGGTTTTACCCCCGATTTATTAAGTATCGTTTTAGTGGTAGCGACTCAAGCCAAAGGTTCGGTTTTGATTCACCAAAAAATGTTCGAAAGTCGTTTGTTTTTTGTAGATAAATTGATTGACATGGGGGCTCAAATCATTCTTTGCGATCCTCATCGAGCCACCATTATTGGCTTGGAAAGGAAAAATATGCTAAGAGGGATTACCATGAGTTCACCGGATATTCGTGCAGGGGTATCCTTATTAATAGCCGCCTTATCAGCCAAGGGGAAAAGTGTTATTTCCAATATTGAACAAATTGATCGGGGTTACCAGGATATTGATACCCGCTTACAATCCTTAGGTGCTGAATTAATTCGAATAAAATAAATTTTACCATTGAATATACTTGGTGTAATACCGGCCCGATATCAATCCAGTCGTTTTCCCGGGAAACCCTTAATCGATATACGGGGAAAGTCGATGATTCAAAGGGTATATGAACAGGCCTCCCTCTCCAAATACCTGAGTAAAGTAATCGTCGCCACGGACGATGAAAGGATTGCCAGCCATGTTTATTCCTTTGGAGGCAATCCATTAATGACTGCTCCAAGCCATAAAAGTGGCACGGATCGATGCACCGAAGTCATTCGTCATTATCCGGAAATGAAAGCCATTATCAATATACAGGGGGATGAGCCTTTAATCGACCCCAGCCAAATTGACAAGGTAGCTTCCTGCTTTGAGGATCCGGTGGTTGAAATTGCCACTTTGATAAAAAAGATTGAAGATGGAGAAGAATTGTTTAATGAAAATATCGTGAAAGTGGTTTTTGACCATTTTTCACGAGCGATTTATTTTAGTCGCTCTCCGATTCCATTTTTACGGGGAACGCCCAAAAATCATTGGATTGAAACCCAAACTTATTCCAAACATATTGGAATTTATGGATACCGAAAGGATATTCTGGAAACCATTCGTTCTTTAAAACCCTCCGGCCTTGAACTGGCTGAATCGCTCGAGCAATTGCGTTGGCTTCAAAATGGTATAACCATTACCGTAAGAAAAACGGATATTGAAACCCAGGCGATAGATACCCCCGATGATTTAAAAAAGGTGCTAAAACTTTTAAAGTAAATATCCTTGAGAAAAACCATACCTCTAAAATTTGTATTTCTAATACTCTTTTTAATTTGCTTTTTTATCATGGCCTGTCTGGCTCTGCAAAAGGATACAGGCAGTTATATCCATCATCTTTGGATTGAATTTTTCAGAGAAGCCGGTATTGTTTTTTTTATTCTTTTTGGCTTCTTCCAAAAGAAATTAAGCACCTGGATATGGGTAGGCTTATTTGCAGGGGCTGCCATCGGTATTGATTTTCCGCAAATAGGTCAAAACCTCCATGTATTGGGTACTATTTTTCTGCGATTAGTCAAAACTCTTTTGGCCCCCCTTTTATTTTCCACCCTGGTTTTTGGTATTGCCGGTCATGCCGACTTGAAACAAATCGGAAGATTGGGCTGGAAATCCTTACTTTACTTCGAAGTAGTAACCAGTTTTGCCCTGATTATTGGCGTTTTATGCATCAATTTTACCAGAGCTGGAGTAGGCATAAGCATGCCCGCCCATATCGAAAAAACCCTTAGCCCACCGATAATGACGGTGGAAGAAACCATTGCCCATATATTCCCGGAGAATATAGCCAAATCGGTAGCGGAAGGCCAAATTCTGCAGGTGGTAATATTTAGTGTTTTATTTGGAATCGGATTAGCCTTGGTTCCCTTGAATGTTCGGAAACCTATGTTGGAGTTTACCAGCTCCTTATCGGAGGTAATGTTCAAGTTTACCGGACTGGTCATGTATATGGCCCCCCTAGCAGTAGGTTCGGCTATGGCCTATACGGTTTCAACCTTGGGCTTGGGCGTTTTACATAATTTATTAATCCTAGTGGCCACATTCTTTGGGGCCATATTGATCTTTGTAGGGATCATCTTGGTTCCTATTGCCATTTGGTCCAGAATTCCACTCCTGCCATTTGGAAAAGCGGTATTAGAGCCCTTATCCATTGCTTTTGCCACCGCCAGTTCAGAGGCAGCCCTCCCCAAGGCGATGACTGCCATGGAGGATCTAGGCGCTTCCCGATATGTGGTTTCCTTTGTCATGCCGGCTGGATACAGTTTCAATATGGATGGAGGCACCCTATATCTTTCTTTAGCCAGTATTTTTATTGCCCAGGCTTCCGGTAAATATCTAAGTCTGAGCCAGGAAATTATTATGATTTTCACTCTTATGCTAGCCAGCAAGGGAATAGCCGGAGTGCCAAGAGCAGCACTTGCCATCTTAACAGGGATGAGTGCCAGCTTGGGCCTTCCCGCTTGGCCCATTTTTATTTTATTTGGAATCGATGGAATCCTGGATATGGGTCGATCGGCCTTAAATGTTCTGGGAAATTGCCTGGCCACGGTAGTCATTGCCCAATCAGAAAAAGAATTTCATTATCCAAAACTAATTAGTCAAAAATGAGCATAGAAACAGAACCCCTAAACGACCAAAACCCGTGGAAAGATATTTTCACCGATAAACGTAAACTATTCGTTGTTGTAAGTATTGTGGTACCCTTTATCGTTTACTGTGTTTATTATTATGCATCCATAATTCGTCATGCTCCCTTTCGATATGATCAATTCACAAAACTAGAATACAGGACTTTTCGGCATGGAAAACCTCGAACCATATTAATTTCTAAAACCGGAGAATATTCCTATTATAATCGCAAAGATTCCCTAGTACATGCCCATGTAAATCTTAGCCCTGCTGTGATGAAGGAAATACATGAAAAATTTCGGGATGTTTTACTTTGGGATATGCCGAAAGTAGCAGGTGATTCCACTCAAAAACATAGGAACGATGTTTTATTGGTATATATAAAAGCAGACTATAAGAGAGCCAGTAAAACCATCTGGTGGCAGGAAAATTATTTTGCCGATTTAACCTTGGATGGCAGGATGAAGGAAATTAGTCGGTTTATTGAGGCCCAGGCAGATGGGGCTATCATTCGTTAAAATTACCCAAAAAAAATTCTGATTGGATGGATGGGTTTATATAGGAATTTCTTTTGTTAAAAAGTATTAATTTTCATACTTTTGCCCCTCATTTAAAATTATTTTATGTACGCAATAGTAAATATAGCTGGCCAGCAATTTAAAGTGGCAAAAGACCAGTTCCTCTTTGTGCATCGTTTGCCACAAGAGGAGGGCGCTAGTATTGAATTTGACAATGTACTATTAGTAGACCAGGATGGAAAAATTACCGTGGGATCCCCTCAGGTAAAAGGTTCAAAGGTTTCTGCAACAGTTTTGTCTCATTTAAAAGGAGAAAAAGTAATTATCTTCAAAAAGAAACGTCGTAAAGGGTACCGTAAGAAAAACGGTCATAGACAATCCTTTACTAAAATTCATATCAATTCCATCACGGTTTAGTCGGTTAAGAAAGCATGGCACATAAAAAAGGGGCAGGAAGTTCCAGAAACGGAAGAGAATCCCATAGTAAGCGATTAGGAATTAAATTATACGGAGGTCAAAAGGCCATTGCCGGAAATATCATCGTTCGTCAAAGAGGAACAAAGCATCATCCTGAAGCAGGCGTTGGCATTGGAAAAGACCATACGCTTTTTGCTTTGGTGGATGGCCGCGTGGTGTTTAAAAAGAAAATGGATAATAAATCCTATGTTTCTATTCTTTCCGAAGAAGCCTATATGGCCAAATTCGGGCATCAAGTATCTACCCATACAGCCTTGACTTCCAAAGCACCGGAAGGAAAGGCCGCAGAATCGGTAGTTTCAGAGCCAGTTGCGGAAATGGCTAAACCAAAAGCCAAAACCAAAGTGGCTAAGGAAGAAAAATTGGAATCAGAAGTAAAGGCAGAAGCTGCTCCCGTTCAGGAAATAGTGGCCGAAGCTTCCGCTCCTGTTGAAGAGACGGCTAAAGAAGAAAGTCCAAAAGCTTCCTCAAAAAAATCAGTGGCTAAGGCAGAGGATGAAAAATCAGAGTCTAAATCAGAATAATTTCACGATTTTATAGTTAATAGTATAGTTTTTTAGTGTTTCAATAAAAATCGGGTCAGACGGACCCGATTTTTTTTTGTCATTGAAACTATAAGCCCTATTTTGGGGTATTAATGATATTATTTAAAATTAAAGTTTTATACGCCCTAAACATTGATTGGATTTAAAATAGCTTGGACTTCTAGGTATATGCAAAACCGATTAGCTGATAAAAGGCTATATATTTTCTTTCTATTATTCCTCCTTGTCTGTTTTTCTGAATCCAGGTCGCAGGTTATAAATTCAAAGCCTCATCCTTCTTTCGATACCCTTCCTCCTTTAACCAACCCCGTTAAAATTATTCAGGATACGGAGAAAATTACCGATCCTAAAACCTTCGATACCTTAAAGTGGGTTCGTAAGAAAATCATTGTAGAAAAGGATATGAAGGAGGTTACCCATAACTTATTTCAACCCCATAGACCCTATTTAGAGGATACGGCCGATGTCAAATTCACCAAAAAGCATTATTCCTTTGTTCCTGCCTTTGGATATACCCTTCAAACCGGCTTTGCGGCTATATTTAGTGCGAATGCAGCCTATTATACCGATAATAAGCCGGATTCAAAGCTCTCCACCATTTTAACCAGCATAACCTATTCCCAATACCAACAAACCATTGTTCCACTACAAATTAATATTTGGACAAAGGGAAACAAATATAATTGGATCACCGATTTCCGATTTATCAGTTATCCCTCCGATATATATGGATTAGGTGGAAGAACCGACCCAAATCAAGGTTTCACCATAAATTTTGATGGTATAAAATTTCATCAAACCCTTATGCGGGCCATTTCCAACAATATATATGTGGGTATAGGCTATTATTTGGATAATTTCTGGAATATCCATTCAGCCGACTCTTTATCGAAGAGCCTTACCCGTACGCTTAACCGACAATTAGGTACCCGAGAAACCGCTTCAGGACCCGCTTTCCGATTTGTTTTTGATTCCAGAGTAAATTCTATCAATTCAAGACAGGGCATATATGCCAGCGCCACTTTCCGACCGAATTATCAGGTTCTGGGTAGCAACCATAACAATCAAATTTTACAAATTGATGCCCGAACCTATTTCCCCTTTCCTGCCAAATCAAAAAATACTTTAGCGTTTTGGACCTTTGGATGGTTTGTTACCGGGGGTTTAGCCCCCTACCTTATTTTGCCCAGCACAGGTTGGGATGATAATTATAATACAGGAAGAGGCTATATTCAAGGAAGATTCCGTGGTAAACGCATGTATTATGAGGAAACCGAATATCGATTCAATATCACTCGTAATGGATTAATCGGTGGGGTAGCATTTCTTAATCTGGAAACCTTTTCTCCGGATTTATCGGCAACTTATAATAATATATTTCCAGGCTATGGGCTTGGATTACGATTGAAGATCAATAAACATTCGGGCACGAATTTATGTCTGGATTATGGATTTGGGAACGATGCCTCCAGAGGATTTTTTGTAAACCTCGGAGAAGTATTCTAATTCATTAATTATCCCTTAATTTTGATCAAAATCGAAATTATGGGAAATTCAACTCCAATACCTGAATTTGAAAAGCCGCTGCAGCCTGAAAAAAAGGAAGGCAGGAAATGGAGCCTATTTACCATAAAGCAAAGTGGAACACCCTGGGGTTTCATTATAATTCCCTGGGTATTTATAGCTGTTTTGATCACCTTATGGTTTACAGGAAAATTCCATTTAAGCCCCAAAGAGGAGGATAAAGAATCCATATTAATTACCCGAATAGAAACTATGGGTAAGCTTGAATTGGTGAAATACCATTTAAAGGATGTTTTCGAACATAAAATGGTGAGACAATGGTTTCCAGATCCTACGGCCTTATTGATTATTGGCGGGGAAGCCGTGGGTTGTATCGATTTAACTAAAATACAGAAAAAGGATATTCAAATTCAGGGAGATTCCTTAACCATCCATCTTCCCAAGGCAGAGGTTTGTTATGTTAAAATCAATCATAATGAATCGAAGGTATATAGTACACAATTTGCCTTCTGGGATGAGGCGAAATTGGTAGATGAGGCCTATCAGGATGCCGAGAAACAATTATCGGCATCGGTTTCAAAATCTGATATTCTAGTGCAAACTCAAAATACTGCCAGGCTGATTTTAACCCCATTGTTTCAATCCATGGGTTATAAATCCGTTAAAATAACCTATTAAAAATATTCTATTGATTACCCAAAGCCTCGATTTGGCCCTTAAAGCCCTAAAAAATGATGAGATTATTGCCATTCCTACCGAAACGGTATATGGATTGGCCGGAAATGCCTATAGCCCTGAGGCCGTTCAAAAAATTTTCGATTTAAAAAAAAGGCCCTTTTATAACCCCCTTATTGTTCATATTAAGTCCATAGAGTTTTTATCGGAGGTTGCTCTGGAAGTTCCGGATACCGCCCGAATCCTGGCCAAAGCCTTTTGGCCAGGCCCCCTAACCCTGATTTTAAAGAAACAATCAAAAATACCCGATTTGGTGACTGCCGGTAAAGGAACCCTGGCTGTAAGGGTTCCTAATCACCCCATTACCCTAGCTTTATTGGAATCCTTGGATTTTCCTTTAGCCGCACCGAGCGCCAATCCATTCGGCTCCATTAGCCCAACCTCTGCTGAACATGTATTCGATTATTTTAAAAAAGATTTACCCTATATATTGGACGGTGGAAATTGTGAAAAAGGATTAGAATCCACCATTATTGGCTTTGATAAAGAAAAGCCGGTTCTGTACCGATTAGGAGCTATATCGGTAGAGGAATTAGAAAATAAGGTGGGTAAGATTCAAATTCCGGATAGAACCAATAATAATAACCCTGATGCACCGGGTATGGGTTCAAAGCATTATTCACCTTCCACGAAAATGTACCTTACCGAAAATATGGAGAGCCAGATTATCCTTTTTGAAAATAAAAAAATCGGACTCCTCCTATTTAAGGAATGCATCGAGGGAATAAATCTTGAATACCAGGAGGTATTATCGCCAAAAGGCGATTTGGAAGAAGCTGCTCAAAACCTGTATTCGGCTATGCATCGTCTCGACCAAATGAACCTTGATATACTCTTAGCGGAAAAACTACCCGATTATGGGTTGGGAAGAACCATAAATGACCGTCTAATTAGAGCTGTGGCGAAATAATTCTATTTTGGGTAATCCGGCCTTTAGAAGATCATCAAATTTCTTTTCGTAAAAATAATAGGATATACTCACCAATACTAAAATAACTAAAGGCAGTATTAAGCAGGGTTTAAAATGGCAATTTAGTGCATGGGAATAAAGAACCCCTGACATTTCGAATCCTAATCCATAATAGGCCATTTCGGTTAGTCTGGGTAGTTTGGTTACCAACAATGCCAATATTGCCAATATCTTACTAAGGGCCATAAAGGGTGGCAAATACGAGGGATAGCCTAATTTTTCCAGTTGATAAATGCCTGAATGGGTTTCAAATAAATCCAGCCAAACCGAATAAGTTAAAAAAACCACCATTAAAATAGTGGATATCCAATAAATTATATTTGATTTTTTCATGAAGAGATTGGTAAAATTATATATTGGTTTAAACCCATTCATTATTTAAAACCTAATAAAGGATTAGTAGGAAAAAATCTAAAAACCTTACATTCATTAGCAAATGAAAAAGAACTAGTTTTCTTTTAATTTTTGGGTGTATTTTAATTCAAGTTCTTTTAGCCTTAAATCATACCCTATTCTATCCATAAATACAGAAGGATTGTATTCAGAACCTGGATCACGCTTCTTATGTAAATCAAATAAACTAGCATGGGGAGAAAGCCAAATATCAAAAGAAAGATTTTTCATTGCTTTAAAGGTATAGGCATAATCATCAGCCATTTTAGGATAGGCATTTACTTTTGAAAATGGTTTCTCAACAATAATGGTTGGCAAATTAGCAATCAAAATCGTATAGGATTTTTTTTCATCGTCAACTCTAAATAAAAAACTGCAAGATCCCTGGGTATGACCCGGATGATGTAATAAAATGATCTTCATTTTACCCAGACCTATGGTGTCTTTATTATGCAAAATACGATCCACTTGAATGGGTAGGAATTGACTATCCGAATCATTCATGACATAATCCGAATGCCCCCCATCCTCCAAGGAGGCTACATCCCCTTCATCAATCATCATTTTGGCTCCGGTTGCTTTTTTGATTTCAGCCATGGCGCCCACATGATCATAATGAGCCTGATTGGTTAATAATATCTTGATGCTGGAAAATTTAAATCCCAGGGATTCAATATTATCCTTGATTTGAGACGCTGAGGAGGCCAGTCCCGTATTGATTAAAATACTTCCCTTATCCGTTACTACCAGATAGGAGGCAAGCTCATAGGTTCCTACATAATACAGGTTGCCTACTATTCGAAAGGGTGGATAGGGTTTGACCCAATCCGGATTGACATGGGTAGAACGGGTTTGAATTTGACAATAACCTAAACAAAACCATGATAAAAAATAAATAATACTCAGGATTTTTTTCATATTCCTTATTTTTCAGTTTATTTCAAATTGATAATAAATTAATGGATTTTAAAGGGAGAAATAAAATCAATTGTACTTGTCAATAATTGTACTAGATCAATAATAAACACCTATTCAATTCATGCAGGATAAAATAGTTCATTGGGGAATAATTGGGGCTGGTAATATAGCAGGAACCTTTGCCAGGGAATTCCCGAGGGTAAAAAATGCTAGATTAATGGCAGTTGCTTCTCGTGATTTGGAAAAAGCTCAATCATTTTCCAGGCAATTTTCAATCCCCAAAGCCTTATCGTATGAGGAATTGTATGCCGACCCAGAAATTCAGGCGGTTTATATTGCGACCCCTCATAATTTTCATTTCGAACAGGCCAGGCACTGTATTTTGAATGGCAAATCGGTTTTATGTGAAAAACCCATTACCATAAATGATAAAGAATTTTCTATTCTATCCCATCTAGCCAGGGAAAAACAGGTTTTTCTGATGGAGGGACTTTGGTCCTATTTTTTACCGGCCAATCAGGTAGCCAAAAATTGGATTCGGGAGGGTCGTTTAGGAAAAATTAAATTGATTCAGGCCAATTTTGGTTATGATTTGGATAAAAATCCTGAAAAAAGATTATATAACCCTCAATTAGCGGGTGGTGCCCTTTTGGATATTGGGATATACCCTATTGCCATGAGCCTGTTTTTTCTGGATAAACTCCCCAAAAAAGTACTTTCGATGGCACTCTTCACCCATACAGGAGTGGATAGTCGAATTTCGATCAGTTTGGATTTTGGTGAAAGCCTGGTTCAAATTATGGTAGCCTTGGATATTCTAATGGAAAACAAAATGATGATTTACGGGGAGAAAGGTATCCTGGAGATTTATGAGTATTGGAAATCGAGAAAGATCGTTTTAAAAGACTTGAACCATAACCCCATAGATACTTTTTCAGACGAAAGAGAAGCCCATGGTTTCGTTTTCCAAACCCAGGAGGCAACTAACCGAATATTAAATCATCTTATTGAAAGTCCCATTGCCTCCCATAAACGGAGCCTTGAGATTCAGGAAATATTGACGGGTATTCGAAAGGAAATTGGCTTAAAATATCCTATGGAAAACAGATTATAAATTAGCAGGAGTTTTTTTATTTTCTTTTTGAAAACAAATTAAAACTTATTGGAATTATCTGCGTAAGAAAATATCAAATCCTAACCTTATGCTTATTCCTCTAACAGCCATTCTACTAAACTTTGTTATCCTGATTTCTATCGCCACCTCCTCCAATTTAAAGAGCAAAAACTTTATCAAAACCCCTTAAATTTTCTCTAGGAATACCGCCTAGTGCTGACGGTATAATAAGGTTTCCATAAGTTCTATAAGGATTTCTTTTCTTGATTCCTCAACTTGAACACTTTCCAAATGGGCCAGGGCTTTATCATGGAAATGCTGAATCTGGATTTGTACTAGTTCGGAAAGATTTAATTGATTATAAATTTCCTTTACGGCTTCAATTTTTTGATTAGGATCAAATGCCTTTAAGCCTAGCCAATGATTCAATTCCTTTAACACCTCTCCTTTCGATAATTCAAGGGCTTTAATTAATAAGTACGTTTTTTTATTAGCAAGAATATCTCCCCCAACCTGCTTTCCAAATTTGGAAGGTTCAGCATATACATCCAAAAGATCATCCTGAAGCTGAAAAGCGACTCCTAAAAATCGACCAAAATCATATAAATGATCGGAATTCGTCGAATGGGTTCCAGCCAATATGCCTCCCATTTTCAAACTAGCCCCTAATAAAACGGCTGTTTTTAGCTCTATCATATGCAAGTATTCATCGATACTTACCTGGTTAGCCGTTTCAAAATTCATGTCCATTTGCTGGCCTTCACAAACCTGTGTAGCGGTAGTATTGAATAATTCCAATACAGGTTTTACCTGATTCTCGGGCACTTTCAATAAAAGTTTATAGGCTTCTACCAGCATAGCATCCCCAGACAATATGGCAATTGGAGTGGTCCACTTTTCATGAACGGTGGGCATTCCTCTTCTCAAAGGGGCTGCATCCATAATATCGTCATGCATGAGGGTAAAATTATGGAATACTTCCATGGCTAATGATTGTTCAATAAAGGCATCAATTTTATTGACGAATAAATTGGCTCCCATTAAAAGCAGGCAAGGTCTTATTCTTTTACCATTCAAGTCCAATAAATAGCGCATGGGATTATAGAGTTCACAGGGTGTATCTGGTAAACAATATTTTTGAAACCCCAATTCTACTTTTTCCCTTAGTTCTTTATATGTATACATCAATCCTTTTAAATACCAGCTTATTTAACCAAACTAAAATCAATCTGTTTTTTTACTAGATCAACGCTTTTTACCCTTATTTTCAGTTCATCCCCCAATTGAAATTTTTTCTTTTTCCTTTGACCGATTATACAATAATTGGCCTGGTCTAAAATATAGAAATCATCATCCATATCACGAAGTCGGATCATACCCTCGCATTTATTTTCAATAATTTCAACATACATACCCCATTCCGTAACCCCTGATACCACCCCGTCAAAGATTTCTCCTACCTGATCCCTTAGATATTCGGCCTGCTTATATTTTACAGAAGCTCTTTCTGCTTCGGCGGCTTTTTTCTCCATTTGTGAGGAATGCTCACATTTTTGCTCATAATCTCCTAAGTCGACCGATTTCCCTCCCATTAAATAGGATTGTAAAAGCCTATGAGCCATAACATCCGGATATCGGCGGATGGGAGAAGTGAAATGCGTATAATATTCAAAAGCCAAACCATAATGGGAAGTGGTTTTGGTTGTATAGACGGCTTTAGCCATAGAGCGTATAGCGAGCTGAGTTAAAACATTTTGCTCCTTTTTCCCCTCTACATCGGCCATTAATTTATTAATGGATTTGGATATGTCCTTATGGGACTTTGTATTAATTCGGTATCCAAAACCGGCGGCAAATTGAGAGAATTTTAGCAGATTATCCGCATCGGGCTGGTCATGTGCCCGATAAACAAAGGTAAAAGGATGCTTTTTGTCTCCTTTTTTAGCCACAAATTCGGCTACTTTTCGGTTGGCCAAAAGCATAAACTCCTCAATTAACTTATGGGCATCCTTTCTTTCCTTTACATATACCCCTATAGGTTTTCCATTCTCATCCAATCTGAATTTGACTTCGGTGGTTTCGAAATTGATGGCCCCGGCTGCAAATCGTTCGTCCTTTAAAATATGGGCCAATGAATTTAAATGCAGGATTTCATGACTCAATTCCCCCTCCCCAGCCTCGATAATGGCCTGAACTTCTTCATAGGAAAATCGGCGCTTGGAATGAATAAGCGTTTTGCCGAACCATTCCTCAAGGATATTAGCATATTTATCCAATACAAAAACCGCCGAAAAGCAAAGCTTATCTTCATTGGGTCTTAGGGAACATAAATCATTAGAGAGTTTTTCAGGCAACATGGGAATAACCCGGTCCACTAAATATACCGAAGTGGCTCGCTGGTAGGCTTCCTGATCCAATGCCGAATCAGGCTTTACATAATGGGAAACATCGGCAATATGAACCCCAATTTCAACCCTGCCATTTCCTAAATCTTTATAGGATAGAGCATCATCAAAATCCTTGGCATCTGCGGGGTCAATGGTAAAGGTGAGAGTATCCCTAAAATCCCTTCGATGGGTTAAATCGACGGGTTCATGCTCCTCCGAAATTCTTTCGGCTTCCTTTTCAACAATTGGAGGAAAATGAAGGGGAAATCCATATTCAGCCAGAATCGCATTCATTTCCGTATTATTCTCGCCCTGTTTTCCCAAAACTTGAATAATTTCTCCAATGGGATTTTTTGCTCCCTGAGGCCATTCGGTAATCTTTGCCTGAGCCTTATCCCCATCTTGAGCCCCGTTTAAGGAACTTAAGGGTATAAAAATATCATGGTGCATTTTGCGATTATCCGGAATCAAAAATCCAAATCGGTCGGATAATTTTACAATACCGGTAAACTCCATTTTAGCCCTTTCCAATATTTCCACCACCTCTCCTTCCTTATGGCTACCATTTTGTTTGGCATAAATAAAAATCTTAACGGTATCCCCATGAAGGGCATTTCGAAGCTTTCTCGGAGCGATAAAGGTATCTTCATCGGTTTCATCGGAAATAACATAGGCCGAGCCACTCGCTGCCATATCTACCTTACCAATAATATAGGCTTTTAAGGATTTCATTAGGAATTTACCAGATCCTAATTCCTGAACCGTATCATTTTTTAGTTCGGCATTCAAAACTTCCCGGATAACCTCCAGAGAATTTTCATCCGATAGGTTTAAATGGCTGGCAATCTCTTCGGGGGTCATACCCTCCGATGGGCTCTGCAATAGAGTGTTTTGAATTAATTGTACAAATACCTGACGGAGTTGTTCTTCCGATTTACGTTTGATCATGGAATTGCCCGTAGGCTTTCGGTTTTTCTTCAAGGTGGATTAATTTGTTAAGCAAATAAATTTCAAATTGTTTTAGGAATTGCCTCAATTAACCTTTTTGTATACGCCGATTGAGGATTGAAGTAAATTTCATCCGGATTCCCCTCCTCCTCAAATACCCCTTTATTCATCACTAAGATTCGATCCGAAATGAATCGAACCACCGATAAATCATGGGAGATAAATATTAAGGTAAGTTTAAATTCCTCCCTTAAACTAATCAATAAATTAATAATCTGGGCTTGAATCGAAACATCCAATGCTGAAACCGATTCATCACAAATTATAAACTCGGGTTTTAACATTAAACTACGAGCTATTCCTATTCTTTGTCTTTGTCCACCAGAAAACTCGTAGGGATACCGATAAAAATGCTCCGGTAACAATTGAACTTTTTCTAAAATTTCCAAAGCTTTATTTTTTCTTTCGGTTCCGCTTAATCCCATGTTAAAGATTTTTAAGGGCTCCATAAGGGTTTCTCCAATTGTTTGGCGAGGATTTAGGGAGGAATAAGGATCCTGAAAAATAATTTGAAGGTTCTTACGGGTTTCTCTCATTTTTCTCTGAGAAAATTTCAAAATATCTTCTCCTCGATACTCTACCGAACCCTGGCTAGGTTCAATTAATCGAAGAATACTTCTACCCAGGGTGGATTTACCACAACCCGATTCCCCTACCAATCCGAGGGTTTCACCCGGAAATACCTTGAAGGAAACATTATTAACCGCTTTTACCTCCTTAAAATGCTTCGAAAGATTTTTGACCGATAGTAAGGGCTCATGAGAATATAAACTCTCCCTCCTTATCCTGTCTTGGAGCGGATCCTTTTTAAATTTTTCCTGTAGGGTATCTATGGATCCAACCAATTCGGTCATAGAACCATCCTTTCCCAAACTCATAAAATCACTCATAACCGGTAAACGGGATAATCCTATATTTCTTCCAGGCCGGCAGGCTAGCAAACCTCGGGTATAAGGATGCTTTGGTTGGGTAAAAATTTCATGGGTTTTACCGGTTTCCACACAATTCCCTTTAAACAATACCATTACCCGGTCGGCCACCTGACTCACCAATCCTAAATCATGAGAAATAAAAATCATACTCATGTTTCGGGTGTTTTTAATCCGGATCAATAAATCCATAATGGTTTTTTGAACGGTTACATCCAGGGCTGTGGTAGGTTCATCAGCAATCAGAATTTCAGGATTGGAGGCTAATGCCATAGCAATCATAACTCTTTGCCTTTGCCCTCCCGATAATTGATGGGGATACGAATAGTATATCGATTCTGGACGAGGTAATTCAACCTCCCCCAATAATCGGATGGATTCATTCTTTGAATCCTTTCGGTTCATTTTTAAATGAACTTGTAATACTTCAGAAATTTGATCCCCACAGGTTAATACCGGATTTAATGAAGTCATAGGCTCCTGAAAAATCATAGAGATTTGTGCTCCCCGAATTTTCCTGAAGTCCTTATCCGCTAAGGATACCAGATTTTGATTTTTAAACAGGATTTTTCCATGTACCTGCGAACTTGAACCTAATAAACCTAGAATGGTTAAAGCAGTAACCGATTTTCCAGAACCGGATTCACCTACCAAACCCAGGGTCTCGCCTTTTTCCAGAGAAAAGGATAGAGAATGGACTACCTCCTGCCAATTTCCTGAATGAGAAAATGAAATAATTAAGTCCTGAACCTGCAAAATAGGAGAATCCCGATTTTCCATAAATCAGGCAATCATTACTCCGGGTTTATTCACGAGAGGAATTCGTATAAAGTTTGATTCAACCACGCTCTCCGTAACAAAAACAAACTTTTTATCATATATGGTATTCCCGATATAATAGCTTAATAAAAACTCATTATTAATAGAGAAAAGATCCTCTTGAATGGATTCAATTACTTTAAATGACATTGGAGGCATATCTCCTAAGAAATGTCGCAGAACGGATGTTTTAACCTCTTCTCCCTGATAAGGTCCATAACCTTTGGAGCTTACTAAAACATTTTTTATTTCGATTTTTTTAAGATTTACCAAATAAACCTTCCAGGATTTTTCGGTGGCAAATTCCTCTTCGAGAACCACCGCAATACCTATATCGGTTACATCATTTTTGGGAAGGTCTTTAATCATGTATTATTTCTTTTTTGTGCCAGCTTTTTTAGAGGGTTCGAGAGCCTTGATGGGTGCTGAACTCGCTACCACGGGAGCTCTTTTTTTAACAGTCGGGGTTTTCGATTTTCTGGCCCCAATTTCCTTCAGGCTTGGATCGGGATCCTTAGGACTGGTGGATTTTTTGGCTTTCGTTTTAGATACCTTTTCCAGAACGGATTTAGGTTTGGCAGCGGCTTTCGTCCCAGATTTTTTGGCCGGATTTTTCTTGGCTCCGGCTTTTTTGGGGTTATTTTGTTCCTCCACCACATTGGGGCCAACCAGCTCCATACATTCCTCAAATCCTAATTCTTCCGGAACCTTCCCTTTGGGTATTTTTATATTCGCCTTACCATAGGCTATAAAAGGCCCCCAGCGCCCTTTCAGGACTTTTAATAAGGGATCTTGTTCAAAGGATACGATAAGCTTTTCAGAATCCTTTTTCCTTTTCTCTAAAATCAACTCAATAGCCCTTTCAGAATTTAGGGTTTGGGGATCTTCCGTTTTGGGAATTGAATAAAATTGGGAATCGTGGCGAATATAGGGGCCAAATCGACCCAGTCCTACCACCATAGGTTTTTCTTCAAAATCCCCAATAGGTTTTGGAAAATTGAATAATTCAAGCCCCTCCTCCAGACTTATGGTTTCAATCAGTTGCCCGGTTTTTAAACTGGCATAGCGAGGTTTTTCCTCCTCATTATCCGATTCTCCAATTTGAACGAAGGGACCATAACGACCTATACGAACACTCACCCTTTTGCCTGTGGAGGGATCCAAGCCCAAATCACGAGCCCCATTTTGACGTTCCGCCGTTTCAATGGTATTTTCTACTTCCTTATGAAAGGGATCATAAAATCCTTGAATCATAGTAGTCCATTCCTTATTTCCACCCGCGATCTCATCAAATTCCTTTTCTACCTTGGCGGTGAAATGAAAATCAACAATTCCATGAAAATATTGAACGAGAAAATCATTCACTACCACCCCAATATCGGTAGGAAATAGTTTGGATTTTTCGGTTCCCGTCATCTCAATCAAGGATTTTTCCTGAATCTTTCCTTCCTTTAAACGAATTTGTCTATACGATCTTTCCTTTCCATCCCGATCTTCCTTTACCACATATCCCCTTTTTTGAATGGTGGATATGGTGGGGGCATAGGTTGATGGGCGTCCGATGCCTAATTCTTCTAATTTTTTCACCAAACTCGCTTCCCCATACCGTGCAGAAGGACGGGTAAACTTTTCGGTAGCCATCATTTCTTCCAGATGAAGCTTCTGCCCCTTCGATAAAGGGGGTAGCATCGCTTCAGCATCCTTATTGGAGGTATGAGCCTCCATTTCTTCATCCGAAGTCTCCCGATAAACTTTTAAAAATCCATCAAAACGGATCACCTCCCCTTCAGCCTTCAGTTTTTCAGGGCGGGTTGAAATATCGATTAATGCCTGAGTTTTATCAATTATGGCCTCGGCCATTTGGGAAGCAATGGCTCTTTTCCAAATCAGTTCATATAGCCTTACTTCCGATGGATCTCCATCCACACTATGGTTCTCAAAATAGGTAGGCCGTATGGCTTCATGCGCCTCCTGTGCCCCAGCACTTTTGGTTTTATATTTCCGAAACTGATGATAAGGCTTACCGTAAGCCGTAAGAATTTCAGTTTCGGCCGATTGTAAGGCCTGATCCGAAAGATTTACAGAATCGGTTCGCATATAGGTAATTTTCCCCTGCTCATAAAGCTTTTGAGCAATAGTCATGGTTCTTGAAACCGAGAAACCCAGTTTTCGAGCGGCCTCCTGTTGCAAGGTTGAGGTGGTAAAAGGGGGTGCGGGATTTCGTTTTAAAGGATGGGTTTCTAAACTAGAAACTATAAACTCAGCCGGTTTGCAATCTTCGAGAAATTGGTTTGCCTCGGTAACCAGGTCAATTTTATCAGAAAGTTCGGCCTTAAAGGAATTTTTTGGGCTATCGGTAAAAAATTGGGCAACCAGACGAAAATAAGCCTTGGATTTAAACTGATTAATTTCTCTTTCCCGATCAACCAATAAACGAACCGCCACCGATTGAACCCTACCAGCCGACAAGGAAGGCTTTACTTTTCTCCATAAAACCGGTGAAAGTTCAAACCCTACCAATCGATCCAGCACTCGTCTGGCTTGTTGGGCATGTACCAGATTATAATCAATACTTCTGGGATTCTGAATGGCCTTTAATATGGCTGGTTTAGTAATTTCGTGAAATACAATCCTTTTGGTATTCTCTTCCTTTAGATTCAGAGTTTCAAATAGATGCCAGGAAATAGCCTCTCCTTCACGGTCCTCATCGGAAGCTAACCATACGGTTTCAGCTTCTTTTGCCAGTTTTTTTAATTCGGATACCACCGCTTTTTTATCATCGGGCACTTCATAAAGCTGGTTGAAATGATTATTCACATCAATAGCATTATTTCCTTTCGCCAAATCCCGAATATGACCATAACTGGAACGAACTAAAAAATCCTTTCCCAAATACCCCTCAATGGTTTTGGCCTTTGCCGGGGATTCAACGATTAATAGATTCTTAGCCATAGGGTTAATTTGAACGCCAACTAGTTTTCGCAAAGAAACCAAATTATCCTATTAGTAGTGAACAGGAAAAATTAGTTTCTTTCAAAATTTTACAAACAGCGTTCCGAAATATAAAGGAAACTCATTTAACTTTAAGGATTGAATCTCATATTTTAATACAATAACCTTTTAACTCGTAAAATTTTTATCTAGAATCATGAAAAAAAGACAATTAGGGAATACGGATATATGGGTTTCAGAAATAGGCTTGGGTTGTATGGGTATGTCCGAATTTTATGGCGAAAAAAATGATGAGGAGTCTACCCATACCTTACACAAAGCCCTCGACCTGGGTATTAATTTTTTTGATACGGCCGATATGTATGGTCCTTTTCTAAATGAAGAGCTTTTAGGGAAGGCTTTTGAAGGAAAAAGAAATTCATTGATTTTGGCTACCAAATTTGGAGTGGTTCGTTCGGAAGATCCTACCAAAAGAGGGATCAATGGCAGGCCCGAATATGTTAAAGCGGCCTGTGAGGCGAGTTTAAAAAGGCTAAAAACCGATTATATCGATTTATATTATTTACATCGAGTGGATAAAAACACTCCTATTGAGGAAACGGTAGGAGCCATGTCCGATTTAGTAAAGGAAGGAAAAGTTCGGTATATCGGTTTATCCGAGGCATCCATTCCCACAATGGAACGAGCCATGAAAATTCATACCCTTACCGCCCTACAATCGGAATATTCATTATGGTCCAGAGACCCTGAACAGGATACTCTTCAATTCACCGAAGAACATAAAATAAGTTTTGTACCCTATAGCCCCCTTGGAAGGGGATTCTTAACCGGTCAATATAAAAAGGAGGAAGATTTTCAGGAAGGTGATTATCGCAAGTTTTCGCCTCGTTTTCAGGGGGAAAATTTCATCAAAAATCTGGAAATCGTTCACCTATTGGAAAAATTGGCTAAGGATAAGGGGGTAAGCCCATCGCAATTGGCCTTGGCTTGGGTTTTATCCCAGGGAGATCATTTAATTCCTATTCCAGGCACCAAAAAAATTAAGTACCTGGAAGAAAATATAGGTGCCACAGACATTCATTTAAGCGAAAAGGAAAAAACAGAAATATCTAATTTATTTCCCCCGGATCGGGTTTCCGGTACACGATATCCTGAGGCCATGATGGGGGCCTTGAACGGATAATCGCTATCGCGTAGAATAATTGGGAGCTTCCTTGGTTATAGTAATGTCATGGGGATGGCTTTCGCGCATTCCGGCAGTGGATATCTTTATAAATCGTGCTTTCTGCATTTCTCGGATATTAGCGGCTCCACAATAGCCCATTCCAGCTCGTAAGCCCCCTATATATTGGTACATCACTTCTTGTAAGCTCCCTTTAAAGGGTACCCTTCCTACAATTCCTTCGGGAACTAGTTTCTTAATATCATCCTCCGCATCCTGAAAATATCGGTCCTTGGATCCTGATTCCATGGCCTCTACCGAACCCATTCCCCGATAGGATTTAAATTTTCGACCTTCATAAATAATGGTCTCACCGGGTGATTCCTCTACCCCAGCAAATAAGGAACCTGCCATAATGGAACTAGCCCCTGCGGCAATCGCTTTGGGTATATCGCCCGTATATTTAATTCCCCCATCGGCAATAACCGGAATATCCAGATCCTTAAGGGCTTGTGCACATTCATACACGGCATATAATTGGGGCACCCCTACTCCGGCAATGATACGGGTAGTACAAATTGATCCGGGTCCAATACCTACTTTAACGGCATCGGCCCCTGCTTCAGCCAGGGCAAGAGCTCCTGCCCCAGTAGCTACATTGCCTGCAATGAGTTCCAGCTTAGGGAATTTTTCTTTGACCATTTTCACCGTATTGATTACCCCGATATGATGTCCATGGGCTGTATCTACCACAATTACATCCACCCCTGCATTCACCAATGCCTGAATACGAGGCAAGGTATCATGAGTAACTCCCACAGCAGCACCAACCCTTAATCTGCCCAATTCATCCTTGCAAGCCATTGGATAGGCTTTGAATTTTTGGATATCCTTGAAGGTAATTAAACCGGTTAATTTGCCGTTTGAATCGACCACCGGCAATTTTTCAATTTTATGATCCTGCAAAATAAGCTCAGCCTGGCTTAAATTGGTCCCTTCGGGAACCGTTATCAGGTTTTCTGAGGTCATAACCTCCGAAATAGGTCGGTTTAGATCCCTTTCGAATCGTAAATCCCGGTTGGTTATTATCCCTTTCAGTTTGCCCTCAGCATCCACAATGGGGATACCTCCTATTCTATATTCCCTCATGATTTTAACCGCTTCCCCTAAAAGGGCGGCTTCGGTAAGGGTGATAGGATCCTGAATCATGCCCGATTCAGATCGTTTCACTTTTCGAACTTCTTCAGCCTGAAGTTCAATAGTCATGTTTTTATGAAGAATTCCTATTCCACCCGATTGGGCTATGGCAATGGCTAATTGGGATTCGGTAACCGTATCCATGGCAGCCGAAATGATCGGAACATTAAGGGTAATATTTCGGGTCAGCCTGCTTCGAATATCCACTTCACGGGGAAGGGTTTCGGAATAACCTGGAAGAAGGAGAACATCGTCGTAGGTTAAACCTTCTACAACAAACTTCAAAGGATCTAGATTCATGGCAAATAATTAGTATTTCTTATTTGCCTGCCAAAGGTACAAAAATTATTCTTTGCCCACAATAACCTGATGAAAGCTATTCCAATCCCAATATTGATTAGCCAGATTTTTTAAGGTTTGGGCATTTACTGAATCGAGTGTATCAAACAAGCGATCGTAATAGGAATAATCCAGATTATGATAATAAATGCCTTTAAACTTATCGGCATAACTAAAGGCATTTTCCAAACTGGCCATAAAAGAACCCCTTATGAAATTTTTAACTAAATCCAGTTCTTCAGTAGGAATCATTTCGGTTTGCAAACGCTCAATTTCCTTTTGAATTTCGTGCAGGGTGGCCTGTGTAGCCTCGGCATTTACCTCCGTACTGATATAAAAAAACCCTTGATTTTGAAGAGCGTTCACCGCCGAACCAATCCCATAGGTATACCCCTTATCTTCCCGGATATTGGACATTAACCGGGAACCAAAATAACCTCCTAAAACGGTATTCAAAACTTGGAGAGCGGGATAATCGGGATGAGATTTTAGCACCAGGGGCTTCCCAATTTTGACGGCTGATTGATTGGCACTTTCTATGGGTTCAAAATGGTAATGGGCCGAAACAGGAATAAAATCAGGGTATACGTTTAGGGTGTTTGCATTAGGCTTTTTACCCCAGGCTTCTCTACCAAAATAGGTCTCGATTAGGTCAATTTCCGAATCCTCAACCTTTCCCGAGGCAAAAAGGGTACAATTATTGGAATGAAAAATATCCTCATAGGCTTTCTCAATTCCCAGACGATTTAAATCCCGAAAATCTTGGACCTTTTCTCCGTAACCGTACCGCGATTCGGCCCCAAAAATGGATTTATAAAATAATTTAGATCCTAATTTTTGAACTTTTTGATCATCTACCTGAATTCTTTGAATATTATTTGTTTTAAATACCTCTATTTCAGTATCGGGAAATATGGCTTCATTTAAAATTTCATAAATAACCGGCAAAGTTTTAGAAAGGTATTTTCTTAAACTATATAGTTCTAAACTAATCATATCCGCATGCACATGCACTTGAAAATAGGATCCATAGAAGTCGATCTCCTCAATAATTTGGGCAGATGTTTTTTTATGGGTTCCATCATCCATTAATTTAGCGGCTGCCACTCCATTCAAGGGATGATTTAAATCCCAGTTTTTTATTTTAAAGGCCCATTCCAGTTTAATGAGTTCAGCCTCATGGAGGTTGAAAACAAAAAAAGGAATCCCATTTTTGAATTCTTTTTTTTCTGGTTGAAAAAGGGAGGTTTTACCGATTTGTTTAAATTCCGGTGCAATTTTTCGATCCATCATTCGGTTCGGATTTTATTGGGCTTTATAAAGAAGTGTGTTTTTTCGTAAAGGGGAGAATATTTCCTTAGCCATTCGATGAATATCCTGAGTACTGACCTTAAGGTATTCATCCAGCTCCTGATTGATTAAATCAGCATTTCCCATGAGTTCAAAATAGGCAAGATTTATCGATTTATCGAGAAGGCTCATTTGACCATAAACCAAAGTCGATTCCAATTTATTTTTCACTTTAATCAATTCTCTTTCCTCTACCGGATCCTGCAGGAATTTTTCAAGTTCGGCCCATATCTCAGCTTCAGCCGTTTCGAGAGAAACGCCTTTTACCGGTTTTCCTTCAATGACAAACATGCCTGGATCCAGGTCGCTGGATAAAAATGAATGGATTTCAGAAAATATAGGCTTTACTTTTACCAAATTCTGGTAGAGCCTACTGGAACTGCCCTTTCCTAAAATATCGGATAAGAGATCGGCCGTATAAAATCCCGAATCCTTTTTTCCCATCATAGGAAATGCCATATAAATGGCATCCAAGGGGACATTGGCCTTGACTTCCTCTCTTCGAGCTTCTAACTGCAGGGGCTCTACCGGTAAATCCCTATGATAAGGTAAACCAGCAGGAATAGGACCAAACCATTTCTCCGATAATTCCAAAACCTTTTCAGGAACAATATCACCCGAAACCACCAATATCGCATTGGAAGGATTATAATGTTTATGAAAAAATGCTTTTACATTTTCCATTTTTACATTTTCTATATGGGATATATCTTTTCCTATGGTAGCCCATTGATAGGGATGCTTTTTATAAACCAAGGGTCTTAAACGCAACCAGGCATCTCCATAAGGTTGATTGAGGTATCTTTGTTTAAATTCTTCGACGACCACATTTCTTTGTACCTCCAGGCTTTTTTCAGAAAAAGCCAAACCCAGCATTCGATCCGATTCCAGCCAAAAAGCCGTTTCCAGATTGACAGAAGGTATTTGGATATAATAATTGGTCAAATCATTGGAAGTAAAGGCATTATTTTCCCCACCAACCCTTTGTAAGGGCTCGTCATAAGAAGGAATATTCATCGATCCCCCAAACATCAAATGTTCAAATAAATGCGCAAAACCGGTTCTTTCCGGATCCTCATCCCTGGAACCTACATCATAAAGCACGTTTAAAACAGCCAGGGGTAAAGTATGATCCTCATGGATTAATAAACGAAGGCCATTGGATAAAACATGTTTCTGAAATTGAATCATAAATTCTTATCGTTGGGGTTTTAAATAAAAGCCATAAACCGGACAATGAGTAATTTTCCGTTTTAGGAACATTTATTCTTTTTTAGGGTTATTATAATATTCGTCCGCAACAATAATAATTTTTTTTAAACTACCTATATCTTTGCCGGTAGAAGTAGAATGAAGAATGGGCCGAAAATGTTTTCGGCAATGATAAAGGATTTGATTTGGTTTCCATGAATGTTGAAAAAATATTAACTAAAGCTCTGAATCTGGAGTATTTATCTTTAGAGGAAGGTGTATACCTATACCATGAAGCGCCAACCTCTGAATTGATGTGGGTTGGAAATGCTTTAAGAAATAAAAAGAAAACCCCCGGTATTGTCACTTGGATTATTGATCGAAATCTCAATACCACCAATGTTTGTATTGCGAATTGCAAGTTTTGTAATTTTTTTCGCAGACCGGGTCATCCCGACAGTTATATTACCCCCCTATCCGAATATAAAACCAAAATTGAGGAAACCTTTCGTTTAGGAGGAGAACAATTATTATTACAAGGAGGGCATCACCCGGATTTAGGACTTGCCTATTATTCCCAATTATTTCGAGACCTAAAAAATCTATTTCCCAATCTGAAACTTCACTCATTGGGTCCACCGGAAATTGCCCATATAGCCAAATTGGAAAATCTCAGCCATACAGAGGTTTTAAAAGCTCTGAAGGAGGCTGGACTCGATTCCCTTCCCGGAGCAGGGGCCGAAATTCTTAATGATCGGGTAAGAAGGCTTATTTCTAAGGGAAAATGTTCAGGAGGAGAATGGCTGGATGTTATGAGAGCCGCCCATCAATTGCATCTAACCACTTCGGCAACCATGATGTTTGGTCATGTTGAAACCATTGAAGAGCGATTCGAACATTTAATTTGGTTAAGACAAGTTCAGGACGAAAAACCCAAGGACGCCAAGGGCTTTTTAGCTTTTATTCCCTGGCCATTTCAAGATTCAGGCACCTTATTAACCCGGGTAAGAGGGGTTAGAAATCAGGTAACCGGCGATGAATATGTTCGAATGATAGCCTTGAGTCGAATCATGCTACCCAATATTGAAAATATACAGGCTTCCTGGTTAACCGTCGGTAAAGAAGTTGCCCAGATATGTCTTCATTCCGGTGCAAATGATTTTGGTTCGATTATGATCGAAGAAAATGTGGTATCAGCCGCGGGTGCCCCTCATCGATTTACCTCTCAAGGTATTCAGGATGCTATAAAGGAAGCTGGATTTATACCGCAACTCCGAAATCAACAATACGAATATCGTGAGCTTCCTCAGAATTTAGAACAGCAGGTAATCAATTATTAATATGCAGGAAAACCTTTCCCTTCATATTGAAGCTCTTATTTTAGGTTCGGAGAGTGCCGTAAATATTTCGGAGATTCAAAACTGCCTGAATAAATCCTTCGAAACCGAAATAGAATTGGATAAAATTCAATCCGCCATAGAGGCCATTGATCAAAAATATAAAATGCCTGATTCGGTTTTAGAATTGGTACGTATTGCCGGTGGCTTTCAATTTTTGACTAAAAAAGAATTTGCACCTACCCTCGCGATGCTTCAAATTCAAAAAAATCAGAAAAAGCTATCTACCGCTGCGATGGAAACATTAGCGATTATCTGTTATAAACAGCCTATAACCAAGTCTCAAATAGAAGAAATTAGGGGGGTAAATTGTGATTATTCGATTCAAAAATTATTAGAAAAGGACCTCATTAAAATTGACGGAAAAACCGATGCTCCTGGAAGACCCTTAATATATTCTACCAGCAGGCTATTCATGGATTATTTTAAATTGGATTCATTAGACCAATTACCTCAATTAAAGGACCTTCAAGGAGAAATCACCGCTTAAAAAACTTCAAAAGCATTCATATTCTATATAACCTTTTTTTTTGAACTTCGTAGTAAATAGAAATGGAAGTATTTAGGGATTAAGCCAATTCCATTACATTTGCACACAAAAAAAATTGAATTAAATTTTAAAAAATCAAAAAATTGATTCGTATCTTCAACATATTGAATTAGTTATCCATTAACCTCTACTTAAAAAGAAATTACAAGCCATCTGGTAATGAAAGTGCCAAAAAAGTCAGTTAAAAAACCGGTTGTAAAAGCCAAGAGTGCTGACCTCGACAGTTCCAAAAAAACCAAACTAAAACCCATCAGTTCTAAGGATACCAAGAATTGGAAAACAAAATTGGACGATGAAGATGATGATTTTGATATGGATGTAGATGATATCCATGAATTGGATCATCCTGTAGCCTTGGAAGACGATTTTGACGACGAAGACGATCGTTACTAATTCCTAATAAAACCTTTCTTTATTTTTAAATAAACCCTCAGGGGTTTAGGTGGATTTTATTGTCCTTTTTTTCCTAGTCCTTTATTACAGAGATGGAATAAGGAGGTAAAACCAAATCCTCCCTAAGCTGAATTTTTTCCATCTGGGGTTTGTTATTGATAAGAGGCCTTCCATTTGGACCCTTGGATTCCCATATATATTGCTTGGGACTATATTGATAGAGGGTGCGATAACCAGTCCAGGTACTTTGTCTATTTTTTTTCTTGTTATTTATCCTTACCTCCATCTGAAAACTGCGGCTGGAATCCTTATTTATGATTAACAAGGACCATTTCCCTTTAGGGTTATGAAGTGCATAAGCATTTACCAGTCCCTTAATTAAGGTATCCGCCATTAGAATTTTGCAAGGATAAACCTCAAAATATTTGTTTTCCGGGTCAGCCCAATTTTGCGCATATAGCTTTGCTGCCTGATATAAGGCCGTGGAATATTCGATTTTTCCCTTTTTATTTAAGCCAAAAAGCATAAGGTTTCCCCAACTACAACCGGTTTCATTCATCAAGGTTCCGGGTTCATAACCATATAAATAGGCTTTTTTACCCCCTAGTGTCAGGAATTGACCCATTAAATCCGCATTGAGAAGGGCCCCTTCCATTCGTACCTCGGGCTCGGCAGCTGCCACCGAATACCCATATTCAGAAATATAGATAGGCAGAGATGGGGGCAATACCTGTTTAATGGATGTATAGGCCTTTTCCAATCGTAAGGATTCAGAAACCAATAAGGAGGATTGAGGTCCACAAATATTATCAAATGGATACCATTCGAAGGAGAAGAACTCAAAAAGAGATAGTTTCCCCTGTTCCTGTAAAGCTCGAATAAATTCCTCCATCCAGGTTTTTTGCATAAACTGATCGCCCTCATCGATTGGCTCATCTAAACTTTGAAAACTAGGTCCCCCTACTTTATAATGCTTACCGAGTCGATGAATCGATCCTGCTAATTGAGAATATAAAAAAGCGAAATCTTTGGCAGAAATATATTGGCCATCCGGCTCCTCACCCAGTTCCCATTCCTGAATTGGGTAATGCCTCCTTTCCATATAAAGTACCTGAGCCAAGGCATTTTCCGGATTATCATACACCATGGGTAAGGCATATAAAACCGGTAAGCCTTGGTTTAATTGGGTTTCAAAAATAAAATCCAAACCTGGTTGTTCGGTATCCAAATCCTTATCTAAATCCCTATGCCAAGGATCGGTTGTAGAGACAAAAATCGCCGATTGAGTTTTATTGGATTTACTATGCTGGATATAATCGGTAAATCGACCCTTTAGGGTTAATCCCAATTCAATTTCCCGAATAGCGTAACCGGCCGAATCTCTTGGGTCCGCAGAACCCTGCAGAGCGGTTCCAGAACTTTTGGTACAAAGAATCCGAATCAAACGCATGGATCGGGGTGGCCCCGGGAATTCCAGGGTAATCAAGCCTCCTTTACAGTTTGTATAGGTTCCTTCCTGAAGGGGTTTCCAAAATCCAGCCCGGTAGGGGGATAAAATTTTCATGCTTTTTGAAAAGTCCGATTCGCTACTATCGGCATATTCCAACTTAAAATTTAAGGCAAAGGGATCGGCCCAATGGATTTTAAGGGTATTTACGAGAACCTGTTTACCCAAGTCAACGGCTATCCATTGGGGATGGAGGGAATCATCCACACCGGTAAATCGGTGATCCAGATAAGGATTGCTTTTCCAAAAGGTTGAATCCTCGCCGTCATCGATACGGGAATACCCTGTATTATCCGCCTGATCAAATGTAGAGCCCCTTCGAGGCAAATGGTACCCATAGGAATTTCGAATAAACTTTTTAGGTCTGGAATCTGAAACCCAATAGCCCTGCTTTTTTTGAGGATCCGACCATTGCCCATCCGGATTCCAATGCCAGGCTTCCTGGCCTAATTCCGTTCTCAAACGATAGGTAAGACTTTTCAAACCGGTTGATTTCATGGTCCTAATATTCTCAGGACTTAACATGACCGAATTATCCCCAAATTCATGACCGTCAATCCCAGCCCCAAGGGCTTTATTCGGGTTTATGGTATTGGCCGGATGTCCTTGACTATACTCAATAATCAATTTGCCTTTGGTTGCGATTTCCTGAGAAAAAACCTGGGGATAACCGAAAATAAGGGCTCCGAAAAGGGCAGTCCAAACCCTAAACCCTGAAAAAAAAGTAAAAAGAGGTAATTCTGATCTATGCAATGGATTGAAATGGTTATTCAAATAAAGAATTAATATTCATCAATACCATGCTTTTGACGACTTATAATGAATTAGGATTAACAGGAAATTACTTAATTTATTCAGGGATATTCATCAAATGGACTAATTTAGAATCATGAAGATTATTGAAGTTCTAAACTCGCTCGATAAAAAGGAATTTTTAAAAGTTCCGCACCTTATTTACAAAAACGATCCATATTGGGTTTGCCCATTGAATACGGCCGTCGAATCGGTTTTTGATCCTAAAAAAAACAATTTTCATAATCATGGTGAAATTACCCGATGGATATTAAAGGATGAAAATGGAGAATTAATAGGAAGAATTGCGGCCTTTATTAATCGTGAAAAAGCCTTTGGCCATGAATTGCCTACCGGAGGAATGGGATTTTATGAATGCACCCAAAATATAGAAGCCTCCAACCTATTATTTGATACGGCTCGTGAATGGCTTAAAGATAGAGGGATGAAGGCTACTGAAGCCCCCATTAACTTTGGGGAAAACGATAGTTTTTGGGGCTTATTAATTGAGGGATTTAAATCACCCTATATGGGAATGAATTATAATCCGCCCTATTATAAGGATTTTTTTGAAAGCTATGGTTTCGTTAAATCCTATGACCAAATATCCAATACCATTACAGTTCGAAAACCTTTTCCTGAACGTTTTACCAAAATAACCGAAAGAGTATCCAAAAACCCAGATTACCATTTTGAATACCTGCATAGAAAAGAATTTTCAAAATATGCAGCCGATTTCAAGGAAATCTATAACGATGCCTGGAAGGATTTCCCCAATTTCGTACCCGTAAATGATGCCACCATTTTAGAAACCTTCAAACAAATGGAGCCTATTATGGACGAGAAATTGATCTGGTTTGCTTATGTTAATAATGAACCGGCCTCCTTCGTGATTATTATACCCGATGCCAATGTTTGGATCAAATCCTTAAAAGGCAATATGAATCTTTTGGGAAAGCTAAAATTCCTTTTTAACCGCTATACCATAAAACCTACTCGTATGAGGGCCATTGTTATGGGTACTAAAAGAGCCTTTCAAAAACGAGGTCTGGAATCGGTATTATTTATCAAACTAAAGGAATATGTACTCCCTTTAAATCAATATGATGAATTGGAATTAAGTTGGGTCGGTGATTTCAACCAGCAAATGCTTTCGATTCACCAGGCCACCGGTGCTGAATTCGGAAAACTTCATCGAACCTATACCTATAAGTTCCCTGAATAAATGCTGTAGGTTTAATTATTGTACGAGGTTAATCTGAATCCGAATATGAATACTATCCGATAAAATAAAACTGGAGCCACCTATATGGAAATCTCTTCGGTTGATTTTAAAATCACCGCTCAAATGGGCTTTTTGATTAGGAATATCCTCTTTATACTGAAAGGGAAATTGAATCGTCTTTATTATATCCTTGATTCCGAGTTTAAACACCCCTTGATAATTATTTCCAGCCCCTTTTTTTATAGAAACGGATTCCAAGTTAATTTTGGGATAGGTAGCTACATCAAAATAATCCGCCTGCATTAAATGATGGTCCCTGGCATGATTATGAGTACTGAGAGAATTTACGTTTACGGATCCCTTTAGCTTAAAATCGGGATTTGAAGCAGTAGGTGTACTCACCTCCAAATTCAGTCCGGATATAATTCCTTCGACCTTAAAACCGGCATTTCTGGTCTCAAAATTTATAGAATAAGGCCCTGTTTTCCATTGGGAATAGGCTTTTTCAGATACCATATTGAATAGAAAAAAAAGGAAGAAAAAGGTTTTTATTTGCATACGATATGCTAGTCAATATATCAACTTGGAATGTGCTAAATAGTTTTATGGATTAAGGCCTAATGTACCGTATATAAGCAAGAACTGGGTTTATACCTTATTATGGGGAGCCTATTTTTACAAAATAAAACGAAAAGAATATGGAAACCTTATCGAATCAGGAATATGATTTTAAACGAATCCAAAACGCTATAGAATTTCTTCAAACCCATTTTAAATCTCAACCGAATTTGGACGAGGTAGCTGAAATAGTTCATCTTTCCCCCTTTCATTTTCAAAGAATGTTTAAAAAATGGGCTGGGGTAAGCCCAAAGCAGTTTATTCAGTTTCTTTCCTTGAATTATGCAAAAAGCTTATTAGCCAACAAAGAAAATACACTGTTTAATACCAGCCTGGAAACCGGTTTATCAGGAACTTCCCGCCTTCACGATTTATTTGTCAAAATAGAAGGAATGACCCCGGGCGAATATAAAAACGGGGGAGAAAACCTGATTATAGAATATAGTTTTAGCCAAAGCCCCTTCGGAGAAATCATTATCGGATCCACAACAAAAGGGATTTGTCATTTAGCCTTCATTCAAAATCAGGAAGAAGGGCTGAATACCTTGATCCAAAAATATCCTAAAGCCAAATTTTCCCATTCAACGAATCCACAGCATGAGGAAGTGCTAAAAATCTTTGGTCGAGATTGGACCCAGATTTCTGAAATTAAATTACACTTAAAAGGAACTTCATTTCAACTAAAAGTATGGGAAGCTTTATTGCATATTCCCTTAGCTGAAATGAGTACCTATTCCGATATAGCCCATAAAACGGGATCTCCAAATGCCCAAAGGGCTATTGGCTCAGCCATAGGCGATAATCCCGTGGCGTATTTAATTCCTTGCCATAGGGTGATACGAACCTCAGGCGAATTAGGAGGATATCATTGGGGATTAAGCCGGAAAGCGGCTATACTCGGTTGGGAAGCTTCCAAAATCCATCCGGATACCGAAATCATGGAAGAAGTAGCTTAATTATCTTTTATTGAAAAAATAATTAGACCCAACCCTCCATAGAATTTATATTTACGGTTTAATCCTATACCGATGAAACCGGCAAATGAAAATTTAATTCCCAGCCGACTGGCCAAAAGAGCGAACTACGATAAAGACACCTTGTATTCCATATTAGACGAGGCTTTATATTGTACGATTAGCTATGTTTCAGGAGGAAAACCCTTTTCCATTCCCACCGCTTTTGTTCGATACGAGGATAAAATATATATACATGGTTCGGTAGGATCCCATTTTATTTTGGAAATAGCCAAAGGAATACCCGTATGTATATCTATTACCCTTATGGATGATTTAGTAGTTGCAAAATCGGCTTTTCATCATTCGGTAAATTATAGATCGGTTATCATTTTCGCAGAAGGGGAAAAAATAGAGGATCATGCATTAAAAACCGATGCATTTATGTGGCTTACCGATAAAATGGTTCCTGGAAGTTGGAATTATCTACGACCGATAAAGGAATCTGAGGTAAAAAAAACGGTAGCTATCGCTTTTAATTTGGATCAAGCATCGGCTAAATTACGATCCGGCATGCCCAGTGATGACGAAGAGGATCAATCCCTTCCCATTTGGTCAGGATTGATTCCTTTTGCAAAGGGTAGAAAGGCTCCTATCGCCGACGAATTAAGTCAGGATATTCCCTTACCGGAACATTTAAAGGGAATAGTCTAAATTTTTGATGAATAAAGAAACCCCCATTCCAAAATTATTGGTTTGGCTTATGGCTATTGGCACTTGCCTATCTGTAAGCAATATTTATTATAACCAACCTCTTTTAGCCGATATGCTAAAGACCTTCCATTCCAGTCAAAAGGAAATTGGGTGGGTTCCTTTATTAACGGTTCTCGGTTATGGTTTTGGATTATTATTCGTAGTGCCTTTGGGAGACATGATGGAAAAAAAAATAACCATACTATTATCATTGGTATTGGCCTTTATTTTTTTGCTTTTGGTTAGCTTTTCTGTTAACCTAACCATGCTGTTAGTTTCCAGTTTTTTTCTTGGTGTTTTTTCGGTTGTTCCCCAGTTAATAATTCCCTTTGCCGCCCATTTGGCAGCTCCTGGCGAAAGAGGAAAGGTGGTAGGTACCATCATGAGTGGATTATTAATCGGCATTTTGTTGTCTAGAACTTTGGCAGGCTTTATAGATGTTCACGGAGGATGGAGAATTGTTTATTTAATGGCTGCGGCATTTATGATTTTATTGTTTTTGGGTCTTTGGAAAGGATTACCTAATTATAAACCTGAATTTCAGGGACATTATGGAGACTTATTAATCTCCGTTTGGAAGATTGCCATTCAATACCCCAGCCTAAGAGAATCCGCTGGTATAGGATTTTTCCTTTTTGCAGCCCTGAATTTATTCTGGTCAACCCTAATTTTTATTCTAAAAATCCCCCCCTATCATTTTGAGGCCGATACAGCGGGTTTATTTGGCCTAATAGGGGCAGCAGGAGCATTAGCGGCTCCAATTTTTGGTAGAATTTCAGATGCAAAAGGGCCAAGACCGGTCATCATTATGGGTATTATTCTCGAATTTATATCCTTTATACTACTATACTTATTCGGATCCCATCTATTTATCTTAATTCTATTTGTATTTCTAATGGATTTAGGACAGCAAGGCACCCATATCTCTAACCAAACCAAAATTTTTAGCCTGGACCCAGCTGCTCGGAGCCGAATCAATACGGTTTATATGTTTACTGCCTTTATGGGAGGAGCCTTAGGTTCTGGACTCGGTGCCACTGCCCTAGCTTACGAAGGATTGAAGGGACTTTCTATAGCTGGCTTTTCCTTGGTTATTTTGGCTCTAACCTGCTTTTTAGGGTTAGGAAAAAGGAGCGAAAAAAACTCCATAAAAAAAGCCCTCCTTGAAGAGGGCCTTTAAAATATAGGGTTTGGTTTGGTTTAGATCAAAGACACGCTTCTTTCTACAAAGGCCGTTAATTCAGGGCCTTCGAGCAATCCCTGGGATAATAAGGCTAAATCCACTGCCTGCTTAGCAAATTTTTCTTTATCCTCCTCATTATCCGTCTTCAAAATTTTCTCCATTAAGGGATGATTAGAATTAATGGCCACTTTATATCGATCCGGCATGGAACCATAAAAACTCATTCCCCCACCCATTGCAGCCATATCCTTCATTCTTCGCATAAATTCATCCATAGTTACGGTAACCGGCATTTCATGGGGGCTTAAGCTTTCCATTTCAACGGTCATCGTGGTTGGCTTATTGATAGCTTTTTCGAAAACTTCTTTGATAGATTTCGATTCTTCTTCATTTAATACCGAAGCAATAGCTTCTTCTTTAAGAATTAGCTTATCAATCACATCGGCATCGACCCGTTTTAAGGATGTTTTATCGATTTTATGCTCCATATGACTCACAAAATGAGCATCGATAGGAGAATTCATCAATAATACATCATAGCCCTTTTTAGATGCGGAGCTAATAAATCCGTCTTGTTTGCTAGGATCATTGGTATAGAGGTAAACCACCTGATCATTTTTATCCGTTTGGTTAGGGCTTACCTTATCCTTGTATTCGTTAAGGGTATATTTTTCATGATTCGTGTTTTCCAATAAAACAAAATCAACGGCTTTTTCATAGAATTTCTCATCCGAGATAATACCATATTTTACAAATAAGCCAATATCATCCCATTTCTTTTCATAGGCTGGACGGTCATTTTTGAATAGTTCTCCTAATTTATCAGCAACCTTTTTTGTGATATAGGTATTGATTTTTTTTACGTTGCTATCGGCTTGTAAAAAGCTTCTGGAAACGTTTAATGGAATATCCGGTGAATCGATCACTCCATGAAGAAGCATTAAAAATTCCGGCACTATATTTTTAACCTCATCCGTAATAAATACCTGACGTGAATACAGCTTGATCTTATTTCTCTGTAATTCGATATCCTTTTTTAGCTTGGGAAAATATAGAATACCGGTTAAATTAAATGGGTAATCTACATTTAAATGGATCCAGAAAAGGGGATCTTCACTAAAAGGATATAATTCCTTATAAAATTGAAGGTAATCTTCATCTTTTAATTCGGAAGGGGCCTTGGTCCAGAGAGGAACCGTTGTATTGATAATATTATCAACCTCTACCGATTTATATTTAGGCTTACCCTCCTCATCTTCCCCATCCGGTTCGGATTGTGTTTTGGTTCCTAATTTTATAGGAATAGGCAAAAACTGACAATATTTCTCTAGTATCTCCTGGATTTTATGCTGATGCAAGAATTCCTCCGAATCCTTATTAATATGCAGGATAATTTCAGTTCCTCTTTCGGTTCTATTTCCTTCGTTAATTTCAAATTCGGTACTACCATCACAAATCCAATGTGCCGGTTCTGAGCCTGGTAAATACGATAAGGTCTGAATTTCAACCTGATCCGCGACCATAAACGCGGAATAGAATCCTAAACCAAATTTTCCTATGATTTCGTTTACATCGGCCGAATCTTTGAATTTCTCTACAAATTCAGTCGCACCTGAAAAAGCAATTTGGTTGATATATTTTTTAATTTCCTCCGCTGTCATTCCAATTCCCTTGTCGGAAATAGTAATGGTTTTGGCCTCTTCATTAACTTTAACCTCAACCTGAAGATCACCCAATTCTCCGGCATAATGGCCTAAAGTGGCCAATCTTTTCATTTTTTGGCTTGCATCCACGGCATTGGAAACCAATTCCCGTACAAAGATTTCATTATCCGAGTATAAAAACTTCTTGATAATGGGAAAGATATTTTCGGTATGAATGGAAATACTACCTTTTTCTTGCATAGTTATACGATTATTTCCCAAGGCTTATCAAGCCTTGTTCCAAAAAAGAATCTATGACAAAATGACAAGAGAAGGCAATACCTAGTTTCGCTCCTTTAGGGTAAAGTTTAAATCCTGGAAATCGAAGCTAAAATCGGTTAAAGAGGATATGGGCTTCATGTTGAGAGAAACCGCCTTTCCATTCTCATCCAGATTAAAAACTAAATAAGCATCGGCCGCCAAGCTGTGAAGATCCCATTTCACCAAGGCTGAATTGCCTAGATAAGGATATAGTTTGCCTCTTAGCTGGGGTGATTTTTTGAATTCCATACGATAGGCCCCATTTTCCAAATGAATTCGGATATCCCCCATCCAATTATCCGTAAAGGTGCCTAAATAATTCTGGAGGCTTTTGGATTTACCTGGAATTTTGGAAAGGGAATCGGATTTTTTCCAAACCTGATCCACCCTATTCTGATCATTGGAAACCGCATTTTGACGTAATCCTGCATATCGTTCTACCCATTTATTACCTTGAACCCCTAAATAATGATCTTTGATCTGGTTGGTAATAGATCGGAAGGCCCCTCCTTCCTCCGCATTGGTTAAAACGATGATCCCCAATTTCAATTCAGGAATCATCGTAATTTCGGTGACCATACCTTGTAATCCACCGGTATGGGTCGCTTCGAAATAGCCCTTTACATCGCTTAGGAAAAATCCTAAACCGTACGAGGAGAAATGGGTATTATAGGGGCCCGGATTCCGAACCGGAATGATCGTTTGGGGCGTCCAAAGCTCCCTATGATTGGTTTTGGAAATCAAGGTTTGACCGGCACTTCCATAAACCCCCTCATTCATATGCATTATCACCCATTTACTTAAATCGGTAATATTGGAATAAATGCCTCCGGCAGCATGATCCAGCTTGGAATTACTTCTGGAAACCACCTGAACCCTTCCATCAAATTTGGAATGGGCATCAATTACATTAGAATTATCCTTTAAATTTTCAAAACAAGAGGCCGATTTTTGCATGCCCAAGGGAAGGAAAATTCTTTCAGAAACAAAATCATCCCAGGATTTGCCGGTTACCCTATGAATCACTTCTCCAGCCACCATATAGAGTAAATTATCATAATCGTAATGGGTACGAAAACTGGTGGTGGATTTTAAATACCGTAAATTATGTATAACATCTTCGGTTGAAAACTGGGTAGAATCCGGCCAAAACATCAAATCCCCAGCTCCCAAACCCATACCGGACCGATGACATAAAAGATCTTTTAGGGTAAATTCCTCGGTTACAAAAGGACTGTATAATTTAAATTCAGGAATATAATCCCGGACCTTATCTTCCCAGTGAATTTTACCTTCATCCACCAAAATTCCTAAAAGAGTGGTGGTAAAAGCCTTTGAATTAGAGGCAATCCCAAATAGGGTGTTTTCATCCATGGGCAGATTGGATTTTAAGGAACGAACCCCATATCCATGAGCAAATATTAATTTCCCATCCTTCACAATACCTACAGCAATTCCCGGAACATCGAAGGCTTTCAGGGAGGCATGAACCAGGCTATCCATATAGGAAGCCGAAAGCGGTTCAACTCCGTTTTGAGCGGAAACCTTCAGAAAACAACTTAATAGGAATAAAATAAGGAGAGAGCGCATAGAAATTATATTTTTTATTTAAACTAGTATAAATTATTCAAACAATGAAAAACCGATTTCTTTGCCAAATACTCATCTTAGCGAGCTTAGTTCTAATAACCCGTTATTCGGCCTTTTCTCAGGAAAAGAAGATACCCTTATATGATGGGCCAGCTCCCGGAACGGAATCCTGGAATTGGGATGAAGGGGTATATGATAGCCCAATTTGGCAAACTCGGGTAGTTTATAATGTCACTAAGCCCAGCCTAACCTTATTTAGCCCAAATCCCAATAAAAAAACCAGTACTGCTGTGATCGTTTGTCCGGGTGGTGGTTTTTATGGATTATCGATTAATTCGGAAGGGTATTGGGTAGCCAAATACCTGGCTGAAAAAGGTATTACCGTGTTTGTATTGGAATACCGATTAAGTCATAGCCTTACCAATGATCCGGTTAAAGAAAATTCAGATGCATCCGCTTCCCAGCATAATGTGGTAAGAGCGGGTGTAATCCCCTTTGCAGTAGCAGATGGAAAAGCGGCTATAGCCTATGTTCGGAAACATGCTTCCGAATATGGTATTAAATCCGATCAAATTGGGATTATTGGTTTTTCCGCTGGAGGAACCGTAGCGGCTTCATCGGCCTATAATTATACCCCCGAAAACAAACCGAATTTTTGTGCACCCATATATGCTTTTATGCCCTCCGGCTTACAAGGAACGATTGCCGAGGATGCACCTCCCCTTTTCCTGGTTGCGGCTACCAATGATCAATTAGGACTTGCCAGCCATAGTGTTGATCTTTATTCAAAATGGCTGGCCTCCAAACATAGCGCCGAGCTTCATATGTATGCCCAGGGAGGTCATGGTTTTGGTTTACGCCACCAAAATCTTCCCACTGATACCTGGATCGACCGATTTGCAGACTGGTTGGGTTTATTGGGATATTTAAAAACAAGTTAATACAGCCCACACTTTTCATAATTTATTAAGATCTGGCAAATTCCAATAATGGCTTTATATTACCTTGATCTGCCTTTCTTAAGGAGTTTAAATATACTTTTCTGGATTCTGCTATTGGGTATTTTAAGGATCCCCAGGTAAAAACAGGAACTTTAAATAGTTTTGATATTAAAATATCACCCATTAAGCGGCTATGTCGCCCATTACCATTTGGAAAGCAATGTATAACTACTAAACGATGTTTAAATCGGATGCATATTTCGTCCGGACTAAATGTTTTATTTTCAACCCAAAATTGGATATCATCTAATAGCATCTTTAATTCAGAACTAATTAAATATTTATCTACTCCAATATTTTTATTGGTTTTCCTAAAATTCCCTGCCCAATCCCAAATATTTCCAAACATTTTAAAATGAACTCTTTTTATAAAGCCTTCCGTTAGAACCATGGATTTATAGTTTTTAGGACCTAAGGACCAAAGGACGGCCTCCTCTATATTATTTTGTTCAAATTCATCCAATTCCTGCTTGGTTGTAATGGTTGGTATCAAAAGCCCTTCTTTTTCATCGTCATCCAGAGGGGTTTGACCAAAAATATAGTCTAAACTTAATCCCATAAAGCTTTGGGCATTTCTTTTTTAATCAATTCCTTTCGCTCCAGAACTGCATGCTCTAACCGGATAATCGAATTCTCCTGATTTTCTAACCTCATGGTATTTGAGGTACGTAAAACAATTTTCTGGGCCAATTCCAGGGCTTTTCTATCAATTAATTCGGCTAAGCTTCCATCCAAAGGAACAAATCCATATACGAATTCCATATCCATGGCTAATGCAATTTTTTTAAGTGAGTTAATGGTTATGGTTCCTTCCTTTTCCCTTTTTTCAATTTCGCCAATTCCCTGTCTGGTCATATTTATTCTTTTCCCTAGTTGAGTGGAACTGATACCTAAAGCCTTTCTAATCCCATTTATCCATCCATTTTGGGAAATAGAAATATTCCTAAGAACTTTTATTAGTTCCATTTTTTTATCCATTTGTTGGATTTGCAGATTTTTAAGTCTCATTTTGAAAATGAATATATTGACAATAATAGATCAAATGTAAAGCAATTTATTGACACTAAACATGTTTTTGTAAATATATTAATTTACAAAAATTTATTTATCCTGTATTCATCCACTAAGTGCTCCAAGTCCAAATGGAAAAGAATTTGATTTAGTTCGTATTTCATAAAATATTTTTAACTTTGAAAATAAAAGTACTTTCATTTAACAGAACAACATCTACTAATCTCTTAAAAACACGGTCTTTAACTTTGAAAATCAAAGAACTTTTAAAATGAAAAACCCAATCCTAAACCTCGTTTTCGACAGAATTGTACGAATAGGCTTAATACTAATAGCCTTATCGTCAATGATATTATGGCTGATTCTAAATGGGAAACCCGATGGGTTCTTTCCCCTATTCTGCATAAATTATCTCATAGCGGTATCCTATTCGGCTTTATTGTTTGTGCTTTTCCTAAAGAAAAAAGGATGGCAAACTAATTTTCCGAACTTAAACCATAAGGTTCTGAACCTCATCATCTGGTTTATAAGTTGCTTCTCCTTCAATAAAGGAATGAATGTATTTGACCGGGCAAGCCCATTATTGACCGTATGGATCCTTTTATCCTGTCTGGGTTTGATTTTAAGCTTATTTATAGATCTTGAGAAAAAAATATTGAACGCATTCATCGCCTTTCTATTGGGAATTGGCACCGTTCTGTTTTTTTATTATCTCATTTACCTAGCCCCATTTTATTTATACTCTCTTTTGGGGATTATAGTCTTAGGGGTTGGTATTCATAGCTTTATCCCTCTTTTATTATGGATAATCAGCCTTCGAATCAATTATCAATTAATAAAAAGGAATGTGCGTAACCTCTACTATTTTTTAGCCGGAGTATTGGTGCCGGTGTTAAGTACGGTCGTTTTTTTAATTCTTTGGAAAAACACTTTAGATAAAATTAATATTTCCATAAATCAAAATAATCTCCAGGAGGGAAAGCTACCCGGTTGGGTGGTGGTTAGTCGTGACCTGGAAAAAAACGGCATTTTCGAAACGCTGATAAAATCAGGGATTATTTACAGGGATTTTTATGAGCGTGGATATACTTCCTGGAATTTTATCCAGGGGAAATCATTTGATGGAATAAAGGAACATAACCCCTGGGTGGTCATAGCCCGTCTGGTTTTTGAAAAACCCCTTTTAGAGCGGGATGATAAAATTAAAATACTCCAATCCATTTATCATTCAAGACATGAAGCTCAGGACCGATTATGGTCGGGGGATAATTTAAAAACCAATAGCGTTTTAACCAATGTTCTTATTTATCCTGAATATTATTTAGCCTACACCGAAAAAACTTTAACCATACAAAATAATTCCAATAACCAGGGATTTTGGAATTCCGAAGAGGCCATATATACCTTTCATTTACCAGAAGGATCGGTTGCCAGCTCTCTTTCTCTTTGGATAGATGGAAAAGAGGAAAAATCAAGGCTAACGACCAAAGCCCTAGCCGATACAGCTTACAAAGAAATTGTAGGGGTAGAAGCCCATGATCCCTCGGTAGTTCATTGGCAGGAGGGGAATACTATAACGGTACGAGTATTCCCCTGTACTCCTGATGAAAATAGAAAATTTAGAATAGGCATTACCAGTCCGCTTAAAAGAATCAAAAACAGACTTATTTATGAGAATCCGTATTTCGAGGGCCCTGAAGCCCAAAAGGCTCTGGAATCTGTTCAGATTCGGTTTTCCAGCCAACCCAAAGGGCTTAGTTTATCCGATGATTTAGAAAAATCGTCCAAAGATATAATTTCAGTCAACCGAGATTATTTACCCCATTGGAATATATCGTTTGAGGCTGGATCCCCTTCGGGTAATACCTTCCGTTTTAGGAATCAAAACTATCAAATGCAGGTATATAAGCCCATAATGGAGCCATTCCAAGCCGATAATATTTATTTAGATATTAACCAAGCCTGGAGTGAAAAGGAATTCAATTCTGTATGGAAATTGATTATGAACCGGAAAGTACAGGTGTACGATGGTGGGCTCATTCAATTAAATGAGAAAAATAAATCGGAGATTTTCAAAAAAATGAATCAACGAAATTTTAGTTTGTTTCCTCTTTATGAAATCCATCATCCGGAAAAATCTCTCCTGATTACAAAAACAGTAGAATCGAGTCCAAATCTTTATGATTTAACGAAATGTGCATTTGGGCAAGACCTGGCGAGCTATTTCAAGGATCATCCTTCCATCCGGACCTTTAATTTATCGGAGGAAAATAGCCCTTATCTAAAGGCCCTAAAAGAGCTTAGACGATTAAATTATACACAAGGAAACCAGGAAATGCTTGGCCAATTATTAGGTCAAAATATCTTTGAACAGGATCCGGAAAACGATAGCACCGTAGTAATTCCCAATTCAAATATTCTTATAAAAAAAGTAGGCTTAAATTCTGGTATTAAGGCACCAGACCATTTAGCCCGTTTGTTTATCTATAACGATATTATGCGTCAGGTGGGTCCGGATTATTTTAAGGATAATTATGTACGGAAGGATTTAATGGATGAGGCATCATTGGGTTATATTGTAAGTCCTTTATCGAGTATGATCGTACTTGAGAAATCGAAGGATTATGATCGATTTAACATCTCTGAAAACAAGAATAGCTTAAATAATGCATCCATGAATGCATCGGGCTCGGTTCCTGAACCTTCCGAATGGTTATTAATTATTTTCGGCTCCGGCTTCCTGATAATCGTAATCCTAAAACCCCGATGGGCATTAAAATAATGAAGGCCTATAGCCTGGACTTTAAAGCAAAGCCCATTGTCGGATTAATGGGCTTAATGTATTCGGTACTATTTATTTACCTTCTATTTAAGCCCATAAAGGCTGATCCGAATATAGTATTGGCTTTGGGTATAATCCCATTTTCCATAAAAATCAACCAGAATAATTATAGTTTCCGATATTTTATTTGGGCTGGAATTTCATTTTTTGTCGCATTATTCATTCCAGTGAATAGCCTGATTATTATTTTCCTGCTATTTTCCATCCTTTTTCTGATTGAATCTCAATATGGGAAATTAGATGAATTAATTCTGGGATTGATCCTATTTATTTCACCCATTTTTAAAAACCTAAGCCATTTATTTGAATATTCTTTACGGATAACCTTATCCGAAGGGGTGACAAAACTTTTTCAAATGATGGGATTCATATCCTTTTCCAAAGGGAATACCATTATTCTTTCAGGAAAGGAATTTTCTGTCGATCCGGCTTGTTCTGGCTTAAATATGCTGGAAACATCCTTTTTATTAAGCTTGTTTCTGGTAGGATTCTATCAGAGAAAGGCTGGCAAAAAGCTGCCCCTCTGGGTTCTTGGAGGAATCATTTTATGCACAGTCTTTTTAAATATGGGTTCCAATTTTATGCGGATATTGGTACTCATTATATCGAATATTCCCCCGAATAATCCTGCTCATGAGGGTATAGGGCTTATATGTTTATTCATTTATGGGTTAATTCCTATGAAATTCTTCATTGAATGGATTATACCCAAAATGGGCAAAACCTATACCCTTAAAAGGAATGTATTAAAATTCAATCCTCAGCTTCTATCAGCATCGCTTCTAATAGGAATTTTCTTTTTAATCCATATTCGAAAAGGCCCTGACGAATATTTACAAAATATACCTTCCACCATGGAAATCAAGGGATATAAAAAATCTAAGCTTAGTCAGGGCCTGGTAAAATTTGAAAACCCAGAGGCCTTGATTTACTTAAAATCGACGAATTTCTATGCCCCGGATCATGATCCCATGATTTGTTGGAGGGGGTCAGGATATGAATTTCAAATGATTGAGAAACTCCGGTATAATGGACGTCCGATAATGTTTGGGATATTAAAAAAGGGAAATGACCTTTTATATTCAGCCTGGTGGTTTGATGATGGTAAGGTAAAAACCATTGACCAATGGGACTGGCGTTACCGTGCAGCCACACAAACCCATCCATTTTATTTGATAAATATTACTACCCAGAATCCGGAAAACCTTAAGAAAAACCTTCAAATCCTATTAAAGACTAAATTGTTTTGAGAATTTGAAAGGGACAAGGATAGAGGTATTTACGAATTAAATTTTTATCCAGATTTTACGATTATACATGATCCAAAGGATGCCCATCCAAAGTAAAACCAGGCTAAGGGCCGCTACCAAGGAGGCATTAATTGGGCTGAAGTAGGGTTCAAAAATCAATTTATATAAATAAAGGCGAATACTGGGTGATTTAGGATCACTTGGGTTTATATGGTATATGCCCAGTAATTTGGCAATAAGGCCGGATAAAAAGAAAACCGTTATGGCATTTACTCCGAATACCAGGAAGGGTTTTGTGAATCGTGTAAAGCCTTTTATATCCATCCAATAATATAAGCAGCATAGGGTCATGGTGGCAAGCCCGGCTGTATACAGAACGAAGGAACTGGTCCATAAGGATTTATTGATGGGGAACCATAAATCCCAGATCATTCCGCCCAAATAGGCCAGAAATCCGGCCACGAAAAGGATTAATAATTTTTCATGGGATTCGGTTTTTTTATTTTTTAACCATCTTCCTACCTGAGCCCCTAAAAGCCCGGTGGCAATAGCCGGAAGAGTGCTAAATAATCCCTCAGGGTCCCAGGTTTTAGATTGTACCCATAAATGCGGTGGGCTTATGATTAAACGATCAATCCAGGCCCCTAAATTGGTTTCGGGTTTTAGATTGGCAGGCCCATAACCCGGTACGGGGATTAAACTCATAGCCAGATTATAACCGATTAACAAAAAAGCAATAATCCCAATCTGGGTTTTTTGATTGGTTTTTAAATAAATCCAGGAGGAGAAAAAATAAACCAGGGATATCCTTTGCAAAACGCCCATTACGCGAAAATGACCAAAATTAAATCGCGGTACAATGGTAAGGGTAAAACCCAGAAAATAGAGAATAGCGGCTCTTCTAAGAATGCTCCAAAAAATAGTAGCATGCTGACTCGGATCGGATTTTTTAGTCTCCAGAGAATAAACCATAGATACTCCTACCATGAAAAGGAAAAAAGGAAAGATTAAGTCGGTTGGAGTACAGCCATCCCATTTAGAGTGCTCCAAAATGGGGTATATATGGTCCCAATCACCGGGATTATTCACCAAAACCATAGCTGCCACAGCCATGCCTCTGAATACATCCAAGGAAAGGAGACGCTGGCTTTTATTTTCGGATACTATTGAATTCATTAGGGCTTATTTATCCTAAAATACAATTTTATCGAAAACCTAAGGAAAATTGAATGGATACTAAGCCGGAAATCGCTCTCTCCATTCGGGTTTGGGTACCATACAGGTGTTTTTTTTACCAAAAATTCGATATCGGTTCCGAGCTACCTGTTTATATCCCCAATCTCGAAGAGGTTTAGGAATCAGGGAGAGGAGAGTAAATAGGAATCCTCCCGGTTTAATATCCCCCAATACCTGTAAAATAGCTTCTGACTGGGTATAAAACTGGTTTCCTTTAATGAGAATCACGGAGGAAAGGGATTGATTATCCAAACCTTCCCCTTTTAATTTCCTTTCCGCTAAATCCGATTGTAAGGATGCAAAATGAATAATTCCCTCGGGATCATGCTTAATAATCCAGTTCACCGTTCCATTGCATAAATTGCAAACCCCATCAAAAAGTAAAAGTGGATGATTTATGGATTCAGGTGTATTCATAATGATTTAAACAAATTTATGCCCATTACGGTTTGCTTTTTTATTCACCTATGCTCCACTCATATTTCCATACCTCGCGGATATCCTCTCCTTTTACCTGAAAAGGCTCATATTGGGGGTTTGCCGAACATAATAAAAGCAGGCCATTATCTTCCAATTGATTATACACTAACTTAAATACTATGCCCTCTGTGCTGGTAAGAACAATATATTTTCCCCCATTTTTTATTTGGGTCCAATCATCGATATAGGAACCAATCACATAAGAACCTGGAGCATGGGGAGGCATAGAATCCCCTTCCAACTGAAACACCCTATGCTTTTTCTGACTAGATAGAAATGGAAAATGGGTTCGAGGTAATTCCGAGATATAATCTGGATCGGCAAATCCATTTAAGTACCCTGCCTTGGCCTTTTCGGGAACCCATTCGGTTAATTCCTTTCCACTTGGGTCGGTGGTGGTTGAAAGTACCCGCATATTCTTTCCTCGGATATAATCCTTTTGAAACTGAGCATTTCCCTCCTCCAGCTCCCGAATTCTAAGTTCAGTTATTCCCGAAAGATCGAGCTTTAAAAGGGCATCAGCCGAAGTACCAAAAAATTCAGAAAGGCTGATCAGGGCTTCCAAGGTGGGTTTTATGGTCGCTTCATAGCCGGCAATCTGCGAACGGGAAAGACCCGTTTTTATAGCTATTTCGGCCTGGGTTAGGCCTCTTCGGAGACGAAGAAATTTTAGGTTTTGGTGGATATACATAGGAATTTCTAAACCAAATATAAAAAATATTGTTTATATTGTTAACCATTATTTGTCAATATTACAAACAAAAACTATAGATCATGCTAGAATCCATACGAAACATAGTGCATATTGATCTCGATTCGTTTTTTGTATCGGTAGAATGTTTGCAGAATTCGGCCCTGAAAGGCAAACCCGTAATTATTGGAGGAGGGGCTGATCGGGGTGTAGTGGCCTCCTGTAGTTATGAAGCCCGAAAGTTTGGGGTGCATTCGGCCATGCCTACCCGACTCGCTCTGCGCTTATGCCCGGAAGCCATCATCGTTCGGGGGGATTATGAACGATATAGCCAGTATTCCCATATGGTAACCCAGATTATCCATGAGGATGTTCCGGTTTATGAAAAATCAAGTATCGATGAGTTTTATATCGACCTAACCGGAATGGATCGTTTTTTTGGGTCCTATAAAATCGCTTCTGAGCTTCGTCAGCGAATTACCCGAGAAACCGGGCTACCCATATCCTTCGGATTATCCAAAAATAAAACCGTTTCTAAAGTAGCCACCGGAGAGGCAAAGCCCAACGGGCAGAAGCAGGTGCTCTATGGCACTGAAAAAAACTTCCTGGCCCCCTTATCCATTAAAAAAATACCCATGGTAGGCGATAAAACCTATGATTTATTGAGGCGTATGGGAGTAGAAAAGGTGAAAACCCTTCAGCAAATGCCCCCCGAACTTATGGAGACTCTGTTGGGAAAAATGGGTATAGTGATTTGGGAAAAAGCCAATGGAATTGATATGAGCCCTATAGTACCTTATTCGGAGCGCAAATCCATATCCAAGGAAAACACCTTTGACCGGGATACCATCGATGTAAAAATGCTCGAAGCCACCCTGGTTTCCATGACCGAAGAGCTCGCTTTCAGCCTTCGGGCCGAGGGCAAACTTACCTCCTGCATCACGGTAAAAATCCGGTATTCCGATTTTGATACCCATACTCAACAGGTTCATATCCCTTATAGTTCGGCCGATCATATTCTGATTCCCCGGGTGAAGGACCTATTTAGAAAACTTTATGAACGCAGGCTATTGATCCGGCTCATTGGAGTTCGGTTCAGCGCCCTGGTTCCGGGATCCTATCAGATTAACCTTTTTGAGGATACCGAAGAACAAATTCGGCTATACCAAGCTATGGATCATATCAATGGCCGGTATGGAAAGCGCACGGTGGGTCGGGCGGTAGGCATGGGCATTGCCACCCGAAATTTCAATCCTTTTAATGGAATTACCCCATAAAACCCCGTCATGTTTTTGAACTGCCATAGCTATTTCAGCTTTAAATACGGAACCTTATCCATACCCCGGATCCTGGAGATCGCGAAGGAAAAGGGGATTATCCGCTTCGCGCTTACCGATATCAATAATACCTCGGGCTGCCTGGAGATGATGCGGGAGGCCCCAAAAAAGGGTTTAAAGCCTACCTTGGGCATCGATTTTCGGGATGGATCAAAACCCCTATATATAGGTATTGCCCAAAATCAGGAGGGCTTTGCTGAACTGAATCGGTATTTATCGGGCTTTTTACAGTCGGGTGAGAAAATACCACCAGTAGCCCCCTGCCTGGCCCATACCTATTTTATCTATCCCTTTTCGGTCGCAAAGGATGTGGAAGCCCATGATTTGCCCGAGAATACGTTTATAGGCATAAAACATACCGATCTTCCCCGACTCCGTTTTTCGAATTGGAAAAAGTATCCTGAAAAACTCATGGCTTTTGAACCGGTAACCTTTGGTCGCAATAAAGACTTTAATGCTCATAGACTGCTGAGGGCCATGGACTTGAATACCCTGATTTCCAAACTCCCCGAAACCGAGGTCGCCTCCCCCGATGAACGGTTTTTAAGCCGGGAAGAAGCCGAAAGCCTTTTTCAGGAGATGCCCGAACTTATTCAACGGGCCGATAAATTACTCGAAAACTGTGACTGGACAATAGAATTTGGCACCTCAAAAAACCGACGTTCCTTCTATCCCACACGAGAAGAGGATATTGCCCGTTTACGGGAGCTTAGCCTGGAAGGCGCCCAATTTCGATACGGAACCTGCGACGAAGTGATTATGGCCCGAATGGAAAAGGAACTCGATCTCATTATTCAGAAAGACTTTGTCTCCTATTTTCTGATCAACTGGGATATGCTTTCCTATGCCCGTGAAAGAGGATTTTTTTATGTGGGTCGGGGAAGTGGGGCCAATAGTATGGTTGCCTACTGCCTTAGGATTACCGATGTGGATCCTATCGATCTGGATTTATATTTCGAGCGGTTTATTAACCTATATAGAGAAAACCCACCGGATTTTGATATTGATTTTTCCTGGAAGGACCGGGATGAGATTCTTCGGTACCTGTTTGAGCGTTATGGACCGGAACATACCAGCCTACTGGCCACCTATAGTACTTTTCAGGCCCGCTCGGTTATGAGGGAACTGGGTAAGGTATTCGGACTGCCCAAAACGGATATCGAGGAATTGATTTTTTTATATGGAAAGGCAAAGCCAGCCGATAAAATTGGGGAACTGGTTTATCATTATGGAGCCTATTTGCAAGATTTCCCCTCCCATCTAAGTATCCATGCCGGAGGGGTATTGATTTCGGAAAAGCCTATTTATTATTATACCGCTACCAGTCTCCCCCCCAAAGGATTTCCTATTACCCAGTTCAGTATGCTTGAGGCCGAGGATGTGGGTCTCTATAAATTTGATATTCTAAGCCAAAGGGGCTTGGGCCATATTCGGGAAGCGGTCGATATAGTCAAAGAAAACCAGGGAGTGGATATCGATATTCACCAAATCGACCAGTTTAAAAAAGATCCCAAAATTCGGGAACTCCTGGCAAAGGGTCATACCATTGGCTGCTTTTATGTGGAATCGCCTGCTATGCGCATGCTACTCTCGAAGCTCGGTGTAGTCGATTATCTGGGCCTGGTAGCCGCCAGTTCAATTATTCGACCCGGAGTGGCTCAGTCGGGCATGATGCGCCAATACATTCTTTTGCACCGCTATCCCGAAAAGCGATCTACCCAACATCCGGTTATGCTCGATATTATGCCCGAAACCTATGGGGTTATGGTATATCAGGAAGATGTGATCAAGGTAGCCCATTATTTTGCGGGGCTTAGCTTGGGTGAGGCCGATGTACTGCGCAGGGGTATGTCGGGAAAATCCCGATCCAAGGATGAGTTTACCCGGGTAAGGACCAAGTTTTTTTCCAATTGCCGGGAAAAAGGTTATACGGATGCCCTCTCTTCAGAAATTTGGCGACAGATCGAAAGCTTTGCCGGATATTCCTTTGCTAAGGGCCATTCTGCCTCCTTTGCCGTAGAAAGCTTTCAAAGCCTTTATCTCAAAGCCCATTATCCCCTGGAGTTTATGGTAGGGGTGATCAATAATTTCGGGGGCTTTTATCATACCGAATTCTATTTCCATGAAGCCCGTATGGCCGGAGCTCAAATTGAAGCCCCCTGCATTAATCAAAGCCGTTACCTTACCTCCATAAAAGGGACCGTTATTCATATGGGTTTTGTTCATATATCAGGGTTGGAACAAAAAGTGGCCGAACATATACTCGGAGAAAGACATGAAGGAGGTCCTTTCACCGATCTGGATAATTTCCTATACCGGGTACCCTTGGGGCTGGAACAAACCGTATTGTTAATTCGGATCGGAGCCTTTCGGTTTACCGGGCATAGTAAGCAATCCTTATTATGGAAAGCCCATTTTATCCTAAACAAAAGTCCTAAAATGCTTCCTTCCCACGAACTTTTTTATCATCGCCGGGCCAAGGACTTCGAACTTCCTCCTTTTGACTATAATGAAAAGGAGGACTTACTCGATGAACTGGATTTATTGGGCTTTACCCTTAAACCCTCTTTCGATTTATTATCCGATACGGATACGGGAGGCATACCCGCACGAGAGATTAAAGAATATAAGGGCAAAACGATTATGATGGTGGGTCAGCTCGTTACTGTTAAGCCCACCCGAACCATAAAAGGGGAATCAATGTATTTCGGAACCTTCCTCGACCGGGAAGGGAACTGGATTGATACAGTTCATTTCCCCCCGGTTGCCAAAAAATATCCTTTCCGAAAAGGGGGCTGTTATCAACTCATTGGTAAAATCACCGAGGAGTTTGGCTTTTATAGCATGGAAGTACAATCGATGGAAAAGCTAGGCTATTGGAATCGGGAAGAAGGTTAACGCCTTAATCAATAATCCCAGTAATTACCCGATAAAACAATCATATTGATCATTTTAATGGTATTATCGTAATAATCCATTTCATGGATATCAAAATTATTAGAATAGTCCCAGATGCGATTTAGCCAAATCTGGTTTTTGGGATCGATCATAGCCGATACCCCAAAAGGACAAACAAAGCTTAAAGCCTCAAAATCCTGCCCCTTTATATCATCTCCATCCAGGGTATAACCGGCCGATAAATTTTCGGGTTTTAGGGAAGTCGTGCCTTGAATCCAGGTATTGATTTTACTTAGAAAAGTATAGGCCCGAGAATCTCCTTGAATGATATAGTCCATCCCCAGCCGCCAGGGTACCCTGCAGGCATTGTAAAAATAGCTTCCATCATTTTTATTTTCCAAATAATTAGGATAGGCCGGCCTCCCTCCCTTTTCTGTATGTAGAATGAAATCGGGAACCAAGCCTGCATCCGGACTATAATTATCCTGCATTCGATTAAACAAAGAATAATTATGATTCACCACCTCATTCCAAAAAGGATCATGGCTGGCTTTGGCAAATGCCTTAAAATTTAAAGGCATAAAATCCGACGAGCGCGTATCAAAGCGGTCATCGGTTTTATCCTCACCGGAATTCACGCTATAATTACTCAATAAAACGGAATAGGTTTTCGGGTTTATTTCCTGATCATGGATGGCCTTTATCGTTTTCAGGGCCTCCTGTAAATAATTCACCTTGCCATGACTCCCCCATTGTTTATCGGCTAATAATAAGGAATAGGCTATATCCAGATCCCCATCCGATGCGGTACTTCTATCCAAACTTTTATTGGATGAATCCTGAACCCAGGCCATTAAATAGGGGCTTTTATCACTGGGATGGGCTCTTACATACCGAAAAAGGCCATCAAATATTTCTTTTGACTGGCTTTCATAACCCGCCATTAAAACCTCAATCAGCATTCCATAGCCCTGACCCTCCGAAACACAGGATGTATCGGTTTGGTTCTGAATGGAGTCGGTTTTCCATACAAACCAACCACTACTATCTCTTGCCTTTTTTAAATAGGCATTTTTCCATTGATCGTAAAATCGAATAACCTGCCGATCTTTTGAATCCTTAGCCTCCGGATAAGGCAAAATTACCCCCTTAAAATATCCCGAATGGTAGGGAAAGGGAAATGCCACCCTATCCTTAATTTTTTCGGGATGGGTACAGGAAACTAAAAAGAGAAGAAAAAATACACTGAATACCTTTTTCATGCCTGGTTTTGAGGCTAAAGGTAATGCCTTTATTTATTTCTTGGCTACCGTACTAATGGCCGCTCCCACCTCATGATCGGCCGCTGCCCCAAAATTTAACCCTAATACCTGTGATAGAGTTTGGGCAAATTGCTTATGATAGGTTTTTGTTGGGGTATTCACTTCTCCAATGGCAGGCGTATCGGGCCCTATCACGGCAAACCAGGTTTGGTTCGATTGAGGCGTTCCTTTTCCGTGATCGGTCCATCGGTCACCGGTGTTTTGACCGGATCCACGACCATGATCGCATGTGATAAATAGAGTCGTTTTATTATTATAAAAAGGGCTTGCCTGAATATAATTCCACAATTCATTTAAAAAAGCATCTTCCTGGTGCGCCGTATTTAGATAATTATCATAATGCCCTTGATGAGCATATTCGTCGGTTTCGTCAAAAGAAATATATAATACCCTAGGCTTATACTCATTCATATAGTTCATAGCCATTTCATAGGTCAGGAAATCCAAACGGGTAGAGTCCCCTAAAATTTTGGGAACTTCCTTTTGAAGTTTGTTTAGGAAATTAAATCGAGGATTGGCATTGGGATCCAAAAAATCCATAAAACCCGAATTCACTAAAAATCCTGAACGAGCTACGTTAAAAATCATAGGAAAACGCTCCCATGAAGCAAAGGCCGCTACCTTGCCCTGAAATCCGTTTTGCTTATTGATATATTCCAAAACATTCATGTTGGGGTTTAAAATCCCATTATTCGTGTTCATTCTGGGATCTGGATACCCGGTAAAAATTTCATTGTATCCCGGATAAGAGAAATAATAGGGATTGGATATCTCATCCATATTCCCTAAATCCCGGTTTCCGTATAATTGACCTTGTTGACCCAAAGTACCCCAGAAAAAGGGTAAAAGTTTAGCCCTTCTATCCTTTGCATTGGCCCCATCATATTTATTATGAATCCCCTTTTTATCCGAGGTATATCTTGAATTAGCTAATGCCGTATCCATACCGCGGAATACCTCCTGCCAACGGAAGCCATCGAGGGTAACTACTACCACATTTTTGGTATTATAGCCTTGTCCGAAAACTGAAATCGAAAAAAGACTTAAAATGAATAAAAACCGGAAATGTAATTTAAAAGCCATTATAAAATGAAAATTAGAGGTTTTATGTTTAGTTAGGTTTGGCAGTAGAATTCATACCGGTTTTCACCCATCGATTCAAAGAATTTTCGGGTGCAACCAATACGATTTTATAAAATTCGGAAGGCATTCCTTCCAGGGAAATCAAGACATGCCCCTGAGAAACCGGCACCTCTGCTTTCAATTCATAAGAATCCTCCATTCCTTCATAAAAATGATTGGTGGTGGAGATCATTACTTTTACCTTCCCTTTTGGATCCAGAACTTTCCAGCTTATATCCAAACTATTCTGGATATAATTAGCGGTCATTCCGGCAATAGAAACGGGACCAATTATCGATGTACCATCGATTTCCCAGGCTTGTTTTTCGGGAATTTTCATACCTAAAAAGGCATATATAGAGGGAGCGATATCCACTATACCTGGGGTATAATATTGGGAATAGGCATTTAGTGGTTTGTAATTCGTAACCATCCAGGTTGAACGCTGACGAGGGCTTTGGCCACCATGACCTTTGCCATTCTGCTCATTTCGACCATGGTCGGTGGTAATAAAAATCAGCCAATCCTCATTAAAATGTGCTTTTCTATATTCAATGGCCTTATAAATTCTTCCGACCTGATCATCCATATATTCAATAGATTGGGTATACTCAGGACTATCTCCAAATCGATGCCCCATATCATCGGTCCATTCCAAATATACCCAGGACAAATCCGGAGCCTGGTTGCGAATGCACCATGAAGCCGAATCCGCTACCGTTTCATCAATATGATGCATATACTGATCGGCCTTATCATGTGGAAATTTCAGGGTGTCCAATTCATATCCATCCTTGTGGATATCCAGGGCAATATTTCCGGTTTGAGGAATATGATCGCCAACTAGTTTGGTTCGGTTATCCAACCAGGATGAGAAAATAGCGGTTTTCTTTTCTGGAAACTGGGTTTTAAAAAAACGAAATAGGGTCCAATAATTATAATTAGGAGCCTTTATATCATTTCCGGTCACATGATGTTTATTCATCCAGGTTCCTGTTAATAAACTATTATAACTAATAGCAGAAACCGTTGGTGTTTCATTATAATCGCCTTTGTCACCCCCTACATGAGCCCTTAAATACGATCCATCCTGGGCAATTCGATTTAGATTGGGGGTTTTGACCTTTTCCAAAGCATCGGCCGCAATTCCGTCCACAATTATAAAAACCACTTTTTTGGCTTTTTGAGCCTCAATAGTAGAAAGACTTATAAAAAATAAAAGGGTGAACAGAAAGGCTTTCATAGGGATTTATCTCAGCCAAAAATACATGACCAAGAACCCCGAAATATTAAGAAATCATTATCCTTTTGTTATGAAAACAATCGGGATCATTTCTTTCCCATTCTTCCTTTAACAACCCCCTGATAAAATAAAAAACCAATTGGGCCGGTAAAAAACACCAAAATGAGACAAAACACCCTGGAATACCAGGCAATCGACGATTTTATGGCGTCCTGACACATCCATGCCCCAACCAATAAATCAAATATGAGGATATGCAATAATAAAACCATGATCACCTTTTTTCCGGAAAATAAAAGCCTAAAAAAAGTAATCATAGAAGCCCCTTCCCTGAATTTTGGGGCTACGATTATAAAAAAATAAAAATACAAGGCTCCCAATAGAAAGGGGATGATATAGGATTCCATGAGTTTTTGGGTCACCGACCATTTAGGAAATAAAATCATCATAATCCACTGGGGAAGGACTATATAACAGGCAATCAGAAATAAATTATCTACGGTTAGGGCTACTGGCATGGTTCTAAATTGTCAAAATTATTTGAACTTGGGAAACATCTTATCCACCGGTTTATGAACATTTCCTCCTCTTAATGAACCTTTATAACCTTATTCATTTTGGAAAAACCATTTCTCAACAGTCTACCCGAATCTCCCATTCCTTCTTTAATTTAGATCATAAATCATCTCACCTTATCCCAAATTAATATGACTACACAAGAAGTTGCCAACCGTTTAGTAGAACTGGTTCGTCAAAACGAAATCACCCAATGTTATCAGGAACTTTATTCTGCCGATTGCGAAAGCCTGGAAACCAGCCCAATGGATGGCCCGATTCATTTAAAAGGCATGGATGCCATTTTAGAAAAGGGTAAGAAAATGCAGGAAAACACCGAAGAATTTTACGGACTAACCTGCTCTGAGCCTTTGGTTGCTGGAAAGTTTTTCTCCTGCACCATGGTATTGGATGCCAAATGGAAAGGAATGGAAAGAATGGCTATGGAAGAGGTTTGCGTATATAAAGTAGAGGATGGAAAAATTGTTCTGGAACAATTCTTCTATTAAAAACCCCATTCCATCAAATTCAAACCCTCTTTAGGAAATGAATTTCCGAAAGAGGGTTTTTTTATAAACTTAATATTGAATTCGAAATGGAATCTGCCCTCTTCTCAGGAGGTATAATTACCATTAAGCAAAAATTTAATTCTCGTCCAAATTTCTCCTTGCTATTTGGATTATAATATTTCTATTAAAGCTATAATTAACTCCTATTAATTTAGTAGGAATATTGTTTTATTCCGTTCTATTTTTTTTAACTTTGTGAATGAAATTACGCCAATTCCAAAACCCGAACTTATCCATCTATTCCTATGCAGTTTTGGATGAACTGAATCATAGGGTAGTTTTAATTGATCCAGAAAGAAATATGGCTCAATACCTGGCTTGGGCAGAGGAAAACAAGGCGAATATCACGGATGTCATTGAAACCCATCCCCATGCTGATTTTGTAAGTTCTCATTTGGAAATATCCTTACGGACTGGAGCTAAAATTCACGTTTCTAAGCTTTATGGAGCCAAATATCCCCATCATACCTTTGATTCGGGTGATTATCTACGAATTGGTGAATTAGAATTCCGATGCAAAAATACTCCCGGGCATTCTCCAGATAGTATCTGTATTATATTAAAACATGAGAATAAGGACATTTGCATTTTTACGGGTGATACCTTGTTTATCGGGGATTGTGGAAGGCCTGATTTACGAGAAAATGCCGGCCATATTTTCGAAAGCCGTGAAATTTTAGCCTCCCAAATGTATTTTTCACTTCGATCCTTAATCGAGGGTTTATCGGATGATGTATTAATTTATCCTGCGCATGGTGCCGGATCCCTATGCGGAAAAGCTTTGAGTGATGCCCATTCCAGTACTTTGGGGGCAGAAAAAATTGGCAACTGGTCATTAGGCAATTTATCAGAGGAAGAATTTGTCAAGACCTTGATTTCCGACCAACCTTTTACTCCTGGGTACTTTGGGTATGATGTGGGCCTTAACCAAAAGGGAGCTCCTATAATGGAAGGCATATTACAAGGTATTCCGTATTTAAATAGAAATGAGGAAGGGTATTCACTCGATAAAACAATTCTTATTATCGATACCCGGGATAAGGAAGATTATAATTTGGCGCATTATCCCAATAGCTTTAATTTAATGAAAGGGGCCTCCTTCTCCACCTGGTTGGGAAGTATAGTCAAACCAGAAGAACCCTTTTACTTATTGGCAAATTGTGAAGATGATTTGGACTCTTTATTATTACAAACAGCCGATATTGGATATGATTTATTTTTGAAGGGAATGATGACCTTGGAAGGCCTTCCTTTTGAAAAACCCCATTTAAATAGTCATACTACTCTAGATTATGACCATTTTAACCAAAATCAAAACCATTATACCATTATAGATGTACGAAATCCCGGTGAGGTAAGGGATAAATTGATTTTTTCGGGTTCTGTCAATATTCCTTTATTCGAATTAAGGAATAGGCTTAGTGAGATTCCATTAGACAAGCCTATCGTGGTTCATTGTGCAGCAGGTTATCGTAGCGCGGCGGCAGCCTCCATTTTAAGAACCAGCTTGCAATCTCCACCAACTATTTTTGATTTTGGGGTTAAAATCAAGGAATTATTGGCTTTAAAAGCGGCCTAAAACTGGAAAGTTTCTAAATAAACGTTGAAATGTAAGATTTATTAAAACCCACTTAGCTTTGAAGGGTTATTATTTTAATTTTTCCAAGTTATATGGTTTTTAAACGCGTTTTCTTTGTTTTTCTCTGGTTATTTCTTTACTTCCCTATTTTGGTAAAGTCACAAGGTGGAGCCTATGAAATTCAGGTTTATGGTTCTGAATTGGTAAGCCCCCATAATACTATGGTTGAACTCCATACCAATTATACGGCAAAGGGTTTTACTTATACCGATTCCTATGGGGTTTTGGCCGATCAGGGAGTTTTCCATGAAACCATTGAAATTACCCATGGTTGGAATCCCTGGTTTGAAACAGGCTTCTATTTTTTCAATACCCTGGGCAATGATGGACGATCGGGTTATGTAGGTTCGCATATTCGCCCCAGGATATCCATACCAGAAAAAATGGGTTTACCGGTGGGCTTAAGTTTATCTCTGGAGGCAGGATTCCAAAAAGCCCGGTACTCCTCCGATTTATGGACTCTTGAAATACGTCCGGTTATCGATAAAACCTTTTTTAAGAAATTATATATAGCTCTAAACCCCGTTTTTGATAAGTCCTTTGAGGGCTCGACCAAGAATCAGGGATTGGTATTCTCTCCCAATATTAAACTAGGCTATGATTTTACCAAGGTCTTGAATATGGGCTTTGAATATTATGGTACGATTGGCCCTCTAAACGGAATTTACTCTCCCAAAGATCAGTTTCATCAATTATTTCTGGTAACCGACCTAAGTTTTAATCCTAAATGGGAATTCAATGCCGGAATTGGCAAGGGGTTTACACCCTCTACCGAGGATTGGGTGTTTAAAATTATACTAGGACGAAGATTTGGAAAATAGGCAGAATCTGGATAGCTTTCATTACTGCCCCAGATTTTAACCTATGAAACTATTTACGTTCTCTAAATTCAATTTACATTTCCTGAAAAGAATTGGTTGTATTTTTTCTTTATTCTTCCTTATTACCTTTTTTGGCTGTCAGCATGCTGGGGAAACCAATCCTAGAGCCTTTTTGCCATATATAAGTGCCTATAGTTCAGGAATTATTTCAAAAACGAGTAGTATAAAAATTGAATTAGCCCAGGAATTGGGCATTAGCCATAGTTTAAAAGTTCCTATTGGTGAAGATATCTTAGAATCGGATGAAAACCTTAAAGGGGTTACGTATTGGACCGGTTCTCATAGTTTGGAGTTTAAACCCTCCTCCTATTTGGAACCTGGAAAAACCTACCATATGCGATTCAACCTGGGTAAATTAATTAAGGTACCCGATTCCATCAAAACCTTTCATTTCAACGTTCAAACCCTATCACCGAATATTGAATTTCAATCGTATGGTCTAAAATCCTATCATGGCCAAAAGGCTAGAATGGAATATGAAGGAACCTTTATAACCGCTGATTATGAGGATCCAGCCAAGGTAGAAGGGATGCTCAATACTTCCTTTATGGGAAATAAACCCAGAATTTCATGGACCCATAGCTCGGATTACCGCATCCATAAATTTGTTCTGGATAGTTTGATCCGGGGAGATAAGGCAAACCCTTTAGAATTTACCTGGAATGGAAAAGAAATTGGAAAAGATACTCTGGGAAAACAATCTATTTGGGTTCCGGGCATCAACGAATTCAAAGTTTTGGATGCCAGAGCCTTGGTAGATTCCGAACAGGCTGTTTTGGTACAATTTTCCGATCCCCTTTCTAAAACGCAGGATTTAAGAGGATTATTGGAATTAGGAAGCTTAAACGATCTGCGATTTAGCATGGAAGGTTCTGAGCTTAAAATTTATGGAGGCAATACCCTGGACGGCGATTATTTATTAAAAGCCCATTCAGGCATTAAAAATCTGGATGAAAAATCACTTGGAAGCACCTATGCCGCTAATATATTTATTGAAAACCAATCCCCCTCTGTAAATTTTCCGGGAAATGGAGTAATCTTACCCTCGACAGGAAAACTATTAGTTCCCTTTATGGCCACTAATTTAAAAGCGGTAGATGTAGCCATAATTAAAATCTATACCCAAAATATTCCTCAATTTTTACAAACCGAAAATCTTCGTTCAAAACCCATGAATGAATATGGCAATGATGATGAATTAAGAAGAGTGGGAAGACCCATTGCTCAAAAAACGATTCGTCTGGACGAGGATAAATCCTTAAATCTCCATCATAAAAACCGATTTTTTCTGGATATGGATAAATTAATTCGGGCCGAACCTGGAGCTATTTATCGAATCTTGATCGCCTTTAAAAAGTCCTATGCGGTGAATATTTGCCCAACCGATACGAATTCAACTAAATCCAATTCCAGCCCGGATGAATATAATGAAGGGTACAGCGAGGCGAATTCTACCTCCAATAATTTAGATTCAGATGGAAATTTCTGGGATTTCTATAATTCAGGATATAAGGAAGGGGGACAATACGATTGGAATAACCGAGATAATCCCTGCTTTAGCGCCTACTATACTCGTGCTCGTTGGGCCTCCCGGAATATTCTGGCTTCCAATTTGGGAATCATAGCAAAAAAGCAGGATCATGACCGGCTCTGGATAGCTGTAAATGATGTTTTATCAGCGAACTCTCTTTCAGACGTTGAATTGGATGTTTTAGACTATCAACAACAAATTGTGGCCTCTGGTAAAACCGATTCAAAGGGAATAGCCGAGCTAAGTCCCAGCAGAAAGCCATTCTTGATAGTGGCTAAAAGGGGTACTGAACGGGGATATTTAAAAATTGGCGATGATAATGCTTTAAGTTTAAGTCGCTTTGATGTGGGTGGGGATGAGGTTCAGAATGGCATAAAAGGATTTATCTATCCGGAAAGAGATGTCCATCGTCCTGGAGATTCCCTATTTCTTTCCTTTATTTTGGATGATTCTCAAAATAAATTACCTGAATTATATCCCGTTAATTTCACCTTAAAAAACCCTAGTGGTCAGGTAGTGAAAAAAGCTACTTTAACGGAAAGCGTGGATAAATTTTATGTATTCAAAACAAAAACGGACTTAGATGCCCCAACCGGTATTTATACTTTAACGGTAAAAGTGGGCGGAAATACCTATACCCAGGATGTTCGGATTGAATCCATAATGCCCAATCGACTAAAGATTAATTTAGATTTTGGAGGCGCCAAGCAATTATCGGCCCTAAATAATCCAATGGCTAGCCTTCATGCTCAATGGCTTTTTGGAGGAACGGCCAGTAAATTAACTGCAAAAACGGATTTAAGCCTTGTTCAATCAGGCCCAACTCAATTTCCCCATTTTCAGGATTATGTTTTCGATGATCCAACCCTTCGATTTGAGACCTCCACCCAAACTGTATTTGAAGGATCATTGGATCAAAATGGAACCGCTCATTTCCCTTTAAACACCAATTTAGGAACGCATCCCCCGGGAAAATTGCAGGCTCGTTTTTTAACCAAGGTTTTTGAACCGGGAGGGGCCTTCTCCATTCACCAAACCTCTATTCCCTTTGTATTTTATTCCTCCATGGTAGGCTTGAAAACCCCAAAGGGCAATGAATTTAATGGGGGCCTATTGATGACGGATAAGGAAAATAATCTGGATATAGTTCGGGTAGATGAAAACGGAAATTTATTGAAACAAGGTGGTCAGGTGGAGATTGCCCTTTATAAACTAGGCTGGCATTGGTGGTGGGAAAACAGTACTTCGGTTGAATCGGGATTCCTTCAATCCAAAACTACCCAAATAGTCTCCACCCGAGTTTTGGATTTAAATGGTGGAAAAGGCCAATGGTCCTTCACGGTTCCTGAAAAAGATTGGGGACGATATCTGGTTTTGGTTAAGGATTTAAAAAGCGGTCATATTAGTGGTAAGGTCCTTTATATTGAATCACCGGATTGGGAAACCCGGGCTATGGATGATAATCCAACGGAAGCGGCTATGCTGGCATTAAATCTGGATAAAACCCAGTATCAGGTGGGTGATCCTGTAACCGTAAAAATCCCTACAGGAGCCGGAGGACGTTGTTTAGTTAGTATTGAATCCGGAACCCGTACTGTAAAAACCTATTGGGTAGATACCAAAGCGGGTCAAACCGTATTTACCTTTGATGCCACCAAGGAAATGTCACCCAATGTTTATGTACATGTAACCCTATTACAGGGATCGGGACATAAAAACGACCTTCCAATCCGAATGTTTGGTGTGGTTCCTTTATTTGTAGAGAATAAAGCCACCATATTAAAACCTCGGGTACAATTACCGCCTTCATTAAAACCCGAAACCAAGGCGAGTATAACCGTTTCGGAAGAGCAGGGAAAGGAAATGACCTATACCCTAGCCTTAGTCGACGAAGGCCTATTGGATATAACCGGTTTTGAAACCCCTGATCCACATAAATCCTTTTATTCCCGAGAAGCCCTTGGGGTTAAAACCTTTGATATGTATGATGAGGTTTTAGGGGCTTGGTCAGGAAGTATTGACCGGATTCTGGCTATTGGAGGGGATGCCTCTGCCGATGCCGAAACCAGAAGAAAACGGAAAGATCCGGTAAACCAGGTTAACCGTTTCAAACCAGTGGTTTTATACCTTGGCCCCTTTCATTTAAACCGGGGAGAAAGCAAAACCCATACCCTACAAATTCCACAATATATTGGGGCCTTGCGGGTGATGGTCATTGCAGGTCATGAAAAAGCCTATGGATTTTCGGAAGCCTCGGTTCAGGTTAAAAAGCCATTAATGTTATTAGCGACAGTACCCCGAGTTCTGGCACCGGGTGAAGAATTAAATCTTCCGGTTACTGTTTTTGGAATGGAGAATTGGATAAAAAATGCCCAGGTAAGCCTGGCTCCTTCTGAATACTATGATATTACAGGGTCCAATAGTCAAACGGTTAATTTTCCTAAACCCGGTGATCAATTAACCGGCTTCCGAATCAAGTTGAAAAACAAAACGGGGGTGGCTAAAATCAATTTGGTAGCCCGAAGTGGAAAAGAATCTGCGAACTATTCCCTCAGTCTGGCTGTAAGGAATCCGAATCCTTATATTTCTCAAGTATATCCTTTAGAATTGGATGGGGGAAGTTCAGGAACCCTTTCCTTCAGTTCCTTGGGTGAACCCGATCAGGCTTCGGGTTATCTGGAAGTATCTACCATTCCATCACTGAATTTACAAAAGCGATTATCCTATTTGGTGGAGTACCCTTATGGATGTGCCGAACAAATAAGTTCAGCAGCATTTCCTCAGCTTTATATCAATCAATTAAGCGATTTAAGTCCAAAACAAAAAGCGGATATTGACTTCAATATAAAAGCGGCTTTACGAAAACTACCTCTTTTTGTATCCACAGGCGGTGGATTTAATTATTGGCCAGGATCCTCCGAGGCCGACGAATGGGTATCAAATTATGCCGGTCATTTTATACTGGAAGCCCAGAAAAAAGGCTATGTCATTCAGGATGGAATCGTATCAAACTGGAAACATTATCAAAAAAACCTGGCTTTGGCTTGGTATCCCAAAAAGGATAATTTTTATGGGGGTGATTTGGTTCAAGCCTATCGACTGTATACTCTAGCCCTAGCTCAGGCTCCTGAGATGGGAGCCATGAATCGTTTGCATGAATTTAAGTACCTATCCGATGCGGCAGCCTGGCGATTAGCCGCTGCTTATGCCTTAGCTGGTAATAAAAACATTGCCCTTAGGATGATTCGAAACCTGAGCCTCGACTTTAGTAAAGCCTATAGACAAAGTCTATATACCTATGGATCGGATTTGAGAGATCAGGCTATGAAACTGGAAACCCTTACCCTATTGGGAGAAAAAGATAAGGCACGTCAGGTATTAAATTCGGTGGCGAAAAGCTTATCCTCCGAAGGTTGGTATAGTACACAGGAAACAGCCTATTCTTTAATTGCTATAGCAGGGTTTTGCGGATCCAATCCAGCTCCCGACCGAATTCATTATAAATATGGTATGGGTGGATCGATGAAGGAGGTTAGTACCCCTTCCTATATATCGACTATTAGTCTTCCCTATCAGGGTTCAAAAGCCGATTTAACGGTTCAAAGTTTAAACTCAAACCATTTATATGTTCGTTTAATTGAAAAAGGGAAACCCGCTATTGGGGAAGCTCCGGAGCCTCAAAACGATCCGAGCCAAATTACTATGGAAGTACGCTACCAAACTTTGAGTGGCGAACGAATCGATCCAACGCAATTGAATCAGGGTACGGATTTTGTAGCCCTGGTGAGCATCAAAAATACAGGGTCCAAAGGCGAATATTCCAACCTGGCTTTATCTGAAATTTTTCCATCCGGATGGGAGATCCTTAATTCCAGATTGGTTTCCAATCCAGGGGATGCAACGAATTCCCAACAGGGTTCCTTTACCCTTCCTACTTACCAGGATATTCGAGATGACCGGGTTTTAACCTATTTTAATCTTGGGGAAAGGGAAACGGCTGTTTTCAGAGTATATTTAAATGCGACCTATACGGGACATTTCTATGCTCCCGGAATTTATTGTGAAGCCATGTATGATGCTTCCATTCATTCAGGATACCCAGGTCGCTGGGTAGATATCCTCCCTCCTGGGAAATAATTAGTATGAGCGTTCGTTTAGGGTTCAAACCCATATTCTTTAAACTGCGAAATTTAAAATGGGTTGAAATAACCGATTCCTTAAAAGGCTTCCTGCAAAAAAAGCAGGAAGCTATAGGGTTATGGATAAACCAAAAAAAATATAAAGATCCCAAAGAATTACGAAAACTCAGTATGGGGTCTTTGGTAATGCTTCTTTTATTGGGCTTTTGGTTTTCCATTCCAGGCACCTTATTTCAAAAGCCTACTAGCTGGGTTTTAGAAGGTTCAAAGGGTGAGCTTTTAGGAGCGAGTCTGGCTGCTGACCATCAATGGCGATTTCCTCCGGGTAAGAAATTACCTCAAAAATTCAAGGATGCTTTGGTGCATTTTGAAGATAAACGATTTTATCATCATCCAGGGGTAGATATATTTTCCATAATTAGGGCCGTTCAACAAAATTTTAAGTACCATAAAATCAAATCGGGGGGAAGCACTATTACCATGCAGGTTATTCGGCTTTATCGACAAAAGCCCAGAACGTATTTGGAAAAAATTTGGGAGATTATCCTGGCTATTCGTTTAGAACTCTCCTATTCTAAGGAAGAAATTTTACAATTATACGCGGATAATGCACCCTTTGGTTCTAATATCGTAGGGCTCGAAGCCGCATCCTGGAGGTATTTTGGACGAAGTGCTGAAAACCTAAGTTGGGCTGAATCTTGTGTTCTGGCTGTTTTACCAAACAACCCAAATTGGGTGCGCCCAGGGAAAAATCAATTTCTTTTGGAAGAAAAAAGAAATCAGGTTTTAGCGAGTTTAAAAAAGGATAAAATCATAAGTTCTGAAACCTATAGTCTGGCAAAAGAAGAGCCCCTTCCTGGGAAACCCCATGAGCTTCCCAACCTGGCCCCTCATTTATTAGAATTTAGTAAAAAACAAACCTCAATCTCCGGAAAAACATCCACCCTGATTCATTCAACCCTACATACGGATTTGCAAATTCAGGTGAATGAACTATTGCAGCAGGAAATTAACCGATTGAATGCTAATTATATCCATAATGCGGCTATTTTGGTTTTGGATATTGAGTCGGGTTCGGTTATGGCCTATGCCGGAAATATAGTGCGGAACCATATACCCGATTTTGAACAGGATGTAGATGTAATTCAATCCCCAAGAAGTCCGGGAAGCACCCTAAAGCCGCTACTATATGCCTCCATGATTCAGGAAGGATATTTATTACCTCATTCACTGGTGGCGGATATTCCTACCAATTTCGCTGGATACACCCCCCAAAACTTTGATTTAGGCTATGATGGGGCGGTACCTGCTTCAAAAGCCTTAAGCCGATCATTAAATGTTCCGGCGGTTAGGATGCTATACGATTATACCTATCCTCATTTTTATGATCAGTTGAAAAAACTTGGATTTACCACTCTGAATCATCCGGCCGACTTTTATGGGCTCAGTTTAATCCTGGGCGGTGAAGAAATTAAACTATGGGATTTATGTGGGGTTTATGCCAGTTTAGCCAGAACGTTAAACCATTCAAAAAATCATCCGGGCTTATTTAATAAAGATGATTTTCACCCACCCATTTTTTCGAAGGACGAAATGGAACATTATATTCATAAATCCCCTGAACTAACCAAGGAAAGGATTCTTGGTGCCAGTTCTATTTGGTATACCTTTCAGGCTATGGAAGAAGTGCAAAGGCCTGGTGATGAGTCATTTTGGAGAAACTGGTCGTCCTCTCAAAGAATTGCCTGGAAAACAGGCACCAGCTTTGGTTTTCGGGATGCCTGGGCGATTGGCTTAAATTCGAGGTTTGTAGTAGGGGTTTGGGTAGGAAATACAAGCGGTGAAGGTCGGCCGGGTATATTAGGAATACGCGCCGCGGCCCCTATCCTATTTTCTGTATTTCGGCATATTCCATCGAGTCCATGGTTTTCCTTTCCGGATAAGGAATCAATCGGTATCAAAGTTTGCAAACTTAGCGGCTTTAAGGCAGGCGAATATTGTACAGAAACCCAGATCATGGACTTACCCATTGAATCCAATAGAGCACCCATTTGCCCCTTTCACCTACTGGAACATTTCAATGCCGATAAAACCTATCGAATCAATGCGGATTGCCCCGGTGCCAATACCATGGTTCATGAGCCTTGGTTTGTACTGCCTCCAACTATGGAATGGTTTTACAAACTAAAAAATCCTTTCTATAAAACCCTTCCCCCTTTATTTCCAGGGTGCCCCAATGGAGTCGAGGAAAATTCGCCCATAGGTATGATCTATCCCGATAATATGGCCAAAATTTATTTACCCATCGATATAGACGGAAAAAGAGGAAAGGTAGTATTTAAGGCCAGTCAGAGAGGAAACTCAGGGATACTATTTTGGCATTTGGACAAGGAATATATCGGTTCAACCAATCGGTTTCATGAAATGGCTTTAAGTCCGGCAGTGGGTCACCATATATTAACCTTAGAGGATCAACAAGGAAATACCTTTCAAAGAAGCTTTGATATTATTGAACCAAAAAATAATTAGGCCCTTAAACTATGGTAATTTAATTTACCGAAAAATTGTGTAAATCAATTAGTTAATTTTTTTAGGAATCCGAAAATTAATCCTGATTTTTAAAAATATTTTAACAACTCGCACATACTCTTGCATGTATTGTACCAAAGGATTTAATCCTATTTTAAAACCTCTTTTTTTCATCTTTCTCCTACTTTCCTCAACCCTCTTCGGAATCTCCAACCTAAAAGCCCAAAATATTCCTCGAACGGTTGGCGATAGTGTTTTCGCAAGACCAAAAATTACCCCTGTTGACTTTAGGAAACAACGAGATTTGATCGACTTAGCTCTAAAAATCATTCATAAAAACCCTGATTTAAGGGTAGATAGCACAGGCAAAAGAACCCGTAAAATCCATTTTTCAGGTTCTCCTAGTCTGGAATACTCCCTAACAACCGGATTTGCTGCTACCGCCTATGGTAATTTTGCTTATTATACCTCCGAGGATGAAAACACCAATCTATCCTCCTTTTTAGTAGGAATCGGGTATACCGAAAAAGGCCAGTATTATCTTCCCGTTCAATCTACAATTTGGACCAAAAACAATAAATACAATTTATTAGGCGATTGGCGCTTTTACCATTTCCCCGAAAAAACCTATGGATTCGGTGGTTTTACAACAGAAGCGAATGGATATATCGTCAGTTTCAACCAGCTCCGATTTTACGAAACCATTCTAAAACATATTCAAACCAATTTTTTTATCGGGGTCGGCATTCAGATAGATCATCATTGGGGTATTCGTGAAGAACTGGATTCGACCATACATATCCCTACTGATTTTGAAAAATATGGGTTCAATACTTCCTCCACTTCCTCTGGATTATCTCTAGACATTCTTTATGATAGTCGAAAAAATTCCATCAATCCGGAAGGAGGAGCTAATTATGCGAACCTGGTTTTTAGGCAAAATCTAAGCCTTTTAGGGTCAAATTCAAATTGGAGCTCCCTATTGATTGACCTTAGAAAATACTTTTCTATAGGCAGGAATAATATTATTGGATTCTGGTCCTATAATAATTTCACATTGAGTGGTAATCCTCCCTATTTGGACTTACCAGGAACCGCCACCGATACCTATAGTAATACTGGTAGGGGATATGTTCAAAGTCGTTTTATAGGAAAGAAAATGATGTATCTGGAAACCGAGTTTCGTTATGGAATTTTGAGAAACGGGCTATTGGGTGGAGTTGTATTTTTGAATGCCCAAACCCAATCTGAATTAAATACGAACCAATTTCAAAAAATCAACCCGGGGTTTGGAGGGGGTTTACGAATCAAATTCAATAAGTTTTCCAGAACTAATATCTGTTTGGATTATGGACGAGGCTTAGATGGATCTGGAGGTATTTTTGCCAATTTGGGCGAAGTGTTTTAGAAAAACCATTAAAAGAGAAAAACCAAATAAACTAATTAACAAGACCTTAATAAGTATTTAAGTTCTTTTTCTCCATTTGCTTTGTTTTATTTACCCATAACCCTATATTTGCAAACCTTTTGAAAAAGGGTGTTTTAATAATCCTAATTCACCACTACAGAAGCGGATCTTTTAGTACAAGAATTTAGATCCAAAACACGATTCCGTAGCTCAGCCGGTAGAGCATAACACTTTTAATGTTAGGGTCCTGGGTTCGAATCCCAGCGGGATCACAGATACTAATTCGCAATGCCCTCTAATCCTATAGAATAGAGGGCTTTTCTTTTCCCGACCAGGGGATTTACTAAGGATTTTTTCTGATCCCTTCACTTATTTAAATAAGCTTAGGATTAAGATATTTGTTAACCGGGATAAGCTAGAATTTAAAAAACAACCTTCCTCTAATTCAAACCTTCTTAGTTTGACCCCATTTAATCGCAAAATTGAGGCCAATAAAAAAGGGTTATGGCCAAGAATATAAATAAAATAGGAATCCCATATCTTAAATCTCCGTTTTTTTGGGTTTTAAAGTATCCCCCGGGAGAATTTATGGTAGCACTTTATTCATTTCTGTTCATAAGGCAACCGCAAAGTAATTACAAAACGGAATTAAAATTATTGCCATGAAGTATTATATTGGTGTCAATGTGTACGGTTTACAATCAAATAGGTTCCTTAACCGCAATAAAAACGCACCTGAAAAAACACGGTGTCAATGAATATAAATCGATAAATGATCTAATCAATTTTCAAAAGAATTACTCCGAATTAAGACAACAAATTATTTCAAGTCATCAAATATTGATTGAGCAAGAAAAAAAACTCTTAGTGATTCAATAAACCAATTAAATATTACCATTAGGGAAGAGAAATTCGAAGTTGAAAAACAATTGCTATTGGAACTTGAAAATTTAAATTATCTATTAGAACATTTTTCTTCAGAACCTTCAAATATTTTTCAGGGATTTTTTAAATACTTTAAAAAAAACAAATTGAAGATTAAAATCAAGGACAAAACTTCTTCTATTGATTTTAAAATTGCCCAATCAATCAGACATTTAACCGAGGATTTTAATTATACAAACAGTCGCTATCAATACATTGATTCAAGTTTTAATGAAGCAGTGAAGGAAAGCTGTTCAAAGCAACTGCAGGAACTGGATAGGAAAAAAAGGGTAATTGAACATGTGAATAATTCTATTTATGGGGCTTTAGGTGAACAAAAGGTCGTCAAAGAATTGGAAAAATTACCTGAGGACTTCATCTTAATTAACGACTTTAATTGTAAGTTTCATCCTGCCATTTATAACCGACAGGAAAATGACTACATAAAATCGGTTCAGATCGACCATATTCTGGTTTCACCATCCGGTATTTTTTTAATTGAAACAAAAAATTGGAGTCAACACTCCTTAAACAATATAAGCCTATATTCCCCAGTACAGCAAATAAAAAGGACAAATTTTGCCTTATATAAAATATTGAATGAAGAAATTACAGGCGATAAATTATCTATTTCAAATCATCATTGGGGTAAAAGAAAAATTCCAATTAGAAACTTAATTGTATTAATAAATCAAAAACCAATTGTAGAGTTTCAGTATGTGAAGGTTCTAACCATAAATGATCTACTTAATTATCTTAGTTATTTCAAGCCATGTTTTTCAACAAACGAGACAAAATTGATAGCAAATTATTTACTCAATTTTTCGTTAAGCTTCCCCGTATCGGATAATTAAAGCTTTCTAAGAGAATCGAATAATTCAACAATTAAAACGCTCAATTTCAATTTATTAAGATATTATTTTCAAACGGGTTAGGTTGACCTTGTTTGAAATATTTTGACCAAAAAAATCTCGAATTCCATAATGAGATGAAAGAATTCTATAAATACCAGCCAAAGTATAGTATTCCTTCTACTTCAAATTGAGTATTGAAATAGGGCTCCTGGATTTCAAACTTTGAGAATGAATTAACGCAATTATTTATCTCAAAATCCATTTTATGAAAACCCTCCTATTAACTTCTCTCCTATTTCTTGCTTTATTCATATCCTGCAAGAAAACCAATACCAGTAATGGCGGTACAAGTGCACCCGTAATTACCGGAGTCGTTCCAACGGCAGGCGCGCCGGGTACCGTAATCAATATTCTAGGTCAAAATTTTGGCTCTACCCCAGCTGCCAATACCGTTTATGTAAACAATAGCCAGGCAACAGTAAGTGCCGCGAATTCCACTTCCATAAGTGTAACCGTTCCTTCAGGACCCACCTCTGGACCAGTACGTGTTATTGTAAATGGAGCCACTGCGGTAAGTCCTAGTAATTTTTCGGTAATAACGGTATTGCCTTAAAATTTTAGAAATTCTTTAAAGTCTGATTGTTTGTGAAAGCCCGGTTTCAGAAGGATACCGGGCTTTATTATTTCCTGAAATAGCCATTTATACCCATTTCGAATAAATCCAATCTGAAAAGGGTTGGGTTTCATATTTTAATAGGGCTTTGCTTTGGATTGGCTTATACAAATAGTATATTTTCAAAATATACCCAAAGCAGACCATGGAAAAATCAACAGTACAAGAAATAAAAGAACGTTTTGACAAGGATGTAGAGCGGTTCTCCGATTTAGATTCGGGCCAGGTTTCTACTTTGGATGCAAAAATCAGCTTGGAACTTATAACCGAATCGGCTAAACGGATAGTTCCAGAGGCCAGGAATTTATTAGATATTGGATGTGGGGCGGGTAATTTTACACTAAAAATGCTTTCGAAATCACCCCATTTGAACTGCACCTTAATAGATTTAAGTAAACCCATGTTAGATAAAGCCTTCGAGCGAGTGGGAGCAGAAACTCTTGGAAAAGTTGAATTATTACAGGGGGATATACGGGAAGTAGCCTTAACCGAAAATCATTTTG
>Ga0209067_10000044_pt1 | contig 82252 bp, 71 predicted proteins | sample ColStrG_CSR_2013_FD_187199 | JGI IMG/M metagenome (GOLD analysis project Ga0209067, IMG submission 187199) | Freshwater sediment microbial communities in response to fracking from Pennsylvania, USA - Cold Stream Run_MetaG_CSR_2013 (SPAdes)... | ecosystem: Environmental > Aquatic > Freshwater >...
CAGGCGACAACATTCAAATGTCTGTTACCTTGATTCACCCGATTGCGATGGAAGAAGGCTTGCGCTTCGCTATCCGTGAAGGTGGTCGTACTGTAGGTGCTGGCGTTGTTGCCAAAATCATTCAGTAATTGCTGATTGCCAGTTAGAAGGGGCGCCATTGGCGTCCTTTTTATTTGTCATTGGTGCTGATATTGATGATTTCGTGGTGATAATTTTTTCGCTGTGAGATTGTCAATTTTTTAGTCAACATTTTGTTGACAACCTGGGTTCAGATCTTTAAGATTGCGCCTCCTTTTGAGGGGCTCTCTTTTGAGCGTCTGGAAGGTGTTCTTTAAAGTTAATTATTGGAGTTTGGTTCATGCAGAATCAACGCATTCGAATTCGCCTGAAAGCTTTTGATCACAAGCTGATTGATGCTTCAACTCAGGAAATTGTTGAGACAGCAAAGCGCACTGGTGCGCAAGTTCGTGGCCCAATTCCGCTGCCGACTCGTAAAGAGCGCTTCACTGTATTGATTTCTCCGCATGTTAATAAAGATGCGCGCGATCAGTATGAGATTCGTACACACAAGCGTTTGCTGGATATTGTTGAGCCTACTGAAAAGACTGTAGATGCCCTGATGAAGCTGGATTTGGCTGCAGGCGTTGAGGTTCAAATTAGTCTCGGTTAATAGTAAATGTTTAAGTTGTAAAGCAATGGTGCTTTGCAACTGTGTAACGCTCTGAAATGGGCGGCCATAGCGGGTAAAAGCCCCGTACACTAAGAGGTTAGTAAAATGACGATTGGTATTGTCGGCCGCAAAAGCGGTATGACTCGTATTTTTACCGATGATGGTGTTTCCATTCCTGTTACAGTAATCGAGGTTGCTCCTAACCGCGTTACTCAGGTCAAGAATGTCGAAACCGATGGTTACTCTGCTGTGCAAGTAACTGTGGGTTCTCGTCGTGCCTCCCGTGTTACCAAGTCAGAAGCTGGTCACTTTGCTAAAGCTAACGCTGAAGCGGGTCGCGCTTCTTTCGAATTGCGTAACAATGCTCAAGAAGCTTTCGAAGTTGGTGCTTCAATCACTGTAGATGCATTTGCTGCAGGTCAACTGATTGATGTTACTGGCACATCTAAAGGTAAAGGTTTCGCTGGTTCTATTAAGCGTTGGAACTTTGGTATGCAAGATGCGACTCACGGTAACAGCCGTTCGCACCGCGTATTGGGTTCAACTGGCCAGTGTCAAACTCCAGGTCGCGTATTCAAAGGCAAGAAAATGGCTGGTCACTTAGGTGCTGAGCGTGTAACCGTTCAAAACCTTGAGGTTGTCCGCGTTGATGCTGAGCGCAATCTGCTTCTGGTTAAGGGTGCTATTCCTGGTGCTCCAGGCGGCGACGTGATTGTACGTCCTGCTGTTAAAGCGCGCACTAACGGTTAAGTATCCGAGGGGAATCGACCATGGAATTAAAAATTGTTAGTCCCGCAGGTGCGCAAGGTACAGTAAGTGTATCTGAAGTTGCCTTCGGTAGAGAGTTTAACCAAGACTTGGTTCATCAAGCTGTTGTTGCTTACATGGCTGGTGCGCGTCAAGGTACAAAAGCTCAAAAAACCCGTTCTGAGGTGTCTGGTGGCGGTAAAAAGCCATGGCGCCAAAAGGGTACTGGCCGTGCTCGTGCTGGTACTACTCGCAGCCCAATCTGGCGTTCGGGTGGTGTTACATTTGCTGCTAAGCCACGTGATCACGAACAAAAACTGAACAAAAAAATGTACCGCGCTGCGTTGCAATGTATTTTGTCTGAGTTGAGTCGTCAGGATCGTTTGGTGGTTGTTGAGAGTTTCGATATCGATACTCCAAAAACCAAGGCTCTGGTACAAAAATTGGCTCAATACAGCTTGTCTGAAGCTCTAATTGTCACTGAAGAAATCAGCGAAAACCTGTTCCTCGCATCGCGCAACCTGTACAAGGTTGGTGTGTCGGATGTTCAGGGTGTTGATCCAGTAAGTCTAATCGGTTTTGACAAAGTTATTGTGACTGTGCCAGCTCTCAAAAAGTTTGAGGAGATACTGGGATGAACCAAGAGCGTTTATACAAAATCATTCTCGGTCCAGTGATTTCTGAGAAATCAGCATCTGCTGGCGAGTCTGCCAATCAAGTAGTTTTCAAGGTTAATCCAACCGCGAATAAGCTTGAAATCAAAGCTGCAGTTCAATCGTTGTTTGGCACAAAAGTGGAAAGTGTTTCTGTGCTAAATGTTAAAGGTAAGACCAAGCGTACTCGTCACGGTCTTGGCAAAAGAAGCGATTGGAAAAAGGCATACGTACGTTTGGCGCAGGGTCAAGAAATTGACTTCGCGGCAGCAGAGTAAGGGGATTAGGTCATGGCTATCGTAAAACGTAAACCCACATCGCCTGGTCGTCGCTTTGTAGTAAGCATCGTCAATCCGGATTTGTACAAAGGTGATCCATATGCACCTTTGGTGGAAAAGAAATCCAAGACTGGTGGTCGCAATAATACTGGTCGTATCACTACTCGTCACATCGGTGGTGGTCACAAGCAAAACTATCGTGTTGTAGATTTCCGTCGCAATAAGGATGGTATTTCGGCAACTGTAGAGCGAATTGAGTACGATCCAAACCGTACTGCATATATTGCGCTTGTGTGCTATGCCGATGGTGAGCGTCGCTACATCATTGCCCCTAAGGGCTTGGTAGTGGGTGACAAGATTGAATCAGGCAATACTGCTGCGATTAAGGTAGGTAACGCCATGCCTTTGCGCAACATTCCGCTCGGTTCTGTTGTTCACTGTGTTGAGCTCAAGCCTGGCAAAGGTGCTCAGATCGCTCGTTCAGCCGGTGCTTCTGCACAGCTGGTTGCGCGTGACGGTGCTTATGCAACCTTGCGTTTGCGCAGTGGTGAAATGCGTAAAGTGTTGAGTGATTGTCGCGCTACTTTTGGTGAGGTTTCCAACAGTGAGCACAATCTGCGTTCCTTGGGTAAAGCTGGTGCTAAACGCTGGCGTGGTGTTCGTCCTACCGTTCGCGGTGTGGCGATGAACCCTGTCGATCACCCAATGGGTGGTGGTGAGGGACGTACGTCGGGTGGTCGTCACCCAGTTTCACCATGGGGTGTTCCTACTAAGGGATACAAAACGCGCAGCAACAAGCGCACAGACAAGATGATTGTTCGTCGTCGCGATAAGAAATAATCGCGTACACAACAGCTGAGAGAGGAAGTAGCAGTGCCACGTTCACTGAAAAAAGGTCCTTTTATAGATCTTCACCTGATTAAGAAGGTCGAAGCAGCGATCGCAGCTAACGATCGTCGTCCAATTAAAACATGGTCGCGTCGTTCTATGATCATGCCAGAAATGGTTGGATTGACATTGGCTGTGCACAATGGTCGTCAACACGTCCCAGTTTTGGTCAACGAAGAAATGGTTGGTCATAAGCTTGGCGAATTTGCAGCAACTCGCACTTATCGTGGCCACGCCGCTGATAAGAAAGCGAAAAAACGCTAATCGAGGTATACGATGGAAGTAGCAGCAAAATTAAGCGGTGCTCGTCTGTCGGCGCAAAAAGCGCGTTTGGTGGCTGATCAAATTCGCGGTAAAGGCGTTGAAGATGCACTTGATACTCTCGCATTCAGTACCAAAAAGGGTGCCGAGATTATTAAGAAAGTACTGGAGTCTGCGATTGCTAACGCAGAACACAATGAAGGTGCTGATGTTGATACCCTAAAAGTATCAACGATATTTGTTGATGAGGGCACTAGCCTGAAGCGCATTAGTCCACGCGCTAAGGGTCGTGCTGACCGCATCACCAAACGCACTTGTCACATCACCGTCAAAGTAGCCGACAAGTAAGAGAGCAGGCGTTATGGGTCAGAAAGTACATCCGAACGGAATCCGTCTCGGAATTATCAAAAAGCACACCTCTGTGTGGTATGCCGATGGTACTGATTACGCAGATAAGCTGATCGTTGATCTGAAAGTACGTAAGTACATTCAAGATAAACTGGCTAGCGCATCTGTAAGCCGTGTTGACATTGAGCGTCCAGCAAACACTGCACGTATCACTATCCACACTGCGCGTCCTGGTATTGTCATTGGCAAAAAAGGTGAAGATGTTGACAAGTTGCGCGCTGACATCAGCAAGCAAATGGGTGTGCCTGTGCACATCAACATCGAAGAAATTCGTAAACCTGATTTGGATGCTGCTTTGGTTGCCCAAGGCGTAGCTCAGCAACTTGAGCGCCGTGTTATGTTCCGTCGTGCGATGAAGCGCGCGGTACAAAATGCCATGCGTCAAGGTGCCGAAGGTATCAAAATCCAAGTGGGTGGACGTTTGGGTGGCGCTGAGATCGCCCGTAGTGAATGGTATCGTGAAGGGCGTGTTCCTCTGCACACATTGCGTGCAGATATCGACTACGCAACCGCCGAAGCCAGCACCACTTACGGCATCATCGGTGTAAAAGTATGGATTTTCAAAGGCGAAGTTATCGGTGATGTTGTTAAAACCGAAGCAGAGCCTAAGAAAAAAGCCGCTAAATCCAAATAATAGGGGTACGCAAAATGTTACAACCTAAGCGTACAAAGTTTCGCAAGCAGATGAAAGGCCGCAATCGCGGCTTGTCACAACGCGGCTCGAAAGTGAGCTTCGGTGACTTCGGCTTGAAAGCAACTGGTCGCGGTCGCATTACTGCGCGTCAAATTGAAGCAGCACGTCGTGCGATGACTCGTCACGTTAAGCGTGGCGGTAAAATCTGGATCCGTGTGTTCCCAGATAAGCCAATTACTGAGAAGCCTCTTGAGGTTCGTCAAGGTAAAGGTAAGGGTAACGTAGAGTATTGGGTAGCTCAAATTCGCCCAGGTAAAGTACTTTACGAAATGGATGGCGTAAGCGAAGAATTAGCTCGCGAAGCCTTCGCTCTTGCTTCGGCAAAACTGCCAATTACAACAACATTTGTTAAACGTTCGGTGATGTGATGAAAGCTTCTGAATTACGCGAAAAATCCGTCGAAGAGCTGAATGGCGTGTTGCTGGAACAATTGAAAGAACAGTTTAAATTGCGTATGCAAGCTTCAACTGGTCAGTTGGCTCAAACTCACTTGTTAGGCCAAGTTCGTAAAGACATTGCACGCATCAAGACAGCGCTAAGACAAAAGGCAGGTAACTAACGATGACTCAGGAAACTAAACTGGCTCGTACTTTGACTGGTAAAGTCGTTAGCGACAAAATGGATAAAACCATTACTGTGCTGATTGAGCGTCGTGTTAAACACGAACTTTACGGTAAATACTCTACTAAGTCCTCGAAGCTTCACGCTCACGATGAAAAGAATGAGTGCAAGATTGGTGATATCGTGACCGTTGCTGAGTCACGTCCACTGTCAAAAACCAAGACTTGGTCTTTGGTTAAAATTGAAGAACGCGCTGCTGAAGTTTAATCACTTCGCAGCATTTGAAAGTTTCGGAGACGGACGATGATTCAAACAGAAAGCTACTTAGATGTTGCTGACAACAGCGGTGCTCGCCGTGTCATGTGCATCAAGGTTCTTGGCGGTTCTCACCGTCGCTATGCGGCAGTGGGTGACATCATCAAAGTTACCGTAAAGGAAGCAATTCCACGCGGTAAAGTGAAGAAAGGCCAAGTGATGAAGGCAGTTGTTGTACGCACGAAAAAAGGTGTGCGTCGCCAAGACGGTTCATTAATCAAGTTTGACGATAATGCTGCCGTACTGCTGAACAACCAAGATGCTCCGATTGGTACACGTATTTTCGGACCCGTAACTCGTGAGTTGCGTGGCGAGAAATTCATGAAAATCATTTCTTTGGCTCCTGAAGTACTTTAATTAGTACTGCAGAATTCAAAGAGTCGAGGGCGGATAAAATGCTTAAAATTAAACGTGATGACGAAGTGATTGTTATCGCAGGACGTGACAAGGGTAAGCGCGGTAAGGTTGTTCGCGTATTAGCTGACCGTGTTATCGTTTCCGGCATTAACATGATCAAAAAGCACCAAAAACCCAATCCACAAGCTGGCGTTGCTGGTGGGATTGTTGAAAAAGAAGCTTCGATCAGTACTTCTAATGTTGCTATCTACAATCCAGCAACGAAGAAAGCTGACCGTGTGGGTTTCAAAGTACTTGAAAATGGCGACAAAGTACGCGTTTTCAAATCCAATGGCGAAGCCGTAGAGGCGTAATTAGACATGGCTAGGCTTAAAGACTTATACAACAAAGAACTCGCCCCAAAACTGAAAGAAGAATTGGGTTTGGCGAATGTTATGGAAGTGCCACGCATTACCAAAATCACCCTAAACATGGGTGTGGGTGAGGCAGTTGGTGATAAGAAAGTGCTTGAGAACGCGGTAGGCGATCTGACCAAAATTGGTGGTCAGAAAGTGGTTGTCACAGCAGCGCGCAAGTCAATTGCGGGCTTCAAAATTCGTGAAGACTGGCCAATCGGTTGCAAAGTAACTCTGCGTAAAGATCGTATGTATGAGTTCTTGGATCGTCTGGTATCAGTAGCTATTCCACGTATTCGTGACTTCCGTGGTATTAGCCCAAAGCAGTTTGATGGTCGTGGTAATTTTTCGATGGGTGTGACTGAACAAATCATTTTCCCAGAGATCGATTACGACAAAGTTGATAAAATCCGCGGTTTGGACATTTGTATCACTACAACTGCACGCACCGACGATGAAGGCCGTGCTTTATTGAAAGCCTTCAACTTCCCATTCAAAGGCTAAGGGTAGAATCATGGCTAAGAAATCTATGATTGCGCGTGAAACTAAGCGTGCAAATACCGTAAAAAAATTCGCTGCTAAACGCGCTGAATTGAAAGCTACCATTGTTAGCCCTTCTTCAACTGAAGAGCAAATCTGGGAAGCCCAAATCAAGTTGCAACAACAGCCGCGTGATGCCAGTGCCAGCCGCAAGCGTAACCGCTGCCGCATAACTGGTCGTCCACACGGTGTGTATCGCAAATTTGGTCTGTGCCGTCATAAGTTGCGCGAAGCCGCAATGCGTGGCGATGTCCCAGGTCTTGTCAAGGCAAGCTGGTAAGCCTCGGCTTAATTTTAGGAGCAGAATCAGATGAGTATGCAAGATCCTTTAGCAGATATGCTTACCCGCATTCGCAATGCGCAACAGGTAGGTAAAGCTGTAGTGACCATGCCTTCTTCACGTTTGAAGGTTAGTGTTGCAAAAGTACTCTCTAACGAGGGTTACATCAGTGGTTTTTCAGTAAGCGAAGGCGCTAAGCAAGAGCTGACTGTTGAGCTTAAGTATTTTGAAGGCAAGCCAGTTATTGCTGAGCTTGACCGCGTAAGCCGTCCAGGTTTGCGTAATTATGCTGGTAAAGAAGCTATTCCAACCGTCCGTGGCGGCTTGGGCATTGCTATCGTTTCTACCAGTAAAGGTGTAATGACTGACAGAGCTGCACGCGCCGCTGGCGTAGGTGGCGAAGTTCTTTGCACAGTATTCTAATGGGAAATCGTCATGTCACGAGTTGCAAAAAGTCCGGTTGAAGTACCTGCCGCAGTGAATGTGACCTTAAATGGCCAATCACTGACCGTTAAAGGTGGCAAAGGTACATTGGCGCTCGAAGTTCACGCAAATGTGGAAGTAAAACACGAAAACAACGTGCTCACTTTCGCTCCGCGTGACGGTGCCAAGCAGTCAGATGCGCTAGCAGGCACCACCCGTGCGCTAGTTAATAATATGGTTATCGGTGTTAGCCAAGGTTTCGAAAAGAAACTGACATTGGTTGGTGTTGGTTACCGTGTTAAAGCAGAAGGCAATACTGTAAACCTGTCTTTGGGTTTGTCTCACCCTGTTAATTACGCTCTGCCTGCAGGCGTAACGGTTGAGACCCCAAGTCAGACTGAGATAGTACTCAAGGGTGCCGACAAGCAATTGCTTGGTCAAGTGGCAGCTGAGATTCGTTCGTTCCGTGAGCCAGAGCCTTATAAGGGCAAGGGTGTACGTTATTCGGATGAAGTAGTACTGCGTAAAGAAGCTAAGAAGAAGTAAGGGCCTAAGTTATGAGCGATAAGAAGTTATCTCGTCTTCGCCGTGCGCGTAGTGCCCGTGCTAAGATTCGCGAATTGGGTGCGACACGCTTGTCCATCCATCGCACCCCTCGCCACATCTACGCGCAAATTATTGCCGGTGATGGTGCGAAAGTATTGGCTAGCGCCTCTACACTCGACAAAGATTTGCGCAGTGGCAAGACTGGCAATGCAGACGCTGCGAAAGCAGTGGGTGCTTTGATTGCTGAGCGCGCTAAAGCTGCGGGTATCACACAAGTTGCTTTTGATCGTAGCGGTTTCAAATACCATGGCCGTGTTAAGGCTTTGGCTGATGCTGCCCGTGAAGGCGGATTGGAATTCTAAAGGTTAAGATATGGCTTACTCTAAGAAAGAAGAAGACAACAACGAAGGCTTGCAAGAGAAACTTGTTCAAGTCAATCGCGTTGCTAAAACTGTAAAAGGTGGTCGTATCTTCCAATTTACCGCATTGACAGTAGTTGGTGACGGTAATGGCAAGGTAGGTTTCGGCCGCGGTAAAGCGCGTGAAGTGCCCATCGCAATTCAAAAAGCAATGGAAGCTGCACGTCGTAACATGATTAACGTTGACCTGAACGGCGACACTCTGCAATACGCAATTAAAGGTGTACATGGCGCTTCTAAAGTGTACATGCAGCCTGCATCACAAGGTACTGGTGTAATTGCCGGTGGTGCAATGCGTTCTGTGTTAGAGATCGCAGGTGTTCAGAACGTTCTGGCTAAGTGCTACGGCTCTACCAATCCAGTTAACGTTGTTCGTGCAACCTTTAATGCCCTGAAAGCAATGACTTCTCCTGAAGCTGTTGCAGCCAAGCGCGGCAAAAGTGTTGAAGACATTCTGAACTAATCGAATTTTCGATTTACGATGGTGGATTAACCATGTCTAAGAAAATGATTAAAGTGACTCAGGTGAAAAGCATTGCGCACCGCCTGAAGAATCACAAGGCATGCGTTGCAGGTTTAGGCTTGCGTCGCATTGGCCATACTGTTGAAGTGGAAGATACTCCTTCAGTTCGCGGTATGATTAATACAGTTAACTATCTGGTGAAGGTAGAGGGAGAGTAAGATGCGTCTTAATACACTTAGCCCTGCACCGGGCAGAATCAAAGCGCCAAAACGCGTTGGTCGTGGTATCGGTAGTGGTTTGGGTAAAACTGCTGGTCGTGGTCACAAAGGTTTGAAGTCGCGCTCAGGTGGTTCTGTAAGACCAGGTTTTGAAGGCGGTCAAATGCCGTTGCAAATTCGTTTGCCAAAATATGGTTTCTCTTCACGCATTGGTCGTGTTACTGCTGAGATTCGTTTATCTGAACTGAATCTGGTGGAAGGCTCTTTGGTTGATTTGGAGACTCTGAAGCAAGCAGATTTGATTTCTTCGGTAATCAAGCGCGCTAAGATTTTTGCTTCTGGCGAGTTGAAAAAGGCCGTAACTGTTAAAGGTTTGGCTGTAACCAAAGGTGCTAAAGCTGCTATTGAAGCCGCTGGCGGTACTGTAGAAGAGTAAGAAACGCATGGCTATCACTAACAATATGCCGTTAGCGAATCAGAAAGGTTTAGGCGAGCTTTGGGCTCGCCTTCGTTTTCTCTTTTTGGCTATTTTGGTCTACCGGGTAGGAACGCATATTCCTATTCCCGGATTAGATCCAGATCGTATCGCGAATATGTTTAATCAAAATCAGGGTACCATCCTCGGCATGTTTAACATGTTTTCAGGTGGTGCCTTGTCGCGCATGAGTATTTTGGCGTTGGGCATAATGCCCTATATTTCTTCGTCAATTATTATGCAGCTGTTAAGTTCAGTGACTCCTGCACTTGAGCAACTCAAGAAAGAGGGTGATGCTGGACGCAGAAAGATTAATCAATACACACGCTATTTCACGGTGGTATTGGCTACTGTACAAGCTTTTGCAGTAGCTGGTGGTTTTGCTTCTTATGCTTATGGTGGTGAAGCGACTGTTGCTTACTATTTCACGTCAGTGGTGTCCCTGGTAACAGGCGCGGTATTTATGATGTGGCTGGGCGAGCAGGTAACTGAGCGCGGTGTTGGTAACGGCATTTCTATGTTGATTTTTGCTGGTATCGTTGCTGGATTGCCGAGTGCAGTTGTTCACTCACTTGAAGGTGCTCGTCAGGGCGATGTGCATTTGCTTGCACTTTTATTTGTTGCTGTGCTCGCTATTGGCGTAATTTGGCTGGTGGTGCGTATTGAACGCGGTCAACGCAGAATTACGGTAAACTATGCCAAACGGCAACCTGGTCGTCAGGGCTTTGGTGCGCAATCAAGCCATTTACCTTTGAAGATTAATATGGCTGGTGTTATTCCGGCGATTTTTGCCAGTAGTATTTTGTTGTTTCCTGCATCTATTGCCCAGTGGTTTGGTCAGGGTGAAGGGCCAGTAAAAGCGCTATTGCAAGATTTTGCCTTGGCTATAAGTCCCGGTCAGCCTCTGTATATTTTAATTTTCGTTGGTTTTATTTCATTCTTCTGTTTCTTTTATACGGCGTTGATGTTTAACCCTAAAGAAGTGGCAGATAACTTGAAAAAATCGGGTGCTTATATTCCCGGGATTCGTCCTGGCGAGCACTCCGCTAAATATATTGATAGTGTTTTAACACGTCTTACAGTGATAGGCGCTATCTATATGTCAGCAGTCTGCTTGTTACCACAGTTCTTGCAAGTAGCCGCTAATGTGCCCTTCTATTTGGGTGGTACATCACTGCTTATCGTAGTGGTTGTGGTTATGGACTTTATGTCTCAGGTACAGGCTCACTTGATGTCTCATCAGTACGAATCACTGATGAAGAAGTCAAACTTAAAAGGTTATGGCAGCGGCAACGCTCGCTAATCCTAGATTTTGAGGTTGAATAATGAAAGTTCGTGCTTCTGTTAAAAAAATTTGCCGCAATTGTAAAATGGTGCGTCGCAACGGTGTTTTGCGTGTAATTTGCAACGTTGAGCCTCGCCACAAACAGCGTCAGGGTTAATGCCTAATTAACTTTTCTTGCTTCAACCATGAGGCAGGCGTTCACTCGGTGAGCTCCTGCCTCTTGTTTTCTAAGCATGAGTTATAAGCATTCCCACTTGGGGGCGCTGACTGTCGTTAGATAAGAAATTGTCTAACTATTGCTTTGTGCTGTATTTCTCGCTATCCTGCGCGCCTTTTTGAGCGGCGAGGGTGGTGGTTAATACTGTCAGCGCTACATATTATGTGTTACTGGAGTAATTTGAATGGCTCGTATTGCTGGTGTAAACATACCAGATAACAAACACGCCGTTATCTCGTTGACTTATGTTTATGGGATTGGTCGTACCACAGCTAAGCAGATTTGTGCTGCCACTGGTATTTCTGAAGAAACCAAAATTGGTACTCTTTCAGAAGAGCAGATGGACGCCATCCGCGCTGAGGTTGCTAAGCGCACCGTAGAGGGTGACCTGCGTCGTGTAATATCTATGAATATTAAACGCTTGATGGATTTGGGTTGCTACCGTGGCTTGCGTCACCGTCGTAGCTTGCCACTTCGCGGTCAGCGTACTAAAACGAACGCTCGTACCCGTAAAGGTCCACGTAAGCCTATTAAGAAGTAATTCTTAAGCTTGCGTTTCATTCATACGGTAACAAATTAGTAGGAAGAGATTGCTATGGCTAAGCCAAGTAATAAAACCACAACCAAAAAGAAAGTTAAAAAGACAGTCGTTGATGGCGTTGCGCACATCCATGCTTCTTTTAACAACACCATTGTGACTATCACTGATCGTCAAGGTAATGCTCTTAGCTGGGCTACTTCTGGTGGTTCTGGTTTCCGTGGTTCACGTAAATCTACACCATTCGCTGCGCAGGTTGCTGCCGAGCGCGCTGGTGAAGCTGCAAAAGAATACGGTTTGAAAAACCTCGACGTCGAAGTTAAAGGCCCAGGTCCAGGTCGTGAATCTGCGGTTCGCGCTTTGAATAATGTTGGTTACAAAATCACCAATATTACTGACGTAACGCCGATTCCTCACAACGGCTGTCGTCCGCCGAAAAAACGTCGTGTGTAAGGGGAATAGATAATGGCTCGTTATATTGGACCTACCTGTAAACTCTCTCGTCGCGAAGGCACTGATCTTTTCCTGAAAAGTGGTGCGCGTGCGTTAGATTCAAAATGTAAATTAGAAACTGCGCCGGGCCAACACGGTCAACGTCGTGGTCGTTTGTCTGATTACGGTGTGCAGTTGCGTGAAAAGCAAAAAGTACGTCGTATCTATGGCATTCTGGAAAAGCAATTCCGTGGCTATTACAAAGAGGCTGCACGTCGTAAAGGCGCTAGCGGTGAAAACTTGTTGAAGCTCTTGGAATCTCGCTTGGACAACGTAGTTTATCGTATGGGCTTTGGCTCAACTCGCGCTGAATCACGTCAGTTGGTATCGCATAAGGCAATAAGCGTAAACGGTAAAACCGTGAATGTCGCTTCTTTCCAAGTAGCTGCTGGTGATGTGGTTGCAGTCCGCGAAAAAGCTAAAAAACAACTGCGCATTCAAAACGCTATTAACCTTGCTGGACAACGTAGCAATGTTGAATGGGTAGATGTTAACGCTGAGAAAAAAGAAGGCGTATTTAAACGCGTTCCAGATCGCAGCGATTTGCCAGCTGATATCAACGAGAACTTGATTGTTGAGCTTTACTCTAAGTAAGGCCTGAGACTCGTCGATACCCTAAACAGGACCGCTAACAGGTGTGGCTATGCAGACAGCAGTAAACGAATTTTTAACTCCACGTCATATCGACGTTTCCGAAAGCAGCCCAACTCACGCTCGCGTGGTGTTGGAACCGCTGGAGCGTGGTTTTGGACATACACTTGGCAATGCGTTGCGTCGTATTTTGCTTTCATCAATGGCCGGTTGTGCCATTGTTGAGGCTGAAATCGATGGCGTACTGCACGAGTACAGTGATATCGAAGGCGTTCGCGAGGACGTTATTGAGATTCTTCTGAACCTCAAAGGTGTTGCCATTGTAATGCACGGTAAGGATCACACGGTTCTTACTCTGAGCAAAAAGGGCCCAGGCGTTGTTACTGCTGCTGATATTCAACTTGATCACGATGTGGAAATTAAAAACCCAGATCATGTGATTGCGAATATCACTGGCAATACCGAATTGAAAATGCGCTTGACCGTGGCTCGTGGCCGCGGTTACCAGCCAGCTGATGCGCGTCGTAAAGACGATGACGAAAGCCGTGCGATTGGCCGTTTGCAATTGGATGCTTCTTTCAGTCCAGTAAGACGTTTGGCCTACAGCGTAGAAAGTGCACGTGTAGAACAACGTACAGACTTGGATAAGTTAGTGTTGGATTTGGAAACAAATGGCACTATCGACCCAGAAGAGGCTATTCGTCGTGCAGCAACCATTCTGCAGCAGCAATTGGCTGTGTTTGTTGATTTGGAAGGCGAAAAACAATCTGCTCCAGAGCAAAAAGAAGAGGCTATTGACCCTGTTCTCTTGCGTCCAGTGGATGATTTGGAACTGACCGTGCGTTCAGCAAACTGTTTGAAAGCGGAAAACATTTACTACATTGGTGATTTGATTCAACGCACTGAAGTTGAGTTGTTGAAAACGCCAAACTTGGGTAAAAAGTCTCTTACCGAGATTAAAGATGTGCTGGCTTCACGCGGTTTGTCACTTGGTATGCGTTTGGAAAACTGGCCTCCTGCTAGTTTAAGAAACGATTAAAAACTGGAAAATTAAGCGGGCATTGCCTCGGCGATGCCCGCTTAATTTTTTTATTATTAGTTCGCCCGTGAACTCACTTCGGTGCGGGTGATTAACGAGATTGCTGTAAGCAATCCATATTGAAGGAAATGTATCATGCGTCATCGTCTTTCTGGCCGTCAATTAGGCCGCAATGCTTCGCACCGTAAAGCCATGTATCGCAACATGACGGCTTCTTTGGTTGAGCATGAGTTGATTAAAACCACTTTGCCAAAAGCTAAAGAACTACGTCGTGTAGTTGAGCCTTTGATTACTCTGGCCAAAGTGGATAGCGTAGCTAACCGTCGCTTGGCATTTGCCCGTTTGAACAGCAAAGAAGCTGTCGGTAAATTGTTTAGCCAATTGGGGCCACGTTATGCAACACGTCCAGGTGGTTATATCCGCATTTTAAAATGTGGTTTCCGTACTGGAGATAAAGCACCAATGGCTTATGTAGAACTGGTCGATCGTCCAGCTACTGCAAAAGCAGTTGAAGTTGACGGCGAATAATTCACTGCGATGATTCAACTTAAAAAGCCAAGCATATGCTTGGCTTTTTGCGTTTTAGGCTTTCGCTACCTTTCTTTTCTTCTTCAGCATAGGCGCTAAAAATTTCCCGGTGTAGGAGTGAGCGATTTGCGCGACTTCTTCTGGGGTGCCTGTGGCGATAATCTGCCCTCCGCCGCTGCCGCCTTCGGGGCCTAAATCTACAATCCAATCCGCTGTTTTAATTACATCTAAGTTGTGTTCAATGACTACGACTGTGTTGCCGTGGTCGCGTAGGCGATGCAACACATTTAATAATTGTTGGATGTCGTAAAAGTGCAAGCCGGTTGTAGGTTCATCCAAAATGTAGAGGGTTTTACCTGTGTCGCGTTTGGATAATTCTTTCGCGAGTTTTACCCGTTGCGCTTCGCCGCCCGATAAGGTTGTTGCGGCTTGCCCGAGGCAAATATAGGTGAGTCCCACATCGATCAGCGTTTGCAGTTTATTGGCGATGGACGGAATTGCATCGAAAAACACGCGCGCATCTTCCACTGTCATTTCCAAGACTTCGTGAATGTTTTTGCCTTTGTATTTCACGTCCAGTGTTTCACGGTTGTAACGTTTACCTTTGCATACATCGCAGGGTACATACACATCGGGCAAAAAGTGCATTTCCACCTTGGTCACACCATCGCCTTGGCAGGCTTCGCAGCGGCCACCTTTTACGTTAAAACTGAATCGTCCGGGTTGATAACCGCGCGAGCGCGCCTCTTGGGTGCCCGCAAATAAATCGCGTACCGGTGTGAAAATGCCGGTGTAGGTTGCGGGGTTGGAGCGCGGTGTACGGCCAATAGGCGACTGATCTATGTCCACGCACTTGTCGAACAGTTCCATGCCTTCCACTTTGTCGTGGGGCGCGGGTGTCAGAGTGCTCGCACCGTTGAGTGCCGTGGCGGCCAGTGGGTGCAGTGTGGCGTTGATGAGCGTGGATTTACCTGAACCTGAAACACCGGTGACGCAGGTCATTAAGCCTACAGGTATTTCCAGCGTTACATTTTGTAAATTGTTGCCTTTGGCACCAATCAAACGCAGCATTTGCGCCGGATTAATCTTGTGGCGTTGAGCTGGCACCGCAATTTCGCGTGCGCCGCTCAGGTATTGTCCAGTGATGGAGTCTTTATTCGCCATGATCGCCTTTACATTCCCTTGAGCGATAACCTGCCCGCCATGAACACCCGCGCCTGGGCCTATGTCGATGACATGGTCGGCAAGGCGGATGGCATCTTCGTCGTGCTCTACTACTATCACGCTGTTGCCCAAGTCACGCAAATGGGTGAGGGTGCGCAGCAAACGCTCGTTATCGCGTTGGTGCAGGCCAATGCTCGGTTCGTCCAAAATGTACATTACGCCCACCAATCCTGCGCCAATTTGGCTGGCGAGGCGAATGCGCTGAGCTTCGCCGCCGGAGAGGGTTTCGGCGCTGCGGTTCAGAGTGAGGTAATTCAGACCCACATCCACCAAAAAGCGGAAGCGGTCGCGCAGTTCTTTGAGAATTTTGTCGGCAATACCGGCTTTTCGCCCGCTAAATTGCAATTGCATGTAGTAATCATAGGCATCTGCCACGGGCAAGGTGGTGATTTCTGGCAGGGTTTTCTCGTCAATAAACACATTGCGCGCTTCCAAGCGCAGGCGCGCGCCTTGGCAATCTGGACAGTCTTGCGTGGATAAAAATTTGGTTAAATCCTCGCGTACGGAATTGGATTCGGTGTCATGGTAGCGGCGTTCCATATTTGGCAGCACCCCCTCAAACGCATGGCTGCGCTTATAGACATCGCCGCGATCATTGACGTAATTGAACGCAATCACCTCTTCGCCGGAGCCGTAAAGTACGGCTTCGCGCTGCTTGGCTTTCAGTTTGCTCCACGGCGTATCCACATCAAACCCATAGTGTTTCGCCAGTGAGGCGAGCATATGGAAGTAATAGACGTTGCGCTTATCCCAGCCGCGAATGGCGCCTTCCGACAGACTGAGCTTGGGGTCTTGAATCACTTTATCTTCGTCGAAGAATTGTTTAACCCCCAAACCGTCACAGCAGGGGCAAGCGCCGGCGGGGTTGTTGAACGAAAATAGGCGTGGTTCCAATTCGGTAAGACTGTAATCGCACACAGGGCAGGCGTGCTTTGAAGAGAACAGTCGATCTGGGGCTTTTTCGTCCATATCGCCGATAATGGCTATACCTTCCGACAATTTCAGTGCAGTTTCAAAGGATTCAGCCAAGCGCAGCTTGATGTCTTCACGTACTTTGAAGCGATCAATAACCACTTCCACGGTGTGCTTCTTTTTCTTATCGAGGCTAGGGGTGTCGTCCAAGTCGCACAAAATACCGTCGATGCGTGCACGGATAAATCCATCGCGCTTTAATTGCTCAAACACGTGCAGATGCTCGCCCTTGCGCTCGCGTATCACGGGTGCCAGCAGCATCAATTTGCTGCCTTCAGGCATGGCCAGTACCGTATCTACCATCTCGCTGACAGTTTGTGCGGAGAGCGGTACGCCGTGTTCAGGGCAGCGCGCCTCACCCACTCGGGCATAGAGCAGGCGCAAGTAGTCGTAAATTTCGGTGATGGTGCCCACGGTAGAGCGCGGGTTGTGGGACGTGGATTTTTGTTCAATGGAGATGGCGGGGCTCAGGCCTTCGATATGGTCGATATCGGGCTTTTCCATCATGGATAAAAACTGGCGTGCATAGGTGGAGAGCGACTCCACATAACGGCGCTGTCCTTCCGCGTAGAGCGTATCAAAAGCGAGGGACGATTTGCCGGAACCGGAAGGGCCGGTGATGACGACGAGCTTGTCGCGGGGAATATCCAGATCAATATTTTTTAAATTGTGGGTGCGTGCACCGCGGACAACGATCGTATCCATCTACTGCTCTCTGTGCTGAAGAAGTAACCAAAGGGATCGATTATACGTGAACTCGGTGTCAGCGGATGGCAGGAGAGATGTTAATTTAAGGCTTTGTTGCGCGACGCTTCATCCTCATCGGGAAAAAGGGTCTAGGGAGGCTTTAGATTCAGTGACTTTTACTGACCTCCCCCTAGCTCTTTTCTTAATGGAGAGAATGCTCATGCCTTGTCGCCAAGGCTTATCCCAAAACCAATCGTTAACGCGGCGGTTGGTTACTTCTGCGCACAGCCCTTATCGTCTGGGTCTAGGCGTTGTAAACGAATATTTGAAATTTCAATACTGAGCTTGCCTTGCGTGCTTATCTCAAAAGGCGTGGCGATTTTTGATAAATCGGCACCGGCCTTAGAAAAACAATTCAGGGCTACAGGGAGTGTTACCCAGGTTTCTTTTTTTAATTTTTTGAGAAACTTGGAAATATCAAATTTGCCTTCGCACTTGTCGCCACAGCGCATATTGATCATGACGGGTTTATCCGGTGAAGTCAGCACCCGCATATCAATCATAAGGCCTGCAGTATCCTCCAAACTTTTTATGTTGATGGCATTGCCACTTAAGGAGAATTGCGCAAAAGTATCGTTGCGCGGTACCCAAGTTAATCGAAACGCATCGCTGGGTGTTTTAAATTGAGCGGGTTCTACCGTGAGTTTTCCAGAGCCTGATACGCCTTTAAGTTCGGGGAGAGGGTTCCACCAATTGCCGGGGTCAGCAGTAACGGCGGTCCAGCCAGAGACCACTTTGCCATCAATAATGTAGTTAATTTTGTTGTTGATATCGTCGGCTTGTAGCCGATGGGATGTGAGTGCTAACGGTAGTGCAAATAATACTATCGAACAAAAACTGCGTAATGTTGAATTGGCCATCTTGTTACCCTCATTATTCATTATTAGTAGACTCGGTGCCCTTGGGCGATTTAAGCCTAGCAAAAAATGTAAACGAATAACACCATGAATGGGCGCTGTCCTTAATTGACTTTTGGGCACTCGTGGTGATAGCAGCGGTTCGAGCTGCTATCGTGAATACGAGCAGCGCATTTGCGATTAGTGCGTGGTGGTTTGCTCGGTATCTGTGCAGTAGTGAGTAATTTTTTCTTGTACCCGTATGCTGGGGTTGTTGGGGACTTGCTGCCGCCAGAATTGGCACTCCACACTCAAGCGTTTGGCCGCGTTGCGTTGTGCCTTTTTGTTGGTTTCTTTCTCAGCCTCTTGTTCTTCGGTGTAAATCTCTTCTAATTGTTGGATGTGGTGTGCGGCTGAGTTGCCATCGTCGCGGCTGAGACTGGGGGGCGGTTCAGGGCGCTTTTCATGGATGATCAACACGATCAGTGCGGCAGCTATCAGCAGCATGAAGCCAGCCAGCATTGTGTTGGAAGATGAGCGCATAGTAGATTCCTTCGCGGACGATTTTTAGCGGTCTTGGGCGCTTTGCTCGAAAGTTATAACACAAAACCCAGCTTATGTGGTTGTTAGCGGTGCTTAGTGCTTTAGTGGTTCTCAGGACTTAGCAGTACTCAGGGCTGTTGGCTCCATGCGGCCTCGGTGCGCCAGGTATTTACCCAGTGGGGGATGTCGCTGGCGGGCATGGGGCGTGCTATGCCATAACCTTGGGCTAATTCACAGCCGAGTGAGAGCAGCATTTGCCCGTGTGCAATGGTTTCTACGCCTTCGGCAATTACCTCTCGGCGGAACGCATTCGCTAGGCCAACGATGCCTTTGATGATGGCCAGATCGTCTGGGTCGTCGAGCATGTCGCGTACAAACGTTTGGTCGATTTTCAGTAGTTCTGCAGGCAGGCGTTTGAGATAGGCGAGAGACGCGTAGCCGGTGCCGAAATCATCCAATGCGAAGCCAACCCCTAAGTCGCGGCAGGCGTGAATGGTGGCGGAAACGAGTGCTACATCTTCCAGTGCGCTAGTTTCCAAGATTTCCAGCTGTAACAAGCTGGGGTTTATGTTGGGTTCTAATAACAACAGTTCTTCAAGTCGCTCAGCGAAGTTGCCTTGTTGCAGTTGTAGTGCACCTACATTCACACTCACGGGCAAAATAAGCCCATTGGACTGCCAGAAATCCATTTGCTGAAGGGCTTTGCCAATAACCCACTCGCCCAATTCTATGCTGAGTTGATGGTTTTCAATGGCCGGCAAGAAGGTTGCAGGTGCCAGTAGTCCACGCTCTGGGTGTTGCCAGCGGATAAGCGCTTCTGCACCTATAACAGCACCTGTTCGCATATTGACCTTGGGTTGATAATAAAGCACAAATTCTTGGTTATTGAGCGCGGTACGGATATGCTCCACGCTTTCGCGTTGGCTTTTGGCGGCGGCATCCTGAGCTATATCAAACAAGTGATAGCAGTTTTTACCTGCTTGCTTGGCTAAGTACATGGCTTGATCAGCGTGGCGTAGTAGTTGTTCGGCATCCACGTTGTCCTGCGGGAAAAGTGTGACGCCGATACTGGCGGATACTTCTAACAAGCGGTTGTCTATCTCCACCGGGTCAGAGGCAGCGAGCAGTAGTCGTGTGAGCAGCGGCTCGCAATCGGCGGTATTTTTAAGATTGGTGAGTACTACCACAAATTCATCGCCACCAATGCGTGCCATTGTATCGCCTTCGCGTAAGGCGGCTTTCATGCGATGGGCGAGGGTGATTAAGAGTTTATCTCCGACACTATGGCCGTGATGATCGTTAATCGCTTTAAACCCATCAAGGTCGAGAAAAGCAACTGCGAGCGTCTGCCCCAAACGCTGATTGTGGATCATGGCTTGTTGCATGCGGTCAGCCAGCAGTACCCGATTGGGTAAGTGGGTAAGTGCGTCGTAGTGGGCGATATGTTCCAAAATGCGGTTCGCGTATTCCAGTTCATAATTGGCGGTTTCTAAGGCGAGACGAGCTGCTTTTTGTTCGCTAATATCTTGAAAAATACCGTTTAATTTGACTGGTTGGCCATTCTCCATAATGACACTGCAAATGACCCGAACGCTCAGCGCGCGGCCTTTTAATGTATGCATGTCCAGTTCTACTTCAAAGCCTTCACCTGATTGCATGGCATGCGTTAGGGCATCTTGCAGTGTGGTGCGCGAGTCTGGCTCAAAGTAGTCGAGGCCAGATTCTACTGTGGGGGTGACCTCGTCGGCGGTGGTTTCCAACAGTTGATAAATTTGTTCTGTCCAATAGAGTTTCTGGGTGCGTATATCCAGTTGCCAACCGCCCATTTTGGCCACGGCTTGCGACACATTGAGCAGCTCTGTACTGGTTCTCAGTGCTTGCTCGGCGTTATAGCTATCGGTGAGGTCAATCGCCTTGCAGCCTAAAAAGCGCTGTCCATCTTCGTTAATAAAGACAAATTTAACTGTAAACCAATGGCGCATGCCATCGGGTGTGGGTACATCTTCAATGGCTTCAAGGGGGTGATTGGCGGCAAACACGTCTGCATCATGTTTCTGGAGTTGTTGAGCGATTTCAGTTGGCCAGAGGTCAAACACGGTTTTATTGAGTATTTGTTCGGGGGTAACCTGAAAACGTCGTTTGAAAGTGTTGTTGATGTAGACAAAGCGCCCCGCCTCATCTTTGATAAAGGATAGTGCGGGACTGTAATCCATAAACGCTCGAAAGCGCGACTCACTGGCATTGAGTGCCAATTCAGCGCGCTTGCGGTCAGTAATGTCTTGCGATGTGCCGGTAAGTGCGATGGCTTTACCTTGCGCATCGCGAATGGTTTCACTGCGCGCTTCTATCCAAATGAGGTTTCCATCAGGTTGAGTCAGTCTGAAATCAAGCCAATAACCATCACCTTCGTGAATAAAGCGGTCGTGATAATCGAGAAAACGGTCGCGATCATCTGGATGAACAAAGTTAATAAGCTCGCTAAAGTGGGGTAGTGGTCGGTTTTTATCCATCCCGAACAAGCGGTACATCTCCGCCGACCAGACGGCCTCACCGGTGCGCAGATCTCGGCGCCAGCTGCCTAGCTTTGCATGGGCTTGGGCTTTGGCGAGGCTTGCTTCACTCTCTTGCAGTGCAGTTTCTTGGTGTTTCCGCTCGGTAATATCCTGACACGTGCCAATCATTTTGATGGGCTTACCTAGGGCATCAAATTGCGTGAAGCTGCGCCCGTCAATCCAGCGACAATCCCCGTTGGGCATGTACAATCGGAAATCCACATGACTCCCTAATGGCGTATTCATGGCCTCTTGGTGGTGTGCTTGAAAACGGGCTAAATCCTCTGGATGGATGCGCGCTAAAAAGGTATCAAACGGTGGCGTACCTGCTGCTGGGTCAAAGCCTACAATGGCGAACCATTCGTCGGTTGCGGAGCCTTGGCCGTTGACCAAGTTGAGCTCCCAACTGCCAATTAAGGCTCTTGCCTGCGCCTCAGCTAAGTGCGCCTCGCTCAGGGCTAAAGCAGCTTGCGCTTCTTTGTACGAACTGATGTTAGTGCTGGTGCCAACCCAGAGCTTGATGTTGCCTTGCTCATCGCGTAACGGCGAGGCGCGAATGATGTGCCAGTCATAGTTGCCATCGGCGCGCCTTAGGCGGCAATCGACTTGGTGATCGGTACCCATTGCCAGAGACTCTTGCCAACGCTGGGTTGTGGTGGTTACATCATCGGGATGCACGATGTTTATCCAGCCATCCCCCAATAATTGTTCTGCATCGAGGCCAAAGTAATCCACTACACGCTGATTGACATAGTTCAGCAATCCATTGGGTTGAGCTGTCCAAACCTGCTGGGGTATGACGGTAATGAGCTGATGAAATTGCTCTATGGCCCAAGACTCGTGCGCGGAATCGCCTAATGCGATGAAATCCAGATTGTCCATTTTCTCCGTCTACCTGTGTGAAGGCAGGTATCCCCTGCAATGTGCTTCAGGCTGCGCCCTTTGCAGTTACAGTGTAGTTAAAAAATGATCAGTTGTAGTGGGTTGCTGCTCCTCAACGCAACAAATAATCGCATGCAATGTCATTATGAATTTTCACATGTTGGTTAAATCTTTTTCTCCGTGATCTAGTGGCGCAAATGCTGTTCCTGAACAAAACTAGATATCAGTCAATCTCACTAGGGCTGTGCTGTGCAGCATTTAAAATTATCCGAGCTGATGGGCTCGCTGAGCTACGCACTGGATATTACCGAGGGCCAGCCTGAAGGTCATTGCATTCGCTGCTGTTGGATAGGAATGAATATTGGCCGTAACATGGGCTTGCCACCTGAGCAGCTGTGGGAACTTTATTATGTGCTGCTGCTGAAAGATTTGGGTTGTAGCAGCAATGCTTCGCGTATTTGCGAGCTGTACCTGACGGACGATTTATCGTTCAAGCGCGACTTCAAATGGGTTGATGGCAGCCTGCCGCAGGTGCTGCGTTTTGTACTGCGTCACACGGGTTCTACGGCGGGAATTTTGTCGCGCTTTCGCGCCCTTTCAGACATTTTCGCCAATGGCGATGCGATTGCCCAAGAGCTTATCCAGACTCGGTGTACCCGCGGTGCAGATATCGCCCGCCGATTGCGCTTTCAAGAACCAGTTGCCCTCGGTATTCATTCGTTGGATGAGCATTGGGACGGCCATGGTCGCCCCGAAGGTCTGGCTGGCGATGCCATACCTATTTATGCCCGTATAGCGCTGCTGGCGCAAGTAATAGACATTATGAATTGTTCTGATGGCGCTACGGGTGCTGTTGATGAAGTGAGCGCTCGCGCGGGTACTTGGTTTGATCCTGCCTTAGTGGATGTCTTTGTTGCTGTATCTAAGACGAACAGCTTCTGGGAAACCTTAAATGCACCGGATATTGATAAGATTGTCCTCTCATTGGAGCCGGGCGATTTTGAAAAACCCTTAGACGAAGACTTTTTTGATGACGTGGCGGAGGCCTTTGGCCAAGTTGTGGATGCAAAAAGCCCTTACACCGCCGGCCACAGTGCGCGGGTAGGACTTTATACTGCCTTGCTCGCCGAAGATTTGGGTATCGATGAGGCGCGTCAGCGCTGGCTAAAACGCGGCGCGTTATTGCACGATGTGGGTAAGTTGGGGGTGAGTAACAGTATTTTGGATAAACCCGGCAAGTTGACCGATGCCGAGTATGAAGCGGTAAAAATGCATGCCGTTTACACCGGCAGAATTTTGGAGCGTGTGCGCGCATTTGATGAGTTGGCGCGAGTATCCAGTGCCCACCACGAGCGCATGGATGGCAAAGGTTATCCATTGGGGTTGAAAGGTGATGAAATAGTACTAGAGACGCGCATCATCACCACCGCGGATATTTTTGATGCTATCACCGCTGAGCGCCCCTACCGCGGCGCTATGCCGATCGAAAAAACCCTGTCGATCATGCGCGAAACCCTAGGTACGGCGATAGACCCCCGCTGTTTTGAAAGCTTGGAACGCCTTATTCTGCGTCATCCTGAGTTTTTCCCCAGTGGCTCCAATTCGTAAACAGGAATCTAATTTTTATTCGTGACTTACTTTTCAGGAGAGTGATATAGTTATTAGAGCATTTTTCATAAAGAATGGCTTTTAATAACTTTTTGTAAATTTCTTGATTAGAGAAAGGACTGAGTAAATGAAAAAAATCATATCTTTTTCCGCTTTGCTGATTAGCTTATTGGCGTCAGCTCAGCTCAGCGCAACACCTGTTGAAGGCCTGCCGGCAGCCGATTACTCACAAAGCAGCTATTGGGCTGGCCATGATTCCCAGTCGGCGTTTAACGGCGGTGGATGGAACTCTGGCAACTGGGGTACCCAATGGCTTCAAGTTGATTTGGGCAGTGCTCAAACGATTGATTGGGTGAGCTTTGTGACCGACCAATCACCCAATGATGTCACTTGGCAAAACATCTATATTTCTGATTCGGCCATCGGCAATAATTGGGGCAGTTTGTCAGCTGTTGCCTCGCGCTCTGGCTTTTCAACGAATAAGTCTTTCTTTCAGCTAAATTTCGCCCCAACTTCTGGCCGTTATTTGGAAGTGGTTGTTAATAGCGGCGCTAGTTGGACCGCCTTAAGCGATGTGCAAGTGGGTGTTCCTACCTCTGTACCGGAACCTGCAGCTGTAGCCTTGTTTGGCTTAGGTTTGTTTGGTTTGTTTGCAGCGCGTCGTCGTAAGCAATAAGCAGCATTGAATTGAGCGTGTGCTCTAAGCATGCGCTCAATCTCAAGAGCAACACAATCTGCGTTTTTTATAGCTCTGTTACCCACCCTCTTGGTAGAATTACTTCCCTGTTTGAATCGCCTTACCGAGAACTTCCCCGTGCAAGTGTCCCCCTTACCTTTTGAACGCCGCGTTGTTGCATCGCTGGCAGCACTTTATACCTTTCGCATGTTTGGCCTGTTTTTGTTGCTGCCGGTATTGGCTCTTTATGGTGATCACTATGTAGGCCATACCAGCTTTCTGCTCGGGGTTGCTTTGGGAGCTTACGGCGTGAGTCAGGCGTTTTTACAGATTCCTTTTGGCATTTTGTCGGATCGTATCGGCCGTAAACCCGTAATAGTGGCGGGGCTGTTGGTGTTTGTGATTGGCAGCATAGTGGCGGCGCAGGCCACGACTATTTACGGTCTGATTTTTGGCCGCATATTGCAAGGTGGCGGTGCTATTTCCGGCGCGATTATGGCGTTGCTCACCGATCTCACCTCTGAGGAGAACCGCACCAAAGCGATGGCGACCATAGGCGCATCTATTGGCATCGCCTTCTCCGTGGCAATGGTAGTAAGCCCTTTGCTGGCTAATTGGGGTGGTGTAGGGTTGATCTTTTGGGCTACGGCTCTGTTAGGTATTGTTGGCTTGCTGATTTTGGTGTTTTTTATCCCCAAAGTGCAAGAAGGTAAACCTGCCAAGCGCGAGGCACTGCCAGCACCGGAGCTCTTCTGGAAGACTTTTGCTCATCCAGAATTATTGCGCCTGAATGCGGGTATTTTTGCTTTGCACCTGATTTTAATGGCCAATTTTGTGGTGTTGCCTTTGTTGCTGGAGCAAAAGTTGCACATTGCGCGCAGCTATCACGGTATGGTCTATTTCCCGCTGTTAGCCCTTGCCTTCGCCATCATGTTGCCTTTCGTAATAGTTGCCGAAAAGCGCCGCAAAATTAAAACGGTTTTTTTACTCGCTATTGCAACCTTAGCGCTGGCTGAGCCGCTGTTGATTGTTGCTGATGGTTCACGCGTGTTCAGCCTAATTGCGTTGTTTCTGTTCTTTGTAGCCTTTAATATTTTGGAAGCGACCTTGCCGTCTATGATCAGCAAAATAGCTCCCGCTGGTGCTAAGGGTACGGCCACCGGCATCTACGCCACTAGCCAAGTTATTGGTGTGGCATGCGGTGGATCATTAGGTGGGTGGTTGTTACAGCATCATGGCAGCAGTGCGGTGTTTGCGCTCAATGCTGTTGTTGCTCTGGTGTGGTTGACTGTTGCGTGGTCGATGAAACCGCCGCGCTTTTTGGCGAGCGTGCTTATTCCGTTGCGTCATCACGATGCGAGACTGATTGCCGAGAAATTACGCGCGGTTGAGGGCGTGGCAGATGTGCTCATCGTCGAATCAGAAAACACCGCCTATCTCAAGGTTGATCAGCGTTTAGTAGATCGCAAAGCGCTCCATGCGATTGTGGCGGAATAGTAAAAAGTATTTTGAGCGAGGCGGTTGCTCGTGTATTCTGCCTCGGCTTTACCCAAAGGCATCTTACCCAGAATGTCGCCTGATAATAATGTATGAGGGCGATTACACCAGCAAACAAAGAGGAATCCAATATGGCGCGCGGCATTAATAAAGTGATTATTATCGGCAATATCGGCCAAGACCCAGAAGTAAAATATATGCCTTCCGGTGGCGCGGTAACGAATGTGAGCATCGCCACGTCAGAAACGTGGAAAGACAAAAACACCGGCCAACCGCAGGAACGCACCGAGTGGCACCGTGTTGTATTTTTCAATCGCTTGGGTGAGATTGCTGGTGAATACCTGAAAAAAGGTAGCAAAGTTTATATTGAAGGTTCATTGCGCACGCGCAAATGGCAAGCTCAAGATGGCACAGACCGCTACACTACAGAAATTGTTGCCAACGAAATGCAGATGTTAGATGGTCGCAGCGATAACGCCGGTGGTTACAATCAAGCTGATCAACCATTTGGTGGTGGCCAGTCGTTCGGTGGCAACCAAAGCGGCTACAACCAGCCAGCAGCAGCGCCGCAACAATCTCGCCCAACTAATCAGGGCGGATTTGCGCAGCAGGCGCCCGCACACAGTGCGCCCCAGCAGCCCGCAGGATTTGATTCGTTTGATGATGATATTCCGTTCTGAGGAGTACCACTGTCTTTTTTGTAATGTTATTGGGGAGGAAGGTGGATTTTTCTCTTAAATAATAAGTAGCTACCATAAAAAAGCCTGTTAAGTCTGTAAAGATTTCACAGGCTTTTTTTATGGTTTGAAAAATGTAAATTTGGAGGCTCGTTCACTTTATGTTGTTAAGTTATCAAATCATAAATTACGTTTCGTGCGTAAGAATAATATATCTACTTTCTTTCGCTCGACACGTGATTGATCTTGGTAAATGTCACTCTTGGCAATCGCGCGCGCAATCTGATGAGGCTTTTCATAAGTAGTGGTGTTGTGTGTAACCTTCCGCCAGGTGTATTAGGTCTGCATCTTTTTTTAATGGGAGCCAAGTGTTTTCTGATGGTATTGAGGTTATCAAATTAGCCCCATAAAAAACCTTGCATTACATTACACCTTATGGTGTAATTTTTCCATGAATCAATTAACTGATGTGCTCACAGCTATTTCTCATCCAACTCGCCGAGCGATTATTGGACAGTTGGCCGCAGGCCCTGCAACATTTCTTGAAATTGCCAGGCCGTTTGATACGGCTCTCAATGCTGTCACTAAGCATATAAAACTACTTGAAAGGGCTGGGCTGATTGAACGAAGAAAAGAAGGGCGTGAAGTTTATATCTCGTTGAGAGCTGAGCCACTTAAGGAAGTGGCCGATTGGGTACATTCGTATGAAAGCTTTTGGAATGAGCGCCTCGATCAATTTCAACAGCATTTTAATGGCAGAAAAATGAAGGATAAAAAATTATGACTATACCGACTAAGACACTTGAAATTAAAGTTGAGAGATTAATCACTGCCTCTTCTCAGGACGTCTTCGATGCGTGGTTTGACTTGAATGTGCCAGGCACAACATGGAATGCAGCCGAAAAATTTATTTTGGATCTTAAAATAGATGGGCTCTTTTACTGGACTCTTAAAGGTACGGCTCACTACGGTAGGTTTACTGAAATCGAGCGACCACATCTGATTCAGCATACGTGGGTATCACCTAATACCTTAGGAAAGGAATCCAAAATAACGGTGACATTTAAAGAGTATGGAGCCGATACTCTCATGACGCTTGTGCATTCAGATTTACCTGATACCGATGAAGCAAGAGGACATGAGCGCGGATGGAGTTACTTTTTGGATGTTTTTAGGGAACAGTTTGGGTCTGGATCACGCAAAAAATTCATGTTTGAGGAGGCTCACCCTGAAGGGGCGCCTAAAAAATGAATTTCTTACTTTGGTGCATAAATGTAAGAAAAATTAGACGGGCTATGATTCACATATTCTGTTTTGTGAAGTTCGTGATGGCATAGTAAATGATCCAAATAATGCTGCAGACCCGTCTGGTGAAACACAGGAAAAATCTAAAAAAAAGATCAATTTAGCGAAAAATTATTTTATGAAATCAGATGATAAAAAATTAAAAAAAATTTCCGGATATGCACCTATCAATGGTCTCAATATGTACTATGAGATTGAGGGCATTGGAGCGCCACTTGTTTTTATTCCGCCGGCTTTCGGGTTTGCGGGGCGAGTTTCATTTCCTGCATTAATGCAGAATCATCTGATTATCACAATCGACCTTCAGGGAAATGGTCGCACTGAAGATATTCCTGAACGTCCGATTTCAATCGAGCAATATGCAAAGGATGTTGTTGGATTATTAAAATATCTCAAAATTGAAAAAGCCGATTTTTTGGGGGAAAGTTATGGTGGTGATACGGCAGCTGTAATTGCACTTCAATATCCGGAGCTGGTGCGTCGCGTGGTAAGTTATTCAGCAACTTTTACTGAGCCGCCAAATACATTAGACCCCAAAACTACTCACTATGAGTATATTCCTACTGCTGAAACAAAAGACATTCAGTATCAGCGAGAGAGTTACAAAAAAGTTGCGCCGCATCCACAATATTGGCCCAGAATTTATGAAAAAGTTGCCGCTATTCAATGGAAAGGTTTTACATCAGACGAATTGGGATCTATCAAGGCTCCATTTTTATTAATTCAAGGTGATCACGACTTTGTTCGTCTCGAACACTCTGTGGCGACCATGAAACTAATTCCTAACGCCGAGCTTGCTGTAATTCCAGATGCAAGTCATTTTGCATTATCGTCCGAACAAGAAAGGGTGATTCCTGTGATTAAGCATTTTCTAGAAAAGCCTGAAAATCGAGTTCCTTTGGCTACAGCTAATGATGGTTATTACCCGGGTAACACTCGTTAGCCTGAATAGATATTAGTACATCAAGACGGTGCCGTTCAATAAGCAATATATGGTTAGAATGTATGGCCTAAGTGCGCAGCGAATGTTGCGGACGCTACCGATGTTCGCTTTTGGTCGATCCGTGTAATGTTGTCCTATTTAAACTCTTGAGGTATCACCGTTCTGAATTCCCGGCGATTAATATTTGTGAAAATGTTTTAAGCTCTCTTTCATTGAGATCTGAAATTGTGTCAAAGGCTAAATGATCTTTTTGCCATGAAACAATGTTATAGCCTTGCTGTTTGGATACTTTAGGGGAACTATTATTTTTTTCCGTTGGTGCAATAAATACATTTATAACGTGTTTATTGGATTTATAAACCAATGCGGCAGTATTTTTATGATGCAAATATTCTAGGCGTCCGCCAATAAGTGGAAATCCTTCAGCGGCAAAATCGACAACCGGTGGTGAGAAGTCCAGCTTTCCGGTAAACCAGGGTTTTACGGTATGTTTATCGGTAGAGGTTACATCGGTAAGGTGATTGTCCATTAAAGAGCGGACGTGACTCGATACAACTTCATTTACTGATAAATCCTGTTGTGATGGCACTGAAAGAAAAAACAGAACAGATGCTGCTAGTGTAATTGATGACGTTGCGGGTGCAAGCCATTGCCACCGGAATATTGAGGTCGATTTTGTATTTAATGTAATTTTATCTGCTATCTTATTTTTTAATAATTTCGGTACTGTATGAGAGGTTGCATTTTTTTGAATAAGCCTCCGTAGCTGCTGTAAATTTTCCAATTGTGCATGGCAAGCTTCGCAGGTTTTAATATGCGTGCTCACTTGTAACGCCAAAGGCGTTTCCAGTTCATTATCCATATAGGGATGCAGCCAGTTTTTACATTCATCACAATTCATTTTATTTGTCTGCCAATAATTTATTTTTTAATGTTTCGCGTGCTCGTGCTAATCGGGACATAACAGTGCCTATTGGTGCACCAATAATATTTGCAATTTCTTTGTAGGATAAGCCTTCTAATTCTTTTAGCACGATCACTTCTTTAAGTAACATGGGTAGCAATTCTAATTCTTGCAACAATAAGGCTGCGCTTTGCTGCGTTATAATGAGTTTTTCGGGTGAAGCTGAATGACTTAAAGAACGCAGATCCTCTTCACTCATCAGCGATTCATCATAAATATCAATGGTAATATTGGTCTTGTTCGCGGTCAGCCAAGAATAGGATTGATTGCGTACTATGGTTAAAAGCCAGGCTTTTTCATTGCCATCCTTAAAATGTTGTTGTGCATTAAAGGCTCGCAGATAACTCTCCTGCACGACATCTTCCGCGGCACTTGGATCGTGTAATAACCAACGTGCCAGATTGTAGGCTGCTGTCAAATGTGGCAGGAAGAGCTTTTCAAATCGCTTCTGGTCTGCATTTTTACCGAATAGTGTCATTATATAAACCGCGTAGTGTCTAAATTTATTCCCGCTTTGGCTCATTATTAAAAATATTTTTTAAATGTGGGAATAAAATTTCGTTTTGCTAGTTATATATCACGAGGCTGTACAAAGCAAACCTGAGATTTACTAACCGAACGAGGATTTTTTATGCACAGCGATGCGGACGATAAACTATTGCCTGTCGGCTCTGGGCGCAGAAATTTTTTAAAATGTTCAGCCTGGGCTGGCGCCGGTGTGGTCTGGATGATGGTGGGTGGTGTCCCTAAAGCATTTGCATTGGATGAATACGGGAATCTTCCTAAAGGCATCATCTTAAGTAGTACATTTAATTTTGTGCAAATCAGTGATAGTCATATTGGATTTAATAAAGAAGCAAATCCTGAACCCATAAAAACCTTGCAGGAAGCGATTGATAAAGTTAACCACTTACCCAAAGCGCCTTCGCTAATTTTACATACTGGTGATATAACACATTTATCCAAACCTGCAGAATTTGATGCGGCCCAGAATATATTAAGTGGGCTACCTGCCGTAATTCATTATGTTCCTGGTGAACATGATGTGATTGATGAAGGCGCAGGCAAAGCTTATCTAGAACGTTTTGGTAAAGGCACTAAAGGTAATGGTTGGTATAGTTTTGACGATCACGGCGTACATTTTATTGCACTCGTTAATGTGATGAATTTCGAGGCGGGGCATTTAGCAACACTCGGCGAAAAACAACTTAAATGGTTGAAAGATGATTTGAGCGCGGTGAAACATAGTAAGCCGATTGTTGTGTTTGCGCATATTCCGCTTTGGACAATTCACGAGCATTGGGGTTGGGGTACAGAAGATGGCGTGCAGGCATTAGCGCTGCTCAGACATTATGGCTCGGTCACGATTCTTAATGGGCACATTCATCAGGTTATCCAAAAAGTGGAAGGCAACATCACTTTCCAAACAGCGCGCGGAACTGCCTATCCACAACCGCAGCCAGGAAAAGCCGCAGGGCCAGGACCATTAAAAGTGCGGGCTGAAGAATTGCGTTCGTTTTTAGGCGTTACGGATGTTAAATCCGTAAAAGGCGAACATTCTCTCGCGCTTATCAATAGCACCCTTGCATAACATTTACTCTTTTTTCAGGAAAAAAAATGAAAAAAATTACATCAGTTTTTTTAGTGCTTATTGGATCTTTATATGCTTCTTTCGCCTCGGCCGAGGGGGGCTCCATAGAGATTAATCATCACCATTTTGCGCCGGATACGTTAACTATTAAAAAGGGAACAACAGTTACCTGGGTGAATCACGATCAAGATCCGCACACGGTTTTTGATGGTGCGCCTGAAAAAAAATTCCATTCCTCCGCCTTGGACACTAATGATAGATATTCATTTACTTTTTCAGAGCCTGGCACGTATCATTTTTTTTGTACCATGCATCCGGATATGGTGGGAACTATTGTTGTACGCGAATAATGTAAAGAGGAGGAAAATTGAATAAGTAACGATGGCGATTCCATTGTGTCTGCAAAAACGAAAAAAACCTGCCATTAAGGCAGGTTTTTTCGCGTTAGAAACCGGACTGACTTAGGCGGTTTTGCGACGGCGAGCCGCTGCAAGGCCTAGGATACCAATGCCGAATAGCAGAAGCCCTGATGGCTCTGGTACGTGGGCATCAACACCAACGGACGTTGCGCCAAAGCTGAAAAGGTGAGCTGTACTGTCAGCGAAATGATAACCGCTGCCAAACCCTGATGATTCAATAACAATGTCAGTTGTATTGGGTGTTGGTGCGGACCAAGTAACTTGTGAAAATGCTGTCTGTACATCTGACAGGTTGACAGTGTAACTTCCATTTTCAACAGTGGTCAGATTATATCCGCTTAGGAATGAACGGATATCGGAGCTCATAGATACTGGGATAGTTGAAATATTTACGCCATTGACTTTGCCGCTAATATTTTCTTGTCCGCCGCCACCCATCGCCAGCACATAAAAGGTTGTGTCAGAGGGAGCAAGATTGAACGTCATGGTTGAAAGCTGGTTGATTTGGCTATCCCATCTCACGTTGTTTTGATAGAGCACGTCGTTGATGCTTGTGGCTGTGCCGCCGAAAATGGCGAAGTCGTTATCTGCAACCATCGAAATAGTAAATGGGGCAGCGTTAGCGAAGCCAGCCGTGGAAAGAGCAATTGCGGCAGCAATCTTAGAAATCGTTTTAAGCATGTGTAGTTCCTTAAAGAGTTTTAATAGTCGTTTCTGCTAGTGAATTGAGCCAACAAAAAACGTCGAGGATTAGTTTTTAGACTTGAGTCGCAATGCAAGTGTGACTTGAATCACAAAAAAAGTCCTTGTGGCAAGATGGTAAAGCAATTTTCACACCAAATAAATATTCTTCTTATGAATCAGTGGTATGAAAAATTAGAATAAAAATTCCTCCTGTTATTTGTAAAATAAGTCGACACTAGTTCCTGTAAGCGGGCGTATCCCTTCGATGTGCCGATAAACCTAATCGTTCAATTTGTGTCATCTTCCTCACCTTTTAAGCATCTATGGATGCGTCAACATTAAACGAGTTATTGTGGTTGCTCGGTGCGACAGCGAACAGAATCCATCCGAGCTTTCGCTTAGTCTGGTTCTAATTGATTCTTGAACGACGCCTGGTCTTTTGTGTTTTTCGTTGAGGGAGTAAAAACATCATGCTGCATACTCTGGAAGACTTGGACGGTTTTGCTATTCACGCCACTGATGGAGATATAGGGAAGGTCAAAGAGTTTTATTTTGATGACAAGCAATGGGTGATTCGTTATTTGGTGGTTGAAACCGGCTCTTGGTTTGCTAGCAAAAAGGTATTGCTCTCTCCTATTTCGATAAAGCATTTAAATCGAGAAGATAAAACACTGACTGTTTCAATCTCAAGGGAGCAAGTCAAAAATAGTCCCAATATTGATACCCAGCAGCCAGTGTCGCGGCAACATGAAACGGATTACTTGGGTTATTACGGTTATCCTTTTTATTGGGGGGGTGCAGGGCTTTGGGGCGGTTATTCCAGCCCGTATATGATTGCGCCTGGGTATATCAGTATGACGCCGCAACCAGAGAGCAGCATTGATGTGGCAGATATGTTTGCTGATGTTGATGCCATGCGCTATCGCAATCAAGACCATCATCTTCGCAGTACCCTTGCAGTAACCGGGTATCATCTTGAAGCAACGGATGGCGACTTAGGGCACTTGCAAGGTATGTTAATTGATACGGATACTTGGGCAATTCGCTATTTGATTATTAACCCCGGTAATTGGTGGTTGGGGCATTTAGTTTTGATTGCACCGCAATGGATTAAGGAAGTCAGTTGGGTTACCTCAAAAATTTACGTGGCTATGACTCAGCAGCAAGTAAAAGATGCGCCGCTTTTTGACCCCGCTATTCCATTTAATCGTGAGCATGAAAAAGGTATTCATCTTCATTATGGTCGTAACGGTTATTGGGAAGATCGGGCGATGAATTTGAAAGCCCGCTAGAAAAATCATCAAGAATTTATGTGGGCTGAGGAGTTGTTGTGCTTGCTTTAATCGCCTTGGGTGGAAACGCGTTGTTGCGTCGAGGTCAGCCTCTTAATGAGGAAAACCAACTCGATAATATCAAGCGTGCAACTGCGCAAATTGCGCAATTGGCAGAAAAATATCAATTAATCCTAACGCATGGTAATGGCCCACAAGTGGGATTGCTCGCCGCACAAAATGCGGCAGATGCTTCGTTAAAACCTTATCCGTTAGATCTTTTAGGTGCTGAAACTGACGGTATGATTGGTTATTTAGTGGAGCAGGAATTGTCCAATCGTTTGGCTCCTGAGCGAATAATTGCAACGCTCCTCACTCGCATTGAAGTCTGTGCGAGTGATCCGGCTTTTTTGAATCCCACGAAGCCTATAGGCGCTATGTACACCCAAGCTGAAGCTGAGCGCCTTCGCGCCGAAAAGCGTTGGGTTATCAACGCGGATGGCGAGGGATTTCGCCGTGTAGTCGCCTCGCCTAAACCATTAAAAATTCTTGGTATTGAACCTATTTTATGGCTGCTGGAACATCACGCCATTGTGATAGCGGCAGGCGGTGGTGGAATTCCTGTGGTGCTATCGGCGGACGGTCACAGCTACCAAGGTGTCAATGCGATTATCGATAAAGATCTTTGCAGTGCTTTAGTCGCTGAAAAAATTGCGGCAGATATTCTTGTGATTGTGACTGATGTACAGGCGGTGTTTGTTGATTGGGGTAAGCCAACGCAGCGTGCTATTCGTCGCATTGCGCCAAAAGATTTGAGTGTGTTGGAATTCCCCAATGGCTCTATGAGTCCCAAAGTAGAAGCGGTTTGTCAGTTTGTGTTGACCACCGGAAAGCCCGCGGTTATAGGTTCTCTAGATCAGATTCTTGAATTGGTTGAAGGTAACGCGGGCACTTGGATATGCATGGATTGCGACGTGCCCTTATACGAATGAGCCTTGGGCAAACATTGAATGTTTATTTTTGCTTCAGCGTGGGGTTATGCCAATTCTCATCAGGCGCAATAAGATTGCTTGATTCATCGGGGCCCCAGCTGCCACGTGGGTAAACTATTACCGGTGGGTAATTCAGCAGTACAGGTTCAACCACCGCCCATGCAGCCTCAACCGCCTCTTCGCAGGTAAACAGTGTGGCATTGCCCATCATGGCATCACCCAGTAACCGCTCGTAAGGGGTGTCTTCTTGGGGGCGCTCGTCTATGAACGAGAGTTCACGTTGGTCACCTACAAACTCCTTTCCCGGGTGTTTTACGCGAGCCGCCAGTGCGATCGTGGAATTTGGCGAAAGGCGAAAACGAATATAATTGGGTAAGCCCAGCTCGGGTGTTGCATCTGCAAAAAGTGCTAGGGGCGGGGATTTTAGCCAGAGCGTCACTTCAGCGGTGGACGCCGCCAAGTATTTGCCCGAGCGGATATACCAAGGCACGCCACCCCAGCGCCAGGAATCTATGTAAAGGCGCAGCGCGCAAAAAGTTTCTACGTCAGAATCAGCCGCGACGCCAACCTCTTCGCGGTAGCCTTCATATTGTCCGCGCACGAGATCCTCGGTTTGTAATGGGCGCATGGCATGAAACACATTGGTAACCGCATTTTGAACCGCACCATAGCCTCGGTGGCTGGGTGGTTCCATGGCGAGCAATCCCACAATTTGGAAGAGATGGTTTTGGATGACATCGCGCAAGCAGCCAGCCGTTTCGTAAAAGGCACCGCGCTGTTCAACACCAAAATCTTCTGCCAAGGTCACTTGCACACTGGCGATGAAATTGCGATTCCACAGAGGTTCTAAAAAACTATTGGCGAAGCGAAAGTACAGGATATTCATAATCGCTTCTTTCGCGAGGAAGTGATCAATACGAAAAATAGCCTCCTCTGGAAAGACCGATCGAGCAACGCAATTTAATTCTTGCGCCGAGGCGAGATCGCGCCCAAACGGCTTTTCCACAATCACTCGGGCGTTGTTAGCTAGCCCCGCCGCACCAAGGCTTTTGATCACAATGGCAAAGAGTGCAGGCGGGATGGCAAGGTAGTACACCGGATGATGCGCACTACCCAATGCCTGTTTGAGTGCTGCAAAGGTTGCCGAGTCTTTGTAGTCGCCTTGAACGTAGCACAACAGGGATAGCAGATGATCGAGCGCCTCTGGAGAATCGCTCTTTTCTTTCGCATGGACAAAAGTTGCGATGCTATCTGCAACCCGATGGCGAAGCGTTGTTATATTCCAGTCAGAGGAAGCGACACCTACCACGGGAATCGTGAGGGCGCCGCGCTTGGCCATGGCATAGAGCGCAGGAAAAATTTTCTTGTACGCAAGGTCGCCGGTAACGCCAAACACGACCAGTGCATCTGAGGTTGTTTGGCTCTCTTGTTTGGGCATATTCGCAGCGGCTTTATTGGCGTCACTGCCATCGCCATTTTCCCATTTTTTATGCATGCTTACACCTGTTCCATTGCCGGAGAATATTCGCCACGCCGTGCGGCTTGATCGCATTGCGCGCGATGAAACAATGCGTGCTGTGCGGCGGAGCGATTGCTCAATTTGCCTTGCCATAGTGAGAGCGCGGGCTGTTGGATGGCGCGCGCAAATGAAAAACTAATGGGCCAAGGTAAGAGGGATTTTTGACAATGAATTTCTATATCGTTTAAGCGCGCGGAGGCGAGTTGAGGACTTTGGCCACCGGATAAAAAGGCAATACCTCCCACGGCGGCGGGAACATTTTCTCGCAGGCATTTAAGCGTGGCCTCGCTGATCTCCTTGTAGCTTGCCTGCGGCTCACAGGCAAGCGCAGGAAGGATCATATTCGGTTTTAAAATAATGTTTTCTAGCAGAATGTTTTGCTGTTCAAACTGCTGAAATAAACTGTGTAAAACCTGTTCCGTTGCGACATAACATTGCGCCAGCGTGTGATCGCCATCCATCAGCACTTCAGGCTCAACAATGGCAATTAAGCCGGCTTCATGACACAGGCTGGCGTAGCGCGCGAGCGCCATGCAGTTGGCGTTCACGCAGGCGTTACTGGGTCGGTTTGGGCCTAGTTGAAACACTGCGCGCCACTTCGCAAAGCGTGCGCCCATTGCCGCATATTCTGCCAAGCGTTCGCGCAAGCCATCCAATCCTTCGGTGATAGTTTCGTTGGGATACCCTGCCATTTGCTGTGCACTTTTATCCACTTTTATACCGATCAACATGCCGCTGTCTTTTAACAGTTTGATAAACGGTGTGCCATCCAGTTTGCATTGACGGATGGTTTCATCGTACAGAATGACGCCGCTAATACATTCAGCCAGACCTGCGGTGGTGATAATCAGTTCGCGCCACGCGCGCCTTGCCGCTTCGGTGGGGGCAACGGAGGCGCGGATGAAATGTTCGTTACAGGTCTTAGTGCTTTCATCCATTGCCAGAATACCTTTGCTATTCGCAAATAATGTTTCAAGCGTGTTAGACATGGCGTGATGTAAGAATGAAGGTGTGTGTGCGGCCTCTGGTAGATTCAGTGGGCTTTGGAGGCTCATGTGGGGGTACTCCACTGCCAGTTGCGAATTTCTGGCATATCCTGTCCATGTTTATTGATGTACATCCGGTGTTCCATGAGTTTGTCCTTTAGCTGCTGCTTGAGATAAATACCTTTTTCGCCGGTTTGCGGTAAACGGTCGATGGCATCCATCACCAAATGGAAGCGGTCCATATCATTGAGTACTGTCATATCAAACGGTGTAGTGATGGTGCCTTCTTCTTTGTAGCCACGCACATGAATATTGGCGTGATTGGTGCGTCGGTAGGTGAGTTTATGAATGAGCGATGGGTAGGCATGAAAGGCAAAAATAATAGGCTTATCGCGCGTAAATAATTGATCAAAATCACTGTCACTTAAGCCGTGCGGGTGTTCGCTTTGCGGCTGTAAGCGCATTAAATCCACCACATTCACCACGCGAATTTTTAACGCGGGAAAGTGTTCCCGTAGAATCATCACGGCAGCGAGTATTTCCAGCGTGGGAACATCGCCACAGCAAGCCATAATCACATCGGGCGCAATGCTTTCATCGTTACTCGCCCACGGCCAAATACCTACACCGGCAGCGCAATGTTTAACCGCGGCATCCATGTTGAGCCATTGCGGTGCTGGGTGTTTCCCCGCAACGACAACATTCACGTAATGGCGGCTTCGCAAACAGTGATCCATTACCGAGAGCAAGCAGTTGGCATCTGGCGGTAAATACACACGTACAACTTCCGCTTTTTTGTTGACAACATTATCGATAAAGCCCGGATCTTGATGCGTAAAACCATTGTGATCCTGACGCCATACATGAGAGGCCAACAAATAATTTAGTGATGCGATATTGCGTCGCCAAGGAATCTTCGCCGTGGTTTTCAACCACTTGGCGTGCTGATTAAACATGGAGTCGATAATGTGGATAAAGGCTTCGTAGCAGTTAAACAGGCCATGACGGCCGGTGAGTAAATAGCCTTCTAGCCAGCCCTGACATTGGTGCTCACTGAGCATGGAGTCCAGCACTCGACCACTGGGTGCTAACCATTGGTCATTTGCTTGGGTGCGTCCATCCCATTGGCGTTCAGTTACATCGAACACCGCACCTAAGCCATTGGACAGGGTTTCGTCGGGGCCGAAAATCCGAAAGTTTTGCTCCTCCTCATTGTTGGCGACCAAATCGCGCAAGAAATTGCCGAGTACGCGGGTATCGCCTATACCGTGTGTGCCGGGTTTAGGTACATGGGCGGCGTAGGTGCGGTAATCCGGTATACGCAAGTCGCGTAGCAGCAATCCGCCATTGGCGTGAGGGTTGGCACCCATACGGCGTAGACCTTTGGGGGCAAGCTCGGCGAGGTCGGCAACTAAGCGCCCTTTCTCATCAAACAGTTCAGCCGGTTTGTAGCTTTTAAGCCAGTCTTCGATGAGCTGCAAATGTTCAGGGTGGTCGGCAGGCGAGGAGATGGGTACTTGATGGGCGCGAAAAGTACCCTCAACTTGCAGGCCATCTACGCGCTTGGGGCCAGTCCAGCCCTTGGGCGACTTCAAGACAATCATCGGCCAGCGTGGGCGTTCCATTTGATGCAGCATGGCTTTGGGAATCAGTGCTTCTTGTTTGATATCACGTATCTGCTCGACAACCTCGTTGAGCGCTTTCGCCATAGCCTGATGCATGAGTTCTGGGTCATCACCCTCAACAAAATAGGGGGTCCAGCCATAGCCGCACAGCAATTGCTCCAGCTCTTCATGGCTGATTCGTGCAAGTAGTGTGGGGTTGGCAATTTTGTAGCCATTGAGGTGCAGGATGGGCAGCACAACACCATCCGTAATCGGATTTAAAAATTTGTTGGAATGCCACGCTGTTGCCAAGGGGCCGGTTTCCGCTTCGCCATCGCCAATCACGCAAGCGACGATTAAATCAGGGTTATCAAAGGCCGCACCAAATGCATGGCTAAGTGAATAGCCCAGTTCGCCGCCCTCGTGAATTGAACCGGGGCACTCTGGCGATGCATGACTGGGAATGCCGCCGGGAAAAGAAAATTGCAAAAAGAGTTTTTGTAAGCCAGCTTCGTCCTGACTAATGTTGGGGTAAATTTCGCTGTAAGTGCCCTCCAAATAGGTATTGGCGACCACCGCCGGCCCACCATGACCGGGGCCGCAGATATAGATCATGTTCAAATCATATTGATTGATGATGCGATTCAAATGCACATAAATAAAATTTTGGCCAGGCGTGGTTCCCCAATGGCCAAGCAGCATGTGTTTGATATCGCCAAGAACGAGTGGTCGTTTAAGAAGCGGGTTGTCGAATAAATAAATTTGCCCTACTGAAAGATAATTGGCAGCGCGCCAATAGGCATCCATTTTGCGCAACATTTCAGGATACAGCGTTTTGTGTATGGCTGGTACGGAGCTATTCATAAACGTATCCTGTTGGTGAAATTAGGTGATAATCGTGGTAACCGGAAGCGATAATCCCAGCGCCGCTAATTGTTCGCGGCTTTGCGTAAGATCTTGATGATGAATACTGTGAATGCCCATGCGACTGACGATATTGGTGAACAATAGGGTGTTGTCGATATAAACAATTTGTGGTGCGGGGGTTTGCACCAAATCGAACGCTAGCTGAAACATATCGGGGTCAGGCTTGCGCATTTTGACGTAGCAAGACGACACAAAAAAATCAAAAATGCGCGTTAACTGAAACGTGCTAATACGGTGCGCATTCACTTCGCGCCCCTCGTTACTGAGCGCTACCATTGTTAAACCATAGTGATGTTTTAATTGCGTTATTAGCGCTAGCATGTCCGCTATGGGGGTGGATTGTGCAAACATAAACGCTTGAAATTCCACGGGCGAAAATTCACGCTTACAGTGAAATACCACGCGCGTTAAATAGTCTGCGAGTGTCAATTTTCCAATTTCGAAAACCTCAAAATTCAGATGATGACGTTCATCCAGCTCGGTAAAATCCACCGAAAAATGTTCGGCGGCGCGTTTGCGCGCAAGCCTATCCCAGCCGTTACTGAGCAGTACGCCGCCGATATCCACTAGCGCGCAAGTGATGGGTGGGGGGTTAAGCATCTGCGCCTGCCATAGATCCACGTGAAGGGTGTGATAGTAGTTGCAGGTGGCGATTCGAATCTGTACGTCAGCGAACATTAGTGGCTGTCAATTGACAGCGGTGATTGATGGAAAGCGTTGAGCTTCATTGATTGGGTTATTGAACTTGTCTCTCGATAATATCCGCCAGCTGTTAGAATCTATGCCAAATATTTTGAGGTCTTTTGCGACAGGCATGTTTACTTATGTTAAACCCTGCGCTTTTTTTAAAACTCATGTACTGTTAAATCAGAATATCAGCGTCAAATGATGACATTATTTTTTCTTGGGTAGGGCAATAACGGAGAGCAGATTATCAACCAGTTACCGCAAGATGTTTTGGCCGCGTTCAAGGGGTTAGACCCAGATTCGTCCTCAAAACCGGTAGTTGCTGTGGGGACGGATTATCCGTCCAGCGAATCGGTTGGTAAGCACAGCCACCTGCGCGGTCAGCTGATTTTTGTGTTGTCCGGCAGTATGCGCGTTGAAACCGACGGTGGTATTTGGATTACTACGCCTGGGCGCGCGTGTTGGATTCCCGGCGGCATTGAGCATAAGGTGATTTATACCAAGGCATCGCGCGGGCGTGCCGCTTACATTCACGCAGATTATCGTGCGCTGTTGCCCTCGCGAACCTGTGTGTTACAGCTTTCAACTTTACTGCGGGAGCTGGTGGTGAGCGCGGTGGATATCGGTTGGGATTACGATGAAACTGGCCCCGCGGGGCGCTTAATGCAGGTGTTGATTGACCAGATTTCGGGGCAGGTGGAGTTGCCGGTATTTTTACCGGAAGGTAAGGACCAGCGTTTGCGCCGTCTGACGTCATTGCTCTACGAAAACCCCGGCGATACTCGCCCTTTAGAGGATTGGAGTCATCAGGTCGGCGCCAGTGCGCGCACGCTGTCGCGCTTGTTCCTGCACGAAACTGGCATGACCTTTTCGGCTTGGCGTCAGCAGTTATGCCTGATTAATGCGCTGGAAATGATGGCAGAAGGCCAATCTGTTACCCAAGTGGCTCTGGCCTTGGGGTATGGCAGTACCAGCAGTTTTAGCAGTATGTTTGCGCGAGCAATGGGGGAGCCGCCCAGTGCGTACCTTAATCGTGCCTTGCAGCCCGCGTAAAGTTTTCGGTTGATTTATTGTTGTCCCATTTGACTCATCTGGCCCTAAGTTCCCCCCCTTCCTAAAAAGAGGGCGAGGTAAGCGGCAGAGTACTTACGTGCATGCCTTCGCTATTTCGCGGGTAGTTCTGCTGTTTTCGCTTGCAAAATATCGCCATCATTAATGTCATCTGGTGGATTATCAATCACCTTGTCGGTAGCTGCCAATCCTTCCACTTCCAAGGTTTTGCCTAAATCTCGCACTATGCTGATGGGTTTTAGTTTGGCTTTGCTGTCAGCGCCCAGCGTGGCTACACGTAAACCGGCAGCGTTGAAAATCAAGGTGCTGGCCGGAATACTCAGAGCATTGGCAGCACCGTCTACTTTGAAATTCACTTGGCCATAGCTGCCGGGCATCAGTTCATGGTTTTTGTTATCCAATTGCAATTGAAGTCGCATGGTGCCGGTAGCGGAGTCTACAGCACCGGATGTTGCAATCACTTTGGCTTGGTAGGTTTTGCCCGCATGCTCGGGCAGGGTGATGTCGGCACTATCGCCTAAGTGCACACTGGCGGTGTAGCTTTGTGGCAGGTTCACATAGAGGCGCAGCTTGCTGATATCTGCCACAGTAAAAAGTGGCGTATTGCTGCCGCCTGCACTAATCAACGCGCCTACATCCGTATTGCGCTCAATCACAACACCGTCAAAAGGGGCGATGATACGGGTAAAACCTTTAGTAACTTCCAAGCGCTCGCGGTTTGCTTGTGCGGATTGGAGTTGCGCGCGTTTTACGTCCACGTCACTGGCGCGGGTATCGTAATCCTGCTTGGCGATAAGTTTGGCGTCCAAGAGCGACTTGGTGCGGCTAAAGGTTACTTCGGCCAGCTGTAGGTTGGCTTTGGCGCTGTCGGCATCGGCTTTGGCTTGCAGCAGTTGTTGTTCCAAATCTGGCGCTTCAATTTCGCCCAAGAGTTGGCCGGCTTTCACATTGGTGCCAATGTCTTGCTTCCAGCTTTTTAAATAACCGCTGGTACGGGCATAGAGTGGCGCCGTGGCGAAGGCCTCAAAGCGACCGGGAAGAACCAGCTGGCGCTGGCCGCCGGTGGTGCTGGGGCTGATAACCGCCACAGTGGTTAGTGCTCGCTCACTGGTCCATTTAGCCAATTCTTTGCTGCTGTAGGCGCGGGCAGCTAAGCCATAAATCACCACGGCGATGCAGAGGGTGGCTGCAATGAATCCGGCACGGTGTAATTGGCGACGGGTAGTGGGGTTTACGGAAAGATCAGGCGCAGAAATGTTAGGCATGGTTGGTTCCACTCAAATTAGGTTGCGTATCGGCTTTGTGGTTGAGCGCAGAGGGGCGACGCGCATGAACAAGGCTAAAAACAACGGGCACAAACACCAGCGTAGTGAGTGTGGCAAATAACAGTCCACCGATAACGGCGCGGCCAAGCGGCGCATTTTGTTCGCCACCCTCACCCAAGCCAAGTGCCATGGGTGTCATGCCGATAATCATAGCAAGCGCGGTCATCAACACTGGGCGGAAGCGCACATAGCCTGCTTCAAGGGCAGCTGCCGTAGCATCTTGCAATTCTTCTAGTTTTTCACGCGCAAAACTGATCACCAGTACACTGTTAGCGGTGGCTACGCCCATACACATAATGGCGCCAGTGAGGGCGGGTACGGACAGTGGTGTAAAGGTGGCAAACAGCATCCACACAATACCGGCGATGGCGGCAGGCAAGGCGCTGATAATAACGAAAGGGTCGCTCCATGACTGGAAGTTCACCACAATCAACAGGTAGATGAGCACAATCGCTCCGAGTAAACCAAACAGCAAACCGCTGAAGGATTTTTCCATGGTCGAAACCTGCCCCATCAGTTTAATCGTGGTGCCTTTGGGAACATCGGCGGCTGTATCAGCAAGAATAGTGCGAATATCTTTCGCGACCGAGCCAAGATCACGATCTTGGGTTGCCAAGTGAATTTGCACCATGGGCTGAATATCATACTGGCTGACTACACCGGCTGAAACTGAGCGTGAAATAGTGACCAGCCCACCCAGAAGTTGTGCGCCCTGTCCGGTACCTGCATTTATGGGTAACCGCTCCAAAGCACTGAGAGAGTCCAGCATATACTGTGGTGTTTGCATCACAATCGCGTAGGAAACCCCGTTGGCTGGGTTCAACCAAAAGGTGGGCGCAGCTTGGCTGCTGCCGGTGAGGTTTACCGCCATGTTGTTGGTAATATCGCGAGGGTTTAAGCCCAGAGTTTGCACGCGCGAGCGATCTAAATTAACGTTCAATACGGGGTTTTGACGCGACTGTTGAATGCGCACATCGGTAACGCCAGATACGCTGCGAATGCGCTTTAATAATTGATTGGCGTAATCAAAATTGCCGGCAAGATTATTGCCACGTATTTGAATATCAATCGGTGCAGGTGAACCGAAATTGAGAATTTGACTCACAATATCCGCAGGCGGAAAACTAAAGGTTACGCTGGGAAATGCCGCAGGTAAATTAGCGCGGAGTTGTTTTATATAATCAGCGGTGGGTTTGTGCCCTTCGCGCAACGCAATTTGAATATCACCATCTTGAGAGCCAATGACGCCCGTATTGTTGTAGGTGAGGTTGATCGAGCTCATCGGTAAACCAATATTGTCTACCAGCGTAACAATTTCTTCACGTGGAATAACGTCGCGAATGGCATCTTCAATTTTTGCAAAGTGAATGGCTGCCTCCTCTAACCGTGTGCCTACTGGCAAGCGCGCATGCATTAAAATTTGTCCACCATCCACAGCGGGGAAAAAATTTCGCCCCAGAAACGGCACTAAAGCAAAAGAAAGCAACACAAACGCCATAAAACCTACCACAAATTTTTTGCGGCCAGCGAGTGCGGCGACCAACACATTGCGATATTGGTGACGTAAATGTTCAAAAGCAGATTCAAAACCGCGCTGAAAACTGATGAAGGGGTTGCGTGTAGGAAATGGGTTGCCTTCATTGTCTAAATGCGGCGCGTGGCGCTCCAATAAATAATTCGCCATAGTTGGCACGAGTGTACGCGATAAAATAAACGACGTAATCATTGCAAAAATAACGGCTTCGGCCATAGGCACAAACAAAAAGCGCGATACCCCTTCTAGAAAAAACATAGGCACAAATACAATACAAATACACAGCAGTGATACAAACGCTGGCGTTACGATTTGAGCCGCACCATCGAGAATAGATGTTTCTACTTCCTTGCCCTGTTCTAAATGCCAGTTAATATTTTCGATGGTGACAGTAGCATCATCCACCAAAATACCGACAGCGAGAGCTAAGCCTCCCAGCGTCATAATGTTGAGTGTTTCGCCAAAGGCATAGAGCGCTGCAATTGCGCCGAGAATTGAGAGCGGAATAGAAATGGCAATAATGACAGTGGAGCGCCAGCTGCCGAGAAATAATAAAATCATCAAACTGGTGAGCGCGGCGGCGATAACACCTTCAACCGCTACGCCTTTTACCGCCGCACGAACAAAAAGCGATTGATCGTTAATAGGTACGGCGTTTAAGTTATCGGGCAAGCTGGTTTTTAATTCTGCTAATTTAGCTTTTGCGCCCGCCACTATATCGAGCGTAGATGTTGCACCATTTTTTAAAATGGACATGAGTACAGATTTGGAGCCATCAACATGCACCAAATTATTTTGTGGTGGGTTGCCGTCGCGCACGTTGGCTACATCGCGAATATAAACCATTGCGCCTTTCACTTCTTTAACGGGTAAGTTCGCTAAATCATCCAGTGTGTTGGCGGCGTTGTTTAATTGAATCGTGTATTCGCGTTCGCCAATTTTTTGCGTGCCCACGGGCGTAATTAAATTTTGTGCAGCCAGTGCATTGGCAACATCCAGCGAAGACAATCCGCGCGCTTGAATCGCATCTGGATTTAAATCAATTTGCACTTGACGAGTTTTTCCGCCGAAGGGATAGGGAATTGCCGCGCCGGGAACTGTTACCAAACGCGTGCGAATGACGTTCATTGCCAAATCGCCCAACTGCTGCTCTGAGAGTCCTTGGCCGGAGAGCGCGACTTGCAAAATGGGCACGGTAGAGGCGTTGTAATTTAAGATCAGTGGGGGGGTGATCCCAACGGGCAATTGGCGCAGCATAGTTTGTGATACCGCGGTGATTTGCGCGTTAGCTGTTGCGATATCAACACCGGGCTGAAAGAAAATTTTCACCAAACCGTAACCGCTATATGAGTTGGCTTCGATATGTTCAATATCGTTCACGGTAGTGGTGAGTGCCCGTTCAAAAGGCGTAGTGATTCGCCCTGACATTTGATCGGGGGGCATGCCTGTGTATTGCCACGCTACCGCAATTACGGGGATGCGAATGTTGGGGAAAATATCCGTGGGCATTCGCAGCGCCGATAGAGTGCCCATAATGAGCAAGAGTATCGCCAAAACCACAAAGGTGTAGGGGCGTGTTAACGCAATTTTTACGAATCCGAACATGAAGGGATACCAGCAGCGTCGGTGGAATCAGGCGTGTGCCGAGCCACCCAAAGCAAGAGTGAAGTTAAGCCTGCAAATTGTTGCAGAGCTACCTTACACTCGCTTGTGAGAATCGGCCAAGTATTTTCGTATTTAGGCAAATAACAAATAACACCCGTGAAACCGTGATTACACTAGTGCGTTAAACCTATTGGCGTAGCGAGTATAGCAGGCGCACCTGCTTAGCCCCTAGTGTCGATGAATCTACCTATGCGCGAAATACTTATGTAATCCTAATGTTGGCTTTAGCATACTAAACGTATTGAATCGTTGGTGAAGGTGTCCATCGCAGTCACGGCGCCTAGGTAAAAATCAAACAGGATTACCGTAACAATAAAGGCAGTGGTGTTTTAGACTTTGGCGTGAAACTGTATAAAAAGTTATTTCTGTGTGAATGACGTTGTATAAAACTTTGTAATTTTTAGGAGAATAAAATGGAAGCTTTAGGTGGTTTTTACGCATCAGTTTTTTCTTATGCGTGGATTGCGCTGTTGATCGTTGTACTCTTGTTATGGAAACAAATTTTATGGTTTTTTGGAGTGATTATTATCCCTGACAATATGATCGGTTTAGTCACCAAAAAATTTGTACTTTGGGGGGCGCACAAAGATTTGCCACCCGGAAAAATTGTGGCACTGAATGGTGAGGCTGGAGATCAGGTGGATACGCTTGCATCCGGTGTACACTATTGTTTGTGGCCCTGGCAGTACACTGTGGTCAATGAGCCGTTAACCATAATCCCTGAAAATTATATTGGCATAGTCGAGTCGCGCGACGGCGATCCATTGAGTGATGGCGATATTATTGGTGCCCACGTCGAGTGCGATATGTTTCAAGATGCACGCACATTTTTAACGGGCGGTGGCCAGCGTGGTCCACAAGGCATGGTTATTCCTGAAGGTTCCTATCGTATTAATACTTTGCTGTTTCGTGTCACTACAGAAAAAGTCACAACGATTGAAAAAGATCAAATTGGTGTGGTGGAAGCACGCGGTGGTTTTCCTATTCCAAATGGTCGCGTTTTGGCGAAACATGTAGATTGTAATACCTATCAAGACGCACATGCTTTTATGACTGGTGGCGGTGAGCGCGGTCCGCAAATTTCCATTATTCCCAATGGTCAGTATCGGATTAATCCACGCTTGTTTAATGTAAAAACGGTCAGTGTGGTCGACATCCCCGATAATATGGTGGGTATAGTAACCACTAAAGAAGGGGCGCCTTTAACAACGGGTGAAATTGCAGGCAAAGAAATTTCTGGTCACAACATGTTTCAAAATGGCCAAGCATTTTTAAATGCGGGCGGGCTGAAAGGTTTGCAGGAGCAAGTTATTTTAGCTGGGCGCTATTTTATTAATCCCATGTTTGCCACAGTGGAAATTGTGGAAATGACTAAAGTACCTATCGCCAATGCTGGTGTAGTTATCGCTTATGTTGGTATGGAGGGAACGGATGTTACGGGCGATAGTTTTAAACATGGCAATTTGGTGAGGAAAGGCCAGAAGGGCGTGTGGGTTGAACCGCTTGATCCGGGTAAATATCCTATCAATCCTTACACGCACAAAGTGGAGTGTGTACCTACCGCTAATGTGGTTTTAAACTGGGCGACAGGAAAAACCGAAGCGCATAACCTCGATAAAAATTTATCAACCATTACGGTGCGCAGTTCTGATGGTTTTACGTTTAATTTAGATGTGTCGCAAATTATACATATCCCCCGAGCTGATGCTCCCAAGGTGATTGCGCGCTTTGGTAATGTGGCGAATTTGGTAACACAAGTATTAGAACCGACCATTGGCAATTATTTTAGAAATACTGCGCAAGGCTCTGATGTGATCGATTTTTTAAAAGGCCGCGCCCAGCGGCAAGCAGATGCTAAAGATCGTATCGCCGAAGCTTTACAAGAATACAACGTGGTCGCGGTTGATACGTTAATTGGTGATATTGCACCACCAGAAGCATTGATGAAAACCCTGACTGACAGAAAAATTGCAGAGCAAGAGCAGGTGACCTTTAAAACGCAGCAACTTGCACAAGTTGCGCGCAAGGAGTTGGCGCAAGCACAGGCGATTGCCGATACCCAAAGCCAAGTAGTGGCCGCAGAACGCGAAGTGGAAATTTCACAATTCAACGCCAGCGCTATGGTGAAAAAAGCTGAGGGTGATAAAAATGCGCGCGTACTTAATGCTGAAGGTGATGCAAAAGCCAAGATGGTTAATGCTGAAGCAGATGCCAATGTATTTAGTGTTGTGGGTAAAGCAAAAGCTGAAAATACGTTGGCTGTGGGAACTGCCGAAGCTGAAGTGATTCAAAAGAAAACCACGGCCGTTGGGCAAAGCAATTACGCGCTTATTGAAATTGGCCGAGCTCTGGCTGAGGCTAAAATTCCGCTGGTACCGCAAATTATTGCGGGTGGGAATAGCAGCGATAACAGCAGCTCGTTGGTGAATGTTTTGTTGGCAAATTTAGTGAGCAAAAATCTGGAAGGGAAAATGGAAATGTCTGTGGCGAGTGAAACCCACGTAAAGTAAAACGTAAGGATTTTAGCGCGTAAAAATAAAAGACCGCATCGTTTGCGGTCTTTTATTTTGTGCTTTAAATGTTTAATTACACCATCTTTTTTTACAGAAGCCATCTCTTAATATTTTAGTAACAATTGCGAATCGCACAGCCTGGTAAGTATTATCGTCTTCGCCTGTTGTTTGATGAGGTCGCTTTTTAAGTCTTCATGGTGTGTCTATTATGGTTGCCTAATCAGAGTTTAATGGATAGCTTCTCGTTCGCATCGTGAGCTGGTTAGGTTATTGGGATGACAAATATCAGTATTAATCAGTGATATTGCCCACTTTTTATTCGAATCTGGTCGGGGCATGCTGTAGTTCGGTCAATTTTAAGGGGGATTGCGCAGGTTTGGTCATGGTGCCTAATCTTGTTGCGTTTGTGTGGTGCACACTTGCTGTGACTGCTTTAGAATGGCGTTCTTAATCTATGGATGGGCCTGTTAATGATAATTAGCGGCCGTGCGCGCCCCTCCATCTTAGCCCAATCAGTTGTTAGGACGGTATCTGTGAATAATAAAAGTGAACTCTTGTCCCAGTTGCGTATTGATCGTGATGCTACTTCGTCCAGTCGGACTCTATGGCCTTGGGTAGCCGGTGCGGTGGCACTCCTTGTGCTGGTATTCGGTGCTGTTCGTTTGTTTTCTGATTCAGCTCCTTTGCCGGTAAAAATTCAAATGGCACGCATGGCAACGGTAGATTCGTCATCGGCCAGTGTGCTGGATGCCACAGGCTATGTGGTGGCGCGTCGTCAGGCGAATGTATCCTCAAAGGTGACGGGCAAGGTGCTCGATGTGTTAATTGAGGAAGGAATGCGTGTCGAAAAAGGTCAAGTAGTGGCGCGCCTTGAAGATGTGAATGCGAAAAAAGCTTATGATGTTTCGCAGGCTGAATTAGATGCATCTAAATCGCAGGTTGTCGAGGCGCGTGCTCGGTTAGTAGAGGCAAAGTTAAATTACGAGCGTAATGGTTCATTAAACGAAAAACAATTAATTAGCAAAATGTCATTTGATTCTGCTAAGGCTAATTTTGAAACACTGCGTGCGCAATTAAGTAATCGCGAAGAAACGGTTACCGTTAACGAAAAATTGCTCGCGCAACAAAAGCAAAATCTTGATGATTATATTTTGCGAGCGCCTTTCACGGGCGTAGTGATTGCCAAAACATCGCAGCCCGGTGAAATGATTTCCCCGATTTCTGCAGGTAGTGGTTTTACGCGCACGGGTATTTGTACTTTAGTGGATATGAGTTCGCTGGAAATTGAAGTCGATGTGAATGAGTCTTACATTCAACGTGTGCACCCTGATCAATTAGCAGAAGCTGTTTTGGAGGCTTATCCTGAATGGAAAATTCCAGCGAAAGTAGCGGCGATTATTCCCACGGCTGATCGTCAGAAAGCCACAGTCAAAGTGCGTGTTGCTTTCCAAAGTCTTGATCCGCGTATTTTGCCGGATATGGGTGTAAAAGTATCTTTCCTTAACCCGGAACCTGTTGAAAAACAAAAACCGAAAGAGCCTTTAGGTATTCGCGTTCCCACTACAGCAGTGCGTTCAGTGGATGAAAATAAATATGTATTTGTTGTAAAAGATGGTGTTGTGCAGCAACGTAAAGTGAAGCTCAATGCGAGTTATGGTAGCGATGTTTATATTTCTGATGGCTTAAGTGCGGGAGAAGATTTTGTTGTAGAAATTTCTCCGGCATTAAAAAATGGTGTAAAGGTAGTACAAGAATAATTAATGTGTTTCATGGGCGCAGCTGATTGGCTGCGCATAACATCAGCTCAAAATACTGTCGTAAGTGCGTGTGGTTGTCACTCGGCTTTAAACGTAATATGAGAGTGAATTAAACAATAACAAACGTAGCTTCGGTTTTTTTTTGAGCATATATTCTATACAGGTGGGTATATGTCAAACTCTGCAAGCGCTCAACTCTTAACTGACGATGTGATGGTCAGTTTAAAACACATCAGCAAATCCTATAAAAAAGGTAAGACACAAGTTCCCGTATTGACCGAACTTAATCTAGATATAAAGCGTGGCGATTTTGTGGCGCTGATGGGGCCGTCGGGGTCAGGAAAAACCACTTTGTTAAATTTGTTGGGTGGTCTTGATAATCCAACATCGGGTGAATTAATTATCGCAGGTCAGCGTATCGATAAGTTTTCTTCCAGCCAATTAACCAAGTGGCGAGCACGCAACGTTGGTTTCATTTTTCAGTTTTATAATTTAATGCCCGTCCTCACTGCAGAACGCAATGTGGAATTGCCGTTGTTGTTGACAAATTTATCCAGTAAAGAGCGCAAGCATCATGTTGCTGCAGCATTGGATTTGGTTGGGCTTTCCAGTCGCGCTAAACACTATCCCAGTGAGTTATCGGGTGGCCAGGAGCAGCGTGTTGCCATTGCGCGCGCATTAGTGAGCGACCCCAATTTATTATTGTGCGACGAACCTACGGGCGATTTAGATCGCACCACCGCCGATGAAATTTTGAGCTTAATGCAAGAATTAAATCGCGACCAACAGAAAACCATCATTATGGTAACTCACGACCCGCGCGCGGCAGATCATGCGTTGCGCACATTGCATTTGGACAAAGGCAAACTGGTTGATGAGGTTTGATATGAAATACGTCTATTTCATTTTAAAGAATCTTACCCGTAAAAAAGTACGTACTGTTTTAACAGTACTCTCAATAACAATCGCCTTTTTATTGTTTGGTTTGCTGCGCACATTGGGAGTTGCTTTTGAAGGTGGCGCGCGCGTTGCGGGTGAAGATAGATTAATGAGTTTCAATAAGGTCACTCTTATTTTACCCTTGCCTTACAGTTATTTAAATAAAGTGAAAGCCGTGGATGGTGTTGATAAAGCTACTATGTCAAATTGGTTTGGTGGTTATTATCAAGATAGACGCAATCAATTCCCGCAATTCCCTGTGGATGCGGAAGAGTATTTTAGTATTTACAGCGATACCTACAGTTTGCCTCCTGAGCAAATGCAGGTATGGAAGTCAGATCAAGTCGGCGCTGTTATAGGTCAAGGTTTAGCAGATAAATATCATTGGAAAATTGGCGATCGTATTCCGCTTATCAGTATTTTTCCGAAAAAAGATGGTAACACTACGTGGGAGTTTGTGGTGGATGGAATTTTTACCGGAAAAACCGATAGTGCGCAGTTGAACAACATGTATTTTCACTATGATTACTTTGATAAGTCACGTCAATTTGGTGAGGGCACCATAGGTTCAATTATTATTAAAGTAAAAAATCCCAAGGAGTCTGCCAAAGTCGCTGCTGCCGTTGATGCGTTATTTGAAAACTCTTCAGCAGAAACCAAAACCGATAGCGAAAAAGAATTCGGCAAAATGTTTCTTAAACAAATTGGTGATATAGGTTTAATTACTACGTTGATTTTATCGGCAGTGTTTTTCACCATGTTGCTGGTTGCCGGAAATACCATGGCGCAATCTTTCCGCGAGCGTATACCTGAGTTTGCGATTTTAAAAACACTCGGCTTTTCCGATATATCGGTAATGTTAATGGTGTTGATTGAATCGATTATTATTTGTCTTTTTGGCGGTTTGTTAGGGTTGGCCCTAGCTAAGTATTTGACGGTGGTTGGTGCGCACCAATTGGCCGGTACCTTTCCTGGTTTGCATATGCCAAATGGCGTTTTATTGGCAGGATGTGGTTGGATTGCTCTTTTAGGTTTGGTTACAGGTGTTGTGCCAGCCATACAGGGTTTACGATTAAATATTATTAGCGCGCTGCGGAGAAACTAATCATGAACGTTAATTGGCTTGCGCAAATATTTGTTGTGACTCTCATGAATCTACGCAATATTCCGCAGCGTTTGGGTACATCCTCAGTGGCTATTTTTGGTGTTGCCTGTGTTGTTGCTGTGTTTATTGGCGTTTTGTCTATGGCTGCGGGATTTCAGCGAACCATGGTGAATGTAGGCTCACCAGATTCGGTTATTATTATGCGCTCTGGTTCTACGTCTGAAATGAGCAGTGGCTTAGGTTACGATCAAGTAAAAGTAGTTGCTGATATGCCGGGCCTGCAAAAAGAAGGCGATACGCCGCTCACCTCGGCAGAGTTGTTTGTGGTTGTGAATATTGATAAAAAAACTACGAAATCTTCTGCCAATGTCTCCTTGCGTGGTGTGCACCCCATGGCGTTTAAAGTGCGCGATAAATTTAAAATTGTTGAGGGCCGAAATTTTGAACCAGGAAAAAATGAATTAATTGTTGGTCGCGGTGCACAAAAACAATTTAGTAATTTAACCTTGGGTTCAAACATTAAGTTTGGCAAAGTCGATTGGAAGATTGTAGGTATATTTGAGTCAGCGGGAAGCTTGGCGGAATCAGAGTTGTGGTGCGATGCCAAAATTTTGCAGGCAATTTATAATCGAGAAAATAGTTACCAAACTATTCGTGCAAAAGTAGACGGTAAACAAGGTTTGGCAACGTTAAAAGCGGAGATTGCCTCTGACCCTAAGCTAACGTTGGATGTAAAACCGGAAGCGGAATATTTGGCTGAACAATCAGAAGCGTTAAGCACGGTTATTAAATGGGTGGGTTATCCTGTGGCAATTATTATGGCCATAGGTGCAATCTTCGGTGCAATCAATACCATGTACACATCGGTATCTACTCGTACTCGTGAAATTGCCACACTGCGTGCGCTGGGTTTTGGTGCTTTCCCTGTAGCTTTTTCTACCTTGGTTGAATCGCTCGCTCTTGCGTTTGTGGGCGGTGCTATAGGCGCGCTCGTGGTTTACCTTTTGTTTAATGGTTATACGGTTTCCACATTAAATTTCGCGAGTTTCAGCCAGGTTGTTTTTGATTTTGCAGTAACGCCGGCGCTTTTAAAGCAAGGTGTTATTTTCGCTGCGGTTATCGGTTTTATTGGTGGTCTATTTCCCGCTATTCGTGCCGCCCGATTACCGGTCGCTACGGCGTTGCGTGAAGTTTAATCACTCCTGATGCTGTCCGCGCCTTGTTCGATAGGGCTGGGTGCGGTTCAGGAGGCTCGCCAATGTATTAGTGATGGATGAGTGTGTAATTTTTGTGTATCTTGTGGCTCTTGGCGCAGCATGTTGCGCCAGCAGCGAGGCCTCATAAAACACAAAATACGAAGGCGCACCAAACATGAAAGACGATAAGCCCACATCTTTTGATATTGCCTACCGCGCAGGGGTTTCCCAATCCACTGTGTCGCGTGCCTTGCGCAATAGCCCCTTGGTGAATGAAGAAACCCGCATGAAGGTGCAGGCGATTGCCAAAGAGCTGAATTACAAAGTTGATAAAAATGCGCGCAATTTGCGCTCGCAAGAAACCAAGACGATAGCGCTGTTATTGTGCGAGGATCATGGCACGGGCGATTCGCTAATTAACCCCTTCTTTCTTTCGATGCTTGGTAGTATTACGCGAGCGTCAGCCAATCGCGGTTACGATTTGTTAATTTCCTTCCAGCAGTTTTCAGAAGATTGGCATGCGGATTATGAAGATGCTAACCGTGCAGATGGCATTATCTTTTTAGGTTATGGCGATTATGAAAGCTTTGTAAAAAAGCTAACCTATCTTACAGAAGTGGGCGCACATTTTATTACGTGGGGGCCAGTGCTTGAAGGCCAGCCCGGCGTTTCTATTGGCTGTGAAAACTTCAACAGTGCATTGATTGCCGCTGAACATTTAATTCGGCAGGGGCGTAATAATATTGCGTTTTTGGGCGATGTTTCTGAACACAGTCCCGAATTTGAAATGCGCTATAAAGGTTACATGCGCGCCCTAGAAAAGGCGCATATTTCATTGGATTCCCGTTTGCAGGTGAATGCAGAAACATCGGAGGAAGAAGGCTACAAAGCAACTTTGGCGCTACTGCAAAAACGTATTCCTTTTGACGCTATTTTTGGCGCAAGTGATTTAATCGCAATTGGTGCCATGAAGGCTTTGGAAGAAGCTGGGTTGCGTATTCCTGAGGATGTTGCTGTCATGGGCTTTGATGATATTCCTATGGCGTCCTATACCCATCCTCCGTTGACGACAGTACAGCAAAATACGCGCTTGGCCGGTGAGTTGTTGGTAGAAAATTTATTGCGTTTGGTAAATGGTGATATGGTTGAGTCTATGCTGTTACCTGCGCAACTGATTATTCGCGGTTCTTGCGGGGCGAAGAAAAAATAACGGCGTTGCGATGTTGGTTGGCTGAAAAAAAACCGCTTATGCGGTTTTTTTATCTGTACGTTTTAATGTCCTTGAGTGCTTAGCGCAATTTTTCCATCAGCGTCCTTCACAAAACACACAGATGCTGCGCCGAGTAGCATACTTACACCTGCCAGTACAATGATGTAAATCGCCTGATTTTCAAATACATATTTCAGCAGTTGTCCTACAACTAGGCCGGAAACAATTTGTGGCGCGGCTATAGTGAAATTAAAAATTCCCATGTACACACCGGTTTTATCCGCAGGTAGAGAGCTGGATAGGATGGAGTAGGGCATGGTGAGTATGGCCGCCCAACCTATACCTATACCGATCATCGGTAATACTAAATTGAGTGCACCTTGGGGAATGTCGATTTGGGTGATTAACAGATTCACGTGCACTATGTCGGCATTTCTAAACGCCAAAAAGCTGATGTAACCGAGACCGCCAGCCAGTAGCGATAGCGAGTACGTGGCTTTGCGGCCAATTTTGTTGGTGAGACGAGTGAGCACTAATGAGAATAGTGCTGCAAACAAGGAGTAGGCCGCAAACAGAATCCCACACCAATCTCCCGCGGCACCTTTGGCCGCCGCAACCTGAGTGGGAATTGCGTCTACAGTGTGTAGGAAGTTGGGGTCAAACCATTTGGTATCGACTCCCCAAATATATTGGGCAATGGCGGGTCCGGTATAAACCCACATAGCAAACAGTGAAAACCATGAGAAAAACTGCACTATGGCAAGTTGGCGCATGGTGTTGGGCATGTTGATAAATAATTGCCAGAAATTGCCTAGGCGTACGGTTAAGGATGCTGTGCTGGGTTCAGCTGCCTGCAGGCCTTTGTATCGAAGGTAATCGGCGGGCGCGTATTCTTTGGTGCGAATCACTGTCCATAACACTGCGCCTAGCAGGGCGGTGGCACCGATATAAAACGCCCAAATCACTGATTGAGCCACCTGACCTTTTGCAGCGCTGTTACTAAGGCCAATCACATTGGTAAACAGGAAGGGTAGAATCGAGCCAAACACTGCACCTATGTTAATCAGTAGCGATTGGATGGAATAACCGAGGGTGCGCTGCTCATCGGGTACCATATCGGCTACCAGTGCGCGGAAAGGTTGCATGGTGACGTTAAACGCTCCATCCATAATTGCCAGCATAACGCCGCCAAACAACATGGGGGCCATATAGGTTACTACGATAGGTGCGTTGGGCATTAACAACATGCCAAGGGTTGCCACTAAGGCTCCACCAAAGATAAACGGACGGCGGCGTCCCAAGCGATTCCAGGTACGATCAGATGCGGCACCTACAATGGGTTGCACCAACAGCCCCATAATCGGTGCAGCCAGCCAGAAGAGCGAGAGCGAGTGCAAGTCAGCGCCTAAATCCGACAGCACACGGCTGGCATTGGCATTTTGCAATGCGAAGCCAAATTGCACGCCTAGAAAGCCGAAGCTGACATTCCAGACTTGCCAAAAGGAGAGGGTGGGTTGCTTGATCATTGAGTGGTCTCGAAGCTGCTATTGGTTATTAGAAAAATACTTGATCAGAAACATTAAGGTCTCTTTTGGGCTGGGGGCGCCCAACCCATTTGCCCTTTGATCATTCCTTTTTAAGCTAGACACGCTAGCGACTTACTTAATACTAGCCGCTAGCGCACACAGAGCCTCGTATATCGGATTTATTTCACAAATCGTTTCGCTGTACTGGCGTTCATATCCCATACCTTTTTATCACTGTAGCTACGCAGTAGTTTCACGTATTCGGCGTGAGACCAGGCTAGGGGGGTGGCCGAATTTGTACCTTGGCCTAAGGTGTAATGATAGGTGTCATTGTTGCCTACGCCATCCCAAACTTGTTCGGGGATCATACCGCCTTCGTTAGCGAACAGTTCCATGGCTTTTACATAGGTATTGCGCAGTTTATTGAGATCGTTTGTGTTACCTCTTTTCACGGCTTTGGCCAATTCATATTGCCCCCTCTCGCCAGTAAAAATCGGCCAGACGCGCCCACGGCCTTCCGCTAGGTTTTTGCCAGTAGCATTGTAGCCGCGACCAGCAAGTGTATCTTCGCCATAGCCGTCTTTGCCATAGCGACGCCAGCCGGGAAATTTACCTTCTATGCCGGGGAAGCTGAATTCGTATTTCACGCGCAATATATCAGGCAGGTTGGTATCGTCCATTTCTGGTAGGGTTTGCACCACTTCATTGTTCATTGGCGAGCGTACACCGTAGCGCACCAGCTCTAAAAAACCGCCATCGATCACTTCGCTTTCATTGACATTCGTTTGGCCATTACGATCGTCCAGCATGCCGTGGTCGTTGGGGTTTGTGTTGGCGGTGATGCGCAGGAAGTATTTACCATCGGCGGGAGCCTTGTTGAGCGCGCCGTTGGTTGTAAACATGGTTTTTTCTACGTTAGCGGAATACTTGTCCGCCGCCGCTAAATAGCGTTTGGCATTGGCGTTATCCTGCGCCAGCGTGGCGATATCACTGGCGGCGACTAGGCCGGTAATGACGGCCGCCGTGGTTGAGGGTGAATAGCCTGCTTGTTCTTCCCAGCGCTCTTGTACAGTTTCGGGGGGCGTGATGGTTTTATTCTTCATCCAGTCGATATTAACGGTGCCGCCATCAGTGAGGAAGTTGGCGGCGGGTTTAAGCATTTTGTTGTACCAGCGGGTCATGTCGGCATCGCTTATCACACCTTCTTTCCACAATCGCCAACCGAGCATAATGGGCATGGCGGTTTGGTCGAGTTGTACTCCCACCCACTCAATTTGGCCGTCTACATGAGTTTTTTGCAGGAACCAACCGGGGGTGCCGGAATAGCCGGGAGTTTTATCACTGGTTTGGACATGGTTGAGGTATTCAAAGGCTACTTTGGGGGTGGTTTTGTCGCCCAGTGCTAGCATGGCCATGGTTACCTGATAGAAATCGCGTGGCCATACCGCTTTGTAACCAGTTTGGGCTTTGTCGGCAGAGGCGGTATCGCCCCAAGGGTTGGAGAGAGAGGCAATCACCGCGCCGGCATAGGTTTTGTCTTCCTGGGCTTTTAAGACCATGGCGCTGGCATATACCAATTTGCCATTGTCTGTGGAGGCGGCGGCAAGAGTGTTTAATTCAGTTAGCGAAGCTAAGTAGTCTTCCCAGCCAATCGCGTCGCCCGTGCCGTTGTAGTTAGCTAAGACTTTTTGGTAGCCCGTGTTGAGAGTTTGATTGGCCGCAGCCAAGCTTTCCTCTTTGGAATAGCCAAAGCCCAACACAAATTGCCATTCACCGGATTGGCCTTTATTGAGCGTGGGGAGCTGCAATGTCATTGCCACATTACCTGTGGTGTCACCGGTACTGGTGTAGCTATGGTTAAGTGCGCCTGTAGTTTTTAAGTCGTTAAGACCATCGGAAACACCTTCAAAGCCCACGGTGCTTTTGGTGATAAGTGCATCGGTTTTTACGGCCATGTGGGTGTTGCCATCGGCGGCGAACCATGTGTTGTTTTCGCTCCAGGCTTTATCACCGGGGCCGGTGTTGGCCATGTTGGGGTTGATGTACAAATAGGGGGTAATATTATCGGCATAGGCGTGAAAGTACACCTTCATCATCAAACTGTTGGTGTCTGGATCGGTGAAAAAATGTTTTTCAATTTCGTAACGCCCCAGCTTATCGCGGTTAATAATTTTATAGGCGAGCGATAACGGCCGACCTTGAGCATCTTGATCGAGATATTCAATATGAGAAATTGTATCGGCTTTTTCTTCGTGTAAAAAATTATCGCCTTTGATATAGAACTCTGCTTCTTGTAATTGTGCTTCATGAATTAAACCAAACATGGTTTCGGTTAATACGCCTTGCGCCAATGAAAACCATACTTTAGAAATTTTTCCAGTGCTGCCACCATCTTTATACTGGCCATCGGTGTATTGCTCGTAAGAGGTACCAATACCCGATTTGCCTGCGTAAGACCAGTGAGATGCAACGCCCGGTGCACCCGGTGCAATTGTGGATGGCGCAATTGAATTTTTAGGGGCTTGGTCTTTACAGGCGCTGAGTGCAATCAGCGAGGAAATCAATATGCAGCTCAAACGTTTTTTCATGTAAACACCTTCTTCATTTTAAGAGTATCTAAAAGTAATTATTTTTTAATAACGGTTGTGCTCCCTTGCTCAGGAAAACTCCATCCGGTTAAGGGTAGGGTGAGTTACTCATTGGCACAATTGCCTACATACGTATTCACACGTTATGCCCTCTGCATACGTATGCAGAAAGACTAGGCGATTTCATTAGAGGGTTTTATAGTTTGTCTTTCTGTTGTGCTGTTTTAGGCAAAAAAATTACGCGATGTAATTTATGAATACGTATTCTATGGTGTTTTTGTGTTCTGGTGGGTGTGCATACGTATGTAGCCACTTGGATTGATTTAGGGGCTCGCGTATGTTGTTAATCATCTACACACAAAGTGTAAAAATATAACAATCGATTGATTCCAACTTTGGTTCGATAAAGAAAATACGTTCTGATCTGAGCTTATTTTTTGGCAGATTGTTCGTTATTGTGCTGGCACACAGCATTTTTAATCGCCAAAGTTAAGAGGGTATAATAATGCAGCAGTTTCCTTGGTGGCGTGGCGCCGTCATTTATCAAGTCTATCCGCGCAGCATGATGGATAGCAATGAAGATGGCATCGGCGATTTGCCCGGTATTATTAGCAAACTTGATTACATTGCCAGTCTCGGGGTTGATGCAATTTGGATTTCGCCTTTTTTCAAGTCGCCCATGAAAGACTTTGGTTACGACATTAGTGACTATCGAGAGATCGATCCTATCTTCGGCACGCTTGCAGATTTTGATGAGCTCATTGCACAGGCACACAAGCGCAACATTAAAATTATTATCGATCAGGTGTTGAGCCATACCTCAGATCAACACGCTTGGTTTAGTGCTAGCCGAGAATCTAAAGATAATCCTTACTCCGATTGGTACGTGTGGGCTGATGCTAATCCCGACGGTACGCCACCCAATAATTGGCTCTCTATTTTTGGTGGCTCCGCATGGGAGTGGGAGCCGCGTCGCTGCCAATATTATTTGCACAATTTTTTAAAAACACAGCCTGATTTAAATTACCACTGCCCAGCTGTTCGCGAACAAATTTTGCAAGAAGTTGAATTTTGGTTGAAGCGCGGTGTGGATGGCTTGCGTTTAGATGCAATTATTTTTTGTTTCCATGATCAACAATTGCGCTCGAATCCGGCAAAACCCGTTGAAGAGCGCAAAGGGCGTGGTTTTAGAGAGGATAATCCCTACGCCTTCCAGCGACACATATATGATAATTGCCAGCCAGAAAATATTGGCTTCTTAGAATCCTTGCGCAGTTTAATGAATAAGTACCCGGGTACTGTTACGCTCGGTGAAATTGCCTCTGAGGATTCATTAAAAACCATGGCTGAATATACTGCAGGAAATACGCGGTTACACATGGCCTATAGTTTTGAATTGTTAGTGGATACTTTGTCGGCCAGCTATATTCGTGAAACTGTTGAAACGCTTGAAGCAAATCTTTCAGAAGGTTGGCCTTGTTGGTCAATTGGCAATCATGATGTTGTGCGCGTAATGTCGCGTTGGGGGGGCGATAATCCCTCGCCAAAAATGGCAACGATGCTAAATGAATTATTGTTTTCATTGCGCGGCAGCGTGTGCTCTTATCAAGGTGAAGAGTTGGGTTTAACGGAAGCTGTTATTGAGCAGCACCAATTACAAGATCCCTATGGTATTACCTTTTGGCCGCGCTTTAAGGGCCGCGATGGTTGTCGTACGCCAATGCCTTGGCAGGCGAATGCATTAAATGCAGGTTTTTCGCAAGCGCGAACTTGGTTGCCTGTGGCGCCAGAACATTTATCCTTAGCGGTAGATGTTCAAGAGTCTCGTGATGATTCAGTATTAAATAGTTATCGTGACTTTTTGGCATGGCGAAAAAATCAACCTGCGCTGTTGTGGGGTGATATAGAATTTTTTGATGCGCCTGACAATGTACTCTTTTTTGTTCGTCATCATGCAGGGCAAAAAATCATCGTTATTTTTAATTTGGCTGCCGAGTCAGTTGCCGTGAATTTGGGTGATTTTAAAGCGGTAGAGCCCATGCGGCGAAATGGACATGCGTTGGCGACGTTAACGGACAATAATGTACAACTGGATGCTTATGGAAGTGCATTCATACTTATTGCGTAAACTTATACGTAAATTTTTTTAAGTTGATTTTGCTGTTAGGTATTTTTTTGTAAAGTTTTTTTGCTCTGGTCTTCCCCCTTTTTATAGGCATCTTATTAGATGCCTTTTTTTATTTTCATCTTTATTTTTTTAATTCACCGTCTATTCTTTTTCATTAATCGAAAAATGTATTTTGCATACGTATGCGTCTCTTTGAATACGTATGCACGCTATTGTGGAATCTTAGATTCAACCTTTACTATCTTCATCGAGGACAGAAAGAATCTGTTTTACAGGCTACAAAAAATGTATGTAAAAAATAATATTTACAGCTCCACAGGAGAGATTCAATAATCATGAAAAAATTAAAGTTCAATCATATGTTAGCCATGGTATCCACCATGGCGATGGTTGCGGGTTCGCACAGCGTATACGCACAACAAGCATCGCAAGAAGCTGAAGAAATTTTGGTTACTGGTTTTAAAGCCAGTTTAGAAAAAGCCCAAGAGCTTAAAAAAGAAAATACCTCTATTGTTGAAGCAGTGGTTGCCGAAGATATTGGCAAATTACCTGATTCAAGCATTGCAGAAACATTAGCACGTCTACCAGGTTTGGCGGGTGAACGTGTTAATGGCCGCACCAGTGGTTTGTCGGTGCGCGGCTTTAAAGAAGATTTTGTGGGTACCACATTGAATGGCCGTGAATTATTAGGTATCGGTGATAACCGCGGCGTTGAATATGATTTGTATCCTGCAGAAATCTTAAGTGGCGCAGTCGTTTATAAAACGCCTGATGCAACTTTATCAACAACAGGCATTGGTGGCACGGTTGATTTGAGAACCGTTCGTCCTCTTGCGGCGAAGCCGACTATCGCTGTGAATGCGACCTTTGAAAAAAATAGTTTGGATAAAGTAAATCCAGATTACGACAATCAAGGCCATCGTTATGCGTTGAGCTATTCCAACAAGTTTGCCGATGACACCGTGGGTGTTGCATTGGCGGCAGCTACTACGTCATCGCCTACTCAAGAGCAACGCACAGGCGTTTGGGGATACTCCAAAAGTGCAGATGCCGGTGGAGCCTATGCCCCAAGTGGTATTCAGACCTATGCGGTTTCAAATATATTAAAGCGTGATGCCGTCTCGGGTGTTCTTGAATTCAAACCTAATGAACAATTAGACATTACCCTCGATGCATTGCACATCAATTTCAAACAAGAAGGCATTCTGCGCGGATTCGAAGGTGCATTGCCTATAGATACCAGCAAGCCAATTACCATTGAGAATGGTGTGGTAACTGCTGCGAGTACGCTGGGGTTTAAATCCGTACTTCGTGAAGACCCAAGAAATTTGGAGGGCAAACTAGATACCTTTGGAGCTAATGCTGCTTATAAAGTTGATGACAACTTAACACTTAAACTGGATGTTGCGCACAGTAAGTCATCTAAAGATGAGTTTCGTGCAGAAGCCTATGCAGGTGTAGGCCGTGCAGGTTTGCCAACGCAAGGTGCCGAGACTACACGCAATTACACCTTAGGTGGCGACGGCTTGGTTTACAGCAACAACAGTACTGATTTCTCCGATTACAACATGGTGAAATTAGCAGGCCCGCAAGCATGGGGCGGCTCTTTGGCTCCAGTAGCGGCTTTCCAGCCTACGGCAGCTTATCCAAACGTTGGGCCAGCTCAAGCGCAAGATGGTTTTGTGAATGAAGCTATTTTTGATGAAAAATTGGATACGTTCCGCTTAGAAGGCACGGAAAAATTCGATAACAGTTTTATTACCGCTGTTACAGTTGGAGCTCAATACTCCAAGCGCAGTAAGTCAAAAGTGAATTCCGGTGCTTTTGCGACCGCCCCAACATGGCCAAGTGATGGTCCGGTTCCTACTCAATATCGTCGTGGTATTACTGACTTGTCGTTTGCGGGTTTAGGTAAAGTTGTAGCCTTTGATGCGCTGTCGTTGTTCAAAAATGGTTATTACACCTTAACCGATGCTGCTCGTTTAGAAACGCAACGTCTCGGTGATACCTATACAGTTGATGAAAAGGTATTAACCGGTTTTGTTAAAGCGGATTATGAAACGACTTTAAGCGATAAAAAATTATCGGGTAATTTTGGTTTGCAAGCAGTGAATACGGATCAGTCTTCTGACGGCTATGTCGCTGTTACCGGGGCTGACCAATTTGTTAAGGATACGTCTGTTTCTGGTGGTGCACAATACAACAAATATTTGCCGAGCTTGAATGCAAATTACGATTTGAGTGATTCGCAAAAAATTCGTTTTGCATTAGCTAAAAGTATTAGCCGCGCACGTTTTGATTATCTTAAAGCGAGCAGCTATGTCTACTTTAATAACAATCTGAGTAATGTGACCAATCCAAATCCGGTGCAAGGCCCTTGGACATCTACCGCAGGAAACCCAGAGTTGCGTCCGCTGGAAGCAAATTCAGCTGATCTGAACTATGAATGGTATTTTGCAGATGATGGTTACGTGTCTGTGGGGACTTACTACAAAGATTTGTTGAACTGGCAGCGTCAAGGTAGCGCAATAGTTGATTTTACGCCTTACTACATTCCTGGATATCATCAAGCTGTTGATACAAACAACAAGGTATTTACTCCCGCGACGTTCAAGGGTGTAAGTACGTTTGAGCAAGATGGTTTGCACGGTAAAGTGGATGGTTTGGAAGCAGCGGCAAACGTACCTTTCCGCGTCTTCGCTGATGCGTTAGATGGCCTTGGTGTGTTAGCAAGTGCGTCATGGAATTACGGTCACCTTAATGATCCAGTCGACCCAGCTATTCCAGGGTTATCGAAGAAAGTGAGTCAGCTTACTGTTTATTATGAGCATGCTGGATTTGAAGTTCGTGTGGCGGGTACAAGACGTGACAGTTTCGAGTCAGTAGATCGTGGTGGTAGTAATTCGCTTGTGCCTGTAACGAGACAGCCTGTTCAGCATTTAGTGGATGCACAAATCAGTTATGACTTTGCTGACTCTGGCATTGAAAGTTTGAAAGGGTTGCGCATTTCACTGCAAGGGCAAAACCTTACCAAAGAAAAAGATATCAACACGGATCCTGCGGATTCGCGTTTAATCACCAAAGCTTCAGAGTATGGCGCTGACTACTTGTTGAATTTCAACTACAAGTACTAAGTTTTGCTGCTAAGCTAAAATCAATAACCCTGTTAGCATTCGCTAGCAGGGTTTTTTTTCAGGTGAGTTTGCCATGAGTGAATTAATCAAAAAAGTCGTCATAGTCGGTGGCGGTACGGCGGGCTGGATAGCGGCGGCACTGATCAAAAAAATGCTGAGCAATGTCGTTGATGTCGAGTTGATTGAATCTGAGGAGATTGGCCGTGTTGGTGTTGGCGAAGCAACAATTCCACCCATTCGTTATTTAAATTCTGCGCTCGGGATTCATGAGGCCGATTTTTTGCGCGAGACTAAGGCGACCATCAAACTTGCCATTAAATTCGAAAATTGGCGAGTCAATGGGGAGCATTATTACCACACGTTTGGTGCGCCTGGTCGCAGCTTAGCATTTTGCCAATTTCATCATTACTGGTTGAGATCCAAAAAACTGGGAAACAATGCCAACCTCTGGGATTACGATCTCAATTACCTCTGTGCAGAAGCCAATAAATTTGCGCCGCTCAATCATCAAAATCCCGATCTAGAAATGTTGTATGCCTATCATTTTGATGCATCTCTCTATGCCGCATTTTTACGGCGATACAGTGAAAAAATTGGTGTAGTGCGTACCGAAGGGTTAATCGAACAGGTTAACGTAAACAAGGATTCAGGTTTTGTGGAAAGCCTTGTGTTAAAAACAGGAGAGAGCATCTCCGGCGATTTATTTATCGATTGCTCTGGTTTGCGGGCGCTCTTAATTCAACAAAAACTTGCTACTGGGTTTGAGGATTGGAGCCATTGGTTGCCTTGTGATCGGGCAATTGCCGTACCCTCGGAGCGACTTCCAGAAACATTGCCTTACACACGCTCTATTGCTCATCAGGTTGGATGGCAGTGGCGTATTCCATTACAGCATCGCAATGGCAATGGCATAGTGTATAGCAGTAACTATTGCTCAGATGATGAAGCAGCCAATACGCTTTTATCAAATCTATCAACAAAGGCAATAGGCGAGCCTAACGTCATTCAATTTCGCACCGGGCGTCGTCGTAAGCAGTGGAGTAGAAATGTAATTGCAGTAGGATTATCGAGTGGATTTCTTGAACCGCTTGAATCGACCAGTATTCATTTAATTCAATCCGCTGTCGTGCGTCTCATAAAAATTTTCCCCCACAAAGGAATAAATCCCGTTAGCGTTGCGGAATATAATCGTCAATCACAAATTGAGTATGAACAAATACGTGATTTTATTATTTTGCACTATCACCTCAATGAGCGTGACGACAGTCAGTTTTGGCGCGATATGCGCGCTATGGATATACCGCAAAGCTTGACGCAAAAAATAGAGTTGTTTCGCGAATGTGGGTTGTTATTTCGTGAACAAGACGATTTATTTTTAGAGTCGTCTTGGCTGCAGGTTATGTTGGGGCAGGGAATAACCCCTCGCGATTATCATCCTATCGCCAATCATCTGACTGAAGTTCAGTTGAATGATATGTTGGCCAATACCGAAAAAATTAAACGCAATGCGGTCGCGCTATTACCTCACCATGATGAGTTTCTTGCGCAAGCCTGCGGGGCATAAATTATGCAGTTTCCATTGCGTATAGTCATTCTTGGTGGTGGAACGGCCGGTTGGATGGCAGCCAATTTATTTATTAAACAATGGGGTTTGGATAAGGCTCAGGTGACGCTCATTGAGTCGCCTAATATCGGTATTATTGGCGTGGGTGAGGGTTCTACGCCAACACTAAAACGTTTTTTTGAAATAATAGGGGTTGCTGAATCTGAATGGATGCCTCGCTGTAATGCGACCTACAAAACTAATATTAAATTTTCAGGGTGGAGCCCTGCGTCGCGAGTTGAACATTATTCTCATCCCTTTATATCGCAAATAGACACCTTCACAGAAAACGCTTTTTTCGTAAATTGTTTTTCGCGGCGTCGCGGTCTAGACGTACATACAGCACCACAGGATTTTTTTATCAATGGTGTATTGGTGCAATTAGGAAAAGGGCCAAAAACGCCAGAAAATTTTCCTTTTCGTATGGAGTATGGCTATCATTTTGATTCGCATTTGTTGGGGGCTTTTCTCTCCGAATTAGCACAGAAGCGCGGCGTAAAATATCGTCAGGAAACGATTGCTAATGTGTTGCAATCAGAGGTTGGCGATATCACCGCATTGGTGACTCATCATGGTGAAAATATCACGGGTGATCTATTTGTTGATTGCTCTGGTTTTGCATCAGTATTAATGCAAAAAACATTGGGCGTTGAATTTAATTCCTACAAAGAAAATCTATTTAATGACTGCGCCGTTGTCATGCCAACACCCATGTCTGGTGCCATTCCAGTTGAAACTCAATCTGAGGCATTAAGCGCGGGATGGTGTTGGAAAATTCCGTTAACGAATCGCTTTGGTAATGGCTATGTTTATAGTTCTGATTTCATAACGCAAGATCAAGCTGAAACTGAATTTCGACAACACCTTGGACTCGAGGCGAGCGCAGAAAATTGTCGTCATCTAAAAATGCGTGTAGGCCAACTTAAAATGCATTGGCATCACAACTGTATAGGGCTTGGGCTTGCACAAGGTTTTATTGAGCCCTTAGAGGCTACAGCACTACATCTTGTTCAAATATGTATTGAGCTATTTATTATCAAGTTTGAGTCGGGTGAATTTAGTCCAAAGTTTCGCGATGAATTCAACGCGCAAATATCCGAGCGTTTTGAGCGTGTACGCGACTATATTGTCGCACATTACAAACTTAATACTCGCGATGACAGTGATTATTGGCGTGAGAATCGCGCAAACGAACATCTTTCAGAATCTTTATTGCAAATCTTGGATGTGTGGTATCGGAGAGCAGATTTACACGCTGAAATTCATCGTCAACAGCTTCAGTCGCATTTTGGTGCGGCCTCTTGGCATTGTTTATTGGCAGGATATGGCGTATTTCCACCTTTATCTGAGAATCAACCTGGTTTTGGTGATTGTTATAAGGAGCAAGGTGTGGCCCAATTTTTTGCGGGGTGCGCACTTAATTTTGCTACGCATGTAAAAAATTTGTCGGAATTGTCGAAGTAATGGTAACTGGCTCATGTGCTAGGAGTAAAAATGACAGCAAGTCTTAATCAATTGATATCGTCAGCAGCATCAATAAAAAAAGGTATTTTATTGATCACTTGCTGTTTTGTGTCCGTATTTGCCTATGCTAAGGACTATGAAATAAAACACCTTGAACCTTTAAATTGGTGGGTAGGCATGCAGCATTCGGAATTACAGCTAATGGTACATGGCGATAATATTTCAGAGCTGACACCAGAAATATATTATCCCGGCGTCACCGTGGTGAATACGGCAACGACTGACAACAAAAATTATTTATTCATTAATTTACAGATTGCCGATTCCACTAAAGCAGGTAAGTTTGCCATTGTCTTTAAAAAAAGCGAAAAACCTGTTGTCAGTGTTAATTATCGCTTGGATGAGCGAGCGAAAAATTCCGCCGCGCGTAAAGGGTTTGATGCGAGCGATGTTATTTATTTGTTGGTGCCAGATCGTTTTGCCAATGGGTCGCCAGCGAATGATTCTAAAGTAGATCAGCGTGAAAAGGTAAATCGCAGTGCTAGTGGCGGTCGTCACGGCGGTGACTTGAAAGGCATGCAAGATCATTTGGATTATATTGCGAGCTTAGGTTTTACCATGATCTGGCCTACACCGCTGATTGAAAATAATCAAGAACACTATTCTTATCATGGTTATTCAGCAACTAATCACTACAAAATCGACAGCCGTTTTGGCACTAATCAAGACTATAAAAATTACGTTGCTGCCGCGAACAGAAAAGGTATGGGAGTTATTCAAGATGTGGTGTTAAACCATATAGGGTCGGGGCATTGGTGGATGCAAGATATGCCCGCTAAGGACTGGCTCAATTTCCCCGATAATTATACTCAGACTACACACCGTCGTATGACTATTCATGATCCTCATGCGGCACCAGAAGATACCAAATTATTTACCGACGGCTGGTTTGTGCAAACTATGCCAGATTTAAATCAACGCAATCCATTCTTGGCAACCTATTTAATTCAAAACTCTGTGTGGTGGATTGAGTATGCCAATCTTTCCGGTATACGCGAAGATACCTATTCTTATTCTGATAAAAATTTTCTCAGCGCTTGGGGGAAATATCTTTTAGAAGAATATCCACATTTCAATATGGTGGGTGAAGAGTGGACGGATAATCAGGCAATTGTTGCCTCATGGCAAAAAGGCAAACGTAATGATGACGGTTATATTTCCTATTTGCCCAGTCTAATGGACTTCCCGTTACATGATGCTATGCGCAATGGCCTTACTGAAGAGGAGGGCTGGTCGACTGGTATGATAAAAATTTACGAGGTTATCGCCAATGATTTCCTTTATGCCAACTTTATGAACTTAGTGGTTTTTCCCGAGAATCACGATACTAGCCGAATTTTTTCTGTGTTAAATAACAATTTAGATCTGTTTAAAAATGCAATGGTTTTAAGCGCAACCACGCGTGGCATCCCTCAATTTTTTTATGGCTCAGAGATTTTAGCGACTAGTCCAAAAGACCGTGATGACGGCGCTGTACGCAGCGATATGCCCGGTGGTTGGGTCGGTGATCAGGTTAACGCTTTTACCGGAAAAGGATTAAGTGCAACGCAGAAAGATGCTCAAATGTTTGTAAAAAATTTATTGAATTGGCGCAAAACGAATGATGCTATTAAAACTGGCAAGCTCCTGCATTTCGTGCCTGAAAAATCAACATACGTTTACTTCCGCTACACGGATTCAAAGACTGTTATGGTGGTGCTTAATAAAAACACGCAAGATACACAGTTAGATTTGAATCGCTTCCAAAGCATGCTGAAAGGTAAATCGAACGGTAAAGATATTTTAACGGGTGCAAGCATAAAGTTATCTAAATCTCTTGACCTAAAAGCGATGACACCGCTGGTGATTGAGCTATAGCTTTACTTTGCGATAAATCACATTTATTTTTTGAAATAGTTATTGTTAACTTTTCTAACATAATGCGTTTATCACAGTGCGTGCATACGTATGTATTGTTAGGCCATGTGATGAATACGTATGCAAATTGTGGCGCAGAATGTTGTATGGTCTTAAGATTTTACTCGGGTTAAATATTGCTAGTATTCATGTGTGTCCAATGTTCGTGGGTTGGTTTTAAAACGCCGTTAGTTGTTTAGCGCAGTTCGTCTGCGCTTTTTTATTCCATTTCATATTTATATTCCCCCGCCTTTTGATCGTTAAAATTTGTATTTCATTTTTCTCCCTGTTAAAAATGTTGGTAATGCGGCGCGTATTTTTAACCTTTTTTACGTATGGCCGGTGTTGATTTTAAGGCTTTGGTTAGCTAAATGGTTGACGAGCCTAACGGTGAAAAAAGGAGGCCACCCATTAATGCTGCGTGAATGCGATCATTTCATGGGGTTTTCTTCATTGCATACGTATGTACTCTTTTGAATACGTATGCATGCTGTTGTGAGTAAGGAGTCACACAAATTAACATTTAACCGTTAATAGCAGATTTCTCATAAGTGTCTCCGTGAGTGACATTTAGGAAATTTTTCTTGTTCGTTGAGGGGGGGTGTTTTAACCGTGTCTACAGCAACAAGATACTGAATGCTGCCTAACCAATAACAAAGCAGTAAGTGATAGCTCGCTAACATTCTTTTTCAAGTAAATAGTTCACGTGGCGTTTGTCGTTATCAGCGGTTGTTGCGTGAAGTTAATTGCAACAAGTAGGTAGTCCGTACCCGATAAACTTTATTCATGCTAGTGCATAAAAGTGCGATGAGCGTCTTTGCGTTTTTATCAAAATAGATTCGCTTTTTATCGTTAAAGTTTTTCTGTGTCATTTGTATTTCAAAAAAATAAACATACCGGAGAGTAAGCTGATGTTCAATTATCGTAACGCACTAGGCATTGTGTCCTTGGTCTGCATTGTTGCAGGCCTAGTGGGATGCGGTGGTGCAAGTGGTACTAAAAGTGATACCACTCCCCCCAAAATATGCGGAAATTTTCAAATTGTTCTTGCGGACGGTTCTTGCGGCGCGCCGCCACCACCGCCACCTTGCGCCGATGGTTATGTGCGCGCCACACCAGACAGTGCATGCGTAAAGTCGGATTTCAAATTTCCTACCTTGCCCGCGACTGTTGCAGACGATGAAGCGGTTATTTATTTCAATAAAGAAGATAAAAATTTTGCAGGTTACACCTTGTATACCTGGCAGGCTTGTAGTCCTACGTGGTTGAACCCAAGTTCAGGCTGGTCGGATGAATCGCAACCCATTTCTGCTGCAACGCCAGACCCAATTTATGGTGCCTATTTTATTGTGAAGCTAAAGCCGGGCGGTACCTGTGGCAACTTCATTATCCGATCTGCCGGTGAGACAAAACAGACTAACGACTTAACCATGTCTACTGCCACCACGGGTAACCCATTTGATCGCCGTTATTTTGTGATTGCTGATCCAAGTGATTTGCGTAACAGCCGTACTAGCGCGTTGCCTATTTGTATTAATGATGTGTGCGAACCCTATAAGCCACCAAAATTAGCCATCAATAATGTCTCGGCGCATTGGATTGATCCAACGACTATTGTATGGGATCAAGATTTAACAGACGTTAAACTTTATGTTGCGAACGATGGTGCGAAAATTTCTGCAAATGATGATGGCACTGTTGCTAACGCGACTGTGGCTGCGCAATTGAATTCAGTGGCTTTGACTGATAGTGAAAAAACTCTCGTGCCGCATTTGAGCAATATGAAGGCCTACTCATTGAATTTGAGTAATGATGCAATTAAAGCTTTGCTCAAAAAAGAATTGGTCATTGTGGGTGCCGCCAGCGACGGCAGATTATTGGGAACCCGTATTCAAAATTCTTATGTGTTGGATGCGTTGTATACCTCTGGGCCTAATGATGCGAACGAAGCAAAACTCGGTGTTGATTACACTGGCGCGAATGTGAATGTGTCTGTTTGGGCACCCACTGCTCAGAAAGTTGAGTTGCGTGTTTACAGCGCTGATTTAACCATCGAAAGCACCAAGCTTATGACGGAAGATAGTGCGACGGGCATTTGGAGCTATTCAGCACCTAAGACAGAATTGGATCGCAAGTTCTACCGTTTCCGTGTGACTGGCTTCAACCAGTTTGCGAACCAAACTCTCTCGCTCGAAGTGACTGATCCCGCATCACTCAGTCTTTCGACCAACGGTTTGCATTCGCAATTTGTCGATTTGAACGATCCCTCATTAAAGCCAGCGGGTTGGGATAGCCAAGTTGTTCCTCAAGTGGCTTCGCCAGAAGCGTCGGCAATTTATGAATTACATGTGCGCGATTTCAGCATCAGCGATCAAAGTACACCTGCTGCTCACCGCGGTAAATTCTTAGCTTTTACAGATACTAATTCTGCTCCTGTTAAGCATTTGAAAGCTTTGGCTGATGCGGGAATTACCCACGTACATTTGCTCCCAGTGTTTGATGGTTCTTCGGTGAATGAAGACACCAGCAAGCAAATTAATTTGGATAGTTATGTGTTTGAGCTTTGTGCCGCGCAAACTCCTCGCGATTCTGCATTTATTTGTAATGGTGTAGAAAAACCCAACGTGACTCTGCGCAGCTTGTTCGCCCAATATGCGGGAGATTCTGATAAGCAACGGCAGTTGGTTGATGCCATGAAAGATTTGGATGGTTTCAATTGGGGTTATGATCCAGAGCATTTCAATGCGCCAGAAGGCAGTTATGCCACAGATCCAAAAGGTGCGGCGCGTGTTCTTGAAGCTCGTGCAATGAACTTGGCATTGCACAACCTTGGCTTACGTGTGATCTATGACGTAGTTTATCCGCACATGGCTGCATCGGGCGTAACAACCGCTAACTCAACCTTCGATAAAATAGTTCCCGGTTATTATTTCCGTCAAAACGTTGTTAACGGTGCTGTTGAAACCTCAACCGGCGCAGGTCCAGATACTGCCACTGAACACGTCATGGCCGGCAAATTCGTCACTGACTCCTTGGTTCAATGGGCCTCGGCCTACAAGGTTGACGGTTTCCGTTTTGACCAATCAGGCTTTTTGCCTAAGTCATTGCTAGTTAATTCGTTGGCGGCCGTAAAGGCGGTTGACCCTACCACCTATTTTTATGCAGAAGCCTGGGTCGCGGGTGGAACCTCGGCAGATCGCATCGCTGAGCGTGCATCGCAAAAGCCATTGGCTGGTACCGGCATTGGTACATTCAACGATGTGATTCGTAATCCTTTGCGCAGCTTGGCATTGGTGAATGGCGGTAAATTAGACCCTGTTCGCGCTGGCTTAGCCGGTAACCTGAGCGAATTCAGATTGCTGTCGAAATCAGGTCAAACCATTAAGGCAAGTTCTGTTGGCGCTTACAACCTAGATCCACAAGAAGCCATCAACTATGTGGATGTTCATGATGACTCTACCTTGTGGGATTGGATTCAAAAGCCCGGAGCCCTGCCTGTGAGCGTGTCGGCTGAAAATCGCGTGCGTATTCAAGACTTAACCCTGTCTGTTCCGCTGTTGAGTCAAGGTGTTCCATTTATCCACGGTGGCAGCGATTTGTTGCGTTCCAAATCGATGACATCCGATAGTTACAATGCGGGTGATTGGTTCAACTTTATCGACTTCACCAAACAAAGCAACAACTGGAAAGTTGGTTTGCCGCTCAAATCAGATCTCTCTGACGCAGACGTGTTGACCCTTTTCCAAAATGATCAAACGAAGCCAACACCCTTGTTGATTCAAAAATCGTCTGACGTTGTGCAAGAGTTCTTAAAAATTGCCAAGAGCAGTCCATTGTTTAGCTTGACCACGGCGGCGGACATTTTTGATCGCGTTGGTTTCCAAGATGGCGGTGCGACACAAAAAGATAATCTGATTGTGATGAGTATCGATGATGGTGTTGGCAAGGTGACTGGCACGCAAAATAATCGTGCTGACCTTGATCCTAATGTTGATGCCATTCTGGTTGTGTTTAATGGCTCCGATAAGGCAGTGACACAAAAAGTATTAACTGCTTCTGGTTTTGTGCTGCATAGCATTCAGAAATCTTCTGTCGATGACACGGTCACCAACGCTACCTTTGTTGATGCGCCTGGCGGTGGTTCATTTACCGTTCCTGCCTACACTACCGCAGTGTTCGTGAAGCCGCAAAACGGTACTCAAGGTGTTGGCCTTTCTGCTACTGCAACTTCAGGTTATGAGCCACCTGTTCCTTACGGTGATACCTCGATCTATGTGCGTGGTGGCGTGTCATCTGCAGGTTGGGATGCAACCTACGTGAACAAGATGAAGTATGACGGTAATGGCATTTACTCTGTTGTGCTCAATGTGCCAGCGGGAACTAACAGTTTCAAAATAGCCGAGGCTAATTGGAGTTTGCCAAACTTGGGTACCAACCAAGCCGTCCAAGTGGGGCAGCCTCTGCCGCTGGTACAAGGCTCTAACGACAATATTAGCTTCACAACTCAAACCGCAGGCGAGTACCGCTTTGAGCTGAACGCGTTGCAAAGCACGACTGCGCCGGTATTGACAATCACCAACCCAGATACCTTTAACGGTGTGCCAGTTTTCTTGCGCGGCACTGTGTCTTCAGTCGGTTGGGGTGCGTCAGCCGCTAACCAGTTAGTGTACGAAGGCGCAAGTATCTACGCGTTGAACCTGATGTTGGATAAAGGCGATTACGTGTTCAAAGTGGCTTCTAATGATTGGTCTACCGTCAATATGGGTAATGCCAACCCTGTATCTATAGGTTCTGGATTACCTATTGTGCAAGGCAGCAATGACAATATCCCAATCACTATTCCTGCTGCGGGTACATATCGCTTTGAGGTCAATGCCAAGAAGTTGGATTCCACAGTGGTGAAAGTCTATCTGGATGACGTTTATAAAAACACGCCAATTTATGCGCGCGGCACAGTGTCATCAGCAGGTTGGGGCGCTACGGCAGTTAATCGCTTCACCTATGCAGGTGCTGGGTTGTATCAATTAGTGTTAAACATTTCTGCCGGTGATTACGTCTTTAAAGTCGCCGAAGAAGGCTGGTCGAATCCCAATCTGGGAGCACCTTCCACAGCCGTGGGCGTGACTACAGATTTGATTCAAGGTTCGAACGATAACATCGCGATTACGATTCCAAGCAGCGGTAACTACCTGTTTACGGTAGATACCAGTAATGCTGCCGCGGTAACAGTTACTGTAGATGCACATTAGTAATTGGTTGTGTTGGGGCGCTTTGCGCGGGATAAGTCCGAAGCGCCTCACTGCACATATCGAACAACAAAAATTAAATGACTAGTCGAGATTAAGCAGATGAAAAATTTCAATTTAAAACCCTTAGGAGTCATTATCTCCGGGTTGGTGTTAGCGGCGACCACTCAAGCTGTGTTCGCGCAAGTAGCAGAGAAAAAATCTACCGATGCAACCGATGTAGACGAAGTGGTCGTGACCGGTTACGCCAAATCAATTGCCACAGCCATTGATATGAAGCGTAACGCGGACACCATTGAACAAGCTATTTCAGCGGAAGACATTGGCGGTTTGCCCGACAAATCCATTGCCGACTCTTTGAGCCGTTTACCCGGCGTTACCGTGACACGTTCAAGTGGTCAGGCAGGCACTATTCAAGTGCGTGGTATGGGTGAAGGGTTTGTGTTTTCCACTTTAAACGGCCGTGAGCAAGTATCACCTAATGGTACGCGCGCCATGGAGTTCAGCCAATTCCCATCAGAATTGATTAACTCCGTAGAAGTGTATATGTCTCCCAAAGCATCCCTCATAGAAGGTGGCGTGGCGGGCACCGTTGAACTTAAAACAGCCAATCCGCTGAAAATGAAAGAAGACCAGCGCATCAGTGTTAGTGTTCGCGGTAACTACAACGATAAAGCCAACGAGCTTTACGATGTGAATCCGGTTGGCCAGCGTTTTTCTTTCTCGTACCAAAAGAAATTGTTTGATGACACGGTGGGTGTCGGCTTAGGTTATGCCAAGTTGCTACAACCTAACGCGGCAACGCAGGTGGAAAACGACAACTACACCAAGCCGCCACTGCAAGTGGCTGGGCAATCTGTATACGCACCTGAAAGTTTTTTTGTGAAGCAAAAAGGTGGAACCGATAATCGTGATGGCTATATGGCGACCATTGATTTCGAGCCCAACGAACATTTGTCGCTTGAGAGCGATGTGTTTTATTCAAAATTCAAGTCGCAAAGTGAAGAGCGCGGTATTCGTATTCAGGGCTTTAGAAACATGAACGTGTACAACACGAGCCTCTATGATAACCAGTACATAACCGCGGCGACGTTTGTGGGCAAGCAGGGCTCAGAAAACATTGATTTCAAAGTAGAGAACAACGATCAGTCTACGGATTACGATATTCTCTCTGGCGGTTTCAACGCGAAATGGACAGAAGACCGCTGGTCTATTGCGGCAGATCTATCGCATTCAGGTGCGACAGGTTTCTACGAGAATAATTTGACCCGTTCTTATCTTTACAAAAAGGGGCCAGTCGATTCAGCGCATCCTGACGGTTGGTACCGAGATGATAATCAAGAAGCGACAATTGCGCTGAATGGTATCAACATACCTAAGTTTTCGTTGAGCCGCGATTACACCAACACCGATACCTTACGGTTGGGGTTGTATGAAGAATATCCTTATATCAACAAAGATAAGATTGATGCCGCACGCATTGATGGTAAATACGAAATAGACAATCCTGTTATTGCCTCGTTTGAAGCCGGTATCCGTCGTTCTGAGCGCAATCATAAACAGTCGCGTGAAGTATTTGTTTACGGCGATGGTGCTGGTGGCCGCATCACTACAGACTATTCCTTGCCGATTACAGCGGATACCTCCAGCGTTGTTAATTGGAAAGACAGCTTCGCTAATATGCCTTCTTTCTTGGCCGTCAATGGTCGTGCAATCATCATGAAAGCCTATGCGGATAATAAAGTCTTGATGAGCCGCACCAGTTATACAGGCCCCAATACGCCCGAAGTGGCAAACCCTAATGCGTTTGATGCTAATGGCAACCCATTGCCTCGTCCTGTAGTGGCTGCGGCTCGTTGGGGGGAGGGTAGGGATTGGTCAATGGAGCAACAGGCTGATATTCAAGAGAATGTGACCTCCTTTTATGTTCAAGCCAATATCAACACTACGCTGCTTGATCATGATTTGACGGGCAATATTGGTTTCCGTCACATTGATACGGATCAATCCAACATGGCGTTTGTCAACGTTAACGGTGACGTGTCAAAAGGTGCCGTTAAAATTTGCGACCAAGTGGGAGATTGCCGCAGTGATTTAGCGATTACTCGTGTGGGCGTTAAATATGGCGATAACTTGCCGTCGCTGAATTTAAACTTCCATGTAGATGAGGCCAATCAAGTGCGCTTAGCGTTGGCTCGCGTGTTGTCGCGCGCCCCATTGGATAAGTTGGCAAACTTTGATCAAGGTAGTATTGACGCTACAAACCCTAATGGCCCCACCTACAACTATGGTAGCGCCAGTTCGCCAACCTTAACCCCCTTTATTGCTGACCAAGTAGATATCTCGTATGAGCACTACATGAAAGAAACCAATGGTTCTTTCTCTATTGCGGGTTACAATCGTCAAATTAAATCGTTCATTCAAGATGCCTCTATCGACAACTTCAATTTCGCAGCGAATGGCTTCCCTATTCCTGAAACCTATCCTGTACTTGAAGGTGGTTTAGTTGTTGATAAGCCTGTTGTAAATGGCACCTATACCTTTGCGCGAAACAACGGCGAAGGCGGTTATATTCGCGGCTTAGAGTTGTCCTATACCCAAACGTTTAACTTCCTGCCAAGCTTCTGGCGTGGGTTGGGGGTGTCGGGTAGTGTCTCGGCGGTCAACAGTAAAATCAGTGTCACTAACCCATTTGATCCAACCAATGCCACCGCAAGATTGCCGTTCCCGGGGCTCGTTGAGCGATCAGGTAACCTAACGGTATTCTACAGTTACGGTGGATTTGAAACGCGTTTGTCGACTACCCACCAAGGTTCGTTCGTGGGTGAGGCGCTGAACATCACGAAACAGCCGGTCATCTATGCGGCTGAAACTGTGGTGGATTATCAGGCCAGCTACAAGTTTGATAGTGGTCTTAACTTGATCTTTTCAATCGGTAACCTGACCGATGAACCAAACCGTAGTTACATGCTGAGCGAAGAATTGCCACGCCGTTTGAACTGGTTTGGCAGAACTTACTCTCTGGGTGCAAATTACAGCTTTTAATATGTAGTTGGTTTGACTTGTTGCACATTAACAGCCGCGCACTTGTTGCGCGGTTTTTTTTCGTCTCTAGAATGTGCCCATTGCATAAAATTATTGTTAGGAAATGCCTATGGCAATTGAAATTGAACGTAAGTTTCTCCTCGTTGGCGATCAATGGCGCAGTGCGCCTGCCGTTTATTTTTGCCAAGGATATTTAAACCGTAACAAAGCGCGCACAGTCCGTATTCGTGTAGCCGGGAACCTTGGTTATATAACCATTAAAGGTGAATCAACAGGTGCAACTCGCGTGGAGTTTGAATATGAAATTCCCTTGGCGGAAGCCAAACAGCTGTTGTGCTTGTGTGAGCGTCCGCTCATTGAAAAATACCGCCGCAAGATTTTGCACGAAGGTATGTTGTGGGAAGTGGATGAGTTTCTGGGCCAAAATCAAGGCTTGGTTGTAGCTGAAATTGAATTGCAATCCGAAGATCAGGTTTTTTCTAAACCTGAATGGGTTGGGCAGGAGGTGACGCATGATGTGCGCTATTACAATTCCAATTTATCGGTTAAGCCATTTTTGACATGGTAAGTTCAATCTGGATGTTTATAGGCACCCATAGTTTTGAATGGTGGTAACAAGTTTCAAACTGCCCATCAGTTGTAGATCAATTTATGGCTGGCGCACAATAATTAGTATCTGTCAGCATTTTGTCAGCTCACGGCTTTAGGATAGGCTACCGATTAGACTATCTGCTGTGAATTATGCGAAATCTATATTTTAACTCTCTGTTCAGCGTCATTATCTTCAGTGGGTTGACCGCCTGTGCCGTTGGCCCCAATTTCAATCGTCCCTCCAAACCTGAGAGCGAAAATTACTCTGTGTATCCTGTTGTGGTTAAAACGCAGGCAGCGGCGGTTACGCAGGGTGAGGCGCAGGAATTTAATCAGTCCAGGGATATTCCCTATGATTGGTGGACACTCTTTCATTCTGAGCAAATAAATGCATTGATTGAAAGAGCGCTAAAAAATAATCCAGATATTCAAACGGCACAGGCATCGGTGCTTCAAGCACAAGAGTTGGCAAATGCACAGCGAGGCATGTTCTTTCCTTCAGTAAGTGCAAGTTACACCCCGTCGCGCAATAAAGTTGCAGGCAATATGAGTACCGCCACACCGGGACCTCAGGCCAATGGTGATGTGTTACAAGAGACTGCTCCACAAGCCACTTATTATAATTTTCATGTGTCACAACTGAATGTTGGTTTTGTACCTGATGTGTTTGGGTTAAATCGACGCGAAGTGGAATCGGCAGATGCGCTAACCGCTGCGCAAAAATTTCAATTACATGCCGCGCAAATTACACTTGCAACACATGTGTTCTCAGTTGCAATTGAACAGGCACTCTTGCAAACGGAAATTGAATCTACGAAAAATATAGTAGCCAGCAATGAAGAATTACTGGAGATTATTCGCAAGCAGTTAAAGCGGGGGCTTGTGTCTGCTCTTGACGTTGCCGCGCAAGAAAATGCACTGGCTGCAGCAAAGCAAACACTTATTCCTTTAGAGCTGCAGCTGCAAAAAAATCACCATCTTTTGGCTGCTCTTCAGGGCGATTATCCTGACCGAGCGTTTGATGATCGTATAAAGTTAGACGCTTTAAATTTACCGCAAGAATTGCCGTTGAGTTTGCCTTCTACGTTAGTTGAACAGCGCCCTGATGTTCGTGCTGCAGAAGAACAATTGCATTATGCCAGCGCGCAAACTGGCGTTGCCATTGCGAATCGATTCCCCCAATTTAATATTTCAGGTGCTATTGGTGGTATGGCGGATACGCCTAATTGGATGTTTAAAAGTGGTGGAAGTTTTTTTAATCTTTCCGCAAATATCACTGATGTAATTTTTGATGGTGGTGTATTGCGTGCAAAATCGCGAGCAGCTAAAGCCGCATTAACTGCCGCCGGTGCGCAATATCGCAGTACTGTCATCACGGCCATTCAGAATGTTGCCGATACATTATTAACGCTGCAATCCGATGCTCTGGCATTAAACGTTGCTGCCGCTGCCGCACACGCTTCAAAAGAAAGCGTTTTAATCAGTCGTAAGCAATTTGACTTGGGCGCTATCAATTATCAAACCCTACTCGTTGCGGAACAAAATGATCAACAGGCTCAAATTAATTTAAGCCAAGCGCAAGCAGCTCGATTAATCGATACGGCAGCGCTGTATCAATCTTTAGGTGGCGGTTGGTGGAATAAAACTTCATTTAACGAATGATATTTATTGTCGACCTTACAAATTAAAACTCACAATCAGTGCTAATGATGACCATGAAATACTCACATTTTTATTCACCGCTGTTAATAGGACTGCTCATCGCAATTGTGGTGAGTGGCTGTAAAAATAATGAAGACGTTAGTGCATCCGATGAACCTAGCGTGTCGGGGCTCAATGTTAAGTTCGATAGCAAATCAGCATCATTAAAACGCATACAAACGGCAGCTGCGATTGACGCGCAAGCTGCAACCTTGGTTTTACCGGGGCGTATTACCTGGGATGAGGATCACACCAGTCGAATCATTCCAACCGTATCGGGGCGATTCGTTGAAATTCCAAAAGCAGGTCAATTGGGCGCGAATGTTAAACCGCAAGAAGCCTTGGCTTATTTACTATCGCCTGATGTAGGCACTGCTCAAACAGAGGCAATCAGTGCTCAGGCCGCGTTGGTGCAAGCAGAAAAAAACTATAACCGATTGAATGAATTAGTCGTTGAAAAAGGTGCGTCACTCAAAGATGCAGAGCAGGCAAAATCTGATTACGAACACGCTAAGGCTGATGCTGTACGTGCGCAGCTTCGTGTAGACATGTTAGGCGTTAATAGTAACAGCGTTGATCAGCGCCTAACTGTGCGCAGTCCAATTGCGGGCGTTATTGTTGAGCGAAATACGAATCCCGCGTTGGAGTGGCGCGCAGACCAAGGTGGTGCGCCATTATTTACAGTGACAGATCCAACGTATTTGTGGTGTCAAATTGATATACCAGAGCAAGCTATTGATAGTGTGCACAGTGGCGTTAAAGTGATAGTGCACTCTAATGCATGGCCACAAGAAAACTTTGAAGCGGTTATTGATAATATTGGTGATTCAATTGATTCGAGCAGTCGGACGATAAAAGCTCGCGCTCATTTACGTAATGTCAATCGCCATCTTAAAAATGACATGTATGTTACTGCGGTAGTTGTTAGTGACATAAAAGCCAAAGTAGATATTCCTGCCAAAGCTGTATTTCTCAACAACAATGAGCAACAAGTTTTTGTTAAAACTGCAGAGGGCGTATTTACACGAAAAGTGATTAAACCTGTCGCATCAACTGATCAGTGGGTATCTCTGACACAGGGGATCAATAAAGGCGATCAAGTTGTTGTGGACGGTGCACTTTATCTCGAACAAATTATTGAAGACGCAACTCAGCAGCCAGCTTCAGATAAACCAAAATTGTAATCAGGTATTTTTGTAATGATAAATCGCATCGTCCGTTTTTCGTTAACACAACCTGTTTTTGTTGTGCTCGGTTTAGTGTTTTTTGTGTTGGGTGGCGTTATCGCATTTAAACATTTGCCGATTGAAGCATTTCCTGATGTGTCAGATACGCAAGTGAATATTGTTGCACTTTATCCTGGGCACGCTGCAGAAGAAGTAGAAAAGCAGGTCACTATTCCTATCGAAGTTGCAATGTCTGGACTGCCTAATAGTGTGCGTATGTTTACGCATACTCAATTTGGTTTGTCCTTCATGATGATTACTTTTAACGATAAACCCACTGATAAAGATGCAAGGCAATTAGTCTTTGAGCGTTTGCAAGATATAGATTTACCTCCCGGTGTTCAGCCTGATGTTCAACCCTTGTCTACCGCTATTGGTGAAATTTTTCGCTTTCGAGTTCAAGGCGACAAAATGAACCCGCGGCAGTTGCGTGAAATTGAAGAATGGGTTGTTGAGAAAGCGCTGAAAAAAGTGCCCGGTGTTGCCGATATAGTGTCAATGGGGGGTGCGATTAAACAATACGAAGTTAATCCCGATTTGGCATTGATGCGCGATGCAAAAATTACCTTGCCGCAACTTTTTAATGCACTTTCTCGTGCAAATGCCAATACCGGCGGTGGTGCCGTTGAGCAAGGGCGCCAACAATTTCTGGTGAGGTCTATCGGTCTGTTTAACTCCTCTGCCGATATTGGCCGCGTTGTAGTGGGCGATAATGGAAAAGGCGTACCTATATTAGTTCGAGATATTGCTAAGATTACCGAGGCCAATGCTCCCGTTCAGGGGATTGTGGGTTTAGATAACTCGGATGATATTGTCAATGGTATTGTGTTGATGCGCAAAGGCGAAAACCCTTCAGAGGTTTTAAAAGGAGTTAAGCAGGCCATTGCCGATTTGAATTCAAAAGACCTTCCTTTGGGCGTAAAAATACAGCCTTATTATGATCGCGAATGGTTGATCGAAAAAACACTGCATACAGTGTTTGGAAATCTTATAGAAGGTGCGTTATTGGTCACATTTATTCTATTGGTTTTTTTAGGCAACTTACGTGCAGCACTCATTGTTGCCACCATAATTCCTCTCGCGGTACTGTCAACTTTCTTAGGGCTTACTTTTTTAGGCATGCCCGCAAATTTGCTTTCACTGGGAGCGATGGATTTCGGTATTATCGTTGATGGTGCTGTGATCGTTGTGGAAAATGTTTTTCTACAATTGGGTCGATTAACTGATGAGCAGCTCAGGAGTAAAAAGGCACGACTTCAAACCATTTATAATGCCGTGATTGAAGTTGGCCGCCCTACATTGTTTTCAATGCTCGTTATTATTGCCGCGCACATTCCCATTT